>Ga0307937_1000055_pt1 | contig 75746 bp, 87 predicted proteins | sample OrgLakmetagenom3_FD_201814 | JGI IMG/M metagenome (GOLD analysis project Ga0307937, IMG submission 201814) | Saline water microbial communities from Organic Lake, Antarctica - #3 | ecosystem: Environmental > Aquatic > Non-marine Saline and Alkaline > Saline | place: Antarctica: Organic Lake...
TCCAGATGTTTGATTTGGCCAGTGAGTTTAATGTCACGGAACCTGCATCCCTCTTTATTCATTCTTCTCCTGGTACTTCTGCCGGATTAGCAAGTGCTGGAAAATTTGGAACTGCTTTCAATCCCTCTTCAGCTTTAAGCATTAGAGTTAATTATAATCTTTCTAATAATACTTATTTAAAAACTGCAACTACAGATGCAACGCCTTTTAATCCCGATAATCCTGTAGGTACTCAATTTACAATAGATCAAGATGAGGGGTACTTTTTTATTCATGAATTTGGTTTTTTTAGTGAAAATAAATATAAGCTTGCATTAGGTTATTGGCACTTCTCTAAGTACCAAGAAAAAGGATATTACCTAAACTTTGACTATAAAGTTTCGAGTAATTTTCATCCATTCATGCGTTATGGAAAAGTAGATAAAGACGCACAGACTTTTGAATCTAATAGTGTTGTCGGCTTTACGTGCTTGAACTGGGGAGTAATGTATTCTAGTGTTGATTTATCGCCTCAAGTTAACTCATCTAAGGCAGAAGAGGCTTTAGAAGTAAGTTTCTTGTATGAAAGAGAGAACTTCTCATTTACCCCTCACTTACAGTATATTCAAAACCCTGCTTTGAGTGATGAGGATGCTATGGTTATTGGTTTAAGAATATCCTCGAATTTTTCTTTATAATACTAAGTTTACTTGATGCCAATTAGCTAATTAATACAAGGCTTTATATTTTTTAATTCTTTGTGGGTACCCTTAAGATCGTCTTATACAAAAACAGATATTGATAAAAAGGTAAGCAAGATGATTACGAGGCTTCTGATTTTTCTCTCGATTGTTTGACTGGTGAAATGACTATTTTATCAATAACCATATTCAAAAGCTACATAACATATTTGAACACTTAGGTGTATAGTATTGAAGTTATGAAAACTATAAAATGAAGAGCTGTATGTTCTTAATAATAAAAAATCAGACAAAGTAATAAAGTTATTTTCACTTCTAAAAATAGCATCTACAATTAATGAATGTATAAAATATTATTTATTTGTTCTCTTATTCCATTATGTGCAAACGCTTTTATTAATATCGAAAGTTTAAGAGAGAATACTACAGATGGTTTGAACAGTAGTTTGAAATTCCTATTTAATCAACAGACAGGTAATACTGACAAAACAATTGCTTCTGCCTCCTCTTTTAACTCATATGAGGAGCTAAAGGATGAATATATTGCCATCGCCGGTATACAGTATGGTGAAAGTTTTAAACAAAAAGATACAGAAAATGGAAGTGTTCATCTACGTTATACAAGACAATTAAACAAAAAACATTATGCTGAGTTATATACGCAATACGAATATAATAAATTTAAAGCTCTTAATTCACGAAAACTTATTGGTTTTGGGCATAGATATACAACTCAGTACATAAATATTGGGGTTGGTGCATTCAATGAACACGAAGAAATATCAAACAGACCGGACCAAAATGCGATTAGGGGGAATTTTTATATATCGAGCTCTGTTAAGAGCGAAACTGGTGTAGAGTTTTCATCAATAATCTATATTCAGCCTTCATTCGAAAGAGGTAATGATTTAAGATCTATTCTAATTACTGGCCTATCTCAAAAAATGTCAAATAATATCAATCTTCTAATTGAATACCAAAATGTTCATGATGAACAACCTCCTGAAGACATTAAGTCAAATGACAGCTACTTGATGTTTGGTCTCAATTTTACTTTTTAAATTAAAGACAAGTGATGTGAAATCTCTGGGAAACTGACGCAGTTCTGTTAGAAATAAGTATATTAAAAATTGTAATGAGACATATGATTAATTCTCTTACGATTTTTTGTCATAGGTTGATATTCACCGAAGAGATCGAACTGTAAGTTTAAATTATTTCAATTCTAAGCAAATTAATTACTTAACGAATTAATTCATGAACGAAGTATAAATTTGTACTTTTATTATTCACTTTTAATTGACCCTAGATTTTTTAGACATCTAACTCATTCTATATTACGCTTCTCTTTATGATTAGATTCGTCTTTCTTATATTACTCATGAGTAGTCTCTCTTTTGCCAAAGTTAAAATGCTAAAAGATAATTATAGCTATGCTCTTTTTGACCTTCATAGTAAAAAACTTATTACCTCACACAATGTCGATACTCCGATGGTGCTTGCCTCTGTGAGTAAGCTCTTTACAATGCACTATGCTTTATCTCAGCTTGGAGGTGATTTTCAATTTAAAACAAGGGTCTATTTTGATGGAAAGATTGAAAATGGTGTTGCAAAAGGAAAGCTATACCTTGTGGGCTCCGGTGATCCCTATTTGGTAGTCCCGAATTTAATTTCTTTGATTCAACAATTAAAAAGTGCGGGGATAAAGAAACTTAAAGGTGAGTTTTTCTATGATGATACCAACCTTTCTTTTACCTCCCGATTGTCGAGTTTGGGTCTAGAGGATCAGCCCGACAACCCATCAATGGGAGCTCTTAATTTAGAATTTAATCGTTTTAAGGTTTGGGGAAGAGGACAAAAGATACACCCTCCTCTAAAGAGTATTAAGCTTCAAAGTAAAAATAAAAGCTCGAATGGTCTAAAATTTGATTTCCAAAGTGAGAAGAAAACTGAAACTTGGCAAGTTAACAAAAAAGAAGATCTACGTTTCATTGAAGACCTTCCTGTTAGAAATAGCTCTGTATTTACGGCAGAGTTTTTTCGATTTTTATGTCTCAGGCATGGATTAGAGCTACCGACAGCAATGTCTGGAAAGCTTGGTAAAAAAGCTAAGCTTATGGCCACTCATTCAAGTCTACCAGTGAGTAGACTTGCTTACTTAGGTTTAGAGTATAGTAATAACCTTATAGCAGAAACCCTTTTAAAAACTGCAGCAAAACAGCAGTCTCAAAAAATTCTAAGTAGTGAAAAATCATCTAAGTTAATGCATGAGTGGCTAATGAAGACTCTTGAGAAAGTGAATTGGAAGCACTCGAGTTTTAAAAATGGATCTGGATTAACTCTTGATAATCAAGTTAATGCACAGACTATGGTTGAGTACTTAAAAGCGTTAGATCAAAAGCAATATGATAAACAATCATTTTTATCTTTGTTATCTATTAATGCCCATAGCGGGGGGTTGGCCAAAAGACTTCGTTCTCCACAACATGCATATAGAGTGCATGGTAAAACAGGCTCACTCTATTATGTAAGTAACTTGGCCGGGTACTTGATTGCTAATTCTGGAAAGAAATATGCATTTGCTATTATGATGACGGATAAAAGTAAAAGAGAGCAACTGAGTACCAAGAATTCACCTGAAAATAATAAACTTAGGGCAAATAGTAAAAGATGGTTTTCTTCATCCATAAAAGAACAAGACAACTTACTAATAGAATGGATAAGTAAGTATTGATAATGGCCGACTTCTCAAGTGTTTGAGAAGTCGGCATGATAACTATAAAGTCTAAATTATTTATTTATCAATTCTTGCTTTAATTGTAATGAAGGTACGTTGACTTCAACTCTTCCACGAACAGTTGATACAACATGACATGCTACGCCTTTTGGACCAATCCAAGTAGAGTATTGACCTTGAACTCTAGTTCCTGCATCAACAGTTATTTCAACAAAAGTTGGTGCAGTTGGCTTTGGAGTTAAACTGAAACAAACTTCAGCTGCAGAGTTACTAGTACTTCTAGAATCTAATCTATACCAATTAAGGATAGTCAGTTCTGAAGTGTAGGCACTAAAACTAGAAAGTAAGATAGTTACCAAGATAATTTTTTTCATAAGATTTCCTTTTTTATAAGAATAAATTGAAGTTTGCTCTTTGTAAAATTTGATTACTCCTTTAGCTTTATATTGTCTTGTCGCAATTCTAATCACTTGTAATGAAAACGAGTAATAAATTGAGTTGTGTATAAATCAAATCAAGATTCATGATCAATTTTAGATTAGCTTTATAATAAATTATTTTATGCAGTTCTAAGACTTTTGATGATTGTTCTTTTGCGTTGCGGTATAGGTTTTGGCCGTTGTTTTATTGTGATGACTTGTTCCTAATTATTATAGTAAGAATTTGTTCCCTAAATCAAAAATTTGTAAAAGTAAGCTACTAAGTTGTCATAAGACGAATTAGTATTATACTTTTAATAATACTTTTATGTAATGGGTCATATCGATAGCTTATGAAAAAGAACTTTAAAATATTATATGCAGAAGACATTAAAGAGATAAGAGATATTTATGGAACCATGATTGAAGGGGAACTTGACTGTGAATTGGTTGAGTTCATTTGTGGTAATGATCTTATCGAATACCTGAAGGTTCATTCTGATGTGGATCTAGTTCTGACTGATTACAATATGCCAGATGGTACCGGTGGAGATGTTTATAACTATTTGAAAAAAAATGGAAATAAGATTCCTTGTTTCTTAATAAGTTCTGATCAACCAGAAGACCACGAAGAATTAAGTGATTTTTACCAAACGAATAAGAATAACCTTTCACTCCTCAAGCCGTTTAGTATCGAAGAACTTCTTGAGTCTATAACGAAGTTAGTGCCACTGGTAAATGACAACGAATATAGACCTATAAAAGTTGAAAGGTTTCTTAACTATAATCCAGTCGATGTCGACATATATATTCGTCTGTCTGATACGAAATACGTAAAATTACTAAATCAGGGTGAGACTTTCACTCCATCGCAACTTGAGAGGTATGTAGCCGACAAAATGGTTTCATATTTTTATATTCTATCTTCTGAATTTCATTTATTTGTTGAGTCTTATTCCGAAAAACTTAAAATTTTATTGAGTCGAAATGATTTAAAGATTGAACAAAAAATTGGTGCTCAACTTGCAGGAGCTGCATTAGTTCTAGATATTTGTAGTGAACTTGGAATTAATGAAAACACTATCGATGTTGTCAATTCTATAACAAAATCTACTCTTTCTGTTATTAAAAAAAATAATCCTAAAATTTTTGGACTATTATCAAAGCTGATGAACAGCAATGGTTTTCTCTACTCACATAGTTTAATGGTGTCGTACATAAGTTCTGAAATCGCTCAAAGAATGAAGTGGAGTTCTACAGAAATCTATAAGAAATTTAGTATAGCGGCTCTTTTACACGATATTGGTTTGAGTGAAGAGCTTTCTAAGTACAATGAGTTAACTGAAGATCTATTAAAAGAGTTAAGAGAAATCGATATAAAAACCTTGAGAGAGCATCCTCATCGAAGCTATGAGCTATCTCGCGAGATAGATACGCTTCCATCAGATGTAGACACTCTAATTCTAACTCATCATGAAAGACCTGATGGTTCTGGATTCCCTAGGGGGTTGGGATCTTTAAAAACCTCTCCTCTAAGTTGTACATTTATTTTGGCCCACGAATTTGTTCATCAAATCTTTGAGCATAACGGTGATTATACAAAAGCTGTTAGTATAGTGGATTCAATGAAGACCAAATTTAATGTAGGAAACTATAAGAAACCATTTGAGGGTTTAGTCCTAATTGTAAAAAATGAGCCGCGCCCCTAATTAAAGGTTAGCGACCTCTTTTTTAGCTTGGTCTGCGAAGTCAGAAAAAATACCATCGGCTTTCAAATCGTTGAACATATAGTTTAAAAATTCTTTTGAAGAACTAAACTGTTTTGGTAGCTCATCAACTCTGTGAGTATACGGAAAGACTTTCATATTATACTTATGAGCTAACTCAACTATGTCTGATTTGTTCCCATCTAAAAGAGATCCCGCGTAAGGACCAACTGCATCAGCGATCATTGATATAGATTTTATACCATTTTCAGTTTTGTATATATTGTAATCAATTGAAGATTCACCCCATTCGTTTTCGGCTATGAGAAATAGTAGTGGTATTTTCAATTTGAATTCATCCCTTAACCTTTTTAAAGTCGGTGGATAGAAAGACTGAATGTATATATTAGATCCAGTCTTATCATAGCCATAGTGTCTTAAAACCTCGACTGTAAGCTTGGTGATATCCTTACCATTTTTTAGGTGAAACTCAGGTGATTTTATTTCAGGAATAATTCCAACCTCTTTATTCCTTGTTCGGTTTAATCCTTGCACGAGTTCAATAAATTCTATCAATGTTGGAATTTGAAAATGAGATTTTCCATGGATGAAGCGTTTTGGATAGACTTGTTTTTTAGTCCTAATATTTATTCTCTCACTAACACTTAATTTCTTTAATTCTGAAAGCTTAAAATCGACAACATAGTATCTTCCGTCTTTTCTGGATCTTTTAGGATATACAATCGCTACATCAGTATTGGTATCGAGATGTATGTCGTGCAGCACAACCAGTTTATTGTCTTTAGTGACTACAAGATCTGGTTCTAGAAAATCGATATCCCAACTATGGGCCAATGTGAAGCCTTCCAGAGTGTGCTCTGGCAGATAACCAGGAGCTCCTCTATGGGCCACAATCACCTTGGATTGTTTATGAGCACAAGAGGTCATAATTAAAAAAAAAAGAGTATTCGCGAGTATCTTCATTGGTTCTCCTATGTATTCGTATTACACTAAGACAATATAATATTTTAAGCAAGTCAGGGGATATCAAAATGGATTCACAAATAGCTCTGTTAAAGAGATGGAGACTATCAACCTTTTTTGTCTGCCTCTTTGGATACGTTGGATATTATATTTGTCGAAAAAACCTCTCTGCTGCACTTCCACTTATAAGCGCTGAATTTGGATACTCCAATTCAGAACTCGGTCTCATTGCACTGTACTCTGAACTGTCCTACGCTGCGGGTAAATTTATCAACGGTCCTTTGGGTGATAAGATCGGTGGTAGAAAGATATTTTTAATAGGGATGCTTGGAGCCATTGGTTGTAATTTATTATTCTCATTAGGATACGACTTAATTTACTTTATTATCATCTGGTGTGTTTGTCGCTACTTTCTCTCAATGGGATGGGGGGGCTTAGTTAAAATGATTGGTAATTGGTACGAGCCAGAGAAAAATGGAACCGTCATGGGTCTCATTAGTCTTAACTTTCAGTTCGGTGGAGTTGTAGCAACCTTATTTGCAGGTCTTATTGTTGCAATGGGTGGAGGTTGGAGAGATATTTTTATCTATCCTGCAGGAGTATTAATTTTGATCTTTATATGGTCTTACTTTGGCTCTAAGGATTCACCTCAAGACGTAGTCGCTGGAACTGAGTTTGGAAAAAGTGCAGGACAACTTCAATCTATTTTAGAAGAAAGTAATACCGAAGTAGGTGCATCTCCTATAAAAAAACTATTAAGACTCAGACTTTTTAAGGTCCTTCTGGCCTATAGTTTTCTTACAACCTTTTTGAGATCTATTTTCTTTTTTTGGACTCCGAAACTTCTAGTTGATCTTGGTATGGGGACTTCTAACGCCATTTTAAAGTCAGCATTATTTCCTTTGCTTGGGTGCCTCGGGACCATATTTATTGGATGGTATACAGATAAACATTCTAAGGACAATAGAGCTAAGATGATGTGGAAGATGCTGATGGGACTAGCTGTCTGTCTTGTTGCGCTTGTATTTATAATAAAATATATTCCATATGAAAAAAATCTTCTCGTGCTCTTTCTCTCTCTTTCAGGCTTCTTTTTACTTGGGCCATACTCTATGAGCTCAGGTTGTTTAACTCTCGATATAGCCGGCAGTAAAGCCGCGGGCTCTGCAACTGGAGTAATCGATGGACTTGGGTATATTGGCGGTGCACTTGCTGTTTGGAGTGCAGGAGCAATCTCAGATCAACTCGGCTGGGCTGAGGTATTTGCACTACTTTCACTTTGTTCATTGTTGGCAGTAATATGTGCGGTATTTATGAGTTACGAGTTTGAAAAGAAAATAAAAGAAAAAATAATTTAATCAAAGGCTTGTATGATAACTAAAAATAAACCCAATACCTACTTTATAGAAGTATCTGGATCTGGAATTCCTGAAATTGATGGTCTCTTTGTTCCTTCAATTGCTCCTCCTGTTAAATCTGAATCCGGGACAGAATCAAGCCTTGGTTACTGGAATGGAAAAATGGCATGGGATCGTGCCGATGGAAAATCATCTCGAAGCCCTTCACTTTCTTATTCAAATAGTTATAAATCGTGGAGAATCTCAAGGCTCGATGGGCATCTTGCTTATGATATGACTTGTGAAGATGATCTTCCTCCAACAGATAAGCAGTGGCATGTTTATAAAATGGGAGTTGCACCAGCTCCAAAGGTTGTACTGCATTTTTTTGATCCACGTCAGCCTTGTCCTAAACCAAATGTAGTCTTTATATTGGGCGGCCCTGGAAGCGGAAAGGGAACAATGTGTGAGCTGGCAGAAATTCAACTGGGATGGGTTCATCTATCAGCCGGGGAAATACTTCGTAAAGAACGTGAAAAAGGCGGGCCTCTTGCCACCATTATAGAAGACAGTATCGCAGCAGGAAAGCTTGTACCTTTTGATACCATCGTGAATCTTTTAAAGAGAGAAATGGAAAGATCAACTCGTATGACTGGAAAAAGTAATTTCTTAATCGATGGATTTCCTCGTTCTATAAATAATCTTGAAGGATGGATTGAAATCATGGGAGCTGAGATAGAACTTCCAAAAATGCTCTATTTAGAATGCGAATACTCAGTTCTCGAAAAAAGAATCATGGGAAGAGCAAAGTACACTGGAAGAAGCGATGACAATCTCGAAAGTATAAAACTTAGGTTTGATACATTTAAAGCTGAGACCCTACCAACGGTAGAGTACTTTAAAAGTTTACATAAATGTGCTGAAGTAGATGCAAGTCTCAAACGAGAAGAAGTTTATAATATTATTAAGAGTCATCTTACTGAACACACTGATGATGTCGTCGTTTCCAATCCTTATACTGAAAAAGCAGAAATACTACTTGGTCTCAGACCATATCCTAAAAAATAAATTTAAAGGAGAATTCAATGCCACATATTATCATTGAACATGATGAAAAAACGAAAAACGAAATAGATCTAAGTAAGTTGGCTAAAAGCTTACATCTAAACCTAGCTTCTCAGGATACGATAAAGCTTGAAGCTATAAAGACTCGAACTGTTGAACTCAAAAACGTTATTGTAGGAACAGGGGCGAGTAACAGAATGATTCATATTGAAGTTCTTTTACTTGAAGGTCGATCTCAAGAGCTAAAAGAGTATATCGCCCAAGAACTATTTAATTTGACTCAAATTATGTTACAAGACTTAGAGTGTGCATTGACTGTTAATATTGCTGAACTAGGCGTATATAAAAAGTAGAAAAATGTTACAGTCAAACAAATTGTTGGACCTCGATTCAGTTTACATGCTCAGTTAATGCAAGTATTCTAATAAGTTTTATGGACCAAAACCAACTCATAAAGCTCGCAAATAATACTATGCCCTTCGGTAAACACCAAGGACAGATATTAATTGATCTGCCTGAAAATTATGTTGTTTGGTTCTACTCTCAAGGTCTACCAAACGGAGAAATAGGTGAGCTGCTAGGCCTTCTGTACGAGATTAAACTCAATGGTCTAGAGTATCTTGTCTATCCTTTCAAAAAATAGTCTTGAAGTAAGTCGTTCAAAAATCTTTAAACTTCTATGAATAATCGGAAAGAGGATAAAACGATATAAGCTATCTAGGAATGACCTCAAAGATATAATCTTTTAGAACTATTTCTTGTCACAATTTTGGGTGAGTTTAAACTTATACTTATAAAAGATTAGCTTGTTCTCATCTAATTCTAGAAACCACTGCTCAACTCTTCCTGCTTTAGAAACAGCATCAAAACGCACTATCGAATCTTGTTGAGCATTTGGAAAAAGATTATAGTCAATTATATAGCCATCTTCATTGAGTGGTCCACCAATGGTTTTCGCCCATGTGTGACGACCAGTGATGTTAATTTTTTTATCTCGCTTAGATATCTCTACTTTCACTTCAGAGGGCGAATGTTTTTTATTAACCTTAGAGACAATGCTATCTTTTGCACACCAAGTTCCAAGCTTACTCTCTAGAGCTTTATATAGATCGTTATTGTATTTTAAAATAGATTTTGTTTTTGATTTTTTTATTTCTTTTTCGGATGCCTCTCCACGATCTTCTGGGGTTTGACAGATTCGTATCGCAAAAAGAGCTTTGTCTGAAAAATTATTGAACTTTTTCTCCAAGAGACTTTCAATTTCAGTTTTAGAAAAAAATCTAGAATTACTGTTCTTATCAAATTTCGAGCGAGCAGTACCTTGATCTAGCTGTAAACCAGAGTAGAGATCTTTCTTTGGAGGTGAACCTTTAATCACTTTTACTGGGAGCTCTTTTCTATCAACACAACCCTCTCGCTCTTTAAAATTCTCAGGAATCATGGCCTGCATCTTTTGGTCCTCAAGTGTTTGGCAAAGTCGAATTGCAATATTAGCAATACTGCTATAACCAGTAATTGTTATTCCAAGGATCTCATCAAGCTCTTGTTTAGAAAAGTACCGAACTGTTTCAGGCTTATCAGATCTCCAACGTCCAGTTCCAAAAAGAATATATAATCCCGAATATAGCTCCTGTTGTGAAGGAGAGATATTTAATATCGGTGTCGAAAGATTTTTTCTTTCGACACAGCCTCGTGGGAAGTCAATACCTTGATAGGCTAATGCTTTAAAGTTCAAAAGTATTAATAAAATACATATTCTCATGTAAGTTGTCCTTGAATTAACGTCTATTTTTATTCCAAGAAATGCCAAGTGTTAACAGCTTAGACAGAAGATCTTTATACTCCAGTCCGTAAGCCTCAGCAGCTTCTGGAAACTCATCGCCACATTGAATTCCAGGGTTTGGATTTGCCTCTAAGAAATAGGGTTTTCCATTTTCGTGAAATCTAAAATCTAGTCTTGCGTATCCGGAAAGACCAAGGGCTTTGTATACTTTCTTTGATAGTGACATGAGTTGATTTATTTCTTCATCACTCAAATTAGCAGCTCTAACAGATTGAATACCGTACTTTTCTCGGTAATCATCATCCCATTTTACTTTTTCTGTCGCAAATTTCTTCGTGCCCTTTGGAAGTTTTGAAAATTCTAATTCCCACACCGGTAAAGTCGTCACTCTCTTATTACCCATGATTCCAACATAGAGCTCACGGCCTTTTATATACTGTTCTGCGATAGCATCTGTTTCAACATTGCCATGAATAAATTCCACTCGCTCTTTTAGTGCCTCAAAATTATTCACTACAGATGCCTGTGCAATTCCAGTGGAAGATTCGGCAGTTGTGGACTTTACTATAAGTGGATAGATAATCTTCTTAGAGTCTTTTATTTTTTGGTTTTTAGGGAAGACAAAAAACTTTGGGACGGGAATTCTATGGTATGCCAATATCTTTTTACTCAGTGCTTTGTCTCTTGCTAGGGTGAGACCTCGAGGGTTGCAACCTGTGTAGGCCTGTTTTTTTAGTTCTAAATAGGAAACAATATGTTGGTCAAAAGTAGGCTCCCCATCAAATTCTTCAAGAAGATTAAAAACGATTTGAGGTTTAAATTCCTCAAGGGCATTTCTAAGAAGCTCTAAGTTCCCAATAAGGCCCAGCGGCTCAACGGTATGACCAAGTTTCTTTAATGTTTCCATTACGTCGTACTCTGTTTTCCAGTCCGCTGACATATATTCTTTTTCAGTAAATTCTACCGGTGGTATTAAATCTGTATGCATCAGCACCAGAACTTTTAATTTTGCCATCATTTATCTCGCTATACGGTGACTACCGTTGTGGATGTATTCAATTGTTACGACTGAGAGCATGGATATAAATTGATTTTTAGATTCTTCAGCAGAAAATCTTAATTTTAATCCAAGCTTATCGCATCTTGTAATAATTTGCTGGAGTATTTCATTAATTGTGTACTGATAAGCACCAGTCCAAGGGGAGACACTTTTTCTCACATCTTTTTTTATCTTTCTAATAAAAGTAGAAGCCTTGAGATTTAGTGCGAGATCTGGGTTGGTTGTAAAGAGTTTTAATAGATGAACATCATACACATCTTGATAATCTATGCCGTAGTGACTAACTTTTTCATCGAAGTGATCTTTGAGTTTTATTTTAAGAGTTGATTGTACATCAATTTTTCTTTTCGTATTGATTGCGGGCTTCATATCAACAAGCTCACTCATAAGTTCATCCATATACTGAAGTTTCTTATAGGCGCCTGTCCAGCCCTTATACTTTTTTTGCCAAGCTGATCTAGGACTCAGCCATACTGCAAATGTTTCTGCAAAATCCTCATCCGGATGGCTTTGGGCATACCAACCATTTACGTGGGTGACGTACTGTTTACTAAAAGGCTTAGGAGCATAGGTCTCTTCGTATTTATCGGTGGATTTGCCAAAAATCTGTTGGCGTTTGCGCTTGCGACGAAGCTTAAAAGCGTTATCAATGGCGTGGCCGCATTCGTGCCTGAGTAATTTCATAAATGTTGCCGGTGTACCGCCTTCGACATCGTAGAGAAACTTCTCTTGCAGCATAGCAATTTTTTTATGGCAAAGATAAAAAGGAACAGCAATACCTGTATGCCCATCTGGAGTAAACCATTCGTCAGAGAACCAAAAATAGGGCTTAAATTTATGTAGACCTTTGGCATCGAGTTCATCTTGGAGTTTTTTTAAGTAAGGTGCAAGTGCCGTTCTTTCTATCGGTATATAGACATCTTTGAGACGAAGGTCGAGTAGATCAGCATTTGTCATTTTTGTCCAAGCAGGTTCGATTTTTGATTTCTTAAATAGACTAATAGACGCTCCCTCGTTACTACTTTTTATACCTATAGTAGAGCATATTAAGCTTATCCATTCAAGAAATTGGCGTTAAAAGACTATAAGCGTTATACTAAGTGAGATAATTAGACTCCTTATTAAAATAGCTTTATATTTAATCGAATAACTTAAAGGAATATTTATGAAAAACTTAGCCGCAAACTACAAAACTCATATCGACACAATGTTATCAAACGCTAGAACTATTTTAGAAAGAAGTGGACTCGAATCAATGGTCATTCATTCTGGAAAACTAAAATATATGTTTCAAGACGATATGACTTATCCCTTTAAAGCTAATCCAATATTTTTAGAGTGGGTTCCGATTGTTAATAATCCTAATTGCTGGATTGTTGTAAACAAAGCAGATAAACCTAAACTTGTATTTTTTCAACCCGTAGACTTTTGGCATTCAGTTCCAGCAGATCCAACTGAGTACTGGGTAGACCATTTTGATTTTGTAAAACTCGCAAATGTTGATGATATAGATTCTCTGCTTCCGAATGATAAATCAAAATCAGTTTATTTAGGTGAGTACGAAGAGGATGCAAAAGATTTGGGATTTGAAAAAATAAATGAAAAAGCTATTTTAAATTTTTTGTACTTTCATCGTGCTTACAAAACAGACTACCAAATGGACTGTTTGAGAGAAGCAAATAGATTCGGTGTTCTCGGTCACGAAGCTGCTAAGAAAGCATTTCTTGGTGGTTGCAGTGAGTTTGAAATTCATCTTGAATATCTGCGAGCAGTTTCACAAACTCAAGAAGAACTTCCTTATAGTTTAATTATGGGTATGAATAAAAATGCAGCAGTTTTGCATTATCATGACTTTGATAGAACGAATTATTCAAAAGAAAATACTCATTCATTTCTCATCGATGCAGGGGCTCGTTTTAATGGTTTCGCTTCAGATATCACTCGAACCTATGCATTTCGCGATGGAGAGTTTAAAGATCTGATTAAAAGAATGACTGCTGATCAAATTGCACTAGTTGGAGAACTTAAACTAGGAGAGAGCTATGCTCATTCTCATTATAAATCCCTTGAGGCCGTAGCACAGATCCTTATAGATTTTGACTTCGTTAGAGGCTCTCAAGAAGAGATACTAGCAAAAGATCTAGTTAAGCCATTTTATCCTCACGGTCTTGGTCATCACTTAGGGATACAAGTCCACGATATTGGAGCTAATCTTCAAGATGATAAAGGCACTGCTGCTCCAAAATCTGAAAAGTACCCCACCCTCAGAGCGACTAGAGTGTTAGAGCCAAGAATGGTTCACACTGTTGAGCCTGGTTTATATTTCATAGATAGTCTATTAGATGAAGTGAAAGCGAGTGCGAACTCAAATATATTCAATTGGTCACGAATTGAAGAGTTTAAAAAATACGGTGGAATAAGAATTGAAGATGACGTTATCCTTCATGCTGATAAAACTGAAAATATGACTAGAGACCTCGGACTAGAGTAAACTGTAAGTTTTCTGTACTCACTTAAGTCTCAACAGACACTTGGATCATTAAATGAAAAAAATAACCCTTCTTACTTCATTGGAAAATGATGGATACATTCACGATGATAACCTTTTAGTGAATGAGCTTGAAGCATCAGGCTACATGGTACAAAGTAAAGCTTGGGAGACACTTCAAGACGAAGGTGAAGATCTATTTATTATTAGAACGGCGTGGAACTACACAGAACATCTTGAAGAGTTTTTTAAGTGTCTCGAATCAATTAAAGATCGTCTATGGAATCCTCTGTCATTAGTTAAGTGGAATGCTGATAAGAAATACCTTTATGAATTGTATCAAAAGGGTCTAGGAGTCATTCCTCTTAGTATTGCAGATGATAAGTTATCACTTACAAAGTCACTTGATAAGTTAGGTGGAGATGAGTTTATAGCTAAACCTTTAATTGGTGCTGGTGCAAGTGGTCTCGTTCGCTTTAATCGTTCAAACTTACCTTCAATAGATAAAGAAACAATTATTCAAAAATTCTATCCAGAAATTACTCAAGGTGAACTATCTTTAATCTACTTTGATGGAAAATTTGCCTATGCTGTAAAGAAAACTCCGAAGGTCGGTGAAATTAGAGTGCAAGAAGAGTTTGGTGGTATTGTTTCTGCGTATACTCCTACTGATGAACAACATAGACTTGGGGCTGAGTTTGTGGGGAGTATCCCCGGAAAATGGTTGTACGCAAGAGTTGATATTGTTCCAGGCATAGGAGTCATTGAATTAGAATGTGTAGAGCCTAGTCTCTTCTTTAGTCGTTGTGATCAAGGAGCTAAACTATTTATAGAGGCAATATCTAAATATGTATAAGCTAACTTTAGAGATATTGAGTCAATAACTTCGTCTAAGATATTTCTAATTCTTATACTTTGAACGATTTTAAACTAGATAGTGACTTTTAACTTAATAAACCAATGGCTACTTTGGAAATATAAATATTGATAATAGTTAAAGCAATAGCTGGAGTCATGTCAACAAACCGATCTTTTGTACGTATACGAACTATAACCCCCAAGAACATCAAAAGTGCTAGTCCTGCAGATGAAAATACCAATAATGGCAAATAGAACAGTATTCCGACTATTGAACCAAGTCCACCAAGTAATTCAAGAAGACCTACTAGTCTTCTGAATTGAGGGAGATTATAACGATCAAATTCCTCAGTCATGCCACCACTGAATAGACACAAAAATCCGTAGCCTATAAACGCTACTCCAGACAACCAGGTTAAAACTGAAGGAATTATTCCAACTATATTCATCCTTTAATAATAACCCATTTTTTAAAAAAGAGTACTAATAGATATTTAATTGTTAAAGCGTGTAAGATTGTCTAATCTAATATAAAAGACTTAAGGAGATTCAAAGTGACACTAATCAATTTAATTGAAGTTTTAAAAATTCTTATACTTGTCTCTGTATTATTTGTATGGGTTGTTCGCTACGAAAATGTTGTTTCAGAGTTTAAACAATTCCAACTTCCAGATTGGTTGAGAGACTTTGTCGGTATCGTTAAAATCTCATGTGTTGTGATGATTTTTAATGACGATATGCCCATTGTTCTTTTGGGTTCTGCTGGAATTGTATTTTTGATGATCGCAGCTTTAGTTAATCACATAAGAATTAAGAATCCACTTCATAAGATGCTACCATCTTTCACTTTGATGTGTTTTGGTGTCATTATATTTATTGTAAATAGCTAGTTTTTCGTTCTCTTTGTTCATTTATGTTTTAACGCACTAATCTCTATTGTTCCCTCATTTTATAGAGTGATATCAAGCTATTAGAAACGTCTAATATTTAACAACTCAGTGTATTGTTTAATCATTGCGTATTTAGTAGATTGTATATATGAAAAATCTAACTTCAATTATCACTCTTATTACGACTTTTTTCTCAATCTCAACATTTGCAAATATTGATAAGCAAGATATTTCTCAGTATGAGATTCAAAAAAGCCACAAAAACCTAAACCGAATTATTTCTAAGTTTGAAGTTGTTGAAAGTCAGGATAAAGTTTTACAAATATATGTTCCTGCATTCAGAACTAAAGAACTATTGACCCTAGCTCCAGAAAGTAAGTTGATTTCTAAAAGTATCTATGCAGATGAAAACAATGAAGTTCTCGATGAATATAAAAAATATCCTGAAGTCATAGCATTAATGAACGAACTTCAGAGCAAGTATCCCAAATTTGTTTCAGTTCATAGTTATGGCAAGTCTGTTAAGGGACATGATCTTTACTATATGAAAATCTCAGATAATGTTGGAGTCGATGAGCAGGAGCCTGAATTACTTATTACTGCGGCAACTCACGGAGATGAACTCATTACAACTGAATCTCTTATGAGATTTTTAGTAAATATGATGAACAGTAAAGACTCGGACCCTAGAGTTGCTAGAATAATCCAAGAGCACGAATTATTCTTTATCCCTGTTGTCAATCCGGATGGCTTTACTAGAAGAAGAAGATATACTGCAGATGGTACTGACCCCAATCGAGAGTATCCTTACCCCAATAGGCCAAATAAATTGTCTGTTCAGTGTATTAAAAAAGAGATTGAATTTTTTCATACCAGAAACTTTGCTGGAAGCATGGACCTCCATGCCTCTGGTGAGAAGATTATGTATCCTTGGGGATATACAAAAGATGAGGTTCCGGCTGCGGATAAAGCTATGTTCGAAACTCTTGGTAGTGCAATGAGTAGTGAAAATAAATATCGAGTAGGTCAAATATCTAAAATTATTTATGTCGCCCCAGCTTCGAGTGCGGACTACTACTATTGGAAAAATGCAACAATAGCTTTTGGAGTTGAACTTGCGAGATCCAAAGCTCCAAGAAGTAGAAAAATTAATGACATCGTTAAAGACGTCACTAGTATGATTTATACCTTTATTGAAAAATTCTAGATAGCTCCCTTCGACTTTAAAGGCCCAAAGATGTTTAAACAATTCTCAAAACTTTTTAAACTCAGTAGGGAAGAATGGCCGCTACTTGTTAAGGGGCTTATTTTTTTGGCAATAAGTAGTGCCGCTCTACTTTTCTATCCCTCCACAATTAAAAATATTATAGACCAAGCCTTAACAAATAAAGATCAGTCTCAGTTAAATAACCTGGCAATCATAGTTCTTGGTATATTTATTGTTCAATCGATAAGCTCTGCCCTTAGGTATTATTATTTTACTCTGGCTGGTGAGAGAACTGTTAAAAGACTTAGAGCAAGTCTGTTTGGACAAATTCTTGACCAAGAGATGCCTTTTTTTGATCAACAGAAAACGGGAGAGTTAATAGGTCGACTCTCTAGTGATACGGCCGTTATTCAAAATGCACTTAGTGTAAATATATCAATGTTGGTAAGAAGCTTGGTTCAGGCATTTGGAGCACTGGTAATGCTTTTTGTCACTTCTAGTAAGCTTGCGGCTTTTATTTTAATATTAATTCCACCAATGGCTTTTATTGCTGCTCGCTTTGGAAAAAAAGTAAAGTCGATTTCTAAAAAAACTCAAGATCGATTAGCTCAATCAACTTCTGTTGCTGAAGAGGGAATTTCTGGAATAAGAACTGTAAAAGCATTTGCACAGGAGATTTTTGAAAAGTCTCGTTATGAAAATAAATTAGAAGCATCTTTTATTCTATCCAAATCAAGAATCGTTGAGGTCGCTAAATTTAGTAATCTCGTTACTCTGCTTGGAATGACGGTTGTCGTTTTCATTATCTGGTATGGTGGAACACTCGTTTTACAAGGGGAGCTTACAGTGGGGACGCTGACATCTTTTATTTTATATGTAATGACCCTTTCCATGTCAGTGGGAATGTTAGGGAGCCTGTGGACAGACTTTATGTCTGCATTAGGCGCTAGTACTAGAATTTTTGAACTTCTTGAACTACCTCTTAGTCCCATTATTAATAAAGATGGAATAAATCGAATTACCGATGGAAATGTTGAATTCAAAGACGTCGAGTTTTCTTATCCCGGGAGACCAGACATACAGGTTTTAAAAGGTGTAAACTTTAAAATTAATTCAAATGAGACTGTTGCAATTGTTGGCTCTTCAGGTGGAGGAAAATCGACAATAGCTCAATTGATGATGAACTTCTATGAGCTAACTGCTGGAGAAATTCTTATTGATAATCACACCATCAAAGACTACAAGACTCAGTCACTAAGAGAGTCAATAGGGCTTGTGTCACAAGAACCAATTCTTATTTCCGAATCAATATATGATAATATTTGTTACTCAAATCACCTGGCTACAGAAGCACAAGTACAAAGTGCTGCAAAGTTGAGTTTTGCTCATGATTTTATTATGAACTTTCCAGAGGGCTACAATACCCTTGTTGGCGAAAAAGGAATTCAACTCTCTGGAGGTCAAAAGCAAAGAATTGCCATAGCGAGAGCAATTCTTAAAGATCCCAAATTACTTATTCTTGATGAGGCCACAAGCGCCCTTGATGCAGAGAGTGAATCGATTGTTCAAAAGGCACTGGATAACATAATGAGTAACCGCTCAACTGTTGTCATTGCTCATAGGCTATCAACTGTAAAAAAAGCAGACAGAATCTTGGTACTTGATCAAGGCTCTATCACTCAACAAGGATCTCACGAAGAATTACTACAAAGTGAAAATGGATTTTATAAAAAATTAATCGAACATCAATTTGAAAAATAAGGAATACAATGAGCAGATTACTATTAGCAGAAGAAAACATTCAAGAGCCGGCACAAAAAAGTATCAATAGTTTTTATAGCGACACAGTTAATGAAGTCATTGGCGCGATTTCAAAAAATAGAATTGTTGTCGTTGGGATGAGCGTTAATCCTGTGGTGAAAAAAGCAAAGAAGTTACTTGATAAAGAAGAGCTCGATTATAAATATTTAGAGTATGGAAGTTATCTAAGTGGATGGCATAAGCGCTTAGCTATTAAGCTTTGGTCGGGTTGGCCAACTTACCCTCAAGTATTTATTGAAGGTAAATTAGTTGGCGGATATAGTGAATTAAAAGAGCTTTTCAAGTAATTAGTCACACGTGTTATTCTACTGACTAAGATCTATTCTTCTTCGTCAGTAGGTGTTTCAACTAATAAATCTTTTGGACTTCTATGGTCAGTCAATTTATCAGCAATTTTATCTAATGAGCGTAGAAGCTTATCTGATGCAGAATCAATCGCTTGATAGATAGTGTCGGCATGTGCACTAACTGTGACGGGTTGGTGATTAGACAATCGAGCTTCTAATAAACAACGCTTATCATTCTCACCTTTTTTGCCAGCATTTTCATCATTTAGATGAACTTCTATACGAGTTAGAGCAACACTAAATCTCTCAAATGTAGATGATAAGCTATCTTCGATGAAAGTGTTAAGCTCTGCGCTTCCTTCAATATTATGACCTGTGTTTACTTGAATATTCATATAGTCTCCTTAATTTAGATTTGTTTATGGCATTATAAGTTTCATGGTTGATAAAGTAAACGTCACAAGTTAGCAGTTAATTGTACAATGGTTAAATCACTGTTTGAGCTAAGTTTTGAAAAAATTACTTAACAATTACTACACCTTTGGCCATAAATTGGTATTCAAAGCTTGCTTTAGTAATTGATGCTATTTTTTCCTTAGATGCTCCAGTATCCTCGAGATAATGGCGAGTATCTTCGATTGAGATCTCTTTTCTACTAATTATGCCATCAACCCATACATTTTTTCCGATTAGTGATAGAGGAACAAAGAATTTGTAATCTTGAAACTTTACACGGAACTGACTTTCAGTACCTTTGAGAGTCATCCAACACCCCTTAGAGGTACACACTTTATCTATAGCAGCTTTCATCACAATGTTTTTGTTTTCGTACTTAGGATATTCTTTAAGAACTGTCTCCAGGGGGATTGCAGTCTTAGAGTTAATTCTTTCACCGTAAAAAGGTTTTTCGCTAACGGTGTTTTTCGCCATGATATTTAGGGAAAATAAGATAAATAGTATTGTTGTAATCGCTCTCATTATATTTCCTAGAATTTAAATTCTACATTTGTGATTGATAGTAATTTTGCTCTCCAACTTTAGATATTAGTCCGAGTTGAATTTCTATCCATTTAATATGATCCTCTTCAGTATCTTTTAAAAGAATAAGAAGCATATTTCTCGTTTCATAATCTTTCTCTGTTTCACAAAGCTCGATAAGATCTTTTAGTTGAGCCTGATTTTCAAGTTCATATTTTAATGATTGCTCAAGCATCGCCTTTACACTTAGATCGACTTTAAAAGCTTCTCTTGATGCAACATTGGGCTGACCCTCAAGAAAAAGAATTCTTTTTAGAACCATATCTGCGTGAAGACCTTCATGGTTTTTTTCACCATCAATATGTGTATAAAGTTTTGTAAGACCCCAGTCCTCATAGATGCGAGAGTGGAGAAGGTAGATATCTACAGATGTTAATTCTTTGGTGAGGAGTTTATTTAATCCTTCAATTACTTTTTTGCTTCCTTTCATATTTCGTCCTTATTTATTGATAATTATTGATTTCATTAATTAAGTCGATATATTACTTCATAATTCATATTTATTAAAATATTACTATCATATATTTTCGGAAAGAATTCTCAATGATATTGAGTACTTCTGGGCTTATCTTTCTTAAGGCATGAGATTGCCTTATTGACTATAGTAGTCAGTCTTGAGTATAATTTTATAATGTTAAATAAAACCTTCTATCTATTTATAGCTCTATCTTTTCTTAGTTCAGCCTTGTTAGAGGCTTCAGAGATTGATTTAAATGCTTTAGTAGTTGAGTCGTCAGTCTGTGATGATGATAATATCACCGATGGGCCATGCTTAGATTCAACTCATTGCAATGATTGTGAAAATGATGACTGTTCAAAGTCTGGTAGTTGTTGCCATAACTCTTGTCACACGCCATTTTATATAAGTACTAATGAGAATATTTCTAATCCTAGTAATACACTTAAAAGTAAAATTCAGTGGCATCTATATAACCACTATATTTCCCCATTAATTGACCCAACACTAAAACCCCCTCTATTTTCTTAGTAACTGTTCAAATCATTAGATTGATTAATATTTAAATACTGTTTATCGGTATTAAAAATATATGAAAGTAACTCAATTCACTATATTGATACTTGAGTTTAGTCTTATGGCTTCTTGTTCCAGTACAAGTAATTTCAAGATACCAATATTAAAGATCAAAAAGAGAGAGTTTATGGGCGAGTCAATCGTTAATTTTAGAGTTTTAACCTTAGTTGCATTTCATATCTTTATTGTGCGACACACTTTTGCAGCTGTTGAAGTGCGAGTCCATGAGATTGATAATGTTAAAGTTCATGTTCATGGAACCCATCGAGAATGTACTTTGCCAAAAAACAAAGAAGATATTATTAACTGTGCGCTTATCTTTCACCCGAGCATCAGAAAGGGTGAACTTAAAAGAGAATCTTTTAATTATCTAGAGGAAAAAGCCTCTCAAATTCCAAACCCAACATTATCTGCAAGATATGTTGGAAGTGAGGATAGTGAAGAGGATGTCTCAGAACTAGAAGCCAATTTGAGTTTCTCTATAGAACTTGGTGGAAAACGAGATTCAAGGGTTGGGTTTGCAAGAGCAAAAATCAACGAAGTGATCTCATCAAATGAATCTCTTAAAGCTGAAGTTAAGGTACAAACTATTTTAAATCTATATCGGCTAAGACAGGTTAGTGATGAAAAAAGATTATTATCTGAATCAGCATCTGCTTTTATAAGAGTTATAGGTGAATTAAAAAAACTTCCAAGACTCTCACCAGAGCAAGAAGGATCGCTTACACTTTTCGAAATTGCATATGAGGAATCTAAAATTCAAGAATCTGAACTTTTTGAAGAAGAGAAAAAGCTTGAACATTTTTTTCATGTTGCTACAGGACACTCTATAAATGAAATAAAGTCTTTCTTTCCTAAAGTTCTAAAGAGGTGGCCACAGTTGAATTCTGCTAAAGATGATAAACCTTCGCCAGAAGTTAAAAGATTGAACTCACTAGCTGACCTAGCTCAAAATGAACTTCATGTTCAAAGATCTAAAGCATGGCCAGATTTAAAAATTGGTCCCTCTATTAATATTGAAAAGAATGGGGCAGTTGAGAATCAAATGATAGGACTCAATTTGCAATTTCCTATTCCATTCTTTCAAGTTAATGGTGGCGGTAAAGCACTAGCTCAAAGTGAATTGAGTAGAGCAAAAAAAAATATCTCTTTAACGAAAGCCGAAGAGAGTCATGAGAGATTTGAACAGTTGAAAATCTATCAATCCGCTGTGAGAATTCTTGAATCAACCATGGGGCAAAGAGAAATCAAAGCAAAACATAATCGAGTCGCAAAGCTCTATCGTAGAGGTGTGATTTCAAGTTCCAATTTTTTAAACTCTCTCAATCAAAAATTAAGTTATTTAAAAAGTAGAAACAAAAGAGAAATAACCGCATTAAAGGCTCTTTGGAGCGTTCATAAATACGATGGAAAAATTTTAGAGGAGAAAATATGAAAGTTTTAATTATTGCAATATTCTGTATGACTCAAATAGCATTGGCCACTGGAGATAAGGCTGAGGGGACAACTGTTGAGATCAAAGAAGGTGGAGCTGTAACAGCTTTTTCAGCGGATGATGGTTTTAAGCTATCAAAAAAAGCAGTATCAAACTTGGGCGTAAGTTTTAAAACTTTAAATGGAGCTGGACCATGGATAGTTCCAAAATCGTCGATTGTCAGAATTAAACATTCAACTGGTGTCTATAGGAAGTGGGATGGGTGGATTACTATGGTTCTAGTTAAGATCATCGCACAAACTAAAGAGACTGTTTCAATCAGCTCAATTGACTTACAAGACCAAGATTCATTAGCAATCACAGGTGTTAAATTTTTAAGAATGACAGAAGCGGATTTAAACTCTGATACAGTTGATTCCTGCTCTCATTAAGAGGATAAAATTAAATGATTTCTAAATTAGTTAGATTTTCAATAGATAATAGATGGATAGTTATCCTATTAACTGCTCTAGTTGGTTACGCCGGATGGGAGAGTTTTAAGCATTTACCCATCGATGCAGTTCCCGATATTACAAATGTTCAAGTTCAAGTTAATACACAAGTAGAAGGGCGAGGACCTGATGAGGTTGAAAGAACTGTTACATATCCACTTGAGACGGCTTTAAATGGTGTTCCTGGTGTTACACAGGTTCGATCTATTACTCGGTATGGTCTCTCACAAGTAACAATTGTATTTGAAGAAGACACGGATATTTATAAAGCTCGTCAACTTGTATCTGAGAGATTGCAATCTATCTCTGGGCAACTTCCAAAATTTGTAGAACCAACATTAGGGCCAGTAAGTACTGGGCTTGGTGAGATCTTTCATTATGTGGTTGAAGCTGAAAAAATTGCGACAGATGAAGCTCGGTTTAAACAGTTAACTGAAATTCGTGCCATTCAAGACTGGTATGTAAAACCTAGGCTTCTCACCATTAAAGGTATTGCTGAAGTTAATACGATTGGTGGATATGAGAGACAGTATCATATCGAGCCTGATCCGCAGCTAATGGCAAAGTATGGTATTCACTTTGGTGATATTGAGAGAGCGATTGAAAAAGTAAATAAAAATGCTGGCGGAGGGTATATTGAACAAACAGCAGATCAGTTTATTGTTCAGGCTAGTGGTCTCTTTGAGTCTTTGGAGGATATTAGAGATGTGCCGGTTAAAATACTTGGAAACCTACAAGTTATTTCAATTTCAGATATTGCAAATGTAGATTTAGGTAAAGAACTTAGGACAGGAGCCGCACTTTATAATGGAGATGAGGTTGTTGTCGGTACAGTTCTCATGCTTCTTGGTGAAAACTCTCGAGAGGTAAGCTTAAGAGTTTCAGCGCATATTGAAAAAATTAAAAAAGGGCTGCCTTCTGGGTATCATATAAAAACTCTTTATAACCGCTCCGATCTTGTAAATGCTACTTTGGGCACAGTTAAGCATAACTTAATTACTGGTGCCGCTTTAGTTATTATCATTTTATTTTTGTTGGTCGGTAATTTAAGAGCGGCTGTAATTACTGCGATTGTTATACCAGTCTCGTTGCTTATGACTTTTATTCTGATGCGAAAATATGGTATTTCTGGAAACCTTGTAAGTCTTGGAGCTCTTGATTTCGGTATCATTGTCGATGGTGCAGTTATCGTTCTAGATAATTGTGTCAGGCATATCCAAGACAAAACAAAACTACTAGGACGTAAGCTTCTAGCATCAGAGATAAAAGACACGGTTCACGCTGCAACTATGGAGATTAGGAAATCTGCTGGTTTTGGAGAGCTAATTATTGTTGTTGTATTTCTACCTGTTTTTGCATTTGTAGGAATAGAAGGAAAAATGTTCATTCCAATGGCATCTACCTTTATCTTTGCACTACTTTCAGCTCTTGTTCTTTCATTTACTTTTGTTCCAGCACTGGCAACTCTTTTGTTAAAGGGAAGTGTAGAAGATAAAAAACCATTTTTGATGAGAATGCTTGAAAAAGTTTATTCGCCAGCGCTCAACTTCTCGTTAAAGGCAAAAAGACTTGTGATGGGTGTCGCTATTTTATCCGTTTTACTAGGAGGGTTCTTATTCACTAGATTAGGGGGGGAGTTTCTACCGACACTAAATGAAGGATCAATTGCTGTTCAAATGATTAGACCTGTTACAGTTGGGATAAATCATTCAGTTGCTCTAGAGGAGAAATCCCAGAGAATAATTAAAGAGATACAAGAAGTAAGTCATATCTTTAGTCGTATTGGTACAGCGGAGATATCAATGGATCCAATGGGACCAAATATTTCTGATAGTTTTATCATGCTTAAACCTGAAGATCAGAGACAAAAAATTAATGGTAAACTTAGAACGAAAGATGAAATTGTGGCCGAAATTGTTAAAGAATTAGAGGCAACAACTCCTGGTCAGAGAATTTTAGTAAGTCAGCCGATTCAACTAAGATTTAATGAACTTATGGAGGGGACTCGCTCTGATGTCTCTCTTAAAATCTTTGGAGAAAATCAAGATGTTTTAACTGAAGAAGCCCAGAAAATTGTTGAAGTCATTCAACAGATTCAAGGAGCTGGTGACGTTGAACTTGAAGCCAAAGGTAAGATGACTGTCCTAGAGATTAAGCCAAAGTATAAGTCACTCAAAAAACTAGGTATTTCTGCACAAGAAGTTTTAGAGACGGTTGGTATTGCAATCGGTGGAGACCAGGTGGGAATTTTTTATGAAGGCGTTAAACGTTTTCCTATCGTTGTAAGACTTGGCAGTGATACAAGGGATGATATAGGAGAGATAAAGAACCTTCCGGTTGGGTTAACTGGTGGATCAACAATTCCTTTAAGTGAGGTTGCAGAGATTCACTTTAAAGAGAGCTATAGCTCCTTTAGCCGTGAAGAGACGAAAAGACGTATAGCTGTTTTAGTAAACCCAAGAGGAAGAGATACGGAATCTTTCATCAAAGAAGCCCAAAAAGCAGTAGAAGAAAAAATTAAGCTTCCAGCTGGGTATTATATGGAGTGGGGTGGAAACTTTAAGAATTTAAATGAGGCTAAAAATAGATTAGCTATATTAGCGCCATTGGCCCTTATCTTTGTTCTCATCATGATCTATGCTGCTTTTAGGAACGTTTATGAGACAATGCTTATTTTCCTATGTGTTCCGTTTGCTCTTGTTGGAGGAGTACTTGGATTGATGATAAAAGGAATTCCTTTTAGTGTCTCTGCTGGGGTGGGCTTTATAGCCCTGTCAGGAATTGCGGTATTAAATGGAGTCGTTCTAGTAAATAGCTTTAATAACTTAAGAGAGAAGGGAAAGACTGGAATGGAGGTCATTAGAAGAGGTTCTCTTTTAAGACTAAGACCAGTAATGATGACTGCATTAACAGATATTCTGGGCTTTTTACCCATGGCTATTGCATCAGGACTCGGAGCAGAAGTTCAAAGACCTCTTGCTACAGTCATAATTGGTGGAATAATTTCATCAACAATTTTAACATTAATAGTATTACCAGTTGCTTATTCTAGTTTAGAAAAGTGGATTTTAAAAAGTAAAATTTAATAGGAGATTAAAATGATTAAATTATTTATGACAGTATTTTTAGGGAGCTTAATGTTCTCATTACCAACTTTTGCAGATGCGAACATTGACAATATGATGAGCAAAAAAGAAGCTAGTCAAACGACTAAAAAGAAAACCAGAAGGAAGAAAGTTCAAATGTGTCATGAGTGTGGAAAGCCTGAAACTGAGTGTGAGTGTGAAGGTGAAGAGCATGGAGTTCATGATGACAAACATGATGACAAACATGATGCTCAATCAGTAGAAGACTAAGGTTTAAAACAATCTGTTAGCACTAGTTATCTATGAGTTAACAGGTTTTATTATTAATACTACTTAGATTTATGGCACTACAATAGATTACACCTTTGTGATTCATAAAAGTTGAGTCTTCTCTATTGAGGTCTAGGGGATTACCATAATAGTCACTATTAAAACCTCCAGCTTCTGATTGAATAACTGAGCTCGCTGCAAAATCCCATAGACTTCCACCTCCAATGGCCTTCTTAGGATGCTTATAATAAATGGCTGGAGCAAGTTCTATAGTTGATAATCCATTCATAACTGCTCCACCTAAGTGATGGAGAACTACTTTCGTGAGTTTTAATTCTTTAGCGCGAGCTTCAAGATTATTCAATTCTTCTTTGAAGTTAGGAAGCTTGATGAAGCTTTGATCGTACAGTAATGTTAAGTGGCCCAATGGAGTACCAATCCTAAATGGAGTATTGTTTTTAAATGCCCCTTCATCTTTTATTGCATGATAAAGATCATTGGTTCTGGGATTTAATACGACACCTATTATAGGGTCTCCTGATTTAGAAACCAAAGCGATAGAAGTACTATAGCCGTCCTCATTTCTACTAAAAGACAAAGTTCCATCTAGTGGATCGATGCACCAAAAAAAATCTTTATGAAGTCTAGAGTTATCGTCATTGCTCTCTTCTGCTAGAAGACCTAAGTCAAATTTCTTTATTGTTGGAGATAATATTTTGATGATCACTTCTTGAGCCTTCAGATCTATTTCTGTAACGACCTGAGAGGCAATATTCTCACCCCCATCTTTTTGATTTACTTTTATGGATGAGCCTTGAGCGTTGGCTATAATTGCACCTGCTGCGATTGCAGCCTCTTTAGCAGTAATGGAAAGTTCTTCTAGATTCTCTTTAGTTAAATGCATTGATAACCTGTTTGATTATATTTTCAGAGTACGAGTTGAGTTTATGATGATCTGGTGACCAGCCTTTGAGGAAACGATAAAAATCTGCAGCTGTAAATGGATAGAGTTCTCGCCAGTCAGACTCAACTAACTTTGCATCAACAGCAGGGTGATGGATACTAAGAGCCTGCGATAATTCTTCAAAGTAGTAGTTAAGGCACTTTTCTTGATTCTCAAAGAGTTCATCACTTGAGTAGATACTACCTAGGAAATAAGAAAGATCCTTTACTCCTATGCCACCTCCGACGTATTGGAAATCCACAGCACTAGCGTCGTCATTGTTAAAAAGAAAATTTGCAAGCTTAGCATCACCGTGGACAATTGTTTGAAATTTGGATTCGTTTAGTTTTTTATCTATTTTCTTTGCGATATTTTTTAGACCGGTATCTATTAGGGCCTCTAATTCATCAGCTCTCGTTTCGAGATGCCAATAGGTACCAATATTCCAAAGTCCATCTGTTTTATGTCCAAGATACTTTGCATGAAATACGGCGAGCCATTTAAGACAACGTTTGACTTCATTCCAATCAATAATACTTTTAACAATAAAACATTTTTGTGCTAAATCTTCAAGAATAAGATACTTGGTATCATTGTCATCTCCGCTACTTATGTAACGTGGAGAGTAGGCGAATGGTAAATTGTCGTTGTAGTTTTTATACCAAATCATCTCTACTTGATAAGATTTCACTTTTCTCTTATGAGATGTATCAGAATTCCATCCTTTGGGATGATGCAATTTATTAGGAAATTTAATCTTCTTAACAATTACAGATTTCTTGTCCGTGGTGACTCTAAGAATCTCCCCGTAGTTACTCCAAAGATTCTGTATAAGTTGTTCACTAACAATTCTTTTTGATTTTGTTGCAAGGATGAGGATTGATTCGATATTTTTATCCATAAACTACTTTATTAAAACACTCACTTAATCACAAGTTATTATTCTTTTTAAAGAGTGAGCAGTAAACTCAAGCTCAAAGGTTGTGCATATACTTATCAAGAGTATAATTTTACTGTATATTCTTAATCGAAGATTACAGTACTAGCGATCTGAGTAAGATATATTAACGTTTGGAGAGTAAGTGAAATTAATATTGAGTGGTGGTGGTGATTCAGAGAACTTTATAGATTTAGACAAACAGTTCTTGTCTCTACTATCTGAGAACCCAAGTTTACTGCTTATACCTATGGCCGGAGAGCCCTTTACATATAATGATGCTCGAGAACGAATTGTAGAAACATTCTCAACAATCCATTTTGAAAACATTGAAATGTGTCTAGAGTTAGAAACTCTCAACTGGAACTATTTAAAAAACTTTGATGCCATCTATATTGATGGGGGAAATACATTTAGACTTATGGATCAGGTTCGTAAATCTCACTTCTATGAATTGATACGAAAATTTATTCACAAAGGTGGAGTCATTAACGGTGATAGTGCCGGAGCGATCATACTTGGAAGTCACCTTGAAACTGCGCATTTTGGAGATGAAGGAGATGATAATGATACAGAGCTTATCAGCTACCAAGGACTAAACCTCCTTGGAGATGTTGCAATTCATTGTCACTATCAGAAGTCAGAAGAAAAACAAATTATTGACTTCGTTAATGAATATGGTCTTAGTGTTATTGCACTTGATGAAACTTCTGGAGTATCAATTATTGATAAAGTATTAATGGTTATAGGCAATGAATCTGTAGACTTTTATAGTCTCGCGGGAAAACGAAGTCTATTACCAGGGCAAAGCATCCAAATCATCTAATATTGGTCGCAGCTCTTATTCACTCTTATTCTTTCTTATTATTGCACTCTTTCATTATAAACTTTGAATATTGTAGAAGTTTCTTTGTCACTGGAAAGTCGCCCTCACTCCAAATATCGCCAGTTACTGGACAATAAGCAAAATTAGGTATTGTTGTTCTAAAGTTCTTTGCTGTCATAATTTCTTTAAGAATATTTGGAAGCTTGTCTTTATCAAGTCTTCCCGCGAGCATCTCTAGCCAAGCAACATCATACGCCGATACAAACTTAACCATTCCATCAGGGAGATTTCGATTCTTTATTGCACGAATATAAGTTGCATCCACTCTTCCTGGAAAAATCTTTGCAATTTCTAAAAACACCTCTGGATCACCTCCTGCATCATCACCGAGTAATAAAATATTACTTTCAGGATTCGTAATCAATATTTGAGAGATTTTATATATCTTATAGTAATATGTTGATGGTTTATCCAGCTTACCCCAAGGGAGAACCCCAAGCTCATGCAATTCTCTTTTATCTTTTGTAATGAGTTGATCGTATTTTAAGTTAGATTTCCTTAAAGTCTTTTTTACTAGTGGTCTTATAAATTCAGGCGAGCCAGTTAATACTATCAGTTTTTCAGCATTATTACCCATGCCATTTAAAAGCTGTGGCATTCCAGAAAATATCTTCTTTCTTTTGAATAGAAGATTCCATATCATGCCTGTTGTGCTCGAAGCATTTGTATGTCTTATTGTATCGTCAAAATCAGTCACAATTATATGTCCACCATATGCGCAGCTTATAAAAGCAGAAAACAGTAATACAATCATGAACTTCATAATTATTCCTTTGATAATTAATATCTACATGTATTGGTGCAGTTTTCATGCCTAAAGATAGAACTCTATATGTCGTAATATCAGGGAGTTAAAGTTAATAATGTTATCTATTCTATGACTTTGTAAAATAATAAGACACTTATTACCACAAAGAGTAGGGAGCTAATTTAAAAATTTATTCAACCAAGTTTGTTATTTTATTTTTTGGAATAAGTATATCGAACTTTGTATTAGGAGCACTTTGATCATAGGATAAGCTTCCGCCACTTAAGCTCATTATCTTAGATGATATACTGAGGCCAAGACCGGTGCCTTTTCCTGGATCTTTCGTCGTAAAAAAAGGATCCATAATCTTTTCAATACTTTCTTTACTAATACCTAATCCTGAGTCAATACATGATAACTTAATGAATTGCTCTTCATCTGTTACTATCAGTTTAATCCATTTATCTTTTTTGTCCTCAATGGCATCAACAGAATTTGTAATCAGATTAATGATAACTTGTGCTAGTTGACCGGGATTGAAGAAAACGTTTACTGAATCATCACTATTTTCGACTTGAACTTCTAATCCTATGTATTTCGTTTTAGACTGACATAAGATGAGTACATCATCGATAATTTTTTTTAGCTTTATTTTTTCCACAATATCTAGTGATGAGTCTCTAGAGATACTTTTAAGAGATTGAATAATATCTGAAATCCGCCCTACAGTGTTACTAATCATTTCACAAGAGTTGATCAGTTCTTCCTCTTTGTATTCACCTTTTTCAATGCTCTTTATAATTCGTTTAGTATATAAATCGATAATGCATAAAGGGTTGTTAATTTCGTGGGCAATCTCACTAGCCATAATCCCTAATGCTTGCATTTTAGAGGTATGAATAAGTTCTTCTTTTTGAGATTCAATTTTATGTAAAGATTTCTTTAGCTTTTTTGTCGAGAGATCAAATTCCATCTGAGTTATTACGTGCTTTGCCAACACCTTAAACGCATCTTTTTGCTCTTGGTTTAGTTCTCTAGGTTTATGATCAATTACACACAAGGTTCCAAGCTTGTGGCCTTTTGCTGAAATCAAAGGGTGCCCAGCATAAAATACTACTTTAGGCTCTCTAGTGGTTAGAGGGTTGTCACGGAAGCGCTCATCATCAAGAGCATTTGGGATTTCAAATAAATCGTCTTGATTTATTGCATGTGCACAAAAAGAAACATTTCTAGGAGTTTCAGTTGCATCTATTCCATGACTCGATTTGAACCACTGTCTATCACTATCAATTAGACTCACAAGTGCTATCGGAGTTTTACAAATAGTTGAGGCCAAAAGTGTTATCTCATCAAATTCAATCTGAGCAGGAGTATCCAGTATGTCAAAAGATTGAAGATCTTTTAATCGTGAACTTTCATTTTCGGGTATCTTAGGTTCTTTCATAAATATCCTTTCTACTATTGTAAAACATAGTTTTAAACTATAGAAATTAAATTTAATTAAGGATCATATTTGCCCATAAGTATTGATTATTTTTGGAATTATGACGAATTTAAACAGTGTGTCACTGATTAGCTACTAAATTTAAGCTTAATGAATTTGCCCGTGAAAAGTGGCATTCACGGGCTATTTTAGAGAATATCAAGTAATTTAAAACTTTTCATGTTCCGTAACATTTGGGACTTTACTTGAGTTCATAGAATCTTTAATTTGCTCTTTGAACGTTTCTTTATCTACTTTTCTATCCCAGTGTTCACCGCTGTCGACTTTCATCTCGATTAAAGCCACGTTATCTTCGTCTGCAAACCAAGCACTTGCATAATCATTCCAAAGATTTTGTGTGAGTTTATCGTTGGTTACGATCGCAGCTTCCCCTGACATTGAAACAAATGTACCATCCTTAGGATTAGCAAATGTAATATTCGCGCTTTTGTTATTTTTTAGTAGATCAGCGTGCGCAGATTTCTTATTTGTGAAAAACCAAAGCTTATTATCATATTCATTTTGAATAAGTTGCATCGGTCTAGTATCTAGGTTCATATCATCTTGAATGGTTAACATTCCTACACCTATAGGATTTATTAGTTCCCATATCTTTTGCTTGTGTTCTTTAGTACCCATGGTTTCTCCTTAATAAAGTTAATAAGTTAAACTCTATATGATGCTGTGAAATGTCTCAAGGGAACACGTTAAATGTGAACATAACTACGAAAGTACTAGATGAAATAAAAATATTGTATAAACGATGCACTAGACGATGAACAGATCGCTTGTATTAATCGTCGACAATTGGTCTGCCTTTCATTGTCGATCTTTTTTCTTGTCTTAACTTCCACCGTCTAAATCTTTGCTCTCCGAGCTCTTTTAGCAAAAATTTCTCTACCTCTCCAGGTGTGAGATCGAATAGCTTCTTTATTTCTTGAAATGAAACCTTATCTTCAATGCTCATTTTAACAAGTTTTTCTCTGTCTTTAGAGTTTAGCTTTTCAACTTTCAATTTTAGTGCTTTTGACATTCCCATGTCTAAATCTAACATAAAGAAACTATATGTATTTCTCTTTGAGCTTTTGTCTAACTTTTACTTAATCAAGAAGAGGCCTGAAGTAACTGTTTGTCATCTGCTCTAGCTCTGGCGTCCAAGCTGGAGAGAAGTTATTGATGAGAGCATCTTTTCTTAGTCTCACAATAATTGGAAGTAGTTTAGTTTGTAGCTTTCGATAATACTTATTTTTATATTGGTTGTTAGTTGCAAAAAATTCTTCCATTATTTTACTTTCCCACAATTCAAAAAAGATCAGTGGTGATTCACTTCGAGGTAAGTTTTGAAAGAGATACTGTGTCTGCTCATCTGATTTTGAATTCAGCAACTCATATACCCACTTCGTTAATTCTGCATTCAAAGTCTGAGACTTTAGGTCGGTGCGAGCTTTTACAAAACGATTTTGTATCTTTTCCGAGAATCCAAGTTTTACAAGTTCATCCAAAATAAATTTTGCTTTAATTTGTTTATGAATGTTAGCTTCTTTTAGAAAATTCAATCGCGTCGTATTGATATTGTTTCGTTTAATAAATCTTTTTAAGTTTTTATAATCCAGTCGACCTCTGTAGAATCCAACCGCATTTAATGTATCGTTGAAGATATTGCTACTATCAACGATATAGTTGTTATCCTCAACAAGGTATGAAATTTCATTATTTCCTTTTTTGATTTTGAGCTCTTTTAATACTTTTCTCTCGGAGCTTTTCCACTGGCGATATAAGTCTTTATTTTGAAAAAGTTTTTTGGTCTTTGCAGTCTTCGCAATGTTTTTAATACCAATAATGATCGCGGGAATAAGTATGCCAGGTTGGAGTACCTCGTATAGGACTACTAAAATTGGAGATCCTATACTAACAGCTAGTGCCTTCATTGGTAGCTCTGTTAGTTCTATGGTCATAATTATTATAGATATAGCGAGTCCATTTTTTCGGCTTAGTATTTTTGCTTCTTCTTTAATATGATGAACAATATCCTTAACTTCACCCCAGGCTGTATTCTTTTTATAGTTTGAGCTGCTCTCTATATCTGTGATAATTTTCTGAGCTAGAGAGTCAATAATGGCATCGTTATGAATGGGGTCGATACTACTTTCTATATCTTTTAAGTCCTCGTATTGTTTATGAAGGATTTCATTTTGAAGTTTAATTCTTTCTAAAGATAAAAGAATATCTCCGTCAATTTTTGCGAGTGAATGATCTCCCGCGAAGCTTGAAGAAACCAACAAAATAAATACTAGAAGCGAAGATAGATAATTTTTCATATACTTACACTAACGCTATGCACAAAATAGTAAAGCAATTAATATTTAAGTATGTAAAAAAGTATGTAATGAACCTTGAATATAAACGTAATTTCAGATAGTTATTGTGGCCATTAAAGTTTAATATTCTCTCAATTACTGCTTACTTTATTGTTTATTTGCATCTATCACTTTACAGAATTTCTCTGAGCTAGATAGTTTTCACTAGGTGTGATGTATTTTGCAGCCGGTATAATATCGTTTTCTAATCTTAGTTGAGTTTAGATTAAAAATATATTTACTAGCGCTAAATAGAGTCTAGCTTTCAGCGAGATTCTAGATAAAAACTTTCATACATTTTATCAAAAATCGGTGTCTTACTTCAAATAGCTCGCTTGATGTTTCTATAAATATTACTCATTTCTCCTTTAAATTCTAAATTATAGTAAAATTCATCTCTACAAGGAGAACCTATGAAGAAAATTATATTATCTCTAACTTTGATTTTTTCACTTACAAGCTTTGCTGCTCCAGAATTTGTTACTTTACAAGTTAATCAAGACCTCGCCATTGATACAGTTAACAGCCAGATTGGTGCACAGAACACTTGCTTGGATGAATACTTATTGAGAGAGAAGCAACTTAAAAAATTTCTCATCTGGGCTCCGCCTCTAACAATTGTAGGTGTTCCTGCTGCAGCTTTCACAGGTGGATTATTGGCCTCTGGTATCGCCTCAGCTGCAGGAGTTTCCGGTTGGGGGGCGTTGGGCTACACAATCGTTGGAATTGTGATTCCCGCTACAGGTGTCGCAGTTTCTTTTTTAACACTTGAAACATTAAAAGCAGTTCAGTTCGCTAATACTAGAAAGATGACAAAAATTATTATTGCTTCTCAGGAAGGCTTGCTAGATTCAAGAGTCATGAGACGGCTAACGAAAAGATATAACTCTAAATTTCCAGATGACAATTTATCAAGCAGTGACCTTGCTGAGCGGATTGTTAAACTAGATGAGAGAGGTGACCTCTGTAATGGAGAGATTCGTAATAACTTGGGATCTTCAAAGCTCAGACAGTTATTGAGCAGAAGATCACACCTGATGAAGTACATTCACGATAATCTTTAGGAAAGCTCAATCTAATCAGTTGAATCTAAAGTCTTAATATACATATACCTTAGTTCTAGATAGTGTTGCATATGATAATTGAGTGTATAGCCTTTGATTCAAATAGATGTAAATCTTGTAGCTTAATCAAACGACCTTATGAGGATGGTCTCAATCTTAAGATTGAGACTTTAACTGAACTTTTTGATAAATCAAAAATACTAGACCCTATTAAATCTGAAAAGATTAAAGAATATCGCAATAAGGCCAAGTTCATTATTGGTGGAGACTTAGATAATCCAATTATTGGAATACCAAGCCCTGTAAATATAAAAGTCGTCTCACCCCTAACTGATTGTCCACTTCATTCAAGCGAGATAAATAAAATCGCAGAACTTATTTGTAATAACATCTCTAAGTTTGTCCTCACTCCTTATGATGTAAATTCCAAAAAAGGTGAATTTAAATATCTAATTATATCTGAAGGATACAAAACAGGTGAGTTGAGTATCAGATTTGGAATGAGAAGTATGGAGAGTTTTGAGCGAGTACATAAACTATATGACTTCTTAGCTACCAGTAATTCAAATATCAAAGTGTGCTCATTTGAAGTTCAATCAAAGCACGCTGCAGTCTTTGATGGAGAAGAAAAACTATTGACTCACAATAAATATATTCAACACGACTTTGGAGATATTGAATTATCGTCTTCAACTTCTAATTTTTTTCAAGTAAACGCTGCTGTAGCAAAAAAACTTTATGAAACTGTCTTTAATCGATTTAAAGATGAACAAATAAATACGGCAGTAGATCTTTTTTGTGGGGTGGGGGGATTTGCTCAGCAAATTTCCAGATTTAGTAAGAGTGTTTACGGGATCGAGATAAACCAAGTGGCCATTGATTGTGCTAATTACTCTATTGAGAAGAATAATATAAAGAATATTAAATTCATATGTGATGATGCTAACAATTTTCAAGATCATATTACCGTTGATGTCGATTTACTTGTGGTCAACCCACCAAGGCGAGGTATTGGGGCTGATCTTTGCAAAGTAATCAAAAAGATTAATCCAAAATACTTCGTCTACTCGTCTTGCAATGCCAAGACTCTAAAATCTGATCTGGATATACTTGATAAAAACTATAAAATTGAATCATTAACTCCTGTAGATATGTTTCCATTAACTAACCACCTAGAGGTGCTGTGCTTAATGGCCAGAATTTAATATGTAATAAATTTGTTCACTGTTTCACTTATAGGTAAAGATAAGAGAACTCATTCAAGGAAGTCTATGAAATATTTTATATTAATGTTAACTCTATCAATTAATTCTTTTGCTCTTGAAAAAGCTACTTTTGCCGGAGGTTGTTTTTGGTGCATGGAAAAGCCCTTTGAAGATCTAAAAGGGGTTAAAAGTGTCATTTCTGGCTTTAGCGGTGGTGATATAAAGAATCCAAGTTATGATCTGGTCTCTTCTGGTCAAACTAAGCATATTGAAGTTGTTCAAGTCACGTATGATCCAAAACTTGTCTCATATATTGATCTATTAAAAGTCTTTTGGGTAAACATTATTCCTACAGATAAAGGTGGGCAATTTGCCGACAGAGGATATCAATATACGACTGCTATTTTTTATCATAATGATTCGCAAAAAAAACAAGCTACAAATTCAAAAAAGTTTATAAGTGCATTAAAAATTAAAGATAAAGATATAGTAACTCCGATTACGAAGTTTAAAGCTTTTTATGCTGCGGAAGACTATCATCAAAATTTTTATAAAAAGAATGCGGCATCCATTAAAAGATATAAATCATACCGTAAAGCTTCTAAAAGAGACGAGAAGCTTGGAGACTTTTGGAAAGGTGTAAAGTTAGACTTTAAGTAGTGAGGCGATATTTTTTTTTGGAACTTTGCTAAGCCTTGATAAAAAATCGAAATCTACATGATCACGGCCACTGGTGCTTTTTATTTTTTCACAAATGGCATTAAATACTTTATGAGTTGCCTCTGCGTCACCTATGGCCCTGTGGGAAGCATAATTTTTGAAACCCAAATAACGACATAAAATTCCAAGTTTGTGAGACTCAAGTTCTTGGAATATTCTTCTCGCAAGAAGTAAGGAACATAGAAAATCATTTTTAGGAAATATATTGACTCTATTCATTTCGGCCATGAAAAAACGAGAGTCAAATGATGCGTTATGGGCAACGATAATTTCATCACCAACAAACGCTTTAAGCCTCGGCATGACAGTTGTACTTTTATCGGCGTCTTTAACCATTGCATTTGTTATACCCGTTAAGTTAGTAATCACTTGAGCGATACGCATTCCGGGATTTACAAAATCCTGAAAGGAGTCAACGATTAAATTATTTTGAACTTTTACAACACCAACTTCAATAATTCGATCAAAGTCAGTTGAAAAACCAGTGGTTTCAAAATCGAGAATATTATAGGTCATATCCACTATTGTTTCTTTTTCATCTCGACGTAGAGCTTTTCAACTTTTGTTCTGGCCCAAGGATTTTTTCTTAAAAATGTGAGGCTTGATTTAATACTGGGGTCAGTTGTAAAACAGCGAATATCGATGCGTACACCTAGTTCTTCGAAGCCATGGACCTCAACTAATTCTTCCAAAATGGCCTTAAGAGTGACGCCATCTAATATATTGTGATTTTCGGTATTATTCATATCTACTTAAAGGACTTTTGAGCTCAAAAGTAAATATCTAAAGGTCGAATGTTAACGATTTACGTGATTTCAAAACTATATGTTGTTATTTACTGAGACTTGAAAATGTAAGGTGTTGTAAAAAAGATATAATTTGAGCTTCATCTTTGCTGTCACCAAAGTCAGTCAGCTTTGGTAAGTTGTACAAGAAGTAGACTTGAGCGTGAGCTATTTCAATTATAGTTGATGCTAGTGACACGGGATAAGCGTACTTAGGATTAAACTCTAGAATAACACTTCCTATAAATGCGCACAAATCTTTATAGGGATTAAAAAATTGATCTTTGTTATCTTGAGATACCCTCTGGTTATGATAAGTCTTCGTGCTATCATTAATGATAATCCGGTGAAGATCGTTTTCATTGATATAATCTGATTTCACATTGTGACTGGACTTCATCATTACTAGCTCAATGACCTTATTTAATTTGAGCTCAATGTCTTTCATGTTGTTTGTCTGAACTTGGATTTGATACTCGAGCCAACTCCAGTACCAAGCTGTTAGGTAGGTTAGGAGACAGTGTTTGTTTTCAAAATATCTATATATTCCCGCTTCAGTTGATCCGATATTTTTTGCTAGTTTTTTAAAAGTGAATTCCTCAAAGCCCTTATCTTTAATCATAGTAATGCTGTGAGAGATTATTTTTCTCCCAAGCTCAGACTCATCTGGATTCTTTAAATAAAGTTTATTGTTCATAGATATTTGTAATTGAATCTTCATTTTAACCTAACTATCCAATATTATTTGTACAATGAAAGTATAAGCGATGCAGCTTTACTAAAATTTATGATAGTAATACTATCGTTCCCGACAATAATTTATTTAGTATTGAAAGTAAAATACTAAGAGGGTGTAAATGTTTAAAGATATTAAGAGTGATCTACCAGCAAGTGTCGTTGTTTTTTTCGTTGCCCTGCCGCTTTGTTTAGGTATTGCTTTAGCATCCGGTGCTCCATTGTTCTCTGGAATTATTGCAGGGATAGTAGGTGGAATTATTGTTGGTGCTGCAAGTGGATCTCCACTTGGAGTAAGTGGACCAGCGGCAGGATTGGCAGTAATTGTTTTTTCTGCCATCGAAACACTGGGCTCATTTCCAGCTTTTCTATTAACAGTAGTGTTGGCCGGAGTAATTCAATTAGCCATGGGATATGCTAGAGCTGGATTTATTGCCTACTTCTTTCCATCGTCAGTTATTAAGGGAATGTTAACAGGTATCGGCTTACTTATTATCCTAAAACAAATTCCCCATGCCCTTGGATACGACAAAGATTTTGAAGGGGACTACTCGTTTATTCAGATGACAGGAGAGAATACCTTCTCTTCTATTGCTTCAGCTTTTGAGGCGCTAAGTATTGGAGCTGTTATCATTTCAGCGCTTTGTCTTTTTATCTTAATTTTGTGGGACAAGGTTCTTAGTAAAAAACATAAAATTTTTCAATTGATTCAGGGACCTCTTGTAGCGATAGTTGCAGGGATAACATTAAGTTATTTATATAGTATTGGAGCTCTTGGATTTAGTTTAAGCCCAGATCAATTGGTTAATATTCCAGTCCCAGAGAGTTTTTCAGGTTTTTTAACTCAATTTACAACCCCCGACTTCTCTGGAATCACATCTTTTGCAATCTGGAAAATAGCATTCGTAATTGCAATCGTTGCAAGTCTTGAGACACTTTTATGTGTCGAGGCGACAGATAAGATAGACCCACAAAAAAGAGTAACTCCAACAAATAGAGAGCTGAAGGCACAGGGACTTGGAAATGTGATTTCAGGACTAATCGGTGGACTTCCAGTAACTCAAGTTATTGTTAGAAGTTCTGCTAATATAGCTTTTGGAGGTAGGACTAAGCTATCAAGTATTCTTCATGGATTCTTCCTATTGATAAGTGCATTAACAATTGCATCGGTATTAAACTTAATTCCACTAGCAAGCTTGGCCGCAATTTTATTAATTGTTGGATATAAACTCGCAAAACCTGCTCTATTTAAACAAATGTATGATTTAGGGTGGGAGCAGTTTGTACCCTTCACTATGACGGTTATAGGTATTATTGCCACAGATCTACTTAAAGGAATCGCAATCGGTATGGTCTTCGGTATTTTCTTTACTCTTTGGCGGAGTTACAAAATTTCACATTCATTTCAAAGCGATGTTGCGATAGAAGACGGGAAGTCGGTTCATGTAATAACTTTATCTGAACAAGTCTCATTCTTTAATAAGGCAGCTATTTTGGATGCCTTAGAAAATATACCAAAAGATTCTAAAGTTATAATAGATGGAACAAAATCTAAAATTGTCGCACATGATGTTATTGAAATAATTGAAAACTTTATTGAAAGCTCAAAAAGAAAAAATATCACTGTACAAAAAATCAATATCTAACAAGGAGATGTTATGAAAACGTTAACAAAAGAGATGCAAGATAAAATTTCACCAAGTAATGCAATTGAATTATTAAAAGAAGGGAACTTACGTTTCGTAAAAAACTTAAAAATAAATAGAAACCTTCTACAACAGGCAAATGAAACTTCTGATGGTCAACACCCATTTGCAGTTGTGCTTAGTTGTATCGACTCTAGAACCTCTGCTGAATTAATTTTTGACCAAGGCTTAGGAGACATCTTTAGTGTTAGAATAGCTGGAAATATTATTAATGAAGATATTCTTGGTAGTATGGAATTTGGGTGTAAAGCTGCAGGTTCAAAGATTATACTTGTTCTTGGTCACTCTGGCTGTGGTGCAGTCAAAGGCGCTTGTGACAATGTTGAAATGGGTAACTTAACAGCTCTATTAAACAAAATTCAACCGGCAATTAAAGATGAGACTCAAACTAAAGATAACAGAACATCATCGAACAAAGAGTTTGTCGATAACGTAACTGGAATCAATGTTAAAAGAGCGATTGCTGAGATCAAAGAGAGAAGTCCTATACTTAGAGAAATGGAAGCTGCTGGAGATATTAAAATCGTTGGTGGTGTACATGATGTTGGTACAGGTGAAGTTACTTTTTACTAATTAATATTTAATGCCAACTTTTGACTTCGGGAAGAAGTTGGCAAATTAACTCACCATCATTAATCGTAAACGATTATTTCATTGTTAAAAAGTAGTGATTAGCACTCTGTTTATTTAGACCTTTTATTTTTATCAACTCTTCATAAACTTCTATTGAAAAATTATACAAATTTAAAAATAATATTATTTCTTTATCAGTGACAGCTCTTCTTCCGCTTTCCATGTGATCAACAATTTTAGGCTTTATTCCTATTTCTTTACCAACAAAGAGAATGGTTAGCTTCCTCTTCTCTCGCATAAACCGCAGTACAAGGCTTTGGGGACTCTGATTACTAGATGGGATCTTATTCATGATTCAATTTAGTCTGTTAAATTATATAAGTCCAAAGTTAAAATCCCTAGTATGACCTTGGTCATGTTTACATGCTGACTTCGTTGATAGTATCTTAAAAGCTCAGATTAGTGTAGCGACACAAGGGACTTAACATGAAGAAAATAATGATATGTGTTGATATTACAGAAGATTCTTTAGAGTCTATAAAGAAAGGGTGTATGAATCTGAAATATGAAGATGAGGACTCAGTGCACCTTGTCCATGGATTCCAGATAAGAACTTATACAGATCTTTTTTATGTCTCAACAATGCCTGGATTAGAACAGTACGATACTATTAGAGATTCAGTCATTGGTATTCTCAACAATATAAAAGATGTTATTCACGCCAAGAATAAAAATGTTAATGTTATTGAAGAATGTCTCTTTTCAGCATTTGTGAAAAAAGAAATGCTTGAGTATGCTGAAGATAAGAATATGAATAAAATAATTATCTTTACCCGCGATAAGCATGGCTTCTTCGACAGCTCGTTTGCTCAATATATGTTAAAAAATTCAAAGTCTGATCTGGAGATTATTAGGTCTTAATCTTTTAAAAGTAGTAGCTGTAACTTACTGATATCATTTCGAGTTCTGATATCTTTATGACTTTAAACAATGCTCTAAACCTTGTATATTAATATTTTTATACAGGAACTAATAATGAGCAGTGAAAATACAATGGAATTCATAGAAAACGTTTTGAAAGTAATGCCATCTGATTGGATAAAGCTTACTACCCATAGATTGGATATATATAACGAAGGTCAGGCCAAGGTTGAATTCTTAAAAGAATTCGAAAAACTTGTTAATACTGATCTTGAGACACTTAAAAAAGAACTTAAAAACCTTCCTACAGCCTTTGATTATATTCGCTTAGGTCATCCACTTTCTTGTATCCTTGAGTGGGTAATTGCAAAGTCTAAAAATATAGGCGTAGAGAATGTGATCTCTTTCTCATCTCAAACCATGCCTATTCTTGCAATACTTCGAAAAAATCTTCTTGAAAATATTAATACTCAAATAGTTTACCAAAATGAGCTGCCTCGAAATTTTGATGTTGAGACTCTAAAAGCAGTTTATGATTATAAGTTTGAGTTGATAAAAATTGAAGATCAAAAATCAGATTTTGATGGAAGTACCATTCAAATTGTAAACTCTGATGATGCTCGCGATATAGAGCTTAAGAGTGAAGTAGACTTTTATGTAGCTATCCAAGAACATGGAAGCATTACTCTTGTGAATGATACAAGTAAAAGCTATATCTCTGAGATTCAGCACGTAAGAAGAAGAGAGTCAATTGCCATGACTCCTGACGATTGTTTAAAAGCAATACAGAAACTTGTTAATCCATCTAAGAAAATTGATAACACTAAGACTGATACTAGTACTTTAATTAATACGATTAAAAATATCACAAATACCAATCACAAAGCTTCTATTGGCTCGTGTGGATTATCTGTTCAATATGCAATTATGATGGGTCTTATTCATGACTCTATGGATAAGCACAGTGGCAAGGCCATAAAGTTTATAGTGCCCCCAAACTGTTATGGTGGAACAAATGATCAAGCAAGAAGAGTCGCAGCCTGCCTCTCTAACGTAGAAATATTAGATCTTCCAGTCGATAGTGGTCAAGACATGGTCCAAAGTGTCCAAAAGGTACTGGATGAAGTTGCACTAATAGATGGAGTGCCATTTATCATTGCTGAGATACCAACCAATCCAAGGGTTGAAGTTCCTCATTTAAACAATCTTCGAGATGCTCTAAGCGTTGTGAGAAAAACAAAAGATGGTCGTGATGCTATTGCACCTGTGTTTATTCTGGATCAAACATTTTGTCCAAACGTTAAATTCTTAGGAGAGGGAGACTTTCTCGAAAGTGTTCCGACTATTTCATATGTGAGTGGCTCTAAATTTCCAAGTGGTGGACTCTGTACAGCTGGTTATTGTGTTGCCAATTCAAAAGCTCAAAGTTTAATGAGTTATGTCGATCGTCATTTAAAACTATGCTATAATGTGGCGACTGAATTTCAACTTGATATATTAACTACTCAGATGCCTTCAATGATTAAAAGAATTGAAGGGGCCTATAAAAATACTCGAGAATTTGTAAATTTTATTGAAGAGACTCTTCCTACTGCTAAGATAAACTTTGTCTCAGAAAACTTAGCAAGTGATGGCTTCACTCCGTCAGTCTTTTCTCTCGATCTTCCAACTTTCGGCGATACTCACGAGGAAAGAGAGTCACATAAGCGTTCACTAAATTTAAAATTAATTAATCTCATGATCAAATTGATCCCATCGGAAAGTAAATTCTGTGTAAGTTATGGTCAACTCAAAGGGTGTTACTGGACAATACCAGCAACATCTACGCAAGGGACAACTAAAGAAGGAGATAAGGACTATATTGTACGAGTTTCAATCTCTCCAGACTTCAACTTAAACCTTCATAAAGAAATATTCGCTCGATTCTGTAAAGAATATATACAATAGAAATCTGTCCTATGAGTGAGTTCAAACTTATTAAAAACCTTTTTTAAGTTTGAACCACAGTTTCACATCAGTGATAAATTAAACATTTAATTAATTAATACACCTCATAAACTAAATCAGTTTTATTATGTTTGAAGTTTTACCAACTCTTCTTGATGCCACCACCTGGCATCGTATAAAGTCTGTTATTGTGTCCTAGAAGATCAATGCTCCAGCATCTGCTCGAGTAATGAAAACGAATATGAACTAAGGATACGTTATGGAAAAGAAATCAAACTTGGAAGATTGGATTAACTTATTTCTAGGAGCATGGATATTTATAGTTCCTTGGGCTGTAGGGCACAACCTTACAGGGCTAGATTCTAGCGCAGCAATGTGGAATTTTTGGATTGTTGGAATAGTTATCTTTGGTAGCTCTTCACTTGCACTTCAAGATATAAAACCTTGGGAAGAGTGGACAAATCTCTTGGCCGGCGTATGGCTAGTACTATCCCCATGGATATTTGGATATGCATTTGAGACTGGACTACTGTGGAATTCTATCGTTGTGGGACTCTCTGTATCATTTGTATCTAGTCTTGCTCTACCTATTGCTATGAAACGTAAGGCCCAAGCTCAGTAAAAAAGATGATAGAGTCAGAAGTTTATTAAATATGACCTTACTGAAGAAAAAGCTTCAGTAAGGAAGAAGTCTTAACACTCTCATGAGTAAAGAATAAAGGAGATAAGATGTCTTATTATTATAGTAAATTTCTAACTACAGATTTTAATTTAAGCATTGAGAGTCTTGTTGCAAAGCTCAAGGAGAAAGGCTTCGGGGTATTAAGTGAAATTGATGTTGAGGCAACACTAAAGAAAAAGATTAAAGTGGATTTCCATAAATATGTAATCTTAGGTGCATGTAATCCACACTTTGCTCATCAGGCATTGTTGTTAGAAGACAAAGTCGGTGTAATGTTACCTTGTAATGTTATCATTCAACAAAGATCATTAAACGATCCAGTTGAAGTTACCGCTGTTGATCCAGTTTCGTCTATGATGGCAATTGAAAATGAGAATCTATTCTCCCTCCTTGAAGAAGTGAGAGTGCTCTTAAATCAAGTCATTGATGAATTAGAGTAATCTGTTTAGTCATCTTTAGGCTCTTAAATACAACTTAAATAATTAGAATTCTTTTTTATGAAAAAAATATCTCAACTTACAGTCTCTATATGATAAGTTTAGTGATGAGTAAAAAACATATAAAATACCTTTTTATCTTAATTACCGTTGGTCTAATTTTCTTTGTAAAGAATAAGATAGATACAAGAAACAAGAACCAACAAATCATGCTCGATAGTATTGACGACGGAATTGCGAAGCCTACAAAACAATAGTATACTTTTAAGAATAACTATTTTGCACTCTTCGTCTACCTTGGGAGCTTTGATGAAGCGAATTACTCTAATAAAAACTCATCTATACTTTACAGGCGTGACTCTTGTCTTTTTAGCACTAACGGCCTTATCGGGTTCACTTCATTTACTGACTGGTGATGAAACGGAAGTAGTTAAAGAAATTAAATCAATAAGCGTATCCACTTCAATTCAAAAAGATGAATTAACAACTCTGTTTGAGAAAGAACTTAAAAATATTGATACTGATTATCGTTATGATTATATTAAAGGTTCATCTACATCTCAAATGAGTCGTCCAACAACGAGAACATACTATACAATAAGTCTGGTCAGTGGAATTACAACAATTAAAAAGCACGAGCCATCTTTAAATAAACGTCTTATGGAACTGCACAAAGGTCACGGTCCACGAGCATCTCGTAATATTCTTGGTGCGCTCGGTCTCTTTGTCATTGCTGCAGTACTGAGTGGTCTTTGGCTTGGACTTAGCTCTAAGGCATTTCGAACTGTTACTATTGCGACGGTGTCCAGTGGAGCTTTAATTTATCTTCTTTTATTCTTTTTATAATTGAAGTTGCACATTTTGCTCACTTAGACTTCCAATCGTTTCAAAATTAACTTTATTGCTGTAATCAAACCTTGTGCAAGCTCATATATGATAATAATATTGATGACTTCATCTTTCAGATTTTAAAGGTAGTAATGGGACACGATCATTCACACAATTCAAATTCTAAAAATATCCTAGTTGCATTTAGCTTAAATTTTGTTTTTTCAATTATTGAATTGATCGGTGGCTACTTAACAAATAGTGTTGCTATATACTCTGATGCTCTTCATGACTTTGGTGATAGTCTTGCTCTATTGTTTGCCTATTTTGCAGAAAAAGTAAGTCAAAAAGAGCCCGATAGTAAATATACTTTCGGGTATAGAAGGTTTTCAATTCTATCTGCTTTAATTAATGGAATTATACTTTTAATCGGTAGTATTTTTGTTTTAATTGAAGCGACTAAAAGAATCGTGAACCCAGAAGTAGTAAAGCCAGAGGGGATGCTTTGGTTGGCGATCTTAGGAATCGTTGTAAATGCAATTGCTGCATACAGAATGTCTAAGAATGAAGGACTCAATCCTAGAATGGTTATGCTACACCTTCTCGAGGACTTATTTGGTTGGGTAGCAGTTCTCTTTGTTAGTATCATTTTAATGTACAAGCCTTGGTACTTCCTGGACTCTGCCTTATCTATTTTGATTTCAATTATTATTTTAAGAGGTGTCTATAAAAATTTGTCAAAGGTCATATCAATCTTTCTCCAAAAATTTCCAGATGAAATTAACCTCGAAGATCTAAAAGAGAAATTGAACCACTTTGAACTAGTAAAAGATATTCACGCTGTAAAAGGACTATCTCTTGATGGAGAGAATTTCTATTTAAGGTTCCATATCCAAGTTCCCAGTGGAACTCCTATTGATTTATTAGATAAGCTTAGAGCTCAATTAAAAGAGATTTTAATAAGTCATAATATATCTTCTTCAACTATCGAATTTGAAGCAACACATTGTGAAGAGTCACACCATTAACATATTATGAAATAGTCAGGTATTAATTAAACTTGAAAAGTTGTTCCAGTAAGATAATATTTAATTATGTTGAGACTATTTGTTTTACTTTCATTATCAATAATTTTTATGACTCAGGGGTACTTTGCACTTGATTCAGAAATTGATTCTCATTTAAAGAACTCAGAATCTTTAAATATTACTCATCACGATAATATTGCTGAGGTTGAGCGCACTCATGTTCACAAACATAGCGAAGATGGTGAGGAACATGAGCACCATCACGAACACATAGGTTCTTCTCAACCAAATTTAAAGCTCATTAGTAAGAATGTTATTAATCTATCTCACCATTTATCGACACCTTCGCTTGAGATTTTTAGTTTTACTCAAATTACTCCAACAGAGTTTCTCTTTTCTATCTTCCGCCCTCCTATTGTTTAATGAATTTGTTTAAATTTAAATAAAACACAGGAGAATTAAATGTTTAAAATTATTTTAGGTTTCTTACCACTGTTGTGGTCAGCAAACTCATTTGCCCATGGGATAAGTCCTGAGGCAAGACAAGCTATGATCGATGGTGGATATCTTCGATATATAGTTCTTGGTGCAGAGCACATGATAACGGGCTATGATCACCTTCTTTTCCTTTTTGGGGTCATCTTCTTTTTAACAACCTTTAAAGAAATTGTTCGATTTATAAGTGTTTTTACCATAGGTCACAGTATTACTCTGATTTTTGCAACGTTCATGGGAATCACAGCTAACTTTTGGCTTATTGATGCAGTGATTGCACTGAGTGTTTGCTATAAAGGCTTTGATAATAACAATGGCTTTAAAGACTATTTAGGTTTTAAAAAGGCACCAAATTTACTAAGCATGGTTTTCATCTTTGGACTTATCCATGGTTTTGGATTGTCGACAAGACTTCAACAACTGCCTCTTGGTGAAAAGGGAAGTACGATGCTTGGGAGAATCATCTCTTTTAATATCGGTGTGGAAGTTGGCCAGATTGTGGCGTTGTCTATTATGTTACTTACCCTTAGTAGATTTAGAAAGATGGAGATGTTCTCTCGTTTCTCTAAGGTAGCGAACCACGGATTAATTCTTGCTGGGTTCATGTTGTTTCTCATGCAGTTGCATGGCTATTTACATACCTCAAACCCAGATGAATTTGGATTCTCAGAAGATAACCATTACCACCATCATATTAAGATGGATGAAGTTCAGAGTGCGCAGCCTGATTCAGGTCACGATAATCTATAAGGAGTATTTATGAAAATAATAACAATTATATTGAGTTTACTAATCAGTAGCTTCTCTTTTGCTGGAATTGATAAAGGACATGATCACGGTCATAGTCACGGAGGCAAAAAACATTCACATGCAAAAGCTACAAAAGTAGACGCTAAAAAAGCTGAAGAACTTGCCAGAAATAAAATTAAAGTGCTAATTTTTAAAGAAAAGATCAATTCTTCATGGAATGAGTCTAAGCTTGGAACTGCTGAAATAAAAAAAATAAGAAATAAAAGTGAATGGGTATTAACATTTAAAAATGAGAAAGGTATTAAGGGTAAAACTTTGTATATCTTTTTAAAACCAACAGGTGAATTCATCGCTGCAAACTTTACGGGGAAATAAATGTGGTTAGCAATAGGTAAGGTCTTTGTGGCCGCTGTTTTAATAAGCTTTGTATCTTGGTTATCAGGTAAAAAAGTTGGCTTGGCTGGTTTTCTTACAGCCTTGCCTCTTACAACTTTGATTGCATTAGCATTTTCTCAAATTGAATGGGGAGACTCGAGTCAATCCGTTGAGTATGCGAAAAGTATCTTTATCGCGATTCCATTATCACTTTTGTTTTTTGTTCCATTTCTTTTAGCTGGAAAATTAAATTTAGGGTTTTGGGGATGCTATACAAGTGGAGTCTTTCTTCTGTTCATCGGATACATAATTCATTCACAGTTTACTAAAGTAATATCTTAATTTTAGTGATCTCCTGATTAGTTAGGAGATCACACTTTATAAAAAAGGTGATGCCAATGATTAACTATAGTTTAATTATCAGCAAACAAGATAATCTCGAGGGCTTTTTCGTAGGATGGCCCAATCCTCCTTCAAGTAAAACTCTCATTAAGATTCTAAAAGGAAGCTATAAGTATATTGTTGCAAAAGATGATAACAAAGTTATTGGTTTTATTACTGCTATCTCTGATGGTATCTTAAGTGCTTATATACCCTTTCTAGAAGTTTTACCTGAGTATCAATCTTGTGGAGTGGGAAAACAGCTTGTATCTAAAATGAGAGATGAACTTAGTCATCTCTATATGATTGATCTCATTTGTGATTCGGAACTAATCCCTTTTTATGAAAAACTTGGTATGAGTAAGTCATACGGAGCTATTGTACGTAATTATGAAATGCAAAATGGGGAGAAATTATGATCTATATCATTAGAACTTATAGTCTTCTAAGGTATATATAATCTAAAACTTATAATGGTTATTAAAGGATAAAGAGATGTTGTTGATTTTAAAGAATACATTTAAATTAATCATTCTGATCTCATTAGTTCTTTCTACTCATTCGATAGCTCGCTCTAAAAAAAGTCTTTTGTGTGCCCCATGTAAACTAAAGCAAGGTGTTTGTAAAAATGGAAAAGCTGAACTAGTTTGTTTAGTTGATTCAGTAAAACGATGTCCAGAGAAAGGGGATAGTATCCTTGCTCTCATTCCAAAGCCCAAAGATGCAGCTTGTATGTGTGAAGATAAAGATGGTCTAACAAAAGTTAGATGTATCATGCCTTGATTAAACTATAAGTTTTTAATTAAAGCTTATTTGAATGCATCATTGAATCGTTAATGTTTTTAAGTGATATCATACAAGACTAATTATCGTTAATTTTAAAATGCCACGCAAGTATGTGGCTTACCTTTTTACCTTGATTCATTTCAATTGTTCGGACCTCTACATCTCCCAAATCTTCTAATATTTTATAAAAAACTGGAAGGTTACTATTGTTTGAAACTAGAGTTGTGAACCAGACGCATTGTTCTTTAAACTCAATACTTTCTTGAATCATGTTTTTAATAAACGCTACTTCGCCACCTGGACACCATAATTCAGATTCAACACCACCAAAGTTCGATTTTTTCTCAATCGAAGTGTCATGACCTTTTTTATCTTTATTCTTATTAAGGTTATTTATTTTTCTTGCAGTGTTCTTTGATGCCTCTTTAAGGGAGGAGTAAAAAGGAGGGTTACACATTGTGAAATCAAATTGTTCTTCAAATTTAATTATACCTTTAAAAATATGTTTAGCAGCTTCTTGATGGCGAACCTTAATGTTTTTTTTGAGTTTTGGATTAGAATTTAATATTGATTTTGCGTGATTAGTTGCAGTTGAGCTTATATCGCTTCCAACAAACTTCCATCCATAAATACTATTCCCTAGTATTGGATAAATACAACTAGTACCTGTTCCAATATCTAGGCCTTTAATACTCGTTCCCACTGGTGGTTCACCGTCTTCTGATAGAAGATCAGCGATGTAGTGAATGTAGTCTGCTCGTCCTGGAACTGGAGGGCACAGGTGACCTTTGGGAACTGACCAATCTTTAACACTATAGTGGTGAGTTATTAGTGCTTGATTAAGACACATCACAGCTTTAGGGTCAGAGTAGTTAAGCGATAAAGAGTCGTATTCATTTTTCTTAACAAAGCTTGCAAGTTTTGAATAGGCCTTAATCAAGGTTTCAAAATCATAGCTTTTATTATTTATATTTCTTGGGTGTAAATTTTTTTCATTTTCCATAGATTAATAAATACATCATTTTTTACAATAAAGATAAGACTGATTGAACTTAAGGACACACTTAGTATGACTATCCATGATGTGTAGATATGTACAAACCCCTTGAGGTGTTGATTAATATCTTGTCGCAATCTTACTAACCGTGACATAAATTACCCAAATTTACTATCCAGACTAAAGGTGTCAAATGAAGAAGTGTATTTTAGTCATTGGTGTTCGAAGAGGATGCTACCAAGCAGCTCTAAAGCTCGGTCATGATGTCATTCTTTGGAGTGATAAAAAATTGAACCCAAAAAGAAAAAAAGATCTCTTGGGCTTCATTGAGGAATCATATTCCGAGAACTTCAAGGGACTATCTCCAAGTGTTATTAATAAACTTAAAGAGTTTAAAATAGACCGTGTTGTTTCAAATACTGAAGAGACTGTAATGCTTGGAGCTTTTGTTCGTGAACACTTAGGATTGAAACGTCTAGCAGCCGATATTACAAACAGGTTTCACAGTAAACTTGTGATGAAAGATTTTGCAATGAAATGCGATGTACCAATCACTAAATATAAAATAGTTGATGATAAAACGAGTGCTGAGGATTTAGTTAATTACCTTGGGTTTCCAGTCGTTTTAAAACCAGTGGATGACTCGGGTGCACGCGATGTTAAAATCGCTACTATGCTCTCAGAAGTTGAAGAGTTTATGAAGCCTGGTTTATTAGCAGAATCATTCGTTAAGGGTAGAGAAGTTAGTGTTGAGACTTTCGTTAAGGACGGAGTTCCAATCTTTCACAATATTACTGAGTACCTTCACCAGTGGAGAAAGTCTGCGGTTCCTGCAAAGCTAGATCCAGATTTAAAAGCCAAAATTTTTGCCTTAAATGATAAAGTAGTGAAAGACTTTGGTGTTGACCGTGGGATGACGCATGCAGAGTTCTACTTAACTGATGATGGCCCCGTTTTTGGAGAAATTGCGATTAGACCTCCCGGTGGCTACTATATGGAACTTATTTCAAAAACGTATGGTTTCAACGCATGGGAGCTCTATATCAATATTTGTTGTGGAGATAACACTGATTACCAGTCAATTAAAGAGGATGGCTGTTCAGGCGTTTTCATTATCCATCCTGGAGACGGCGTTATAAAAACAATAGATGGTGTTGATAAGATAAAAGAAGAACTTCAAGGTATATTTGAATTTTCAATGAGAGTAGAGGTCGGGGATACAATTCTACCCCACGAGACCACGAGTAACGAGGTTGGACATATTCTTTTTTGGTCACCATCGAGAGATCAACTAGATATTGATTTTGCATATATTGAATCTCATTTGAAATTTGAGTTTGAGTAATTTGATGATAGTATAACGCATGTTTAAAACTCCAGTTGCCCAGTGGGAAAAAATATTAACTAAGCCACTCAAGAACCAAGTAAAGTTTTTACAAAAGGTGTGCAACGTTAATCGACGAGATGAGCTTGTTATTAGGGAGTCATTTTTTAATAATTTAAGCTTTGACTTGGTTAAGCGCATTTTTATTCTTGTTGAGGATGTTGTCCAAGCCGATGGCATTGATTACAGTTTCCAAGATATTATTCAGGATCGACTTCTTCGAGTAACAGGTATTGCTCATCTTTATCCTGAAGATAAAGAAGCTGAAGACAATATTATTGAGGGAGAGGGATACCACGTATACTCTGCTGGATATCATGATCTCGATCTATTGATTGAATTTCTAGACTCCCATAGTGAAATTAAGTCCATTTGTGATCTAGGATCAGGTTCTGGGCGAGCATTGCTATACCTTGCTCTTATGACATCTGGTGATAGAGAGTATATGGGACTTGAACTTGTCGATGAGCGAGTTGACTTCACGAATTCAATCTCCGATTATTTTAATTTAAAGAATGTCTCTTTTAAGGCCTCTGACTTTTTAGATACACCAGAAGACTTCATTGGATATGACGGTTATTATCTCTATGATCCAGTTGGAACAGATGATGTTGACCTTCTTACTTCTTATTTTGAAAAGATGATTAAGGACGGAGCAAAGTTCTATATTCTTTTCATCTCAGGATGGGATGAACTTATGGTTAACGCACTTAATAAGCTCCATGGACTTGAGATGATCAGTACAGTAAAAAGCCATAAACAAGAAGGGCGCGTCGTTAACTTTTACAAAGTAATCTAAAGTATTCTTAATTTAAATTCCCCAACTATTAATTTTCTATCTGATTGTGATAATGTGTTTTGTTTGTGTTTGCTATGTGTCTTTAATATTAATAGGCAGCGACCCCTCTTAGGAGTAGCATTCAATTAACCAAAGGAATCTCATGGAAAAAGTAGAATTAAATAAAATTGAAACTCATCTTTTAGATCTCAAATTAAACTTGGAAGAAAGCCTTAAATATCTTTTTAAAGATAAGACTAGAGAAGAAGAGACCCTGACAGCCGATTTAGATGATCAGTCTATCATTATTGAAAATGATGATGTCATCGACGATCTAGATAAAATAAAATTAGCAGAACTAAAACAAGTTGAGCACACACTTTTTAGAATTGATACTGGCGGATATGGCATTTGTGAAGAGTGTTCAGAGGCGATTAGTCCTAAGCGACTAAAAGCTCTTCCGTATGCAACTAAATGTATTGAGTGTAGTGTTGATGAACAATAAATATTATGAAACGTTAGGTATCTCTGAGAAAGCAAGTAAAGACGATATAAAGAAGTCTTACCGAAAGCTTGCAAGAAAATATCATCCAGACTTAAACCCTAATAATAAAGAAGCCGAAGAAAACTTTAAAAAAGTCTCAGAAGCTTATGAAGTATTAGTAGATGATCAAAAAAGAGCATCTTACGACGCTGGAGACTTTAATCGCTCTGAGCAACCATTCTCTAATGGCCAAGATAATTATTATTATCAATCACAAAGTGCTAACGAAGCGCGCTACCGTGACATCTTTGAACAGATGTTTGGTGGATCGGGTGGCTTTAGAGATACTCCGTCAAAGGGAGAGGACTTTGGCTACAAACTAGAAATTGATTTCTCTGACTCAATTCTCGGTGTAGAAAAAGAAATTACTATTCCTCAAGGAAAAAAACTTTCTGTAAAAATCCCAGCTGGAATTAAAGAGGGACAAAAACTACGTATTAAAGGCGAAGGCGGAGAAGGATATAAAGGAGCTCCTAAAGGTGATGCTCTTATACAAATCATTATAAAACCTTCAACTCAATATACTCGTAAAAACAATAATGTTGAAATTGAATGGCCTGTACTTTTCACTAAAGCAATCTTGGGTAGTAAAATAAGAGTTCCTTGTCTGGATGGTGAAGTAGATCTCACTTTACCTGCACTTGTTAACTCTGGGAAAAAACTCAGATTAAAAGGTAAGGGAGTTCGTTTAAAAGATAATCCAGGAGATCTCTTTGTAAAAATAAAGATTATATTTCCTGAAAAAATTTCTGATGAGCTATTAGAAGCTGTTAAAAAATGGGAGAGCCAAGTGGAGGAGAAAGTATGAATAAAATAACTTATAGTTTAGACATCGTACTCACTCAAACTGGTTTTGATAAAAATGAAATTTTTGATTTTATGGATCACGAGATCATTGTTCCCTTCGATTCAGTAAGTTTGATTTTTGATGACGAAGACTTAAGTCGACTAAGACTACTTAGAGACCTCAAGGATAATTGCGATACGAATCTTGATTCTTATAAAGTTATTCTACACCTTGTTGATCAAATTCATTTCTTACAAAATAAATCTAAAGAACAATGAGTTTTGAAACTAGTCGATGAAATAGTGTCTGTATTTAGTGTAGTTCTCAATTCGACCTACATATGCTTTCTCAAAAGCTTTCGTGAAGTCACTCTCATCAATAATACTTTGACATGCAGATGAACCACCAACTATCTCAGCTTTAAGTTCAGCTTTAATCTGTTCTATTGTTTTACTGTATTTATGGCTTAAAGAGGATCTTGGGGATACTTGAAGGTCAGCATTAAGTTCATTAGTATAAGGTAGAACTTTTACGTGAGATCTACTCATTATTATACCTACATATTCATTTAATCTCTCTTTGATACAAGACTTTGCTTGATCAGTTGAATATCCAGCTTCTTCTGGTGTTGTGAGCTGTACCTTTTTACTCTTTCCATCTTTAGCTAAGAGTTCTTCGTAGGGCCTTATATATTTTCTTTGTAAAGAAGTTGCCGAATTCATTAAATCTCGTTCCGTGACAAATTCTTCTAACTGATCTACGGGAAGACTATCAAAGTACTGACCAATGTTATCAAACTGAGAAATATAATATGCTTTATTACCATCGTGAAACTTTAAAAGATTTCGAGGGTGTGATGTTTCTATATCTGTCCCTGCGATTGTATAATTATAAACAGGGTATTTAATCATTTTAAATCCATCTTCTGATACGAAAGAATAGACAATTTCCTTATCGCCATGATTATCTAGCTTCCAACATTGTTTTGCAAAATTCTGTTGTTCACCAATCTTATGAAAATAATTTCCGCGAGTTTCTACTGGAAGATCATCGTGATAGTAAAGCTCGTTTATACATTTCATATATAAATTGGCTTCAAGGTTATTGGTAATCTCTTTAATATCCTCTATGTTTTTTTCAGTCTCAGTTCTTTTTACTTCTGGTGCACATGCTCTTTTAGGTTCTTCTAATACTAATTTTGAAGTAACGACTTTAACTGTTTCTATTTCAACTGCTTCTTTGGGGGTCGGGTCGTGGCTAGTTATTTCTCTTTTTATTTCTTTCAATTCTTTTTCAGTATTTTCTACTTCTTCTTTGGAGTCTGTGCTGCTGAGTATTTTTAGTTGCGCCTCACAACTTGAGAGATCAAGACCATGAGCTTTTGACTTTCTAGATGACTGAATAGCCCCGCAAAGTGTAGTTGTGAATTCTTTAGATTTCTCAATTGTAAGAGGATCTTTATAAAGAGCGGCAAGGCTTTCATTGAATTTATTATCATCGGTTGCATCAATAATCATTTCAAAATTAAAATCACGAGGGTTTGTGTTTGATACTTTTTTTAAAGCGTCTTGAGTCTCTTTGGAGAACGAGCTAGCTGATTCAGTTTGATAAAGACTCGCTATAGATTTATGTGAACAGTACTTTGATAGTTCTGATCCCATTGAAGCTGATACACAAAATGGTTTTGATTCATTTTTTCCAAATACTTGTGGGTTACATGCATATTCGCCAATGCGACAACTATTTTTATATTCTTTGGCACCTTTTGCTAAAGAGAGACGACACATTCCATTTTTATAAACACTTTGAAAACCTAGAATTAAACAAGGATCGCCTTCTTTATAGGCGTGAGCTTTTGAGAAGATGCTAAAGTAACTTGTCTTTAGCGTTTCCCATTTCAAATCATATGGATATTGACCTTCAACATGTGAAACGTAAGACATGAGAGATAGTCGTTTTAAAGCCTCGCGTTTATTTGATTCTCTTGCATAAAGAGAAGAGAAACAGGCACAAAAAGTAAAAATAAGAATTAGATTTTTCATATATTCTTATCGGTCATTTTAACTAAAAGTTAATATTTATCGATAAGAATTAGGCTAAGTGATTGAATCTATTAAGGACTAGTCTTTAGTTAAGTCACCATTAATCTTATCTAGGAGACCTATAAGTGTAACCATGTCCTTTTCAGTTAAAGAAGTTATTTTACAGCTCATTTCGCTTGGTACTTCTTTTGATTTCACTTTTAACTTTTGTCCTTTATTAGTTAGAACAACGTTCTTTTTTCTCTTATCTTCTTTTGATGGATTTAGTTGAATCAATTTCTTTACAACTAACTTATTCAAAATCTGAGTTAGAGAGCCTCCATCCACTTTTGTTCTGTCCATGACATCACTTATAGACACGTCGTCTTTTTCCCAAAGAGCCATAAGGATCACATATTGAGGGTAGGTTAGATCTAGTTGCTCTAATAGTAGGCGATATGATCGGGTAATTGCATTTGCTGCAATATAAAAACGGTGGCATAGCTGATTTTCAAGTTTTAAATTGTCATAACTCATAGATACCTCAAGTCCATATTACTTTGCGCACAAAGTAATTGCAAGAAAGAATTTTATCTGTTATACTTTGTATGCAAAGTAAAGTGACAACAACCACAGGAGAATAAACATGAGTATTGCAAACATCGAATTTCAAAATGCTAAAGGTGAGACTAAGACTCTCAAAGACTATAACGCTAAAGCATTCTTACTAGTTAATACGGCTTCTAAGTGTGGACTAACTCCTCAATACGATGCTCTTCAAGAATTGTATAAAGAATATAAAGACAAAGGACTCGAGATTTTAGGCTTTCCAGCTAATGAGTTCTTAGCTCAAGAGCCAGGAACTGATGATGATATTCAAAGTTTTTGTAAAGTTAACTTTGGAGTGGAATTTCCAATCAATAAAAAAATTGTCGTCAAAGGTGAAGGCCAACACCCTCTTTATAAAGCTCTTACTGAACAAAAAAAAGTTGCCGTTAAAAATGATGATGGTGGGTTTGAGAAGAAACTTACAGATAAAGGTCTTATCACAGGAGAGGATCATGACATTCACTGGAATTTTGAGAAATTTTTAGTCGATAGTGAAGGAAATATTGTTGAAAGATTTTTTCCAGACATTACTCCAACGGATGAGAGAGTTGTAGGTAAAATAAAACAATTATTAGAACTATAAAGAGGATCATATGAAACAGACAAATGAAATTAATAGACAGATAACTCTGGCCTCTCGTCCTCATGGAAGTCCAGATGAGTCGAACTTTGAAACAAAAAATTCAGCTATTCCCACACCAGACGAGGGAGAACTTCTTTTAAGAACAATTTATCTTTCACTTGATCCCTATATGAGAGGAAGAATGAGTGATGCTGAATCCTATGCAGATCCTGTAGAGTTAGGTGATGTAATGGTTGGAGGAAGTGTTTGTAGAGTTGAGAAAACCAATAATTCAAAATTTAGTAAAGGAGATCTCGTTGTCGCTTTTGGTGGATGGCAAGATTATAGTATCTCAAATGGAGAGGGTTTAATTAAACTTAGCGAAGATATGAATCACGTCTCTTACGCCTTAGGTGTTATGGGAATGCCGGGACTAACTGCTTATATGGGACTTCTAGATATTGGAGAACCAAAAGAGGGAGAAACGCTCGTTGTTGCAGGAGCAACTGGAGCCGTTGGCAGTCTAGTTGCCCAAATTGCAAAAATTAAAGGCTGCAAAGTTGTTGGAGTTGCCGGTGGAGATGAAAAGTGTAAGTACGCTATTGAAACTCTTGGGCTTGACGCTTGTATTGATCATAAAAGTGAAACATTTGAAAAAGATTTAGCTGCCGCATGTAGTGACGGAATAGATGTTTACTATGAAAATGTTGGTGGAAAAGTATTTGATGCTGTTATGCCACTTCTCAATTCTAGTGCAAGAATTCCTCTTTGTGGATTAATCTCTCAGTATAATGCAACTAAGTTACCAAGTGGTCCAGATAGATTGTCTCAACTTATGGGACTTATTCTTAGAAAAAGAATTAAAGTGAAAGGCTTTATCGTCTTTGATGATTACGGTGATAGATATGATGAATTCTCAAAACAAATGGGAACTTGGCTTAAAGAAGGTAAGATTTCTTACAAAGAAGATGTTGTTAATGGTCTAGAGAATGCCGTTGAAGCATTTAAAGGGCAACTCGAAGGTAAAAACTTTGGAAAGTTAGTCGTTCAAGTTGGCCCTATAAATTTATAATTCAAAGCAAAGGCGCAGTGGTGATCACTGGGCCTGAGCTCTTTTCTTTTCAATCTCTTCTTTTTTATTTTCTGTTTTCGATTTCATTTTAAATTTATGTTGATAGCCAATTTGGCCAATGACTTGAACTGAGTTAATAGGGGTGTGTTCAAGACTCGCTCCCGCTCCATCGACTAAGGCATTTTTAACTTTTATTCGACTTCCACGAACAGTTGCTTGAAGAAATACCTTATCCCAAAATGTAAATTTTAAGCGGGCATCTGCATGGACACCATAACCGGCGATATGAAACTTATTATTAATTCCATAGCGATCTGAGCCTCCATCATCTTTTTGATAGTAGAGTCTGATATCAGTTCTTGGTACCATTAAGCCTGCTCCACCACTAACTCTTGCATCTATATCAAAATTTCCACTTTTTGATTCTACGAGTTTTAAATTTCTAATGAGACCTAGCGAGAGATAATTATAACCATCAGTATGTTCAAACCTTAACCAAGAAGCATCTTTATCTCTTATGGCTTCTTCAAAAGTCTTTCTTGAACCACGAGTACTCCAAACCTTCTTGCTGAAATCTCCTGTTATTTCGTAATCACGCAAGCGATCAAACTTCCATTTCATATGATCCATATGAAGATCCATTCCCCATTTATCATTAAACATAACACCAATTTCTATATTGTATTGAGGGATGCTGATTTTTTCAGGATCGAAGTAATAGATTCCAAATTTCTTTGGTACATCATCTCCATAGGCGTCGTGGATAGTGAAATCTCCATATAAAGTTTTAAACATTGCGTCTGACTTCGAGTGCCAGTCTCTATTATATCCCCAAGAAATCCAGATTTCTTGAATACCTTTCTTTTTTGAATCCTTTTCAATGACGTTCTCTAGAGAGTTCGCCAAATCAACAGCTTGTTCAGAAATGGGCTTGTTAACTTTTTGTACACAATAAAGTTGAGAGTCAGTTTTGGCTTTTTCAATGTTTTTACTTTGAATACTAAAATCAGCAGGAACGATATACTCTAGGTTCTCTGCTGTAGGAACTGGCATAGCTTTTTTTGTATAGTCTTTTTCAAGAGCTTTAAAGAAAGACGTCGAGAATTTCTCAGATGTCTTCTCATTTTCTTTTGACATAGGTGAGGCGAGAATTTCATCATGAAGTGCATCGAGGATACTTCCACTTTCTTCTTCTGTTACATCTTTGAGTTTTTCCTCGTAATAATCTTTCTTTGTTTGATCGAGTGCTTTATCTGCGTTTAAAACTTGCAGGTTATTAAAATAGCCCTTCATCATCGAGGAAACTCGTCTTTTGATATCAGTTTTAGAAAAACCTCTGTTGGTAAGATGTTGAATATAGCCTTCAGAGAGCTTTTGAGAAATACTTCCAGATTTGTGAAACTCTTGCATTAAAGAAAATTCGACTGCACGAATTTCTGTTTGAAGTGCATAATTGGTACCGGCTTCAACTAGTTGAGCTTGTTGACCTTGAGCGAATATAAGCTTTTGTTCTTTATCAGAAAGTGATCTTAGGCTTTGCACCTGGGCTTGAGAATTGAATATTAAGATAGTAAATAAGAATAAAGACTTTTTCATGCACAACCACTTTGTTTAGATATTTTAATACCTATCGGTCAGTGGTTGTAATTACTTGAGCTTTTAGGTTTAGTCTTTTCTCTTCTTTTTCTTCTTTTTGCCATCAAACAATGAGATTCCAACACCAACAGTTACAGGTGACATTCTTAGATTATAATCAACACTGCCATCAAGGTAGTCGTGTCTCATACTAGAGAATGTTGTTTTATGATCAACAAATAAAGAGACCTTTCCTTTTTGGTATTCAACTCTATGTCCAATTGAAGCATTATAGCCCTGGATCTTGTTATCTTCAGTGCTGTCTTGAAAGTCCCAGCCTCCAGTTTCATCTCGTTCCAGGTGTGCGCTTCTAGCGGCACCAGAGCTGATACCAATATCTACTTTTGGAATATAAGTGAGCTTTCCACCTTTTTCACTATCAAAAACTGTAAGAGCTCTTCCGTATCCAACTTGCCACACCATATTTTTATGAGTGTTTTGAATGTATAGATGGGAATAACCATCTGGTCTATTCTGGTTGAGTCTATTGTGATCAGCTCCCTCTTGATACTGAACTCCAGACTCGTCTTCTTTATACATAATACTTTTAATATATTTAGGATGAAAGGCAGTTAAATAAATTCTGTGGTTCCCTTTTTCTAATGAGAGTTGAAATGTATTAGTTGGCTCATCGATCCATTTGAAGGCATCTGAAGCATCCTCCCAATTGCTTGGGTTATAGTACTCAGCGGATGTTCTTTCGTGCATTTTTACATCATTGATCTTACCTGTGAAATAACTACTTCTAACATCCATATCAGTGGCATGATATTGTGTTCTCGAAAATCCAAAGTGGAATCTTACGGTCCAGCTTGTCCCTTTTTTATCTTTCATTATAACCTCAGAAGGTTTCATTTCTTCACAATTAAGGTCTTGGATTTGTTTTTCCAGTTCTCCTTTACAAACGTCTGATAAATCGACATTAACTGTTTGTGCTTGGAGGACTAGAGGTAGAAATAGTAGCGAGTAAAATAAATTTTTCATGCATCTATTCTTACAGAAATAGGCCTTAAGCTCTATCTTCATTGAAATTTCTTACACACTGACTAAAAAATGGACAGTTTCACGCATTAGTATTTCAATGGTTTACCTTTTTAAAAGCCATCTTATAATAAATCAGTTATTATTGACTCCGTACCATAGTACGGGGAGTAGAGTGAATTTATGAAAGAATCATTAACAATTGGAAAACTTGCAGCAAGTGCTGATGTCGGAGTCGAGACCATTCGTTTTTACGAACGAAAAGGCATCTTGAAGCAACCAAAAAAGATTGGGACTTTTAGAACATATCCCGAAGAGTATATAGCTCGCATCCGTTTTGTTAAACGATCTCAAGAGCTTGGCTTTACTTTGCAAGAGACAAAAGAGCTATTAGATCTAAAAATTAAAGATCAAGCAAAGTGCAGTGACGTTCTGTCAAAAACGGAAATTAAAATTAATGAGATCAATCAAAAAATAAAAGATTTAAAGAAAATGAAAAAGTCTTTAGAAGGACTTGCAAGCTGTTGTGTTGATTCAAATCAACCTTTAAGTGAATGCCCAATTCTTGAATGCTTTATCAGTAATGAAGGGAAAATATGAAAAAGAATGTTTTATTCTTATGCACAGGTAACTCTTGTCGATCTCAGATGGCCGAAGGTTTCGCCAAAGCACTTAAAAGTGAAAAATATAATTTCTACTCCGCGGGAACAAAGAAACATGGACTCAATCAACGAGCTGTAAAAGTGATGAATGAAATTGGTATTGATATATCGAATCATCAATCAAATACTACAGATGAACTCGACGTTAAAATGGACGTTGTATTCACTGTTTGTTCGGACGCTCATGAAACATGTCCAGTGTTTCCAGAAGGAAAGGTCATTCATGTGGGCTTTGAAGACCCACCAAGACTTACAATGGATATGACTGATGAGGATGAGATTTTGAAAGTTTATAGATCTGTTAGAGATGAAATTAAATTAATGATTACAGATATTGAAACATATATTAAGGATAAATAATGAGTGATGAGTCAGAACAAATGGGATTTTTTGAACGCTACCTAACAGTTTGGGTGGCGTTATGTATAGTTGGTGGAATAGTAATAGGTAAGGTGCTGGGAAGCTCAATTAATGTATTAAGTGAGATGAGTATCGCTAATGTGAATATTCCTGTGGCGATATTAGTTTGGCTGATGATTTTTCCCATGATGGTTCAAATTGATTTTAGCTCAATAAAGAAAGTTGGCGATAATCCAAGAGGGCTTGGCCTTACTTTAGTTATAAATTGGCTGATTAAACCCTTTTCAATGGCCTTCTTTGCATGGATCTTTTTTGATAAAGCTTATTCTGCATTTCTGTCTCCTGAACTTGCTCAAGAGTACATCGCAGGTGCAATTTTACTTGGAGCAGCTCCTTGTACAGCAATGGTTTTTGTTTGGTCGTATCTAACCAAGGGAGATCCAGAGTACACATTGGTTCAGGTTGCTATCAATGATATTGTTCTTCTTGTTGCATTTATTCCACTTGTTAAGTTCTTATTGGGAGTAACAAGTGTCTCAATTCCTTATGATACTTTAATTACTTCTGTTGTGATATTTGTTGTGGTTCCACTAATAGCAGGACTATTAGTTAATAAGGCTTTAATCAAAACTTATGGAGAACAGTGGTTCAAAGATGTCTTCATGGCAAAATTAAAACCAATATCTATCCTCGCACTCCTTACGACACTGGTGCTTCTATTTGCTTTTCAGGGTGAAAAAATTATTGCAAACCCTCTTCATATCTTACTGATAGCTATTCCTTTAACTATCCAAACGTATTTTATATTCTTTGTCGCTTGGGGTCTTGGAAAGAAAATAAAACTTCCTCACTGTATCTTAAGTCCAGGCTCGATGATTGGGGCAAGTAATTTTTTTGAGTTAGCTGTAGCAATTGCAATCGCACTTTTTGGAATCAACTCTGGAGCAGCACTTGTTACAGTTGTCGGTGTTCTTATTGAAGTTCCAGTAATGTTAAGTCTTGTTAAAATTTCAAATAAATGGAGATACTAATGGATTACTTAAAAGATTTTAATCTTATTCCAGAAGGGCTAAAGGTTTCAGATCATAAGCCTAAAATATTAATACTTTATGGCTCTCTTCGAAAGAGATCTTTTTCACGCCTTATTGCTGAAGAAGCTAAAGGGATTTTGGAATACATGGGGGCAGAGGTTAAGATCTTTAATCCCGATGGACTTCCAATTTATGATAATGAAAAGTCAGCGACTCATCCGAAGGCAATAGAGTTGTTTGAATTAAGTATGTGGTCTGAAGGGCAAGTGTGGTCATCACCTGAACTTCACGGAAATATGTCTGGGCTTATGAAGACGCAACTTGATTGGATTCCACTCAATAGAGGCGGTGTGCGTCCAACACAGGGAAGAACTCTCGCATTGATACAAGTAAATGCTGGATCACAAAGTTTTAATACTGTTAATAATATGAGAATTCTTGGTCGCTGGATGAGAATGATTACTATTCCAAATCAATCATCAGTTGCAAAAGCTTATAATGAATTTGAAGAGGATGGATCCATGAAAGACTCTGCTTATCGAGACAGACTTGTGGATGTTATGGAGGAGCTTATACGCTTTACCTATCTTACTCGAGACCATGCCGACTTTTTGGTCGATAGATTTAGTGAAAGAGAAGAAAGTAAATAATTTCATGCTCTTAAACAGGGACTTATCATTATCAATATTCGGTGGTAGATTAGCTTATGATTAGGTTTTTCGCTCTTTTATGCATTCTCAGTGCCTGTGAATATCAAGATAAAGCCCAGGCTTTTGACGATCCACAGATTGAATCTCTAAATGTTTCAAATGAGGATCAATTGAATATAATATATGAAAAGTTTGAAAGTTACAGGTCGCAGTTTCCAGGTGCTACTAATATTAAACCTGATGAAGCACTCCTTTTAGATAATCCAGTTTACGTTGATGTAAGAGAAAAAAATGAATATCGTGTATCAATGATTAAAGACTCCCTTACTAAAGATGAGTTTTTAAATAACAAAGAACTTTATAGAAATAGAAATATCGTTGTTTACTGTACTATTGGTTATCGAAGTGGACTATTCTCCAACGCTCTTACAAATGCAGGGTTCAGTAGTTTTAATTTACTTGGCGGAGTCTTACTTTGGAGCCATTACGGTTTCGAATTCTTTAATGAAGGACTTCTAAGCGATAGAGTGCATACTTACTCTAAAGAGTGGAACCATCTTCATAGCGATTATCGAGCTATCTATTAAGTAACTTTCTCATTTTATTCGAATTCATAGAGCGCATCACAATCACTTGTGCGCTGAGTCTCGTATGTTTTTCAAATGTTTAACTTTTATTTAGGTTTTTATCTCCTATTAGGGATGTAAAATCACCTAAGTGGTGGAATAATTACGCAAAAAAACTTATGGAGATATAGATGCCTTTATGGATGGTTGTTATTGAATGGTCTGCAAGACTAATATTATTACTGCTAGTTGGATTATCAGTTTGGTCCTTTGCCATCATAATCGAAAGAAGACGTTATCTTAAAGAATTTGATTTAGAAAAAGAATTCTTAGATATTAAAGATCAGGCAAGCTCGCTTTCAAAAGATAATATCAAGATAGGTTTAACCAGACATTTTTATAATCTACAAACTAGACTCCAAAAAGGTTTAGGGGTCTTGGGTACACTTGGATCAACAACTCCATTTATTGGTCTACTCGGAACTATTCTTGGTATTATTGTGGCCTTTGGTGAACTCTCAAATGGTGGTGCTGGAACAAACGCTATTATGTTTGCATTGGCCGAAGCTTTAATCCTAACAGCAGTTGGGTTGTTTGTAGCGATTCCTGCTGTTGTATCATTTAATCTTTTTTCTAAAAAATCTAAGCATTTGATTGGAGACCTACAAAGTCGTCTCGATGAATTTATTGCAAGGGACAAGTAGATGTCATCAAATTTTGATCCTAATGAAAGTGACAGTATTAGTGAAATTAATATTACACCTTTTGTTGATGTTGTTCTAGTTCTTCTCGTTATCTTCATGGTGACTGCACCTATGATGGTTAAGGAGACAATGAACATTAAACTTCCCAAGGGGAAGAGTACGGAGAGAAGTGAAGTTAAAACTTTTGCTGTCGCTGTATCAAAAAATGGACAAGTATTACTCAATGGAGAGATCATCGATATGACTCTTCTTTTTGATAAAGCAGTACAACTTAAGAAGGAAAACCCCGAGATTCAATTAATTATATCAGCAGACAAAGAGGCCATGCATGGGGAAGTTATAAAAGTTCTCGATCAAGTTAAACTTGCTGGTATAACTAACTTTGCTTTCCAAATTGAAAAAATTGTTAAATGAATTTAGCTCTTAAAGAATCCTTAGCTATTCATGGACTACTCATTGTGCCCATCATTATATTGATGAGTATGAATGAGAGAAAAGTAGTGGAAGTTTTCAACTTTGATATTGTCGAAAAACAAGCCTTCGAAATAAAGAAAGATCAAAAAGTTGTTATTAACGCTGAAGCAGCCAAACCTGCCACAGAAAAAATAGTTAAAAAGACTCGAGAAGTTTTCGGAGTAAAAAGAAAAACCCTTACCAGCGATAAAGGATCAATTGTTGCCAAAGTTGGTAATACGGTAACTAAAAAAGAAGATGATAAAAAATTACGAGATGACGAATCAGATTCACTTCCAAAGCCTGCTGAAGAGTTTTTAATTACTTCAATGCCAAGAGCAATTAGTGAAATTCGACCAGATTACCCACTATGGGCTAAAGAGCAAAAAATTTCAGGCTCCGTTATCTTTGAAATCCTAATCGATCAAAACGGAGATGTTAGACAAGCAATTCTTATAAAGGGTCTTCATCCTGAATTAGATAAACGTGCAAAAAATGCGATAATAAAATTTAAATTTAAGCCAGCTTTTATTGAAAAAAAAGCGGTACCAGTGAGAATAAAATATGCGATTAAATATCTTCTTGAGTCTTAGTACTCTGCTTATGAGCACCTGTTTTGCTCAAACCGCCATTAAAGGTGTTCTTTTTGAAAAAGGAACTAAAGGCATTTTAAAAGAAACTAATATATATATTATGCCATACAAATTAAAGGCCACTACCGATAGTGAGGGAAAGTTTATTTTTCCTGATGTACCTGAAGGGAAGTTTGAATTTATTGTCAATAAAAGTGGATACTTCAGATTAAAATTAGAAACTGACACTAAAAGTATGAATAACGATCTCTACCTAGAGAAAGAGTTCTATGATGTCTTTGAAACAGTTGTAACTGGTAAAGAGATTAAAAAGGATGTTGCTAAGAAAAGTCTATCGCAAAAGGAATTTTTAAAAGCACCTGGAGCACAAGAGGACCCTGTAAAAGCTGTTCAAAACCTCCCTGGTGTAGCAAACCAATCATTTAGCTCACAGATTGTTATTCAAGGAAGTGAGCCCGATGATACTCGTTACACGATCAATGGGCATGAAATACCACTTATCTTTCACTTTGGAGGATTAACATCTGTTGTTACCCCAACGGCCGTGAAAGACGTTGAATTTTTAGCGGCAGGTTTTGGTCCTGAGTACGGAAGAGCTTTGGGGGGAATTATTAACCTTAATACTAGGCAAGCGCGTACTGATAGATGGAGAGGTGAAGGCTTTATAGATATAACTAAACTAGGGGCTTTAACAGAAGGCCCAATATCTGAGAACTCATCACTAGTAGCAAGTGCACGGGTGAGTTACTTTGGAAAAATTTTTGAAAAAGTTGCTGAAGAGATGGACGATTTTACAGTAACGGCCGCTCCAGAGTTTCAGGACTATTATGTCAATTACGACTATGAGATATCAAAAGATGAGCGCTTTTCACTGATAGCAATCTCGAGTAAAGACACACTTGAACTAATTATTAAAGAAGGCGATAACCCCAATATCGAGGGAGATATATCTAATGAAACAACTTTTAGTCGTGTTATTCCAAGATATATAAAAAAAGTAAATGATAAAACTAAACTCGACGTCTCGATGGCAGTTGGTAAAGATAATTTAAACTTTGGTCTAGGTGAGAGATTTTTTGACTTAGATGCAACAACAGTCACTCAAAGAACTGAGGTTGAGTATAAGTATAGCGATAAGCTTACTAATTACATCGGTACCGACATTCAGTGGAGAAAGTTTAATTTAGATCTTCTCCTGCCAAATCGTTCAAGTGGTGGGGGAGTTAACTCCGCTGGGAGCGAGTCGACTTTTGCTAGTATCGATGGAGAAAATACTGAAGCTGCTGTGTATCTAAGAAACATCTATAAGGTAAACGACAAGTTAAGTGTGTCTCCTAATTTGAGAGCAGAGTACTTCTCAACAACTGATGAGACCTACCTGATGCCCAGAGTGAATGCCACTTACTCTTTATCTTCATCACTATTTTTAAATCTTGCATCAGGTCTTTATTATCAAGCACCTCAAAATGGTGAAAACAGTGAAGACTTTGGAAACCCAGATATAGATGCCGAAAAATCTACTCATTACTTATTCTCTGTTGTTAAAGACTTCAGAGGAGGATCTAACAAGGGACTCACAATAGACGTCGGTGTTTTTTATAAAGAGCTTGAAGATTTGATCGTCTCAACTAGTGAAAAACGATCAGATGGAACTAGTATAAGAAATGATAACGACGGCGAGGGGACAGTTCAAGGTATTCAATTTCAAGGAAGCTATAAATTTAGTGAATACACTATTCTTAGCTCGTACACTTATCTCAATTCGAGAAGAAAAGACCCTGAAAGTGGAGAGTATCCATCGCAGTTTGATCAAACTCATAATTTAAATTTAATCGGTATATATGAACGCTCTAGATGGTCTTTCTCTACAAGACTACGTTATGTCTCGGGCGGTCCTTATACACCTATAGAGGGGAGTATTTATGACGGAGATAGCGATGTCTATCTTCCTACAAGAGGAAGTTTCTACTCTCAACGTTTTGATGATTTTTTTCAATTAGATCTGAGAGTGGATAGAAAGTTTATTTATCAGACTTGGATTCTATCTGCGTATCTCGACATTCAAAATCTGACGAATGCAAATAATGGACAAAACTTTTCTTATAACTACGATTATAGTCAAAAAGAGAAAGCTGCAGGTTTGCCGGTGTTGCCAATTATTGGTTTAAGAGGAGAGTTTTAAGATGAGAAATATTATAAATTGCTTTAGCTTGTTATCATTAAACTTTATCCTTATTAGTTGTGGTGGTGGAGATTTCACAGAACGCTCAGAGCTTGAAGGGCTTAGAGTTCTTTCTATTTCGGCCAATACACCTGAGGTTAATGCAAGTGCTCCAAGTACCGTCATATTGTCTCCAGTAATAAGTTATGTTGACGGTGGGAATACGACACTTGATTATTCATGGGAGGCTTGTCCAGATCCAGGAATTGACTTCGGAGCCGATATCAATTGTGATTCTTCTCCTTCAACTTTAAAGCAGGTAGGCAGCAATACATTTAGTACGAGTTCATTGTCAGGATCTTCATATACAGGGTTGGCAACATCTCTCTCTGTAAATATCACGCCTGCAATTTTGGCTTATTTTTCAAACCTCGATAGTGATCTTCAATTTAATGGTGTTGATTATATAGTAGTTCTAAAATACTCGGACCAAAATAGTGATGCCAAAATAGATGCATTAAAACGAATTAAGCTTACCTCTAAGACTACAGGCCTAAATGTTAACGAATCATTTGGCGATATAATTTTCAATGATTCAATTTTATCGGCATATCCGACTGTTGAGGGAATAATTAAAATATCTTCACCAACACCAGGTCAAACTTATTCAAAGCAAACAAATGTTGGGTTAAAAAGTTTCGAAGAGGAAATGTATATAAGTTGGTATTCGAGTACAGGGGAATATCTCTTTAATAGAACTGACACAGGAGAAGACAACACATTTACCCCCGAAGGATCGTCTGGCGTATTTGTTGTTGTATACAGAGACGGTCGAGGTGGAGTGTTTACCAAAATTACAAATTTTTAAAATAAAGATGAGATAAAATAGGTTCAGATTGCATATTAATCAAAGACAGACTTTATCGACTTAATCGAAAGTGCTTCTGCAGTATTCTTTCCAAATTCAGGTCTATAAGTCAAAGAAATAGTATCAGTGTAGATTGGTGACTCTTTTACTAACTCTAGGTGAGAGTGATTTAAATTAACCACTCTTTGAGGTAATATACCCATTCCTAAACCACTTGCTGTAAGCTCTGCTATTAACTCCAAACTCTCTGTTTGAATAATCTGCTTGGGCCTTAATTTAAGCTTTTTTATTATCGATTGTGACTGAATTAGATCATGATTACAAAATAATATTTCGGTATTGCATTTCTTTGAGTTTTTCCAAATCCCCACACGATCAACTCCTAGCTTCTTGATAACTAAGTCAGGTACCTGAACAGGGTTAATTACTATTGCCAGGTCAATTATCCCCAATTGAACTTGTTTTTGAATATCTCTTGATAGTCCGTGAATAAGACTAAACTTATAGTCTGGAGCTTTCTTAGATAAGTATTTGAAGGCTTTGGGTAATGTGTACTGAGCAACAGTGGGATGGCATCCAATTGTGAGGCTCTTGGTACCGAATATTTTATCCGTCTCTGTTTTAAATTTTAGATCGTCTAGAGCTTCTGTGGCGATATTTGCTTTCGTTAAAAATTCACGCCCGCTTGAAGTCAGCTTTATTCCTTGTCGGGATCGGTAAAATAAATTTTGTCCAAGGTCGGTCTCTAATCGTTTAATACTTTCAGATAAAGCCGGTTGGCTGATTTCTAATATTCTAGCGGCCTCTGTGAGAGTTTCGCTTTTACTCGCAGCTATAAAGTTAATGACATCATTGATTCTTAGTTTCATGTATTTTTACCTATGACTAATATAAGTGGTAGCCACTTTTACTTATATATATAGCTTTGTTAATTATTTATCAATGTTTTAGAAAATTTTTTTCTAAAAAAGGAGACAAAATAATGAAAAATACACTTCTGATGCTAATTTTTACCTCATTATTGAGTGGAAATCTTTATGCCGCTAAAACGATGTCTATAAAAGAGGTTGTTTTACCTGTTGATATAAATACGGCTAAAATTAAATGGACTAGCTTGGGTTATGGAAATAACTATCTTGTGAAAGTAATAGTTCCTGCAATTGCAGGAGTAACAGTTCTCAATCATAGGAATATTGGTGAAGATGGACCATGTTTATTCACATATGGAACGAGTAAAGTTGATGATGTTGTTCAGGGTAATCCAGAAACTATTGATGTCTCTTTTACTATTACTTTAGAGAAGTTCCTTAGACCATCTGGAGATGGGGATAAATGTAATGTCACGCTGTCTGAAACATTAGTGGGATATATAAGAGGATTTAGATTTATGCATACTGAAACTCATATTATGCCAAGCCGTCATATTAATGATTGTAATTAATAACACTTTAAGGAGAATTAAATGAAAATATTATTTATGCTATTAAGTATCTCATGTTTTGCAGGAATTGATCACAAAGTAGAAATACCGATGCCAGACCATCACAGGTTATACTATGGGACTATGGAAAATGAACTCGATTTTCTTTATAACAAACTATCAGATGAATCAATACGTCTGTGTGGGTCTCAAGATAAGGTAAGTGCCTTAAGTAGAGTTGAGGTTAAGTTAGAGATTTCTACTCTAAACCTAAATGATGGCCACTTTGTAGGATCTTATCCTCTTTCAGGTCTTTCTGCTTTCGTTCATTGTATCGATTAATTGATCTTTGAAGTACTAAAAGCTTGAACATCAATAATTCAATATGAGAGACTAATTTAAACAAAGGATTTCTCATGAGTATATTTAGTTTAGTCTCTCTTATATTGGTATTGGTTGCAGTCTTTGCTTATCTTAACTTGAAGGTTTTCAAGCTTCCAACAACTATTGGCGTGATGATTATTGCTCTGGTCTTTTCAAGTAGTCTCATTGCACTTCATAGTTTTGGTTTTAACTACGATGTTATGGCAAAAGAGATTCTATCTAAAATTGATTTTCATTCTACTCTCATGAACGGAATGCTGAGTTTTCTTCTTTTTGCAGGGGCCATGCATGTAAACTTAAATGATCTCAAAAAAGAATTAGTGCCTATATCGCTATTGGCCACTGTGGGAGTTCTTCTTTCTACCTTTTTAATTGGATATCTCACATTTCTCATTATAACTCCGCTCAATCCAAGTATTCAATTTATCCACTGTCTACTCTTTGGTGCGCTTATTTCTCCTACTGATCCAATTGCAGTTATATCTCTACTTAAAGAGGCAAAAGCCCCTAAGAGTCTGGAAACTAAAATTGCAGGAGAATCTCTTTTTAATGACGGTGTTGGTGTTGTAATCTTTATTGTTATACTTCAACTCATTACTACTAACGCTGAACTATCAGTTGTTAATATTTCGACTCTCTTTATTCAAGAAGCTGTTGGTGGTGCGTTATTTGGTTTAGTTGCAGGTCTAATAGGCTTCTTTGCTTTAAAATCAATTGATAATTATAAAGTTGAAGTTATTATCACTCTAGCTCTTGTCACTGGTGGTTATAGTCTCGCTCACTATCTGCATTTATCAGGTCCCATAGCCATGGTGATTGCTGGACTTCTGATAGGAAATCAAGGACGTGAACACGCCATGAGTGAAACAACAGAGAGATACCTAGGTCTTTTTTGGGAACTCGTTGATGAGATTTTAAACCTAAGTCTATTTGTCCTGGTTGGTCTTGAAATTATTGTCATCTCTTACAACTTAGATATTTTCTATTACAGTTTGGCAATTATACCTACAGTACTACTCGGTAGATTTCTAGGAGTTCTATTCCCTATAACAATTATGAGAAGGTTTAGAACCTTCACACGTGGAGTTGTGCCAGTTATGACTTGGGGAGGTCTCAGAGGTGGTATTTCAATTGCCCTTGCTCTTTCAATGCCCGATATGCCAGGAAGAAACATCTTCATCGGTATTACATATTCTGTGGTTGTATTCTCTGTGATTGTACAGGGTCTCTCGTTTAAGCGTGTATTAAAATTTTATATTAAAGAAAAAAAATAATTGAAAGGATTTTTATGGATTGGTCCATTTTTAGTGCAACATTTATTACTATCTTTATTGCGGAGATCGGAGATAAAACACAATTTGCTGCAATGGCTGCAGCCTCACAAACAAAATCTACTATGAGTGTGCTAGTCGCTACAATCTTGGCACTTTCAATCGCTGGAGCGATGGGGGTTGCTGCTGGAAGTTTGCTCAGTAAATTCATCGACCCTGAAAAAATGAAATACTTCTCTGGAAGTGCTTTTGTATTAATGGGGCTATGGATTTTAATAAGAAAATAACTGATCTCTGTATATGATGTTTGCTTAATTTGTAAAATAGTAGTGTTAGAATACTAACACTACTATGTAATTTATTCTGTTGCTCAAGAAAATACCCTTCAAATCTGAGATAATAAGTCTATCTCGACTAAAAGGTTTAAATTGATGAAACTGGTACTTATTACATTCATTTTAGGTTGCCTCACGGCTAGTGCGGATACAGTTTTATTTGATTCAAATGAAACTCTGGAATTAGAGCTTACTTATGATATCAATAAACTCCAAATTGAAAAAGAAGACTTAAGGCTTAAAGGACTTTCAGGAAAACTCATAACGACTACGGATCGAAAAGAGTTTCCAGTCGAAGTATTATCTCGAGGAGCAGGTTCATTTGATTGTAAGCAACCACAATTAAAGATTAAATTTAATAAAAAAGACAATAAAAATACAATTTTTGAGAGTCTGAAAAAAGTTAAGCTTTTCACAAAAGGTTTATGTCTTGATAATAAAACGAGTGTAGAACAGGACCGAAACATTCTCGCAAACTATTTAAATTACAAACTCTATGAAGAGTTCACTCTAGCACACTATAAAACGCGTCTGGTAAAAATTAATTATATTGATTCTTCAGGCACTTATAAACCCTACACTCAGTTGGCCTTCTTTCTTGAGCCTAAAAATAGCCTAGAGAAGAGACTCGAACTGAAATATATTGAGAAAATGGATCTCCCAACTCTTAAAGAAGAAATTAAACTTCATACTGATTATAAGCAGTCTGCAATTGTTCATGCTTTTGAGTTTTTTATTGCAAATTATGACTATGGAATTCCAGGACAGTTTTCTCATATTATTAACGACTCAGGTTACGGAGAGATCAATTTCTTTGAAAAAAATTCTAAAATGTTCGTAGGTCGTAGCGGTTCTTATATTCCATTCATATATGATTTCGATATCTCTCGCTTTGGTTATTGGGGAGATTTTTGTTTCGTTGGATTTCCGTTCTTTAACCACAATTATCCTATGCCACCAAGTTGTAACAGCCAGGGGCTAGAAGCAATGTTGGTAAATGATTTAGCTAAGTTTAAGTTTCAACAAGATGTAAGAGACCACTCATCATACCTCGTTAATGCATTTAGAGCGTGGAGGACTCAGTACGCTGAAGAAATTGAGTACCTCGGTACTGCTTACAGTTCTGGCTTTGATGCATTTATCCATGCATTCATAGAGGTGACAAAGTAGAAGTTCATTAGTTGCCTATAAATCATCACTCATGTATCATTGAACATCGAAGCTTCTTTATAACCTAGAACTTATAATCAATCCTAGACTCTTAGTCACTCAAACCTTTTTTAAGGGGATTGTTTTGAACACTGATGAAATTAATCGCGCCCTGGAAGAAAAAGGGTACTTCTCTCAAGAAAAATTTTTAGACGACAAAATCTGTGATCTTATTTGTGATACTTATATCGATATTAATAATCCAAAATTCTTTATTGATGCAAAAGTAGGCAAAGGGCTAGGTAAGACATCTAATGAGACCATTCGTAAAAGCTCAATTCGCTGGATTACTGATTGGGACGAAAACCCTTCATTAAATAAACTAAATCTAATCTTTACCGAAATTATGGAGAGTTCAAAGGTGTACTTTCGACTTCCTCTTAAAAGATTTGAGTCTCAAGTTGCCCTCTACAATAATGGAGGTTTTTACAGAACTCATCTCGATCAACATCCTAAAACGAGACATCGACAAATAAGTTGTACTTTATATCTTAATAACTGTGAAAAAGGGGGAGAGCTTGTTTTGTATAAGAAAGGGTCTAAAACTCAAGTTCAGGAGACAGTTTTACCTCGAAAAGGAACTATCGTTTTATTTGCTTCAGCTGACATCTATCATGAGGTTAAAGTAGTGCATGATGAGAGATATTCCATAACTACTTGGTTTCGTGATGATGAGATCGAACCCTTTATTTAATAGACCTTGTAAAAACAACAATCTAGGTGATATTCCTTTAAGTTTTTTCAGAATTTAGATAGATAACTCTTATGAAAAAACTAATTACAATCACACTTTTGATTCTCAATCTTTCTGCTTTTGCCAATTCTGTTGATGAAGCCTTCAAGGATTTCTATAACGACTCTGTTATTAGCTCTCGTCACTGTGGGAAGAATATCTATCATTTTCTAAACTACCTTGATGAAAAAGGAATTAGTTATAACTCAGGCTATGTCGTATCACTTCATGAAGATGTCGGGGCACTAAATCACTTTGATGCGAGGTGGGGAAGTAGAGAAACTTATCAAGAGGGTGGAGCTTACTACAGGTCAAATTGGTACTTCCATGTGTTTGCCGTTATTGATGGGAAAGCTTATGACTTCTCTCAAAGAAATTCTAAGACTTCATCTATCAAAAAATATTTAGCAGACGCTTATCTTCCTTCAGGTACTACGGAAAGTATTATTTTTATGGGAAGGCTTACAAAAGAGAAAGCTTTAAAGAGTCATATTAAGATGTCTATGAAGATATATGATTTAAAAGACTACGCGAAAAACTACGGACCTGTTTTATATGAGGGAAGTTTTATCGAACTTTTTAACTCTCTTGATGGAAAACCCTCTCGATCATTTGGACCAAAATACTCGAAAGAGGTAATCAAATTTGACTCGAGTTATAAATTGGGAAATTCTCAACAGTTCACAAATCCTATGATGAAAAAGGACGGGATTTTCTATCCTATAAAAGCCGAATCATTCCAAATTTGTAGAGCATTTGGGTTTATGGGATCAATTAATTCGCAATTAGAGTTTAAAGTTAGCGATAAAGTAAAAATGTTAGATCTAGGATCTTATTTCTCTAAAGATGTTAGCCGCTTTATATCAAGCAAGGATATTAGAATTTCATCAAGCTTCACAGAGTCTATTGGTGATATACCTTCTGGTAACAATTTCCACTATGCAAGCTCTGTTACCTGTTCAGATTTTTCCAGTTTAGGCCTATAGGCGTAAAAAGTTACCAATTGATGCCTTAGTCTTAAAGTGTTAAATTTATTGGATGAAAAATTATTTAACACTTTTTATACTCTTCTCTTCCGTCTCTTTCGCCAATGAATTGGCCATCGTCTCTGGAGAGGTCTCTCGATTTTATACAACAGACGATCTAAGTATCGAGAAAAAAAGTCTTAAAATAATGAATAACAGACGTGATCTTTTTTGGAATTACGAAAACGCTGAAAAAAAAGCTTACGATATAGGAGCAGAAGCAACTTTATATAGCGGTAAATATATTGGAGATGCTTTTGATTCTTCTGCTGGGCAGATTATTCTTGGAAAAAAATGGAATTCTAAAAACTATACATCTTTCTCTTTTGGTGGACACAATCTTAATTTTAATGAGAAAAGCTTTTCTACTGCTACCTATGAATTAAAACATTCTCACGTAACAACAAATACAAGATCGAGAATAAGTCTGTCTAAAGACTTTCAATTTATTCAACAACAAATACCTGCACCACTATTTGATGGTCTAATTAGAGATGAGCTCGC
>Ga0307937_1000061_pt1 | contig 72725 bp, 69 predicted proteins | sample OrgLakmetagenom3_FD_201814 | JGI IMG/M metagenome (GOLD analysis project Ga0307937, IMG submission 201814) | Saline water microbial communities from Organic Lake, Antarctica - #3 | ecosystem: Environmental > Aquatic > Non-marine Saline and Alkaline > Saline | place: Antarctica: Organic Lake...
GCTCGACTTAGATGAGATTATGCAATCAATCGTGCAAAATGAAAATTAAGACACCTCTGGACACCCTATGAGGCAAGGGCTGTAGCGATAAGTGTTACATTAGGACGGAATGTCCCCAGAACCCCAACATCGGAGTCCCGCAGACGGCTCCGGAACAGCGCCGCCAGTTGCCGCAACAGCTCGTCCCCGGCGATGTGCCCACAGGTGTCATTCACCACCTTGAACTGGTCCAGGTCCAGATAACACAGTACATGTTCGTTTTCGGAGACTGCGGTACTGCTGATCAGGTGGTCCATCCGTCGCTCGAACTCGGCGCGGTTCATCAGCCCGGTCAGGGAGTCATGGGCCGCCTGATGGGTCAGCTCCCTCGCCAGCTGACGAGAGACCGAAACATCACTGAAGGTAAGCACCACCCCCACCAGGACCCCTTCGGCATCACGGATCGGTGCGGCCGAATCCTGCACCGGCACCAGTTCACCGTCACTGCGGCGCAGGGCGCGATGCTGCTCCCGGCCAACCTTACGGCTAACCCATGGCCGCCGCAGCACCGCCCTGGCCGGGTTGGGCAGAAGCACCGGGTCGTCTTCGTCCATCAGCTGATAGATATCTTCCACCGGATGGCCCTCGGCGTCGGACGAGCGCCACCCGGTCAGTTGTTCCGCCACCGGATTGAGGTATTGCACCCGGCCGGCCCGGTCGGTGGTGATGACACCGTCGCCAATGGAGGCCAGGGTCACTTCCGCCAGGTTCTTCTCCCGGGACAACTGCTCCTCTATGCGGCGGCGCTCGGTAATGTCCCGCACAATGCCGGTATAGAGATCAGTGCCGGAGTCCGTTTCCCGGCTGACGGTAATCTCCGCCAGAAAGGTGTCCCCATTGTAGCGCCGGCAGGTGGTCTCCCGCTTTACCTCACCGCCGGGCTCTGGCAGCCAGTCCCCGGGGCGCCACTGACTTGCCTCGAAGAAGCTGGCAACGTTCAGGCCGCTGGCGTCGGCGGGAATCGCAAACAACCGCTGGGAACCCGGATTGAAGCTGGTCAGTTTGCCATCCGGGCCAAAGGTGATGATGCCGTCGCGAATGTCCCGGACAATGGCCTGGGTCTTCTGCACCGCGGCCCCGAGGGCCCGGATCACCCTGTTGTACTGGCTGGCGACCTGCCCCACTTCGGTGAAGGGTTCCACCGGCACCTCGCCATGGAAGTCGCCGGCACGGGCGTCCCCCTCCATGGCTTCCAGCAACTCGATCAGTTCGGTACGGGTGCCATGCTCGGAAATATTCAGGCCCAGCCGCTCGCTCTCGGGATCAACGCGCAGGGGCCAGCGGCGGTTGAGCAGCCACAGCAGTCCATAAGTCACGCAGAAACTCCAGATGGCACAGGCCAGGACGCCCTCCAGCTGGACCATCAACTGCTCCAGGGTGGAAAGGCCGGTACCCAGCTCCTGCGGATCACCAAACAGGGCCACGGCCAGTGTGCCCCAGATGCCTGCGGCGAGGTGGACGGGGATCGCCCCCACGGCGTCATCGATACCCCAGCGAACCAGCAGGCGGTCGGCGACCATCATCACCAGGCCGCCAATTGCCCCTACAATTACCGCCTCGGCGGCGGAGATAGCATGGGCGGAGGCGGTCACCGCCACCAGCCCCGCCAGCAGCCCGTTGATGGGCAGAACCACGTTGATATAGCCCTTGCGCAGGCCGCTTACCAGCAGCACGGCCATAACACCGGAGACTCCGCCAAGCAGGGTGTTGACCACAATGCCCGGCACGCTGGCGTCAGCGCCCAGGGTGCTGCCACCGTTGAAGCCAAACCAGCCAAAGAACAGCAACAGCGCGCCCAGCATGGCCAACGGCAGATTGGAGCCGGACATACGGTGCCTGGATGCCTCCGGGTCGAACCGCCCACTGCGGGGACCAATGATCAGCAACACGGCCAGCGCCACCCAGCCGCCAACACTGTGCACGACCGTGGCACCGGCAAAATCCACGAACCCGGCCTCGGCCAGCCAGCCGCTGCCCCGGGCAAAGACACCGGCCCAGGCCCAGTGACCGAACACCGGGTAGACGAGACCGGCCACCAGAGCCCCCACCACCACGTAAGCTGCAAACTTGAGCCGTTCCGAGGTGGCGCCGGAAATTACCGTTACCGCCGTGGCACAGAACATGGCCTGAAACAGGAAGAATGAGGATAACCAGGCATTCTCTGCGGCCATCCCAGGCAGGAAGTGATCGCTCCCGACCAGCCCCAGCCAGCTGGCACCGAACATCACCCCGAAGCCGTAACCCCAGTACAGCAGCACGGCAAGGGCAAAATCCGTCATGTTCTTCATCGCCACGTTAATGGCGTTCTTGCTTCGGATCAGTCCGGATTCCAGGCACAGGAAGCCCAACTGCATGTTGAACACCAGCGCCGCGCAAACGACCAGCCAGAGCACATCAAAAATCGACTTTTCCATTAATACTGCCTCAATCAATGGATCCTTTCCGCCCTGTGGCGCTTTCAACCCGGAGCCTGGCCGCTCGTCGGTCCGCCATTCCCACCACCAGGATCCCCATGCCGATCAGACAGAAGCCGACAATATCCGGCGGCCCCGGGTACTCGTTGAGGATGAAGATCGACGAGATCAGCCCCACCGCCGGCACCGCCGCTGAGCTCAGAGACATGCTGACGGCCGGAAGCGATCGGATCGCACCCACCTGGGCGGCTACGCAAAGCCCCGAGGCGATAGCGCCGCTGAAGAGAATATTGATCAGGAAGTCCGGCTGCCAGCGGATCGCGGACGGGTCCTCGAATGCCAGGGATACCGGCACCAGGAAGACGACCGACGCCAGCAGCTGCCAGGGGATCAGTGACAGCACATCCCCGCGCCACGGGTGCCGGCGCACATGCACCAGCCCGGCCGTCCAGATCATCGTTGCCAGCACAATCAGGCCACCGCCCAGCAGCGCGCCCGGTGCATACCAGTCAATGGTGAGTGGGTTGAAGATCGCCATGAGTCCGGCCAGCCCCAGGCCAGTACCCACCGCCCTCGGCAGAGTAAAACGCTCACCCAGGAAAAGCGCTGCGGCAGGCACCACCCAGATCGGTGAGGTATAGGCCAGGATAGCCGCCCGCCCGGCCGGCATGAACTGCATACCCACCGTCACCAGGGTAATGAAGCCCATGTTCTGCAGCAGCCCCACCGAGAACACCACCGGAATGTCCGCCTTGTGCGGTACCCGCAGGATACCCAGCAGCCGGGCAATCACGAACATGGTGATGGTACCCAGGATCATCCGCAGCGTGGTGTACAGCAGCGGCGGACTGTACTCCAGCCCCATTTTCAGAATCGGAAAATTGATGCCCCAGGTCAGGGCAGTAAACGCCAGCAGCAGGTACCCGTTACGCCAGGCGTAACCGGTACCCGCCACAGGCACGGCATCCGCGGCTCGAGACATGCTAGTGCTCGACCTTGAGGGCGCTCTCATGCCAGTTACGCAGGGCCCTGTCGGACATCCACACCATCAGCGCGAACAGCAGGATACCGGTAAGGGTAATCAGGATCAGGGCGGCGAACATCTTGGGGATCTGCAGGTTGTAGCCGGACTGCAGGATCATGTAGGCCAACCCGGCTTTGGCGCCGCCGGTGCCGGCCACGAACTCCGCCACCACGGCGCCGATCAGTGCCAGGCCGGAACTGATGCGCAGGCCACCGAAGAAATACGGCAGTGCGCCCGGTATCCGCAGACGAATCAGCTCCTGCCAGCGGCTGGCCCGGTACATGCGAAACATGCTCAGCAGGTTGGGGTCGACACTGCGCAGCCCCAGGGTGGTGTTGGAGATAATCGGGAAGATGGCCACGATCACCGCGCAGATGGTCAGCGCCCAGGTGGTATCATCGACCCAGATAATGATCAGCGGCGCGATGGCAACCACCGGTGTCACCTGCATCAGCACGGCATAGGGAAACAGACTGATTTCGATCCACTTGCTCTGCACGAACAGCAACGATGCGGCCACCCCGAAGATCACCGCAATGGCAAAGGCCAGGAAGGTCACCTTGAGGGTCATCAGCAGGGCATTAAACAGCGACGGGAAATCATTCACCAGTGACCGGCCGATATCCACCGGACTGGGCACCAGGTACTTGGGCACCTCGAAGGCCATGACGGCAAACTGCCACATCAGCAACACCAGAACGCCCACCAGCACCGGCGCGGCAATCTGTACGAAGCGTTCGTTATGAATCAGGGGCGTGCTCATAACTGGTCCTCCTCGCGGTCTTCACCCATGGCACTGGCGCGCTCCAGGGCCTGGGACACCTGCCGGCAATAGCCAGCGAACTCCGTGGACACCCGGAAGTCCGGCGACCGCGGATAGGGCTGGTCAATGGTGATGTCATCCACGATCCGCCCCGGGCGTGCAGCCATCACCACCACACGGCCGGACAGATACACCGCCTCATAGACACTGTGGGTCACGAACACGATGGTCCAGCCCTTCTCCTTCCAGAGCTTGAGCACGTCGTCGTTAAGCTTGTTGCGGGTCATCTCATCCAGGGCGCCGAAGGGTTCATCCATCAGCAGAAGATTGGGCTCGGTAATCATGGCGCGGGCGATAGACGCACGCATTTGCATACCGCCGGACAGCTCCCGCGGGAAGCTCTGGTCAAAACCCTTGAGCCCAACCATATTCAGGGCATCATCAATCTTCTGGTCCACCTCCGACGACTTGCCGGCGTGTTCCAGGTCCAGGGGCAGGCGGACATTCTTGCGCACCCGCGCCCAGGGCATCAGGGTGGCATTCTGGAACACGAAGGCCAGCTTGCGGCCCTTGCTGCCCACCACATTGTAGTCCTGCTCCCACCATTTCACGGAGCCGCTGGACACGCCCCCCAACCCAGCCATGATTCGCAACAGCGTGCTTTTGCCGCAGCCGGAAGGCCCCAGCAGGCTGACAAATTCGCCTTCTCCTACGGTAAGATCGGCGCCTTTCAGGGCGACGGTGCCATTGCCGTAGACCTTATCGACGCCTTCCACCTCAAGGACCGGGCGATGGGCCGCCGTAACGACTTCCCCGGGGGCGGACTCTGATTCCGACGCCGGGTTCAGGGGCGTCACCTTGGTAGCTGTCATAATGCTTTCTCCAGGGCCGGCCGGTCTCACCAATCGGCCGGCATCAGGATGTTAAGTGCTTGCTGCCTGGCAGTCTGTCGAACTTAAGCGATCGTCACGAGCAAGGTGGGAAAGTGAGCGCAAATTTTTCGGATTTTGAGGCGCATAGTGGTTCTATGTAACGAAAAATCCGGGATATTTGAGCCGCTTTCCCACCGGCGCAGTAGATCAGCCTTAAGTCCGACAGGCTGCTAGGGCAGAACCGGCTCTTCGGGCAGGAATTCCAGGGTATAGACGTCACTCAGATCCAGGTCCTCGGAGGCCAGATCCGCCTCCACCATGAAGTCCTTGATCTTCTGCCAGCGTTCTTCGGTCATGACACCGATGCCCTTGGTCTGGGCATCGCCACCGGTCACCAGCTCATACTCCTTCATCTTCTCGATGCCGTAGGCGATCTGCTCCGGGGTCATTTCCGGGTTCTGCTCCCTGATCAGCTCATTCCCCGGCTCCGGGTTCTCCAGGTAGCTTTTCCAGCCTTCCATGCTCGCCTGTACGAACCGCTTCACCACGTCCGGCCGCTCCTCGATCATGTCGGTGGTGGCTTCGATGGTGGTGGCGTAGGGAGGGTAGCCGTGGTCGGACAGCAGGAAGACGTTGGGTTCGACACCACCCTTGCGGATGGCAAAGGGTTCGGATGACAGATAACCCTGCTGAACAATGTCCTTGTCATTCAGGAACGGCGCCACGCTGAAGGTATAGGCGTGAACCACGTCATCCTTAAACCCGTATTCCGACTTCAGCCACGGCCAGAACGTGGAATGGGCAAAGGTGGCGATGTAGACCGGCAGCCCTTCCTCCTTGATCTGTTCGATGGATTCCACATGGGGATGGGCAATCAGTGCCTGGGGATCCCCCTGCATGGACGCGGCCACCGTCTTCACCGGAAGGCCTTTCTCCACGGCGTTGACATTACCAATGGGGTAGCCCATGAGAAGGTCATAACGACCAGAGACCAGCAACTGGGTGCCATTGACCTGCGGGCCGCCCATTTTGATTTCCACATCCAGCCCGTAATCCTCGTACAGGCCCGTTGCCAGGGCCTGGTAGAAGCCGCCGTGCTCGGCCTGGGCATACCAGTTGGTGCCAAAGACCACCTTGTCCAGCTCTTCAGCGGAGACTGGTGACAGAGCCAGGATACCGGCCATCATGACCGAGCCACTGAGGGTTGCGCGTGTTCGTAGTGCCATTGAGTCTCTCCTTTAAGTACCGACGACTTTCGCCGATCTTTAATTGACCATTTGTTCAGGTTTTCAAAAGCAACCCCCGTGCCATCCGAACAAAGAATGGATAGACCAATGATTTCAGGGGATTGGCTGCTCACTAACGAAAACCGGAATGCACCAGGCTGATCCGGCTGGTGGCCATCTGCACCGGTTTCGCCCATCAACGATGCCCGAACACCCACCGGAGCAGACACAAAAAAACCGCCCGGAGGCGGCAAAAAAGGAAGACACAACACTTGCATCAACCGTCACTCAAAAAGTCGCCCGGCGGGTTCATTTCGAACCGGCCGCCAGTTCCACCGAGGCCGGTTCCGGTTCAGCCCACCGGGCCAGGCGGGCAACTCTCGCGCCCAGGGCATGGGCGATAGCCTGTTCGTTGTCATCCACACCGCGGGTTCCGTCAAAACCGGTGACCACGGACGCGCCGTAGGGTGAACCGCCCTTGGTGGTGTGCACCAGCTCGGGCACGCTGTGGGGAACACCCGCCAGCAGCATGCCGTGCTGCATGAACGGCAACAGCAGCGACAGCAGGGTCATTTCATTACCGGAATGCATGCCCCCGGTGGACGTAAACGCCGCCCCCACCTTGCCGATCAGTGCACCCTGCCGCCACAGCGGTGCCACCTCATCGATAAACGCCCGCAAAGGCGTGCTCATCAGCCCGTAACGGGTGGGCGACCCCCACACGATGCCCCCGGCCCACTCCAGGTCAGCCGCGCTGGCCCGCGGCAGGTCGCGGTATTCCGCCTGGGCCGCAATGAAGTCCGCCCTTTGGGTATCCACACTGAATTCCGGTTCATCGATAGCCACCCGGCACAGACGAACCCCGGCGTCTTCGCTGCGGGCACCTTCCGCAATGGCTTTCGCCAGGGCCAGCGTGCTGCCGTAGCGGGAGTCGACAACGATGGTAACGCGGCTTTTTTTCATGATGACGTTCTCGCTGACCAGAAGGCTTCATGGACTTCTGCAGCCTCGTCCTCCAGCACCGGACCAATCACTTCCACCACCCGCTGGCCAGCGGCGAAGACCTGTCGACAGGGCAGGTCCAGCGTCGGATTCTCGGGATGATCGCCGGTCATTTGTTTGAGGCGATGTTCGCTGACGCCATACACCAGCCGGCCCAGGCCGGCCCAGTAGGCGGCGCCGGCGCACATGCAGCAGGGTTCCGCCGACACATACATGGTGAATCCGGCCATGTCATCCGGGCGCCAGACCTGGCTGGCGCGGGTCATCAGTACCCGCTCGGCATGGCCGGTCATATCCTGGTGTGGCAGGTAGGCATTTACCTGGGTCATCAGGATCTCGCCCTGGTCGTCCACCAGGATGGCGGCAAACGGGTGGATACCCTGGGCGGCTGCACTGCTGGCCAGATCCAGAGTCTTGTGGATGAATCGCAGGTCGTTTTCTGTCGGTTGCTCTGTCAGATCCAAGGGGATTACCTCATTCTTGTTCAGGCCGGGATCAATGTCCCTTGCGCGGCAGGCTCCAGGGGAAGAACAGCTGCTGGGTCCACTGCACGGACTTGAACAGCAGCAGGCTCACCACCGCCAGGAAGAACAGCCCCGCAAAGGCCTGTGGGATACGGAAAAAGGATGTGGAAAACTGGATAAAATAGCCGAGCCCTTCTTCGGCAGCCACGAACTCCGCCACCACCGCGCCGATGATGGCCAGGGTGATGGCTACCCTCAGGCCACTGAAAATATGGGGGATGGCATAGGGAATGCGGATCTGCCAGGTTTCCCGACGCAGGGGCGCGTCCAGCGAACGGCTCAGTTCGATCAGCTCCGACGGCGTTTCGTTGATACCGGTGGCCGTGGACACAACCAGTGGGAAGAACGTCAGCAGGCTGGTGATCAGTACGCGGGACGGGTCATCGGAGCCCATCAGCACGATGATCAGCGGCGCTACCGCAACCACCGGCGTGGACTGGATCACCACCAGCAATGGGTAAAGTGTTCGGCTCAGCAGCTCCGAGCGCATCATGGCGATGGCGATGGGAATAGCCACCAGAATCGACACCGCAAAGCCCATCAGGGCCACCCGCAGGGTCGCCCAAAGGTGGGTAAACCAGCGACTCATCTCCACCTTGAAAAACGCATCGACAATGGCCGTCGGCGCCGGCAACACGTATTCGGGCAGCGAGAACACCTGGCAGACCAGTTCCCACAACAGGATCAGGGCCACGAAGAACACCCAGGGCGCGGCCATCAGAAGCGATGCCCTGGCCCTACCCTCAGGCAGCGTCAGGCTCATAGATATGCTTCCTCAGGCGATCGGTCAGTTGCCCGAACCGTGGCTCGGAAATGGTCCGGGTAGTGCGCGGCCGGGGCAGGTCCACATCCATCACTTCCAGCACGGTGCCGGGGCGCTTGCTCATCACCAGCACCCGGTCTGCCAGCAGCGCCGCCTCGGCAATGGAGTGGGTAATAAACAGCACGGTTTTGGGGTTCTCGTGCCAGATTTTCAGCAGGTCGAAACCGATCTGCTCCCGGGTCATGGCGTCCAGGGCGGAAAAGGGTTCGTCCATCAGCAGGATGTCCGGGTTCAGCAGCAGTGCCCGGACGATACCGACCCGCTGCTGCATACCCCCGGACAGCTCGTCCGGCATCTTGCTGGCAAAACCCTCCAGGCCCGCCATGGCCAGCAGTTCGTCAGCACGCTTTTCGTCGTCTTTGCCGTAGCGGCCGTATTTGTGCTTGAGCGGGAACAGCACGTTCTTGCGCACCGTCAGCCAGGGCAGCAGGGTCGGTTTCTGGAACACGATGCCGACATCGTCCCGGGGTCCAGTGACCGGCAAGCCGAGCACGGAAACCTCACCTTCGGACGGTGTCAGCAAACCCGCGATCATCCGTAGCAGGGTCGACTTGCCGCAGCCGGACGGGCCCACCACCGCCACGAACTCATGGCGGCGGATATCCAGGTCGATACCGGTCACGGCCGGTGGCACCCCGGGATCGGGATCGTACCGATGTCCGACTCCGGAAAGCCGGACGAACGAACGGTTGGTGGCCGGTTCGGTCATGCTTACAGGGCCTCAAGCAGGCTGCGGTCGACGATCACTTCCGGATCCAGGGCATCGTCCGCCAGTTTCTCTGCCTGGGATACCCAGCTCCAGGTCAGCGCTACCCGCTCCTCGGTCAGGGCACCCATGCCATCCCGCTCGCTGACGTCGTTCACCACCAGTTTCATGGTGTCGCCGATCTGCGCCGTGGCCACGTCCACATCCACTTCCGGTACCATGGCGTTGAGGGCTTCCGCTGCCTTGCGGGGGTTGTCGTGGGTAAATTGCAGAGACTTGTCGAAGGCGCGCATGAAGCGCTTTGCCACGTCCGGACGTTCACTGAGGAATTTTTCGCTGGCCACCACGGAAGAGGAGTACAACTCCAGGCCGGCATCGGACCAGGGCAGCACCACCATCTCGTTACCGGTGGTTTCGGCCTGATCGGCAAACAGGGCAATGTTGGTGACCCAGGCGATGATGGCGTCAGTGCTGCCGCTCATCAGCATCGGACCCAGGGCACCCGGATCTGCCTTGGTCAGTGTGACGGCGTCTTCCGCCATACCATTCTCTCTGAGCACCAGGGGGAGAAAGGCGTTGGACGAAGTGAATGGCGAGGTGGCGACTTTCTTGCCCTCCATATCCGCCATTTCAGTGATGCCATTCTTCTCCAGGGTGAAGAAGGCATGGGGCGCCTGATTGAAGATGCTGTAGACCATCTTCACCGGCAGGCTGTCATCCTGGGCCTTGGCGGCCATCAGGGCGCCGATGTCGGCACTGCCGATATCCGCCTGCCCGGTCGCGATTTTAGTGATGGCATCCGTGGAGCCACGACCGCTGGCGATACTCACTTCCAGACCCTCGTCTTCAAAGAAACCTTCCTGTACGCCAACATAAACCGGGGACTTGTCCCCGCCCGGCAGCCAGTCCAGCTGGTAGGTCACCTCGTCGGCGGCCAGGGCCGCCTGGCTGATGAGCCCGCCGGCCAGTGAGGCTGCGAGCAGGAATGAACGTTTGAAAACGTTTTGCATGAGCTTTCCCCTTTCATGGTTTATCGCCCGCCGAATTTGTTGATCAGCCGGTCAGGTTTGATAAAACGAGAGCAAACGGCAGGCCAGGCTGGTCTCGTTACTGCATAAATCCGGCCATCCGCTGACGAAAGCCCTGAAAAGCACACCGTTTTCGCCGGCAAGCATTTATCAACAGACCTCTGCGACCGCAAGCAGTGACGCCAGGGCCGGAAAAGCCTGTCAGACGCCCGGACCAAGCGCCCGAATCCAGTGCAGAAAAACACCACATGCCCTGATATGAAGCCATAACTTCCTGAGGAGGGAGGTTCCCGGGCCTTCGCCGTCTCCGGTTATTGCGGTCGCGCCGCGACCAATCTTCCCCCGGCGCTGGCATGCTTTATGAATTACTGACCACCTGGACAATATCGAACCAACACGCGGGAGCTATGCCATGAGCACCAACCACTCGGGCGCGTCGCTGCCCGTTATCGACCTGTCACTGCTGCAGGAGAACGGGGAGCATCGCCAGGCGCTGGCTCATTCACTGGAAGACGCCTGCCTGCACACCGGCTTTTTCTACGTCAGCAACCACGGTATTCCCACCGAGCTGATCGGGCGGGTATTCCGGGATTCCCGCGCCCTGTTCGGTTTGCCGGTGGAGCGCAAGGAAGCCATCCACAAAGCCCACTCCCCGGCCAACCGGGGTTACGAGCCCCTGAGGGGCCAGACCCTGGAGCCGGGCAGCCCGCCGGATCTGAAGGAAGGTTTCTACATCGGTGAGGAACTCGACGACTCCGATCCCCGCGTCAGGGCGGGTCGCTTCAACCAGGGGCCCAACCAGTGGCCAGAGGGCCTGCCCGCATTTGAGGACACCATGACAGAATACTTCGACGCCATGAACGACCTCAGTGCCCGTATCATGGAGGCACTGGCGCTGGCCCTCGGGTTGTCGCAGGACTACTTTGCAGACTTCTGCCACCAGCCCCTGGCCACCCTGCGGCTTCTGCACTACCCGCCGCAGCCACCGCACCCGAAGCCTGGCGAAAAGGGCTGTGGTGCTCATACGGATTTTGGTGGCATCACCATTCTGCTGCTGGACGACAACCCCGGGCTGCAGGTGTGGGACGCACAGGGCGATCGCTGGCTCGACGCAAGCCCCATACCCGGCACCTTCGTGGTCAACCTGGGGGACATGATCGCCCGCTGGACCAATGACCGCTATCGCTCCACCCTGCATCGGGTGATTAACACCTCCGGCGCGGAACGCTATTCGGTACCGTTTTTCTACAGCGGCAACCCGGACCATGAGGTGACCTGCCTGCCCGCCTGCCTCGAAGCTGGCGAGCGGCCCCATTACCCACCCACCACGGTGGAAGCGCACCTGATGGATATGTACCGGAGGACCTATGCCTGAGGCCCGGGTGACAGCGGTGCTGATCCATGGCGCCTGGGCCGGTGGCTGGGTGTGGAGCGCCATTACCCCTTACCTTGAAGACCGGGGGCTCGATGTACTGGCCCCGGACCTGCCCGGATGCGGAGAACGCCTCGGTGACCCGGCAAAGGCCTCCCTTGATCAGTGCGTCACTGACCTGACGAAACAGCTGGAACAGGTCGATGGCCCGCTATTACTGGTCGGCCATTCCGGCGGCGGCGCGGTGGCGAGCCAGCTGGCCGAAGCTATCTGCGAGCGGGTGGTGGGTGTGGCCTACCTGGCGGGCATGATGCTGCCCTCCGGTGCCAGCTTCGGCGAAATAGTCGCGGAGATGGTGAATGAATTCCCGGAGGCCGCCGGCATTGGTCCACATCTGAAATGGGAAGCGGAAAGCCAGGTGTCCCGGGTGCCGGCCGCCGCCATTCGTGAGATTTTCCTGCAGGATGTCAGTGACTCGGTGGCTGAACAGGCCATCCCGCGTTTCGGCCCCCAGGCTGAAGGTAGCCGTGTGCTGGTGCCGCAATGGACACCGGCCAGGTTCGGACGCCTCCCCCGACTCTATGTTGAGGCCCGCCAGGATCGCTCCGTGGTCTTGCCGGTGCAGCGGCGAATGCAGGCACTGGTACCGGGGGCCCGGGTGGCGTCACTGGATACCGGCCACGTGCCACAGGTAGCGGCGCCACTCGCCGTTGCAAAGGCGCTGACGGATTTCGTATCAAACCGCTAGAACGCCAGAAAGGACGGCCCCAGAGCCGCCCTTTCTGGTTTGCCTGACCAGACGTCAGTCAGCGTAAACCGCTTCCACAAAGCTCGAATCAAACGCCGCTTCCCAGTCCAGGTCTTCCGGCAGGGTATCGGCGGCGACCATGTCCTCGAAAAACGCCTGCCAGCGCTGGCGGGTCATCATGCCGTACTGGCCACCTTCAGCGGCGCCGGACAACAGGATGCCTTCTTCCTGCATCTTGGCATGGCTGTAGGCCAGCAGCTCGTCCTGCATTTCCGGGTTGTCTTCCTTGATCAGGGCGTTGGCCGGTTCCGGGTTCTCGAAGTAGGCCTTCCAGCCCTTGGCCGTGGCTTCAACCATCTTCTGCACGACCTCGGGGTTTTCTTCCACCATCTCGCGGGTGGTATCCAGGGTGGCGGAATAGGCTTCCCAGCCGTAGTCGGCGAGCAACAGGCTCTTGCCCTCTACACCGGCCTGCTCGAGGAAGAAGCCATCGTTGGTAACGTAGCCCTGCTGGATGGTCTGTTCATCACGAATAAACGGCGCAAAGCTGTAGTCGTAAGCCTGAAGCTGGTCGTCGGTATAGCCGTACTCGGTCTTCAGCCAGGGCCAGTACGCCACGCGGCCAGCGGTGGGTACACGCATGGACTTACCCTTCAGATCCTCAAGCGAGTCATGGCCGACGCCGGTGTGCACCACCAGCGACTGGGGATCCTTCTGAAAGAAGGCGGCCACGGTGACCAGCGGAATGTCCTGATTCACGGAATTGAACGACTGCAGGGCGTAACCCATGATGAAATCCACCGAGCCGCCCATTAGCAGCTGCACGTTATTCACCTGGGGGCCACCCATCTTGATGGTCACATCCAGGCCATGATCTTCATAGATACCCATGGCCTTGGCGGCATAGATTCCCCCGTGTTCGGCCTGGGCATACCAGGTGGTGGACACGGAAACCGGTGTCAGCTCCTCCGCCTGGATGAAGCCGGATAGTGCGCCAAGGGACAGAGTGATCCCGGCAGCCAGCGTTTTGAGTGTCTTCATGGTTACTTCCTCTTTCAGGGGACTCAGGTCCCGTAGGTATTGGTAAGTTTTTCGTGGAGGTGCTGGCCTGCGCTGATCGGCCCGTAGATCGGCGGGTTGTCCCCTGTGGCACAGGTATCAATGCAGGCAATCTCTGCATCCTTGTTGGGATGGCAGAAGAAGGCGATGGAATAGCGATCGCGGTGGCGATGCTCCGGCGCCACGTTCACCCGGTGGGGCGTGGAGCAGAACACATGATTGGTCCATCGGTGCATCAGATCACCGGTATTCACCACCACGGTGCCGGCAATCGGGGTGGCGCGTACCCATTCCCCGGCGCGGGTACGCACTTCCAGACCACCCACCTCGTCCTGGAACAGCAGCGTGATGCTGCCGTAATCGGTATGGGCACCGGCGCGGCTCTCGCCGTCATGGGGCTCGAAGTCTTCCGGCAACGGCGGGTAGTGCAGCAACCGCAGGGTATGGTGGTGGCGGTTGTGGGCATCCACGAAAAAATCCGCAGGTTGATCCAGCGCCAGGGCAAAGGCTTCCAGCACTCGGTCTGCGGTGCGGATACAGGCTTCCAGAAAGCCATTCATGACCCCCTCGAACTGTGTCGGCGCGGCTGGCCACAGGTTTTTGTGGGCGTCCGGCTCCGGCTGTTCCGGCGCCAGGTTGAAGGCCTCCTTCAGGTCTCCGGGGCGCGACGGATCCAGGCGCTCCCGCCTGATACCGACGTAGCCACGGTTGCTCTCGGCACTCTGCCAGGCCACCGCATTCTTCTCCTCCACCGGCAGGGAAAAGAACGCCTTCGATGCTGCAAAGGCCTGCGTCAGCCGTTCTGCGGGCATGCCACTGTTGGCCAGGTAGAAGAAGCCCCAGTCCCGGCTCGCCTGCCGCATCTGATCGGCGACCACCCGCTGCTGGGCATCGGTCCCGTCGAGGAAGGGCCCGAAATCGATCACGGGTATCCCCTGTACCTTGTCAGCCATGTTCTCTCCCGTTGCCTGTAAAACTTTGTGAGCCAATTGGTCAGGTTATTTGCAACGGGTGTGCCAGCTCCTGAATTCAGCCTATACGCCGTTTCAAGGGGCCATCTGCGGGAAAGCGTGCCTCAAACAGGTGCAAGGTCATACTTTCATGACCAGAAAGTCAGCCTTTCAGGCCGGTCACCGGGGCATTACTCTTGCATGCAGTAAACGCTCCAACCCTTCGCAACGGGAAGAGTCCAGCAATGACGCAAACGCTGCTACTGAAGAACGCCGGAGTTATCGCCACCATGGACGACGACCAGCGTGAAATTGAAAACGGCTATATCCTGATTCGCGGCAACCGGATCGAGGCGGTGGGCCCGTCCGAAGAATGCCCGGACCAGGCCGACCGTATTATCGACCTGAGCGGGCACGTGGTCATCCCGGGGCTGATCAACACCCACCACCACATGTTCCAGTCTCTGACCCGGGCGCTGCCGGCTGCCCAGAACGGCGAGCTGTTCGACTGGCTCAGCGCGCTGTTTCCGGTGTGGCGGAACATCACTCCGGACATGCAGCGTGCCGCCAGCCGCACCGCCATGGCGGAACTGATGCTGTCCGGCTGCACCACGGCGGCAGACCACGCCTACCTGCACGTCAACGGCATCACTCTGGACGACAGCGTGCAGGCGGCCACGGAGATGGGCATCCGTTTCCACGCTGCCCGGGGCGCCATGAGTCTGGGGCAGAGCCAGGGCGGCCTGCCGCCGGATGCCCTGGTAGAGGCTGACGAGGGTGCCATCCTGAAGGACATGCAGCGAATGGTAGAGGCCCATCACGACCACCGCCCCGCCGCCATGGTGCGGGTGGCGCTGGCGCCCTGCTCCCCGTTTACCGTGACCACCGACCTGATGCGGGAAGCCGCCACCATGGCCCGCTCCCTGGGGGTAGGGCTGCACACACACACGGCGGAAAACTGGAAGGATGTGGCGTTCAGCAAGGAACGCTACGGCATGACCCCGACAGAATTCACCGAGGATGTGGGCTGGGTGGGTGAGGACGTCTGGCACGCCCACTGTGTCCACCTGGACGAGCCGGGCATTGCGCTTTTCGCCCGCACCGGCACCGGCGTGGCCCACTGCCCCTGCTCCAACATGCGTCTGGCCTCCGGTATCGCACCGGTGCGCCGGATGCTGGATGCCGGGGTCAAGGTGGGACTGGGGGTGGACGGCAGTGCCTCCAACGACACCGGTAACCTGCTGGATGAAGCCCGGCTGGCGATGCTGTCAGCCCGGGTCCGTGAGCAGAAGCCTGGCGATATGACCGCCCGGGAGGCCCTGCGCATGGCCACTCGAGGCGGCGCGGAAGTGCTCGGCCGGGGCGACGCCCTGGGGCGTATCCAGCCGGGCTATTGTGCCGACATCGTGGCCTTCCGTACCGACGACATCGCCATGGCCGGCGGCCAGAGCGACCCCCTGGCCTCACTGGTGTTCTGCACCCCACCCCGGACCAGCTGGAGCGTGATCAACGGCCGCGTGGTGATCGAGGAAGGCAACCTGCTGACCCGTTCACTGCCCCATATTGTCGAGGAGCAGAACCGGATGGCGATGAAACTGACGGGCGGTTAAGAGAGCACCCTGGTTCCGGTCAGCGTCTATAACACCATGCGGGCAGCAACGACCAGGGCCGCCAGATACCGACCCGGGTCCGCTTCACTGACGGCTGGAAGGTGGTGGCTTCCCACGTCAGCGCAATGCGATGAGTTGCGAAGCGGGAGGCAGCGTCGTTGAAGCGGTTGACAGGAGGCGGTAAAAAACGAATGACGAAGTCGTTACGTCGATATTTTTTACATAGTCGAAAAATGGGGAAGAATTAAATCGGCGTAATGAAATGATATGGAATAAGTTTCTACTTATCGGACCATGGATTGCTAACCGAAATGTCGCACCACTAACCCATGTGTTATGCTGATATGAAGGAACTTTCCCATGGTCTATTCTGCCTTTGGGATGGTGTCGCGCCGCCTGTCTTTGGCCTTGCTACTGTTGTCCGTCCTGTTCTCGTCCCACGCACTTGCACTTAATCTTGATGTATCCGTAACCAACAGTCCGGTCGAGCCCAATGGGCTGGTCTATTACCGGATGGTGGTTAGTAATTCCGATGGTGAAACCCGGAACAATGTCGTTGTTTCGGCTGAAGTTCCCGAAAATTCCTCTTTCAACCAGAACAGCACCTTGCCTCCCACTAACGGATCCTGTCCGGGAAGCACCTGCGATTTTGGTGAAACCGGAATATGGGAGCTGGGGTCACTCGCTGACGGCGCCAGCCGCGTCATTGTGGTTCCACTCGTTGTTGGCGGAAACGCGGTTGACGATGACGAACTTGAGCTCACAGTAAGTGCCAGCTACGACGGCATTGGTACTCCTGAAACGGCGACTGGCTCTTCAAGGGTCGATTCAACGCTGGCGGGCAGAGTCAGTACGACCGCCAGTCGTCAGATCGCAGAGCCTGGCCAGGCCATTCGCTATGAGGTCAGTTTTGGCAACCAGGGCGCTACCGGCTTGACGGAACCGACCTTGCGAGCCCAGGTGCCCGCCGGAACCACCTTCACCAGTGCCAGTGACGGCGGAACACTCGATGGGAACAACGTGGTCTGGGATCTGGACGTACTGAGTGGCGGAGACGGCGGCAAACGTTTTTACACCGTGACCGTGGCTTCGCTCCAGGACAATGGCACCATCCTGGCTTCTGATGCGGAACTGCTGAACGGGAGCACCTCGCTCTCGCTGGCCAGTGAGAGCGTGGTCATTCGGGAAAACGTGAATCTGACTCTGGATGTCACCAAGGTAGGCGACCGGGCGTTGCCGGGGGATTTCACCTATTACCGCTACGTGGTAGCCAACAAGGGCAACACCACCCTGACGGACGTTTCGCTGGATCTGATGATGGCTGAACGCACCAGTTTCATTGAAGCCAACACCGCCCCGGTTACCTCCGCCACATGCCCCGGCACCACCTGTGATTCCGGTGAACGGAGCATTTATGCCATCGGCGAACTGGGCGCCGGAGAAAGCTGGACCATGACAGTGCCCGTCTCCAAAGTTTTTAACCCCCGTAATGGCGAACCTCTGCTCAGTCATGCACACCTGACCGAAGGCAGTGGCGCCTTTACCCAGGGCACTCGGCCCACCGTGATCGCCAGTGACGATCTATCGCTGGAACTGGCGGTGTCTTCCGAACGCCAGGTGGTCGGTGCCGGTGACTCGCATCGCTACGAGATCAGCTACGGCAACGTGGACGACAGCGCCTATCAGAACCTGATGCTGACCTTGGACCTGCCGGAAGGGGTTACCTTCGTATCGGCCGGTGACGGTGGAACGCACAGCAATGGCCAGGTCACCTGGGACCTGCAGACCCTCAATGCCGGCGACGGCAACCAGCGCTGGGTTACGGTAACCGCCCCGGACGAGATTGCGGAGGGGGAGGTTCTGATTACCGAAGCCCGCCTGGACACAGGAAGCGAGCCCCTCGCCCTGGCCAGCGAGAGCGTGGTCATTCGGGAAAACGTGAATCTGACCCTGGATGTGACCAAGGTAGGCAACCGCTCTTTGCCGGGGGACTTCACCTATTACCGCTACGTGGTAGCCAACAAGGACAACACCACCCTGACGGACGTTGCGCTGGATCTGATGATGGCTGAACGCACCAGCTTCATTAAAGCCAACACCGCCCCGGTTACCTCCGCCACATGCCCCGGCACCACCTGTGATTCCGGTGAACGGAGCATTTATGCCATCGGCGAACTGGGCGCCGGAGAAAGCTGGACCATGACAGTGCCCGTCTCCAAAGTTTTTAACCCCCGTAATGGCGAACCTCTGCTCAGTCATGCACACCTGACCGAAGGCAGTGGCGCCTTTACCCAGGGCACTCGGCCCACCGTGATCGCCAGTGACGATCTATCGCTGGAACTGGCGGTGTCTTCCGAACGCCAGGTGGTCGGTGCCGGTGACTCGCATCGCTACGAGATCAGCTACGGCAACGTGGACGACAGCGCCTATCAGAACCTGATGCTGACCTTGGACCTGCCGGAAGGGGTTACCTTCGTATCGGCCGGTGACGGTGGAACGCACAGCAATGGCCAGGTCACCTGGGACCTGCAGACCCTCAATGCCGGCGACGGCAACCAGCGCTGGGTTACGGTAACCGCCCCGGACGAGATTGCGGAGGGGGAGGTTCTGATTACCGAAGCCCGCCTGGACACAGGAAGCGAGCCCCTCGCCCTGGCCAGCGAGAGCGTGGTCATTCGGGAAAACGTGAATCTGACCCTGGATGTGACCAAGGTAGGCAACCGCTCTTTGCCGGGGGACTTCACCTATTACCGCTACGTGGTAGCCAACAAGGGCAACACCACCCTGACGGACGTTACGCTGGATCTGATGATGGCTGAACGCACCAGCTTCATTAAAGCTAACACCGCTCCGGTTACCTCCGCCACATGCCCTGGCAGCACCTGTGATTCCGGTGAACGGAGCATTTATGCCATCGGCGAACTGGGTGCCGGGGAAAGCTGGACCATGACAGTGCCCGTCTCCAAAGTTTTTAACCCCCGTAATGGCGAGCCTCTGGTCAGTCATGCCTTGCTCACCGAAGGTAGCGGCGCTTTCACGCAGGGCACGAAGCCCTTGCTGTTGCCCTGGCGCACAACGCTGGAAAACGTTCTGCTGCCAGTCGAGATAGAGCTGGGTGGCAACCGGGTGAGCTCAATCGATGAAGCGCGAGCGCGTGAAGTGCTTTCCCTGGTACAGCTCTCCAGTTTTGAGAATGCCTACCCCAAGCAATTGTCCGGCGGCATGCAGCAGCGCGTTGCCCTGGCACGGGCACTGATGTCGGACCCCGATCTGTTGTTGCTGGACGAGCCTTTCGGCGCGCTCGATGAGCTCACCCGCGAGACGCTCAATGAAGAGCTGCTGGAGATCTGGCGCAGCGCCGATACGCGCCTGAAGACCATCGTCATGGTGACTCACTCCATCCCCGAAGCTGTGGCCCTGTCTGACCGGGTGTTCGTGTTCGCCGCTCGTCCAGCCAAGCTTGCTGAAGTGGTTCCGGTTGAGCTTGCCCATCCGCGTGATCTGGAAAGCCAGGCGTTCGCCAAATCTGTCAGCCATGTGCGTCGCCTGATCAGGAGCTTTTCATGAAAGTGCCGTCCTCGATGATCCCTTTATCGTTTCTCGCCGTGGCCCTGGTGGTATGGGAAGTTCTTGTAGATTGGCTGGATACACCGGCTTACCTGCTGCCGAGCCCCACCGCCATTATTGCAACCATTGATAGCGAGCTTTTCTTACACCTTGCAGTGACCTCCGGGGAGGCGTTAGCCGGCTTTTTTATTGCCAGCGCCTGTGCCTTTCTGGCGGCACTGGCATTTGTGCGTTCACCCTTGCTGGAACGCGGGCTGTTCCCGCTCGCCATTGCGATCAAAACCACCCCTCTGGTTGCCATAGCGCCTCTGCTGGTTCTGTGGATGGGAACCGGCTGGTGGTCAAAGATAACGGCCGCAGGTCTGATCTGTTTCTTCCCGGTATTGGTGAATACGGTTAAAGGCCTTAAAGCAGCTGATTCTGAATACTTTGAGCTGTTTTCTTCTTTCGGCGCGTCCCAGCAACAGGCATTCCGTAAACTGCGGATCCCTTTCTGTCTGCCCTATTTCTTTTCCGCCCTGAAAATCTCTTCCTCACTTGCGATCGTCGGCGCCATTGTCGGCGAGTTCGTTGGCGCCACCCAGGGTTTGGGCTACGTGATTATGGTGTCCTCTTCACACCTGGATACCGATATCCTTTTTTCCGCCATTTTTGCCGCAGCAGCGCTCGGTATTTTGCTGTTTCAGTTTATCGGCTGGCTCGAACAGCGGGTAATTTTCTGGCAGACAGCCGAGACGGAGTGACCCTATGAGAAGTTACCAGACAGGCGTTTTTCGAATCCCCATGAGCGGCCCAGGCGAGGTCAGTGGCCTGCGCAAACTGATTCAGCAAGGCTCACTGGCCGCTGCGGACATCGTCGCCATTTTCGGAAAAACCGAGGGCAACGGCTGCGTTAACGACTTCACAAGGGAATATGCGAGCCTGGCGTTTGCCTCGGTTCTGGCTGAACACCTTGACTGCAACCACTCCGATATCGAGGCCAAAGTAGCGCTCGTCATGTCAGGGGGAACCGAAGGCGTGTTAAGCCCGCATGCGACGATCTTTACCCGTAAACCTGTTGATGCAGTCCCGGGCCGGAACAAGCACCTGGCAATCGGTGTGGCGCACACCCGGAAATTCCTGCCGGAAGAGCTGGGGCGAGAAGCACAAATCGCCGAAACCGCGCAGGCGGTGAAAAGAGCCATGCAAGAGGCACAAATCGGGAACAATGACGACGTTCATTTCGTCCAGATCAAGTGTCCACTGTTAACCAGCGAGCGTATTGCTGCCGCGCAGGCTCGAGGGGAAACCACGGTTACCGAAACCACCTATTCCTCCATGGGTTACTCTCGCGGCGCCTCTGCGTTGGGTGTTGCCGTTGGTCTTGGCGAAACCGACATCACCTCAGCATGCCAGGCGCTTTTGTCGGACTGGAGGCTGTATTCGTCAGTGGCATCCACCTCTGCCGGAATAGAGCTGGATCACAGTGCGGTGGTCGTGCTTGGCAATTCCAACAAGGTCGCAAGCGACTACACCATCGGGCATGCGGTCATGGAAGACGCACTTGATCTGCGCAGCGTACTCAGAGCTTTTTCCGAAGTTGGCATTGATGCCCGGTCAGGCCTTTCCGATCCCGTCAGCTTTGAGTCAGTCAATATATTTGCCAAAGCCGAATCGTCACCTGACGGACTGATCCGGGGGCTGCGTCACGTAATGCTCGACGACTCCGACATTAACGCCACCCGTCATGCCCGCGCAGCAGTCGGTGGAATGATTGCGTCAGTAGCAGGCACTGGCGCTGTCTACGTTTCCGGCGGCGCGGAACATCAGGGGCCACCAGGCGGAGGCCCCGTGGCGGTCATTGCCAGGCACCCCACCCATGATGAGGCATAGCGCTATGAACGACCTTGCAATCAACGCCCCCGACTGTGTCGCCAGCGTCCGGAATGCGTTCGAGACCTACGAAAAGGCGCTGATCGACAATAATCTGGCCGTACTCGACAACTATTTCTGGATGTCGGAATTCACCGTGCGCTTTGGTGTGGCAGAAAATCTCTACGGCGCCGAAGCCATCCAGGCCTACCGGCGGCAGTGCCAACCCGTCGGTCCGGGCCGGACTCTCCATGGCACCGTGGTGACGACCTTCGGTGACTCCTTTGCCACTGTCAGCACCCAGTTCCGGGATGGCGAGACTGACCATCGGGGCCGCCAGATGCAGACCTGGGTCCGCTTTGCCGATGGCTGGAAGGTGGTCGCGGCCCACGTCAGCGTGATGAGATAAGTCGCCAGTGTCATTGCACAGGACGAAACCTCAGGTTTTCTCTGCCGACGCCCGGTGGTCATAAGTGGCATTCAACCGTGATGCCAGGTAATCCGTGCAGGTGATCGGCTCATACTTGGGTGCCTCACCCTTCACGATATCCCGTGGATCCACCACCGAATCCGGATTCACCTCCAGGAAGAAGGCAATGGCGTAGCGTTCCTTTTCCGGGGGACGCACCCGGTGGGGGGTCGACACATAGGTATCGTTGCTCCAGCGCATCATACAGTCGCCGATATTGCAGACGAAGGCCCCGGGTACGTGGGGCGCCCGGATCCACTCCCCCTGACGGTTCAGCACTTCCAGCCCTGCCACCTCGTCGGTGGCGAGGATGGTGACATTGCCGTAGTCGGTATGGGTGCCGGCACCGCCATCCTCCCGGTCGATCTTGCCGGCACTGGGTGGGTAGCGCAGCATTCGCAGGGTGGCAATGGGCAGGCTCAGGTGCTGCGCGAAGAAGTCCTCTTCCAGCCCCAGGTCGAGGCTGAACCCCCGGTGGATGGTCCGGCCCAGATCCAGGCAATGACTGAAATAGTCCAGTGCCTGCTGGCGCCAGCCGTCAATGGGGGGCCAGAAGTTCACGCCCCGGAAGGGTTTCTCGGCCAGCACATCCGGGTGATCCGCCGGGAAGTCGGTGCCGATGTTGAACGCCTCCTTCATATCCGCACCGGCATCGGGGTTCAGCTTCTCATCGGCCATGGCCACATAGCCGCGATTGTGGGGCGAGCGCTTGATGGACAAGGCTTCCTTGTCCTCCGCCGGCAGTGCGAACAGTTGCCTGGCCAGCTCAAAGGCACCCTGGCACACCGAATCCGGAATGCCATGATCAACCACGTAGAAAAAGCCGACGTCGCGGCAGGCACGGCCCAGTTCAGCAGCGATGGCCTGTCGTTCAGCTGGGTTGTCGCTGCGCAGGCCGGCCAGGGAAATCAGGGGAAGTGAGTGCATGGGGATGCTCCAGATAATCTCGTTATCAAACCATCGAGGTTCGGGTATGGGCAAGTTTGCGGCAGGCCTCGTGCAGAGCCAGCCCTTGTTGTTGGGCCTCGGCGATCACGGTTTGCTGGGCGACGCCCGTGGCCCCGTTCCGGTCGATCAGACGGCGGCCATCCACCCAGACGCCGGCCACATTATTACTGCCGGCGGCGAACACCAGGTTCCACAGCAGATTGCCACCCTGCTCATCCACATTCACCGGCGTGAGGTTGGCCCGGGCCAGATCCAGCAGTAACAGGTCCGCCTTCTTGCCCACCTCCAGCGATCCGATCTCACGGTCCAGCCCCAGGGCTTTGGCGCCCTTGATAGTGGCCATGCGCAGGATCTGGTCGGCGGGTAGCGAGGTGGCATCCAGCCGGGTCGCTTTCTGGATCAGGGAGGCGAACTTCATTTCTTCGAACAGACTCAGGCTGTTGTTGCAGACGGGCCCGTCGGTACCCAGTCCGACGGTGACGCCGGCCGCCAGCATTTCCGGCACCCGGGCCACGCCACTGGCCAGCTTGGCGTTACTGACCGGACAATGGGCAATGCTGGTGCCGGTGTCGGCCACGCGGGCGATTTCCTCGTCGTTCAGCCAGACACAATGGGCCAGCAGGGTGCGTTCGCCGAGAATACCGTATTCATCCAGCATTGCCAGGGACCGGCGGCCAAGCTCGGCGGTTACCGCCTGCTCTTCCTCCTTCTGCTCGCTGGCGTGGGTGTGTATGCCCACCCCGTATTCCCGACTCAGTTGCGCTGCCTCACGATAGGCATCCTCCGTGCAATAGAACAGGTGCTCCAGCCCCATCCATACTCGAACGCGGCCGTTCTGGCTGTCGTGATGGGTGCGGACAAGCCGGCGGTTCTCCTCCCGGGTGGTGAAGAAGTCCTTGCCCGGCCGGTCCGCCACATAGGGCGCGAGCTGCACCCGCAGGCCCAGCTCCGCAGCGGCATCGGCGCACCGGTCCATGTAACGGAACATGTCCATGACGCAGGTGGTGCCGGACTGCAACGCCTCCAGATAGCACAGCCGTGCCGAGTGGTAGGCGAACGTCTCCGTCATGGCCCGGTGTTCCAGCTGGTACCAGGGCAGCCAGTCCATCAGCGGCATGTTCTCGGTCACGCCCCGCATCAGGCTGGAATGGGAGTGGCAGTCAACCAGCCCTGGCAGCAGCGCGTGCCCCCGGGCATCAATGACTTCGCAGGCTTCCGGGACGGTGACCTGGCTGTCCTCGCCCACCTGGCTGATAACGCCATCTTCTACTACCAGCGTACCGTCCGGAATGACCCGGTCACGGGAATCCACCGTGAAGATCGCGGCATGGCGAATCGCAAAACTGGACATATCGACTCCCGATACTTCCTGACCAAATGATCAGATTTTCAAGCAATCACCATGCCACGAAAGCAGCCTCCCACCGGTCCCCATCTGTCGCCGCCAGTGACAGCAGGACCCATTGCCAGACGCACCGGGGGCGATCACCCCAGCCTTGCCTGCACCACAACAAGTCAGATTTATTGACCGTCTGTTCATGAAACTGCATGAATCACAAGCACAAGGCATAAGCCGGCAGTGTCTGGCACATATCCTGCAAAAGCCGCCCAAAGTGCGTAACTGCGGTTACTCCCGGATAACCCGCCAGCCAGGCGAACAGAAGGACACGCCATGAATTCCGCAACACCACGACCTCGACCGGCAAAGGACCCAACCGCCTTCTTTGACGACCTGGTCGAGACGGTGAATGCTCGCAGGGATGCGCTGACGACCATGTCCGGCCTGTCAGAAGGCGAGGGCCCGCTGACCCGCCTGGAGCTGATTGAATGGCTCCGGTTCCGGTACTGGTACCTGCAGGAAGAAGGTCGTTTTATCGACTCATGGTTCAGTGACAGCCCCGGCAACGAATGGCTGGCCGGCCTGGGTGCCCTGATGGCCGACCGGGACCGGCAAAGCCGCCAGCTGCGGGCCCAGCTGGATTCGCTGGGAGTGACCACCGGGGCCTGGTCTCCGGAATCCGAGTGGGACCACTGGGTCAGCGAGTTCCATGCCAGTAACGAGGATATTCCCGAGCGGGTGATAGCCTATGCCCTGGCCCGGGACCTGGCGCCGATGGAGATCATCCAGAAGATGTTGCCGGAAGCAGCCACAACGTCCGCCGAATCGCCCGCCCGCGCCCGAGGATCCATGGCGCTTGGGCTGAGTGCCGCCAAAAGTTACGCCACCACCATGGAACGCCAGGCCCATACCCGTGCCCGGGTGATGCATGCCTTTGAGCTGGAGCAGAAAGCCAGGCTCGCCTTTGGCCGGCGCATCCGGACACTACGGGCGCAGGCCGCGGCCAATGACCTCATCGGCGATGAACCGGAGGCGGGTGAAGGCTGTTCCTGACCATCGCTGCGGATCAGCGTCAGGAAACCGTTGGCACATATCCTGCAAATTATATCCTGTAAAAGTATTTCTGTGGGAATTTCCGGGCCAAGAGAACCTCCTGGATCAGACTCCTGAGTCAAGATGACATTCCTCTGTCATAACGCCGCCGTGGCGTACGGTTCTCGTGAAATTCTGGAGGAATGCTATGCCTTCCACGCAAACCGATGTGCTCGTGTTGAAAGGAGGCCGGGTCATCGACCCCGCCAATGGATTTGAAGCCACCGCCGACGTGGTTACCGAGGGTGGCACCATCCTCGCCGTCGGACCGGATGCCGGCAGCCAGTATCCCGCTGGCAGGGTTCACGACATGGCCGGCAAAGTGGTGACCCCGGGGCTGATCGATATACATACCCACTGCTATACCGGTCTGGGGGACTTCTGTCTGCCAACAGATCTGATGGGGGTCGATTCGGGGGTGCCGATCATTGTTGATGCCGGCACCACCAGCAGCACCATTTTCGGGCTGGCCCGCAAGGCCATCATTGACCACCCGGACACAAAGACGAAGATCTTCGCCCTCATGGATCCGTCGCAGATCTACCTGGCCAACAAGACGTTTATCTGCCATTACCTGCATATTGCCGACGACGAACGCAATATTGATGTACAAGCGGCAAAACAGGTGGTTGATGACAACCGCGATGTCATCGTCGGATTCAAGGTGCGGGCGACCATTACCGACGACCCGGACCGCTCGCCTTTCCTGGAGGCGGCTCACCAGATTGCACCGGATCTGCCAGTCATGATCCATCTCGGTTCATTCCCCCACACACCGGTGCTGAAAACTGAAAAGCTGCTTTACCAGCTTCGCAAGGGCGACATCATCACTCATGCCTGCCGCGGTGGCGGCGGTCAGCTCGACCAGAACGGAGAACCGACGAAAGCCTATGTGGATGCCTATGAACGGGGTGTGCTGATGGACATCGGTCACTCCGCCGGGGATTTCCATTTTCGCACCGCGCGCCGCCTGATCGAGCGGGGTTACCTGCCCCACACCATCTCTACGGACCTGAACGTGTTCAACGTGGACGGCCCGGTACACTCATTGTCCACCACCATGTCCAAAATCTGGGCCCTGGGCGTTCCGCTCGAGCAGGTTATTGCCATGAACACCATCAATGCCGCCCGCGCCATCAACCAACAGCACGTTTACGGCGACCTGAGTGTCGGGCGGCCAGCAGAGGTCAGCGTGCTGGATATCGAAGAAGGCGCCTGCACCCTGTCTGATGGACACGAGGAACTGATGGCCGAGCGTCGACTGAGGGCGGTGGGATGCCTGCGCAATGGCCAATGGCATGACGCCATTCACGATCAGAAACGGTGCACTGACCTGAAGGAGGCTGTATGAGCACCGCGACCGCCGCCCGGCAACCCGCTGCAGACCCGAAGGCTTTCTATGACGGCCTGGTCAGAACCCTTGAGGTGCGGCGGGATGCCCTATCAGAGACGGAGAAGAGCTTTGGGGGCTACCAGCCACTGGATCAGGCCGAACTGCTTGAATGGCTGAAGTTCCAGTGCTGGTACGAGCAGGAAGCCGCCGGTTTTATCGGCTCATGGTTGAGGGATACCCCCGAGCCGGAGGTGTTTGTCGGCCTGTGTCGCCAGGTGGCCGACGAAGGCAAGCACTACAAACTGATCCTGTCCCACCTGCACACTCTCGGGGCCTCCATGGACGGCTGGTCCCCGGAACCGGAATGGGTCGAGTGGGTCAGTGAATTCTACGCCAGTGGCGACGACACCCTGGAGCGGGTGGCGGCCCATAATATCACCGGTGAACTCGGTGCCATGGATGCCTTTGAAGGCCTGCTGCCACGGATACCAGATACCACCCGCGCGGTGCTGGAAAAAATCATCCCTGATGAGAAGTTCCATGTCTCCCTCGGGCGCATGGCGGTGCATCGCTATGCGACCACCCGGGAACGACAGGACCGTGTTGAGGCCCGGGTCATGAGGGCGTTCGAACTGGAACAGAAGGGTCGGCTGGCCTTCGAACGCCGCCTCGGCGCCATCCGTGAACAGGCGGCGAACGATTCCGCCAAACCGGCGCCGGCCACGGGTAATGAGGGACCATCCGCCCAGTGGGTGTGCCAGGTGTGCGGCTGGATCTACGACGAAGCGGTGGGCGATCCGGACTCGGGCATACCACCGGGCACCCGGTTCGAGGACATTCCCGATGACTGGATGTGCCCGGAGTGCATGGTTACCAAGGAGGATTTTGCCCTGCTTTCCGTGTGAGGCAACGGTTACCTGAAGCCCTGTCAGTAAAGCAGGTGGCAACGGAGGGCGTTTGCGCCCTCCGTTTTTATTTATCTCACACTGGTGTCGCCACCCCCTCCCGATTCGACGCAAGCCACTGGTCACGACGCGTGAGAAGCCTTTCAGCCGCCAGGTTGGCGTGCTCGATAAAGGCGGGCATATCCCCGCTGGCCAGTATCTGGTTCTCGGCCAGGATCCTTCCGGCAACCATGGTCATCGCCACGTCACCCCCAAGCACCGAATGCACCAGGTTGTGGTGCAGGTTCTGCAGTGGCCCGGTGGGAATGTAGGGGGTCATTCGCGGGGTATCCGCCCGAACCGCGATGATATCCGCCTGCTTGCCCGGCTCCAGGGAGCCGATCTCCCGTTCCATGCCCAGCGCCCGGGCACCTTCGATGGTGGCCGCCCGCAGCACATCCCAGGACTTCCAGGCGGCGGCATCCATGGCCCGGAGCTTGGCCAGCAATGAGGCGATTTTCATTTCCTCGAACATGTCCAGGTTGTTGTTTTCCTTCTCGCCATCAGTGCCGATGCCCACGGCAATCCCGGCGGCGATCATGGCCTCCACCGGCGCCGCGCCGCTGGCCAGTTTCATGTTGCTGGACGGGTTGTGGGCAACGCCGATGTTCTGATCGGCCAGCAATTGCAGTTCGTCATCGTCGAGCCAGACACAGTGGGCCAGCAGCACCCGCTCGGGTGACAGCAGGCCCAGTTTCTCCAGGGACCTGACCGGGCTCAAGCCATGCCGCCGCCGGGCTTCCGGGATCTCGCTCTGGCTCTCGTTGGAGTGGGTGTGGAGGCCGGTGCTGAAATGGTTGCACATATCCACTGCCCGCCGACAGGCCGCTTCGGTGGCATAGTACTGGTGTTCCAGCCCCACCCAGACATTGACCCGGCCACCGGCACCACCATGCCACTTTGCGATCAGGGCCTCGTTGTCGTCCAGGCTGTCGAAATAGTCGTAGCCGGGGGCCTCTCCCACATAGGGCACCATCACCACACGATTACCCAGCCCTTCGGCGGCCCGGGCGGAACCGGCCATGTAGCGCCACATATCCACCGAGGTGGTGGTGCCCGCCAGCAGGCTCTCGGCGTAGCACAGCCAGGAGGCGGCCTCTGCTTCATCGGGTCGCAATACCCGGTGCATCGGGTCGATGTACTGTTGCAGCCATTCCCACACGGGTAACTCCTCGGCGGTACCCCGCAGCAGGCCGGAGTGACTGTGGGTATTAACCAGCCCCGGCATCAGCACGGCGCGACCAAAGTCCCTGACATCGGCCTCAGGCGCCCGTTCAAGCAACGGCGAGCGGGAACCAACGGCTTCGATGGTGTCACCAAGAATCATTACGGCTCCGTCCTGAATCACCGGGTTGCCGCTGGACATAGGCAGTACCGCATCGGCACAGAGCAGGGTACGGCGGCTGCCGGTAACGGGTGTGGTCATTTTTGCTCTCCCAACAGTGAATCGCCCGGGCCATCGGCGTTGGCGTGATGGCCCGGGTCAGAAAGTTGGCCAACGGCCCGTCTGAGGCCTCCGTATCCGGTACAGCGACACAGGTTCCCGGCCACGGTTTCCGCCAGATCCACCTGATGGCCCTGCCGGCGTTGCCGTAACCCCGCCACCAGCGAAATGGCAAAACCCGGGGTGCAATAGCCGCACTGCAGGGCGTTCGCGCCGGCCAGGGCATCGCGTACCGTGAGGAAATCGGGATCGCTGTCCAGCCCCTCCACCGTTTCCACCCGGCGGCCGGGAAGCTGGCAGGCCATCACCAGACAGGCCGGTATGGCGCAGCCATCCAGCAACACCTGGCAGGCACCACAACGGCCGACACGGCACCCGGCCCGGGCGGAGGTCACCTGGCCGGAGGCCCGCAGAATATCCAGCAGGGACGCCGCCGCTGGCACTGATCGGCTGATGGTGTGGCCATTGAGTTCAAAGCTGACCTCCTCCAGTACCGAACCTTCCGGCGCTGTGTCACGGACGTTCATAGATCCTGCTCCTGTGCAGACAGCGCCATCAGCAAGTCGCCGGGGTCAACCGGCAGTTGCCGCACGCGGATGCCGGTAGCCGCCTCGATGGCCGCGGTAATCGCTGGCGCAACCGCCTCGATGCCCAGCTCACCCACGCCTCTCACCGGGAAGGGGTCATCCTTCGGGGTGTTATCCAGCACATCAACGCGCTGGCGCGGGGCATCGTGAAAAACGGGAATCAGGTACTGGTCCAGGTTGTCCGCCACATAGCGGCCATCGCGGGTCGGCAGGTCCTCGGTCAGCGTCATGCCCAGCCCCATCACCGCAGCACCTTCGATCTGCCCCAGGTAGCCGGGTGGGTAGATCACACGCCCGGCTGCCGTGACATGGTGCAGGTCGGTCACCCGGACTCGGCCGGACAGCCGGTCCACGGCTACCCGGGCCACGGTGGCAATCTGCAGCTGCAGGTAGCGGCCGACGGGTTGTTCGTGCCCCGGCGCCACCGGAAAATCCTGGCTGGCCTCGGCCACCATGCAGTCTGGGTCGCTGCTCTCTGCCAGCTCCCGGTAGCTCAGTACCTGATGATTATTGAGAAACAGGCCACCCGGGCCGGGCTCGAGCCCATCCTCCGGATAGCCCGTCAGCCGGGCGGCCTGATGGCACACCATGGCTTTCCACCGGGGCAGTAGGCTGGTCAGCACACCATGCATCAGCACGGAACTGCGGGAGGCACTGGTGGGCCCGGAATCCGGCCCCCGCGAGTGCCCGAGGACCACCTCAACATCGTCCTCCTGGCAGCCCAGGCCATCACAGACAGAGCAGGTAATGGCCTCGGCAATGTTCTGACCGAAATCCGAGAAGCCGAATGCCACGCGAATGCGGCCGGCGGGCGACAGGCTGATTTGACCACCACCGCTGTCCGGCAGGTCATCCCCCAGGCCGTTACCCTGAGCGCCCATGGCCATGCCGGTGCCGGTCAGCCAGCGACCGGCACCGGCATGCCGAGCGGACCAGAGTGGCGATGCCGCCGCCTCTGCCAGCACATCGGCCGGCGGTGCGGTCCAGCGTACCGTCTGACTGCGGCTGCCGGGCTCCCCCGGGGAACGCAGGTTGATACGGCGAAGCGCCGTAGGCGCGATGCCGAGTTTTTGGGCCAGCGCATCCAGCTGCGACTCCACGGCAAAGGTCGCCTGGTTGCCACCAAAACCACGGAAAGCGCCGCATACACCGTTATTGGTGTACACCAACCGCCCGGACACCCGGTACGCTTCTATCCGATACAGCGGCGCCGTGGCGTGATCCAGGTAGTTTGCCAGCACCGCCGGTCCCAGGCTGGCGTAGGCGCCGGTGTCCAGCACCGCCTCGACACGGTGGCCCAGCAGGCGACCGCCGGCATCGCAACCGGTGGTTATCTTCACCGACACCGGATGGCGTTTCATGCCGGCGCGGCAGGATTCGAAGCGGTCCAGGTGAATCATCACCGGCCGTCCGGTTTGCAGGGCAAGCACCCCCGCCACCGGTTGAATGGTCAACTCATCCTTGCCGCCAAACGCTCCCCCGGTCGCCACGGCTTCCACCGCAACCTGATCGGGGGCGAGGCCGAGAATATCCGCCAGCTGCTGTGCATCCCGGTGACCGGACTGGCAACCCACCCGGAACACCAACCCGCCCTGGCCGTCCGGAATCGCAACACCACCCTCGGTTTCCATAAAGGCATGCATCTGGCGCGGGGTCTGGTATTGGTGTTCAACAATCGCCGCGCAGCGGGCAAAGGCGTCGTCGACGTCTCCACGGAGGAGCGTTTCCCGGGCCAGCAGATTGCTGCCGTTGGTGTCATGAATGGCAGCCTGCTGCTCCGCCATGGTGACATCGCTGATCACCGGCAACGGCTCGTACGACACCTCGATGGCCTCGAGAGCCGCCCGGGCCTGCTCGCGGGTATCGGCCGCAACGGCGGCGATGGCATCGCCTTCATACCGAACATGGTCATCGCACAGTACCGGCTGGTCCCGCACCACGATGCCAAAGCGGTTCAGCCCCGGCACATCCGCCGCCGTCACCACGCCCTGTACGCCCGGCATCCCCCACGCACGGGCCGAATCCACCCGGATGATCCGGGCATGGGGATGGGCGCTGCGCAGGATGGCGCCATGCAATAATCCCGGAAGTTCCTGCTGATCAGTGGCATACGCCAGCCGGCCTTCGATACGTCGATGCAGGTTCACCGCTGACGGGCTGTCGGCAGCGGAGCCGGTGTCCAGGGTGACAATATCGCCTCTGGTTTCCATGGTGCGGTCAAACCCCACGGTTCACCTCCTCCAGCAGAAACGACAGTATCCGCCGCACTGCCAGCCGCAACCGGGCATCCCGCCAGCCCAGGGCCTGCAGCTCACTGCCGGCAACGGTCGCCAGGTCCTTCAGCCCGGGGACGCCCTGGTCCCGCAGCATGGCCTCGGTAACCACCAGGCGGCCGGCGCCCCCTTCGCCACAAACCGCGAGCCGCACCTGACGGCCATCATGGGCACAGGCCACGGTGGCCCGGGTAGGGCTGAAACGCTCACGATGGCCGAGTTTTTCCACGGCAACAGGCCAGCCCTGGCAATCCGGAACCGTGACTGACCGAAGCAGGTCGCCCGGTGACGGCTCCCGAATCCACTCCGCCAGTGACTCGCTGTTGACACCCTTTCCGCCGACGAGATCCACCGTCGCATTCAGGGCGAGGGCCAGTGCCAGCAAGTCTCCACCGGCCAGCAGATTGCCACCGACCGTGCCCAGGTGACGCACACCAGGGCCGGCCACATGGTTCATCAGCCCCTTCAACGGAGGAAGATACGGGTCCGTCAGCGGGTGTCGGGCCAACTCATCGAGGGTGGTCAGAGCGCCTACGGTGAGACCTTCGCTGTTCTCGTCAACGCCACGGAATCCGGGCCAGCCAGGATTCAGCATCACCAGGCGCCCGGGCCAGCAACGGTCACGCTCCCATACCGGCTGCAGCCAGGTGCCGCCGGCCATGTAGGGTGCCCTGAAGCGTTTGGCGAAACTGACCGCCTGGCGGGGCGACTCCGGGCGCATGACCCGGACCGCCTGCCGGTCAGCGACCAACTCTTGCAAAGGCTGCACTCAGTCGCTGCCTGCACCCGATACGTCCGGGTACCGGGCCATAATCTCGTCGATGGCCTCGGTGCCAACGAACTCCGTGGTGTAGCCCATAGTGGCATCAACGGATTCATCGATCAGGTCCAGGCTCACCAGCTGCTCATGGATGTCCTGCCAGCGTTCGTCGGTCATGATGCCGATACCCTGGGTGAGGGCATCTCCCGACAGCACGATGCCACGCTCATCCATTTCCCGGAGGGAATGGGCAAGCTGGTCCGGCCCCTGGTTTTCATTGAGCTGGGTGATATGGGCGTTGGTGGGCTCCGGGTCCTGCAGATACTGGTACCAGCCCTCGATGGAAGCTTCCACGAACTTGCGCGCCACTTCCGGTCGCTCTTCAAGGGTCTGCCGGGTGGTGACGATCATGGTGGAGTAGGATTGCCAGCCGTGATCCGACAGCAGGAACACGTTGGGATCGATACCCGCCTCCTTCACGACAAAGGTTTCCGAGGTGACATAGGCCTGCTGGATGACTTCCGGATCCGTGATGAACGGCCCCATCTGGAAGGTGTACGGGCGAACCTGGTTTTCGGTGTAGTCGTACTTCTGCTTCAGCCATGGCCAGAATGACTGGTGGGCATCCTGGGACAGCAGGATGGGTTTGCCCTTGAGATCTTCGAGGCTATCGTGCCCCACACCGGGGTGGGTCATGATGATCTGTGGGTCTTTCTGATAGAACGCTGCCAATGCCACCAGCGGCAGCCCTTCCTCAACGGCGTTGAGAACCTGGCCGCTGGAATGGAGCATGACAAAATCGGCGCGGCCACCCAGCAGCAACTGGATATTGTTGACCTGGGGACCCCCGGGTTCCATATCCACCTCCAGGCCGTAATCCTCATAGGTACCCTGGGACACGGCGTGGTACCAGCCACCATGTTCGGCCTGAGGGAACCAGTTGGTGCGGAAGGTCACCTCCTCCAGTTCTTGCGCCCATACCGAGTTCGATGCGGCCATCATGGTCAGCCCCGCTGCCATGAGCGTGGCCGCTACGCGACCCGGGGGTGGAGTCATTGTCACTGAAGCACTTGTCTTGATCGTCATGCACACTCTCCTCTCAAAAGGTTGTGTGGGTGTTCAGGCATCCCGCTTCACACCCACTCTCGATTTCCCTGTAGTTTTTATTTGAGGGAGAACATCAGGCATTGTTAAAACGTCAGCCGCGCGGCACGACCGGCATGATTGGCCGCGAAAGCGTTGTCTCATCGCAGTTGTCGCCGGGCCCCTGGCGATCCACCACCAGGTAATCGGAATCAGCCTGCAGCGGCAATAACGGGGCATGCCAGGTGCCGGCCCGGTAGCTCAGGCCTTGCCAGCCTTTCGCCAGGAACACCTGCACGGCCGATTCATCGAAGTCCCCCGGTGGCGCCACTACCGCCAGAAAGGCGCCATTGTTCATGGGCACGAACGCCTGGCTGCCCAGGGGATGGCGCTCCATCAGGGTGATACTGAGGGGCTCCAGCGGCTGCCCCCGGAAGATGGACAGGATGCCCTGCGCGCCCTCACCCGACAGCTCGACGGCCGCCAGGGCATGGAACCGCTCCGTGCGACCCTGGTTGATCGGGAAGGCGTCTGCGCCGGCGGTATCGATGACGTCTCCGAAGGGGGCGAACGCTTCCCGGGTCAGTGGCTGCGCGACAATTTCCCGTGGCCCTGTCATGACACCGGTTTCCCGAACAGTCGCACCCGGCTGACGCCACCATCGGGAATCATGTTGAAGCGGATATGGGTGATCGGCCCCAGGTCCGTCAGCTCGGCAAACTCATGGATGGCATCGGCGGTCAGCGGCTGTTCCGGCATCAGCGTCTGCCAGAACATGCTCTGGGTAACCAGCGACTGGTCGGTGCCGGCACCGGCTTCCACACAGGCTGCCTGAATCGAGCAGCTGGCCGGGAAGTTGCCCTTGAAGTGGGCGGTGTCCACCTGGATGCGTTCGGCGATGCCCATGTGGCCCAGGGCCAGAATGCACCAGTCGTTGCCCGGCTCCCGACGCCGGCGGGTCTCCCAGCCATCGCCCATGTTGATACCGCGCCCGGGTTTCAGCAGCTTGCGAGGCTCGCCGTAGTGGGCGTCGCTCCAGGCCACCTGGTCGCCGCCGTTTTCCAGGGCGAGCAGGTTGAGGGATTCGCCGGCGCCCAGGGTGGACCAGTCGCAGAACGGCTTGCCGTAGATCCGCAGGCGCGCCAGCCCCCCGTCCGGGAAGATATGCAGCCGCACATGGGTCCATGGCTGGGCCGACGTGATCTCGCAGAAGCAGTGGTCGTTGCCCGCCAATTCGGTGGCCGGCACCAGGGGCTGCCAGTGGCTATGCTCGTCCGGCTCACCATCCGGGCTGAAGCAGGCTTCCAGCGAGGCAGCCGGGGGGAAGTTGCCGGTGAAGAAGCTGGTATCAAAATCCACGCCCATGAGCACACCGGGCATTGCCAGGCGCACAATGCACCAGTCATGGCCGGTGGTGCGGCGCCGGCGGGTTTCCCAGCCGTCCATCCACTTGCCGTGATCGTCGAAACGGTCCGGGTAGAACACCGGCTGTTCGGGGTTGAGCATGCGTTCCCGGGGACCGAAGAACTCATCGGTTACATGCACCACTTCGGCGCCCAGGCTGCCATCCGCCAGGTTCAGCCCCTGGCGGGTAAAATCGGGTCCCTCAAAAACGGGGGCCACCATGGCATCGGTCATTCGTCTGCTCCGGTATCAATCGGGTTGGTAGGGATGTACCTGTTTCCAGTGCCGGGCGATATCAATACGCCGGCATACCCAGACCTGCTCATGCTGCTGGATATAATCCAGGAACCGCTGCAGGGCACGGAATCGCCCGGGGCGGCCGGCAATGCGGCAATGCAGACCCACGGACATCATCTTCGGGGCATCCTCCCCTTCCTCGTAGAGCACGTCAAAACTGTCCTTCAGATACTGAAAGAACTGCTCGCCGGAATTGAAGCCCTGGGGCGAGGCGAAGCGCATGTCATTGGCGTCCAGGGTATAGGGCACCACCAGATGGGGCTCTTCGGCGCCATCACCGGTGGTGACCGTGGTCCAGAATGGCAGGTCGTCGCCATAATAGTCGCTGTCGTATTCGAATCCGCCCTGCTCCACCACCAGGCGGCGGGTGTTGGGGCTGTCGCGGCCGGTGTACCAGCCCAGGGGCGGCGCGCCCGTCAGGTGGGTATGCTGTTCAACCGCCAGCTCCATGTAGCGGCGTTCTTCCGACTCACTCATGCCCTGGTAGTGAATCCACCGCATACCGTGGCAGGCGATCTCGTGGCCATCATCGATAAAGGCCTTCACCGCTTCCGGATTACGGGCCATGGCCATGGTCACCCCGAAAACGGTCAGCGGCAGCTGGCGTTTGCGGAATTCCTTCAGAATCCGCCAGACACCGGCGCGGGAGCCATACTCGTAGAGCGACTCCATACTCATGTGCCGGTCGCGGTAGGCGTCGGCACCAATAATGTCGGAGAGGAAGGTTTCGGAGTGCTCGTCACCGTGCAGCACACAGTTCTCGCCACCTTCCTCGTAGTTCAGTACAAACTGCACGGCGACCCGGGCGTTTCCGGGCCAGTGGGCATGGGGCGGGTTTTCACCATAGCCCCGCATATCCCTCGGGTATGAGGCCCCGGGGTATAAGACATCATCATTCATTTCGGTTTCTCAAGGCCACACCCCCGCAAAATCATATTGGTGAGAAACTCGGCGGCGTGGTCAAAGTCCCGTTGCTCGTATTCCGCCTTGTTCTCCACCATCAGGATCTGCACCTGGAAGTCGGCATAATGTTGAGTGGATGACCAGATCAGGAAGATCAGCTGCACCGGGTCCACGTCCGCCATGCGACCGTCGTCAATCCAGTGCTGGATTACCTCGGCCCGCCCACGGACCCATTCCCGCATGTTGGTGCGCAGATGGTCCATCAGGAACGGCGCGCCCTGGATAATCTCCATGGCGAACAGCCGGGATGCCAGCGGATAGCGGCTCGACATCTCCACCTTGGTGCGGATAAAGCTCGCTATTGCCTCCGCCGGATCGTGCTCCGGTCTGACATCAGAAAACACCTTGTTCCAGCGCCCGAGAATGTCATCGAACATGGCGCTGTACATGCGCGTCTTGTTGCTGAAGTAGTACAGCACATTGGACTTGGGCAAGCCCGCCCGCTCGGCAATATTCTGGATGGTGGCGCCCTTGTATCCGTTCAGGGCGAACTCTTCCTCCGCAGCCTGCAGGATCTTTTCCCTGTTTCGCTCCCGTATCCGGCCCGGGCGGTACCGGCGGCCATTGCCGCTGTTCCCTGCCTCGACCGATACGGCAACGTCTGCAACTGAGTTGTTGGTCATGCGTGCTTCTCACTTGTTATCCATGTGTTCAGGAGTCCGGCAGGGTTATTCTGCCGGACTCCTGTGAAGGATCAAAAGTGGAATTTTACCAGGGCACTGACAGAACTCTGCGTGTCGATCAGCGTTTCATCCAGACCGAACTTGTTGTTCCAGTACTGGTATTCGACACCGGCGTAGAGAACGCCCGGCTCGCCCCAGAAGTTGCTGATGTCGAGCTTGATCTGCGGGTTGAACTGGAACTCGGACTTGTGGTCGCTGGCCGAGGTGGACCAGTCAATGTAGCCATCCACCAGGAACAGGGCCGGGCCGACGTTGAACGGCACACCCCAGGTTATGGTGGTCTGCCAGTCATCACTGACCTCGCTGTTGTCCACGTAGTAGAACGCGGTGTTGAAGTAGTTGAAGCCTGGCACGTCCCACACCAGCCCGAAACCGCTCATGTAGTTATTAACCTGGGTACCGCCGCCGAACTCGTACTGGCCGGCCAGCACCACGTCCTTGACGGGGCCAAAGGACATATCCTGTCCGGACAGCCAACTGGTACTGAGCGTGGGCGCGAATTCGCCATAGACGTTATCAGTGCCTTCCAGGTCACCCTGGGGCTGGTCGCGGTCGATGAAGAAGAAGGTGCCACCCCAGTTATGGGCGGTAACGTTTTCAAAGGTGAAGTAGGTCGCTTCGTACTCCATACCACCGTCGCCACCCGCGTCGAACTCGACGCCCTGGTACTGGTTGCTGTGCAGAATTGAAATGCTGGAGCCGCCAAAGAACTTTTCGGCATGGGCCGCAGGTGCAAAGGAAGCAGCAGCCACGCAGCTGGCGATCATTGTTTTACGAAATGCATTCATGGTAATTCCTCTCGGTTTAGGTTCTTTTCTGGTTAATCGTTTTCGGGTCATCGTTGGCAAATGGGTGATCATTATTGTTGGAAAGCTTGTTGATTGCCTCCTCATCGTCCTGGCCGGTAGGGCTGGCCAAGGGAAAGTGGGGTGTTCAGCCGGGTCCGGGCCGGATTGAAGGACAGCAGGACCAGCATCAGGATGGTGACCACGTAGGGCAGCATCGCCAGCAGCTCGGTGGAAATGTTCCAGCCCAGTCCCTGCAGCACCAGGTGCAGGATGCTGGCGGCGCCGAACAGATAGGCGCCCAGCACCACCCGCTCCGGACGCCAGGTGGCGAATACCACCAGAGCCAGGGCAATCCAGCCCCGGCCGGCGGTCATGTTCTCGGTCCACATGGGCGTGTAGGCCAGGGACAGGTAAGCGCCGGCCAGACCAGCCATGCCGCCCCCGAACGCTACCGCCAGGTAACGCACCACCAGCACCCTCAGACCGTTGGCGTTGGCGGCTTCCGGGTCCTCGCCCACGGCGCGCAGCAGCAGCCCGCCGCGGGTATGGCGCAGGAACACCGCCACGGCGGCAAAGGCCACCAGCGACAGGTAAACCAGCGGATCCTGATCAAACAGTACGCGGCCCACCACCGGAATATCGCTGAGGACCGGGATCGCCACGCGGGAGAAGCCGTCGATGGATTCGCCCACAAAGCCCGCGCCCACGAACGCGCTCAGCCCCACACCGAAGATGGTGAGCGCCAGCCCGGCGGCATACTGGTTGGCGGCCAGGGTCACCGCCATGAAAGCAAACAGCAGCGACATGGCAATACCGGCAAGGATGGCGGCGACCACACCCACCAGCAGGCTGCCGCTGACCAGAGTGGCGACAAACCCGGCCACTGCGCCCATCAGCATCATCCCTTCCTGCCCCAGGTTCAGGACCCCGGAGCGCTCACAGATCAGCTCACCCAGCGCGGCCAGCAGTAACGGGGTGCCGGCTACCACGGTGGCGGCCATCACATTGATCAACAGCTCCATGTCAGGTCTCCTGGGTAGCGGCGGCGGCCAATTTCGGGGTGGGTTGGGTGGCCGGCGGCTTCAGACGCACGCGATAGTGGATAAAGGCATCGCAGGTCAGCAGGTAGAACAGCAACAGCCCCTGGAACAGGCCGGTAATGGCCTTGGGCATGTTCATGGCAATCTGCAGCATCTCGCCGCCGATAAAGGTCAATGCCAGCAGGGCACTGGCGGCGATGATGCCCAGGGCATGCATGCGCCCCAGGAACACCACAATGATGGCGGTGTAGCCGTAACCCGGAGACACCTGCGGCACCAGCTGACCAATGGGACCGGTCACCTCCGAAGCTCCCGCAAGGCCCGCCGTGGCGCCGCCCACCAGGAAGGCAAACCAGGTCAGGCGGCGGGCGCTGAAGCCGGCGAAAGCGGCCGCCCGGTGATCCTGCCCCACCACGTTGAGTTGAAAGCCAATGAAACTGCGGGCGAACAGCACCCACACGCTGACGGCCGCAAGCAGCCCGAAGGCCAGCCCCAGGTGCAGGCGGGTGCCGGCAATCAGGTCCGGCAACAGGGCCGAATCAGCAAACATCACCGACTGGGGAAAACCGAAACCGTAGGGATCCTTGAGGGGGCCGTGCACCGCGTAAAGCAACAGGTTCAGGGCGATATAGTTGAGCATGATGGTGGTCAGGATTTCGTTGCAGTTCAGATGGGTCTTAAGCCCTGCGGCAATAGCCGCCCACAGGGCCCCCGCCAGAATGCCTGCGATCAGCACCAGCGGCAGCACCCAGAAGCCGGACACGTCCACCAGTTGCACAGCCATCACACTCGCGCCCAGAGCCCCCATCAGGAAATGACCCTCGGCACCGATATTCCAGAGCTTGGCCCGGTAGCAGACCGTGAGACCCGCCGCGCAAAGCAACAGCGGCGCCATTTTCAGGCCCAGCTCGGCCACCCCGATCAGGTCGCTGACCGGGGTGATAAAGAAGAAGGTCAGGCCTTCCACCGGGTCCTTGCCCATGGCCACAAACAGCACGAAACCGGTGATCACGGTCAGCACCAGGGCCAGCACCGGAGACGCCCAGCGCATCAGGGCCGAGTCAACAGGACGGCGTTCAAGCAGCAGCATGGGACGCCTCCGCCGATTCAAACTCGCCCGCCATCCACTGGCCGAGCTGCTCGATCGTCAGGTCAGTGGTGGGCACCAGTGGCGACAGGCGGCCATCGCACAGGGCGCCGATGCGGCTGCACAGCTGGAACAGTTCATCCAGGTCTTCGGAAATCAGCAGAATCGAGGCACCCTCATCCCTCAGTTGCACCAGCGCTTCGTGGATCGCCACGGCCGAGCCCACATCCACGCCCCAGGTGGGATGGGACGCCACCAGCAGGCGGGGATTCTGCAGCGCCTCACGGCCGATAATGTATTTCTGCAGGTTGCCGCCGGAAAGGCTCCTGGCCGTGCTGTCCTCGCCATTACAGCGAACGTCGAAGCGGCGGATCACCTCCCGGCAGAACGTCCGCACGCGACCGAACCGGATCAGCCCCCGGTCCACCAGGCCCTGATCCGAGGCTGTCAGCAACGCGTTCTCCGCCAGGCTCATACCCGGTACGGCACCACGGCCCAGACGCTCCTCCGGCACAATGGCGACGCCGAGCTTGCGGCGCTGGTGCGGGGACAGGCCACCGATGCCCAGCCCGCCAAGATCCATGCTGCCCCGATCCACCCGGATTTCACCGGACAGCGCCTTGAGCAATTCGTCCTGACCATTACCGGCGACCCCGGCAATGCCGACAATCTCGCCCTGTTTCAGGTCGACGCTTACGTCCTTGAGGCTGGTGCCAAAGGGATCCCTGCTTTTCCAGCCCAGGTTGCGCACTTCAAGCAGGACGTCCCCCGCCTCTGCTGCCGGTACACGGGTGGAAATAGGCGTATCATCACCGACCATCAGGCGGGCAATGTCTTCAGCGGAGACCTCCGCCGGCCGGCAGTCACCACTGACCCGGCCCTGGCGAAGCACCGTGGCGTTTTGACAGAGGCTGCGGATCTCCTCCAGCTTGTGACTGATAAACAGAATGCTGCAGCCTTCTCTGGCGAGCTGCCGCAGCGTGGCAAACAGATCCATGACTTCCTGCGGCGTCAGTACCGAGGTGGGCTCGTCCAGAATCAGCAGCGTGGTCTCCTGGATCAGACAGCGGATGATCTCCACCCGCTGACGCTCACCCACCGACAGGGTGCTGACGTAACGTCTCGGATCCAGGGCCATGCCATAGCGTTCGGATACCTCGCGGATACGCTGATCCAGCTGGCGACGGTCCCGGGCCTCACCAGCCGGCAGGCCCAGGGCGATGTTTTCCGCCACGGTCAGGGTTTCAAACAGGGAAAAGTGCTGGAACACCATGCCGATACCCATGGCCCTGGCGCGGGCCGGGCTGTCCACCCTCACCGGGTGACCGTTCCAGAACATGCGCCCCTCGTCTGGCTGCACGACGCCGTAGATAACCTTCATAAGAGTGCTCTTGCCGGCCCCGTTCTCGCCCAGCAACGCATGGATCTCCCCGGACTCCACCGTGAGATCGATACCATCGTTGGCCCGGCACCCCGGGTATTCCTTGACGATATTTTCCAGTTTCAGGCGCAATGGCGCACTCATATACGGCCTCTCTGTTTCAAATTCCGGTCTGGCCAATCCATAAACTGACCAACCAATCAACATTTGAGTGATCAGCAATATGCTTGCCAATCGTTAATAAAGGCTCCATAAACACGAAATGAACCAATTGGTCAGATTTTTGCAGAATCCGGCGTAGAAGCTGCGGAAAGCCTGTCTAAACTGTAGGACAGAACCCGTATAATACCGCCTATAGCACGCATGCGGAGAGCGCCGTGATTGAATTGATTGTGAATGGTCGAATTGAAAAAGTTGACCAGGTCGACCCAAATTTGAGCATCCTGGAGTGGTTACGCACCAAAATGCGACTCACCGGCACCAAAGAGGGCTGCGCCTCGGGTGACTGTGGCGCCTGCACCGTGATCACCGGCACGCCTGACCACCAGGGCAACATCCGCTACGAGGCGATCAACAGCTGTATCAGCCTTGTCGGCAGCCTTCATGGCAAGGAGCTGATCACGGTGGAAGCCTTTCAGCAGGAACCGGGCCACCCGGTCCAGCGTGGCATGATGGAGAAGTACGGTGCCCAGTGCGGCTTCTGTACGCCGGGCATTATCATGTCGCTGATTGCGCTGCACGCCAATAAGGAAGAAACCGGCCAGGACGACCATCAACTGTTGGAGGCCCTGTCCGGCAACCTCTGCCGTTGCACCGGCTATCGCCCGATTATGGACGCAGGCCGCCAGGCCCTGGTGGAGGAATGGACGCCGGAGTCGGAACACCCGGCAGCGGCACTGGCCAGCGGCAAGGCTGCCCCGGAGCTGACCGGCATTCACCGGGGCAGCGTCAACCTGACCGCGCCTGAAGGTCCCCGCTACGACTCGCCCATCAGCCTGGATGAGCTGCGCGAACTGCGGCGCTCATTCCCCGACTCACGGCTGGTGGCGGGCAGCACCGACCTGGCCCTGGAAATCACCCAGCAGCTGAAGACCCTGGACCACCTGATCAGCGTGGAGCGGATACCGGAACTGATGGTCTGTAGCCGCGAGGGCGACGAGCTGGTCCTCGGGGCCGCAGCCACCTATCGGCAGTTCCACCAATCCCTGTGCAGCCTCTGGCCCGCCTTTGACGCCATGCTGGAACGCCTGGGCTCCCTGCAGATCCGCAACCGGGGCACGGTCGGTGGCAATATCGCCAACGCCTCCCCGATCGGTGATATGCCCCCGCCCCTGATCGCCCTGGACGCCACCCTGGTGCTGGACGGACCGGACGGCGAACGGCGGCTGCCCCTGGAAGACTTCTTCCACGGCTACAAACAGACGGACCTGAAACCCGATGAATTCGTGCACTCGGTGCGGGTGCCCGTACCGAAGACCAACGAGCAGCTTTATATCTACAAGATTTCCAAACGGCTGGACGACGACATCTCCGCTGTGCTGGGCGCTTTCCGGCTGACCGTGGAAAACGGTGTGGTGGCGGACTGCCGGCTGGCCTTTGGCGGCATGGCCGCCACCCCGGCCCGGGCCGCCAAAGCCGAAGCCGCGCTGAAAGGCCAGCCCTGGAACGATGACAGCGTGACCGCCGCGATAGCCGCCCTGGCTGACGATTTCCAACCGCTGAGCGATGTGCGCGCCTCCGCCGCCTACCGCCAGCAGGTGGCCGGCAACCTGCTGCGCAGGGCACTGCTGTCTGCCGACGCCCACCCCAGCGACCCCCTGATGGTGACCGACTATGCGTAAACTGCCCCTGAACACTCCGACGCCAACCCAAAGCGCACGGGGCCTGGCCGGCGAGAATGCGCACCACGACAGCGCCTGGAAGCATGTCAGTGGTCAGGCCCGCTATATCGACGACCTGCCCATGCCCGAGGCCTTGCTCCACGCCGCCGTCGGCCAGAGCGAACAGGCCCACGCCCGTATCCTGTCCATGGACCTTGAGGCGGTAAGGCAATACCCAGGCGTTGTGGCCGTGCTCACCGCTCAGGACGTCCCCGGTCACCTGGATATCGGCCCGGTGTTCCCCGGCGACATGGTACTGGCCGACAACATTGTCGAACACATCGGCCAGCCCATCTTCGCCGTGGCCGCCACAACCCATGACGCGGCCCGCAAGGCGGCACGACTGGCGAAAGTGGAATACGAACCGCTGGAAGCCGTGATCACGGTGGAACAGGCCCTGGAGAAACAGCTCTTTGTCCGCCCCAGCCACACCCAGCAGCGGGGCGAGCCGGACACGGCTCTTGCACAAGCGCCGAACCGCCTGAAAGGCGAGCAGCATGTGGGCGGGCAGGAACACTTCTACCTGGAAGGCCAGGCCTGCATGGTGGAACCCACCGAGGACCACGGCATGTTCGTGCACACCTCCAGCCAGCACCCTTCGGAAGTGCAGAAGCTGGTGGCGGACGTGCTGGGCCTGCCTATTCACGAAGTGCAGGCGGAGGTGCGCCGCATGGGCGGCGGCTTCGGCGGCAAGGAAACCCAGGCCGCCGCCCTCGCCTGCGTGGCCGCCCTGCTGGCCAACGTCACCAAAAAGCCGGTGAAGTACCGGTTGTCGCGCCCGGATGACATGGTGCAAACCGGCAAGCGCCACGACTTCTACAACACTTACGACATCGGTTTCGACAATGACGGCTTGATCCGGGGCGCCGACATCATGGTGGCCGGTCGTTGCGGTTACTCCCCGGACCTGTCCGACGCCATTGTCGACCGCGCCATGTTCCACGCCGACAACGCCTATTACCTGGACCAGGCCCGGGTGGTGGGCCACCGCTGCAAGACCCATACCGTCTCCAATACCGCCTTCCGCGGCTTTGGTGGCCCCCAGGGCATGATGATCATCGAGCAGGCCATGGACGACATCGCCCGTCACCTGGGCCGCGACCCGCTGGATATCCGCAAGCTCAACCTCTACCGGCCGGGGCGGGACACCACCCACTACGGCCAGACCGTCGAGCAGCACGTGCTGACTCAACTGATGGAGACCCTGGAAACCAGCGCCGATTATCGCCAGCGGCGGGCGGAAATCACCGCCTACAACCGGTCCAGCCCGGTTCTCAAACGGGGCCTGGCCCTGACGCCGGTGAAGTTCGGCATTTCCTTCACCGCCAAGCACCTGAACCAGGCCGGCGCGCTGGTACACATCTACACCGACGGCAGCATCGTGGTGAACCACGGCGGCACCGAGATGGGCCAGGGCCTGTATATCAAGGTGGCGCAAGTGGTGGCCTCCGCCTTCCAGGTGGACCTGGCACGGGTCAAGGTCACCGCCACCCGTACCGACAAGGTCTCCAACACCTCGCCGACAGCGGCGTCGTCCGGTTCCGACCTGAACGGCATGGCCGCACTGGATGCCTGCGAAAATATTCTGGAAGGGCTGGTCGAGTTCGCCGCGACACACTGGTCAACGCCCGCGGAAGAGATCACCTTCTCGGACAACCAGGTGATGATCGGCGGCCTCGCCGTGCCCTGGGATACCTTTGTCCAGACTGCCTATATGAACCGGATTCCCCTCTGGTCGTCCGGCTTCTACGCCACCCCCAAGATCCACTACGATCCGGAGACCGGCACCGGGCGCCCGTTCCTGTACTATGCCAACGGCACTGCCTGCTCCGAGGTGGTGGTGGACACCCTCACCGGGGAGTACCGGGTGATGCGCACCGATATCCTCCACGACGTGGGCCGGTCACTGAACCCGGAGATCGACATCGGCCAGATCGAGGGCGGCTTCGTACAGGGCATGGGCTGGCTGACCACCGAGGAACTGGTGTACAGCGATGAAGGCAAGCTGCTGACCACCGGCGCCGCCACCTACAAGATTCCGGCGGTGTCTGACTGCCCGCCGGATCTGCGGGTCGAGCTGCTACCGGAGAGCCCCAACCGTGAGGCCACGGTATTCCACTCCAAGGCCGTGGGCGAGCCGCCGCTGATGCTGGCCATTGCCGTGTGGAGCGCCCTGCGGGATGCCGTGTCCAGCGTTACCGACTACCGCTACAGCCCGCCCCTGGACACCCCCGCCACCCCGGAACGGGTGCTGGGCGCGGTGACCGCGAGCCAGCAGTGGCTGGCCCAACAGAAGGAGACCGCGTAATGGAACGGCGACTGAACTGGTACCAGGCCGTGGCCCACTGCGAGGACCGGGGCGAGCCCTACGTGCTGGTCACCGTGCTGGGCGTGACCGGCTCGGTGCCCCGGGAACCCGCCAGCAAGATGGTGGTCACCGGCGAACACAGCTACGACACCATCGGCGGCGGCCACCTGGAATACCGCATCTGCCAGCAGGCCCGGGAGCGGCTGGCAAAGCAGGACTACACCAGCGAACTGGGCCACTTCCCCCTGGGCGCGAGTCTGGGCCAGTGCTGCGGCGGCAGTGTGTCGGTATTGATCGAGGCCCACCCGGGCTGTGAGCAGGAACTGGTGATCTTCGGCGCCGGTCACGTGGCCCGGGCCCTGGTGACCATCCTCGCCGACCTGCCCTGGCGCGTCACCTGGGTGGACGAGCGGGCCGACCAGTTTCCCGCCGAGGTGCCCGCCAACGTCCGCATCCATCACACCGACGATCCGGTGGGCGACGCCCCGGCCCTGTGCGCCGGCAAAGAGGTACTGATCCTGACCCACAACCACCAGCTGGATTTCGACCTGTGCCGCACCCTGCTGACGGCAGCGGACTGCGCGGGCATCGGCCTGATCGGCTCCGACACCAAGGCGGAGCGCTTCCGCCAGCGGCTGGAGCACCGGGGTTTCGGCGCCGACCAGATTGCCTCGATCCGCTGCCCCGTGGGCCGTGGCGACATCCCCGGCAAGCGCCCCATGGAAGTGGCGGTGTCCATCAGCGCTGAGCTGCTGAGCCTGACCGCCGTCACCGACCAGCCCGCCAGCCGTCGCGGCCTGCCCTGGAAGGAACTGAAAGGCCTGATCCAGAACCCGGAAACCGGAGACCTGCCCGAATGAACCTGGACGAACTCAACGCCCTGCCCCGGAAACAGGCCGAAGCCCGTTTCCGGGACTGCTGCGCCGCCGACCCCTGGGTGCAGGGCATGGTGGACAACCGCCCCTACGCCAGCCGTGACGCCATGCTGAGGCAAAGCCAGCGCCTGTGGCCCGCACTCAGCGAACAGGACTGGCTGCAGGCCTTCGAGGCCCACCCGAAAATCGGCGACGTCGACAGCCTGCGCCGCAAGTACGCCAGCACCAAGGCCCTGGCCAGCGGTGAACAGGCCGGTGCCCGCCAGGCGCCGGAAGCGGTACTGCAACGTCTGAAGGCAGACAACGACGCCTACCAGGAAAAGTTCGGCTTTATTTTCATCGTCTGCGCCACCGGCAAGTCCGCCGAAGACATGCTCGAACTGCTGGAAGCCCGCCTGCCCAATACCCGCGAGCAGGAAATCGACAACGCCGCCCGGGAGCAGGCGAAGATCACCGAGATAAGACTGGAGAAACTGGTATGACCGCAAAAAGCCCCATCACCACCCACATCCTCGACCTGGGCGCCGGCCGCCCGGCCGCTGGCGTGGCGGTGACCCTCAACAAGGTGCTCGGCGGCCAGGCCACCCTCATCGCCGAGGGCACCACGGACGACGATGGCCGCATCATGCAATGGTTCGACACCGGCCTCGACGCCGGCCACTACCGCCTGACCTTCGCCACCGGCGCCTGGTACCAGGCGCAGGGGCTGGAGACCTTCTTCCCCGAAGTCAGCCTGGATTTCAATGTTACCGACACCGACGCCCATTACCACGTTCCGCTGCTGCTGAACCAATGGGGCTACTCAACCTACCGGGGGAGCTGATGACCAGAACCACCCACACCGCGTTCCCGGCGGGCTGCGTCGCTCACCGGGGCGCCCTGCTCCACTTCCTGGATGATCCCGGCAATGAGCCGGAGCCGAACGCCAACAGCCTGGAAACCTTCGACGACGGCCTGCTGGTCCTGAACGAAGGCCAGGTGCTCGCCGCCGGCCCGGCGGCGGACCTGTTGCCGCGGCTGCCTGAAGGCACCCCGGTCACCGACTGGCAGGGTGGCCTGATCCTGCCCGGCTTCATCGACACCCACGTGCACATGCCGCAACTGGGGGTCATGGCCAGCTACGGCACGCAACTGCTGGACTGGCTGGAAACCTACACCTTCCCCCACGAGGCCCGCTTCCGCGATGTCGACTGGGCACAGGCGGAGGCACAGCGCTTCACCGACCTGTTGCTGGCCCACGGCACCACCTCCGGGCTGGTGTTCTGCACCTCCCACCCGGCCTCGGTGGACGCCCTGTTCGAAGCCGCCGACAGCCGGGGCATGGGCCTGACCGCCGGCAAAGTGATGATGGACCGCCACGCCCCGGACAATCTCACCGACACGACCCAGGGCAGCTACGACGACAGCCTGGCCCTGCTGCAGAAGTGGCACGGTCACGGCCGCCAGCGCTACGCCATCACCCCGCGCTTCGCCGCCACCTCCACCCCGGAACAGCTGACCCTCGCCGGAAAACTCGCGGCCGATCACCCGGACGTGATGGTGCAGACCCACTGGGCGGAAAACCTGGGGGAAATCCAGTGGATCAGCGAACTCTTCCCGGACCGCCACAGCTACCTGGACGTATACGACCACTACGGCCTGCTGGGGGATCACACCGTGCTGGCCCACGGCATCCACATTGACGACCGGGACCGCAACCGACTGGCGGAGACCGGCACCCGCATTGCCTTCTGCCCCACCTCCAACACCTTCCTGGGCAGCGGCTTGTTCGATTTCCGCAGTGCGCGGGACGCCGGTGTGACCGTGGGTCTGGCGTCGGACGTGGGCGGCGGCACCAGCCTGTCGATGCTGGCCACCATGGCCGAGGCCTACAAAGTCTGCCGTCTGCGGGGCCAGACCCTGACGCCCTGGCAGGCGTTCTACCTGGCCACTCTGGGCAACGCCCGGGTGCTGCACCAGGCGGACCAGACCGGCAGCTTCCAGCCCGGTCGCCACGCCGACTTCGTGGTGCTCGACCAGAGCGCGTCGCCGGCGCTAAACATGAAGCAGGACTACACCCACAGCCTGTCCGAAAAGCTGTTCAGCCTGATGATCCTGGGGGATGACCGGGCCATCGCCGCCACCGCCGTGACCGGCGAGGTCCGCTACCGGAGAGCCGACAGCCAGGCAGCCACCACCCCGACATCCCTGTCCCCCACTCAAGGAGCCTGATCCATGGAAGCATACCTCAGCGAATGGCTTGGCCTGATAGTCCGCTGGTTTCATGTGATTGCCGGTGTCGCCTGGATCGGTGCGTCGTTCTATTTTGTCTGGCTGGACAATCACCTGCGGGAACCGCCCCAGTGGAAAAAACAGGAAGGCATCAAGGGCGACCTGTGGGCCATCCACGGCGGTGGCATCTACGAAGTGGCCAAGTACCAGCTGGGGCCCAAGCAGATGCCCCGGGAGCTGCACTGGTTCAAGTGGGAAGCCTACAGCACCTTTCTGAGCGGCATGGCGCTGCTGTTTCTTGTTTACTACCTGGGCTCGCCCGGCTACCTGATTGACCCGTCCAAAGCCGATATCAGCCTGGGCACCGGTGTTGCCATCGGCCTCGGCACCCTGGCCGCGGTCATGGTGGTCTACGAAGGCCTGATCCGCAGCCCTCTGGCCGGCAACGGCAAGGCCTTTGGCCTGGTGCTGTTCGCCATCCTGCTGCTGGTGGACTGGGGCCTGTTCCAGGTGTTCTCCGGTCGCGGCGCCTATATCCACGTGGGCGCGGTGATCGGCACCATCATGGTGGCCAACGTGTTCCTGGGCATCATCCCCTCCCAGCGGGCACTGGTAAACGCGGTCAATGAAGGCCGTGAACCGGACGAGCGGGTCGCCAGACTGGCCGGCCTGGCGAAGCTGCGCTCCACCCACAACAACTACCTGACCCTGCCGGTCATTTTCATCATGATCAGCAACCACTACCCGATGCTGTACGGCCACCCCCACGGCTGGGCGATACTGGCCGCCATTGGCTTTATCACCGCCTTCGCCCGGCACTACTTCAACCTGAAGCACCGGGACATCAACAAGCCGTCGATCCTGGTGGCCTCCGCCATCATGACGATAGCGCTGATCTGGGTGATCGCACCGACCCCGGCCACATCGGGGGGCGGTGCCGGTAACGCGGCGGTGAGCGACGACACCGTCACCACAATCGTCGAAACCCACTGCGTGGCCTGCCACGCGGAATCGCCGGCGCATCCCGGCTTTCAGTCGGCACCGGCGGGAATAAAGCTGGATGACCTGTCACTGTTGGCCGAGCACAACGGCAAGGTTCGGCAGTCAGCCGTGAACACCCATTACATGCCGTTGGGGAATATGACGGGGATGACGGAGGAAGAGCGGGAGCAGTTGGGGGTTTGGTTGAGTGAGCAGTGAGTTTGGTAGCGCCGGGCGGGTGATCTACTTTCTCCCGCCTGGGCCGCTACTGGAAGTTCCATTGGCGCCACAGTCACTGGTTATGTGCTGTTTTAAGCCGCAACAAGCTTCTTCACATTGAGCTCTTTGCGATGTTGCTCGGCATGCCAAAGCTCATATTGGGACTGCTGATTCATCCAGCTTTCTGCAGAGGTATCAAAAGCGATAGAGAGCCGGATAGCCATCTCGGGACTGATACCGGCCTTGCCGTTCAACACGGCACTCAAAGTCTTGCGGCTAACGCCCAATGCCTCTGCAGCCGCCGTAACGGAGAGGCCGAGAGGCTCAAGACAAAGCTCTCGCAATACTTCACCAGGATGGGGAGGGTTGTGCATCAACATTGACGGTACCTCAGTGATAATCTTCATAGTTCATAATCTCGGCATCTCCATCTTCGAATCGGAAGGTCACTCGCCAGTTACCGCTAACGGTGACTGACCAGATGCCGACGCGATTGCCGGAGAGTTCGTGCAATCGAAGGCCTGGCAAGTCCATGTCTTTGGCATCCGACGCTGCGTTTAATCTACCGAGAATAAGCCGAAGCCTTTTTGCGTGAGCGGCCTGAATCCCTGCGGTGCTGCCGGACTTGAAAAAATTGGCCAAGCCCTTGTGTTTGAAGCTTCGTATCATCCCTTGAGCGTACCCTGTAACGTATCGGGTGTCACTCTATATAGCGCGGAGCTTTGCGGCAATTTCGGAGCCGCGAAACGGTGGGAAAATTGTCCGGCAACAGCGGCTGGTTATTCATTATTCGTAGTGGCTCCAGAGCCGGAGGACTTTTACCACGCGCTCCTCTTCGAGCACCTGGTAAACCAGGCGATGCTGGATGTTGATGCGGCGTGAACAGGCCCCCGCAAGATCACCAATGAGCTTCTCAAACGGCGGCGGCTTGCGGTAGGGGTCTTCTGCAATCAGTGCCAACAATTCCCGGGCTTTTGGCTTGAGGCCACTGGAGGCCAGTTTCTTTGCGTCCTTCTGCGCTTGCTTGGTGTAAACCAACTTCCATGTCACCAGTCCAGCTCCTCATCGCATTCATCCACGGGGGCATCCATCCCCTCACGAATAGACTCCCGCATGCCTGGCACGGAGAGCAGGTAGAGTGTTTCCTGAATCGCCGACCAGTCTTCTTCAGATACCAGGACGGCTTTGTTCCGCTTCCCCATGATAACGATTGGCTGGTGGGACTCAGCAGTTTCATCAATCAACCGATAGAGGTTGCTGCGCGCCTCAGTTGCTGTGATTCCGGTCATGACGCACCTCTTGCGTGTTCAACTTTTCATAAAGTGTACGCCTTCCAGTACGTACGTCAAGACGGACGTTATGCATAACGTTTCTATGTGCGTCGCAGGGCATTGAAAGCCTGCCGCAAGGCTCGGAAACTCCATGAAAACGCTGCGATGGCGGGTAATCAGTACGGTGCCGCCCAAAAAAGGCCCGGCAATCAGGTATTCGAATAGCCGACTCGGCGAACACTTGCTGAGCAATAGCGCACAGCTGACGGACCATTACCTGTACAAACCATTCGTGAATGCACATTCACTCCTTTATCATCGGCAAATGGAATGGCTTTTTATACTCTCCGACATGAGAGAGGAATGGCCTGCCTTTATGCCCCGACCAGTACGGTCGATCCGTGATAACCGTTTTTTGAGGCTTGCGTTGAAACGAAGTACGGACAAAACCTGGCTGAATGCTTTCCAGCAGCGGTATTCCGTCAAGGAAAGGATTTTCCTCTTTTACATGTTCTTTTTTGCAGGCCTGGCGCTGCTGACCATCCTCGCCAACATCCTGAGCGGGTTTGATTTTTCATTTAACTACAAATGGATGGGAATCAGCGGGTTCTGCGCCGTAATGGGCCTGCTGGGGGTCAGGCGAATCAGGACCGCGCTGGTGCACAGGGTCGGCGTTTATATGCTCAGCCTTGTCATACTGCCGGTTTCCTGGCTTTCCAGTGCGGGCCTGATGTCGCCCAGCATGGTTTATTCGGTGGTCACATTGCTGCTCATCAATTTCCTGCTGGCCGGCATTGAGCGGTTTGTCCTGAACGCCGTTTTCCTGTGCGTCAATCTGGCCCTGATTTCCCTGTACCACTTCCGACCGGAGCTATTCCTGACCCTGACGGCAGAGGAACAGTTTCTCGACTGGATCGTGAACATCCCCATGATCTTTGTCTTTACGGCGCTGCTCCTGACCACCTTCGAGCGGGCCTATGAGCGTGAGCGAATGGTCAGCGTCGACAAGACCAGGAAACTGGCCGCCCTGTCACAAACCGATTCGTTAACCGGTCTGCAGAACAGGCGCCATCTTGATGAGGATATCGATGAACGGGTCGGGGAGTACCGTGACAGGGGGACGCCGTTTTCCATCATTGTCCTGGATGTGGATTACTTCAAACAGTTCAATGATGCCTACGGCCACCTGCAGGGTGATCAATGCCTGCGCCGGATTGCGTCGTTACTCCAGGCTGCGGCGTCCAGGTCCGGTGACAAGGTGTACCGCTTCGGCGGGGAGGAGTTTCTCCTGGTCCTGAAGGATACGGACCGGGCCGGTGCGCTCTCCTTTGCCCGCCGGCTTGAAGCCGATATTGACGAGGCGGCCATACCCCACAAGCAATCCGGCGTGGCGTCCATCATCACCGCAAGCATGGGCATAGCCACCTGCAACGCCCGCAATGCAGACAGTCAGACATTACTCAAACAGGCTGATACGGCGCTGTACCAGGCCAAGGAATCCGGGCGCAACGGGATCGTGTGCTTTGAGGGTTAGCCGGTGAAGCATGGCGCGGCGGAATATCGGGCTCACCTTCAGGAATGGCCGGCAATCTCATGGGGAACATACCCCGCCTCAAGCCGCTGCTTTTCCTCCGCCGTCAGGCTGATGTCCAGGGATGCCAGGGCATCGTCCAGTTGCCGTTCCTTGCTGACACCGACAATGGGCGCCGTGATCACCGGGTTGGAAGCCACCCATGCCAGCGCAACCTGCGCCATTGGCACGTCCCGTTCGCTGGCCACGCTCCTCAATGCTTCAATGACCGGCTGGTCGATATCGCTGCCCAGGTGCCACTTGCGGGTATTCTCGTCAGTCCGCCCCCGGGTGGTCTTTGCGCCCTGCCCCTGGGCCTTGCCGGCGAGCACGCCCCGGGCCAGCGGGCTCCAGGGTATAACGCCGACACCCTGGTCACGGCAGAGCGGTAGCATCTCGCGTTCTTCTTCACGATAGGCCAGATTGTACATGGGCTGCATGCTGACAAACCGCGTCCAGCCGTTGCGTTCGGCCACATGCTGGGCCTTGGCGAACTGCCAGGCGAACATGGATGAGGCTCCGATGTAACGGGCCTTGCCGGCCTTGACCACATCGTGCAGGGCTTCCATGGTTTCCTCGATGGGCGTGTCGTAGTCCCAGCGGTGAATCTGATACAGATCGATGTAATCCGTGCCCAGCCTCTGCAGAGACCCATCAATGGCGTCCATGATGTGCTTGCGGGACAGGCCGCCGCGATTGGCGCCTTTTCCCATTGGCATGAACACCTTGGTGGCCAGGACAAACGCCTCGCGGTCGGCATAGTCCATCAGCGCGCGGCCGACCACGCGTTCGGACTCACCCTCGGAATACATGTCGGCGGTATCGAAGAAGTTGATGCCGGCATCCAGCGCCTTTTTCAGGAACGGCCGGCTGGCCTGCTCGTCCAATACCCATTCCCGCCATTCCGGCGTTCCGTAGGTCATGGAGCCCAGACACAGGGGTGAGACTTTAAGGCCACTATTGCCGAGGCGCCGGTATTTCATTGCGTTTACTCCTGAAGAAGATGCGTCAATTCTGGCCCTGGCCGCCGAGGTATCAACCGCAAAGCCCAGAACCCGGACCCTGAAATATGGCCAAGCGGCACGGGGAAATCAAACTCCTGCGCCAGAACGTCATTCGTTTTCCGGCACAGCAGCCATGTATTGAGTAGTCATGACGGAAATCGGGGCAGATTTATTTTCTCGCAGGGCAGGGTCGATCAGCTCGGCACGGGTCGCGGCCTCTTCACTCGTTTTCCTTTGCAAGCATATTCATGATCAGGCGGATCATGGTCTCCTTGTTGGCCGGGTCGGATTCGGCCACCAGAAGCGTCAGTGCCGCCAGGCCGACATTGTTCACCACCGGTTCTCCCCGGACGTTCAGCAGGCGCCCGTTGCGATGGAGAAGGTCCACGAACAGGAAGGCTGCACTGCGTTTGTTGCCGTCGGAGAACGGATGGTTCTATATGACGAAGTACAGCAAATGCGCGGCCTTGGCTTCCGCGCTGGGTTAAGCGGGTTCGCCAAACACGCTCTGGTCCAGATTACCCAGCAGTGACGCCAATCCATCGCCCCGGTCGCGCGCAAACAGCTCGGTGACTTCGCCCCGCGCCATCAACTCGGATTTCAGGCCGTCCAAGGCGATTCGTGCGTCGGCTGGCGAAGGCAGGGTGCCTCCGGGCTGGGCCTGCGGGTCGGTCAGCAGCCCCTCGTCGTAGCGTTGCAGCAGCAGAAAGGTCTGGGCATAACGGCTTACAATGTCCACCAGCCCGCGACCGCTGTCGGTGTCCAACGCAGGGCTCTGGGCCGCCTTGCGTACCAACGTCAGCGCGGCTTCCAGCGCCCGGGAATTTTCCTCGAAGCGTTGTTGGTTCAGAGTCCAGCCCCGGGTGAGGTGCTCGCGCAGGGTCCGGGTGGCCCATATCCTGAAGTGGGTTGCCCTTGCGGAGCTGACCCGATAGCCAACCGAGATCACCGCATCCAGACTGTAGTGCTTGCGCCTGCGTTTGACCTCTCGGCCGCCTTCCTGCTGAACCTGTAAGAAATCCTTACAAGTTGCCTCCTCGGCCAGCTCGCCTTCCTGGAAGACATTTTTCAGGTGCATGGTGATGTTCTGAGGCTTAACGTCGAACAGCTCAGCCATCTGCGCCTGTGTCAGCCAGACCGTTTCCTGATTTGCGTCCAGCCGTACCTCGATGGCCTTGTCGGTATCTTCATAGATGATAACGGGGTTTTGACTTTCCGTAGTCATGGGACGTCCTCCTTCCTGAGGCTGAACGAACGAGCCTCACCAAATGATTTGCGAAAGTGCTGGTTCGCCTCAAAAACTGTATTCCATTTCAAACCGAAAGGACCAGGCGTCGTCGACGTCGTGATCTGCCAGCTTGTTCTCCTCGCTGGAGTAAATCTTTATGCGGCGATCCATAAACCGCCGGATTCCCAGGGTCACCTGGAGCGACGCCGCCGGGAGATATTCCAGGTGAATACCGGGTGTTAACACGTCTGTTTGAAGATAGCCTGACGGAGCGGTCGGGTTCCCGTCAGACAGGCGATACATTCTGATATCCCGCTGGAAATCGGCCTTTACGGCCAGCCGTTCGTTGAAATGATAGCGCACCAACGTTTCGGGAATGCCAAGCGTACCGGAGAGCCCGTCTCGCGTGTCCATATTCCAGGCCACCCCCAGCACTGGATAGAACGTCGAATCCACCGGATGGTACAACGACCCCATACCAGCAAATACATTGAGATCTTCCCGGGGCATATAGAGCCCGACAACTTGTGGATTAAAGGTCCAGGAACGGGAGGACACGTCATCCTCAAAACCGGCAATGGCAAACATCTGAAGCCAAAGCCCCCAACGGTCATCAAGCTCACCGTAGTACTGCAACCCGGGTGCGATCCTGGTTAACTCTCCCCATGGCTCACGGCCAGGAGCACCGCCAAGCTCCGCTCCGGGGCGCCAATCGTTTTCTCTATGATCAAGATCAAGCAGCAGAAACTGCCAACTCAGGCTGGCGGCGTATTCAGTGAAACCAAGGGAGGCGTCGGTGCCATCAATGTCGGCACGACCAACGCGCTCCATGGAAATTTCCACCGAAGCTACCGGAGCAGCCTCATCCCCGTCGTTCTCATCAGCCCCATCGGCACCAAGAGCAATCATGGGCCACAATGCCGCTACCAGCTTGACTGCCTGCGGGATAACCCTCGGTCGTCCCCCACGCCCGGTTCGTCTAGTGTGTAAAAACATAGTCCATACCCAATGGTCTGCGCTTACTGTCAAAGCAGCGCCAGCTTGATCCGCCCTGGCAGCACACATCGCGGAAGATGCCAGATTGGAAGCCAGAACACCCCCGACAGTGAGCTCGCCTACGAGTCACATAAGTATATGACCCTTGGCGCACCAATGATCGACCAAATAACCCGGACTGCACTCGACCATACGCACTCGAATGTTGCCAAAGTTCCGGCGGCTGTGTTTGAACATCCTCGTCCCTTCCAACGTCAGTGAAGCTGTCCAAAAACCTCCGGATGTTGCTCGGCGATGCGCAACAGGGCAATTGCCGGACCTTGCGGCTCCCGACGGCCCTGTTCCCAGTCCTGAAGGGTTCGGACACTCACGCCCATGAGACCGGCAAAGGCTGATTGTGACAACTTCAGCTTCAGCCGGATAACCTTGGGTGGTGAAGGCTCAGAAAGCTCATGGGTCCGCAGTGCAGCTTTGCCCTTCTTGAACTGTTTGATCTCGTTAATACCGTCGAGAATCTCGGCCCCAAGATTTCTGTCAGCCATTTTTGATTGCCTCCGCTATCTGCTTGAGCGTGGGCCCGGAAATGTTGAGGTCTCGATGAATAGCATCATTAAAATATACGGCATTGCCGTACAACCATCAAGACCTGACCAGAAAGGAAAAGCCAGTGGGGAGATGGTGGCAGTCACTGTCCTCGAGATGTCTGCTCGGTCAGCGAATTAACCAAACGGGATCCCAGGCGACCGGGTATGGCATTCAAGCGGCCCTGTAGCGCCCACACCCGGCGCCCAGAAACGGCGAAGCTCTCGGTGATAGCATGCGGCTATACCTAAAAATTGGGCAGGCAGTGCCTGGCTTTGCTATAACTCAACCGGCTCCTGCCGAACCTGCTCCCAGGTCTGCACCATCAGCTTTTTCGTCGTTCCCCAACGGTACCCCCCCAACGCCCCGCTCTGCTGAATAACACGGTGGCAGGGTATCAGCAACGCCACGGGGTTGGCGCCAACGGCGTTTCCTACCGCTCTTGCCGCTTTGGGATACCCTATTGCCCTGGCTATCTGCGCATAACTCGCCAGGCTTCCCGAAGGAATTCTCAACAAGGCACGCCATACCGCCACCTGGAAATTGGTGCCGGCCACATGCAACGACAGCGGGCCACGATGCCCATCCGCCTCATCAGGGAAAAGCGCATCAATGACAGGACGTGTCGATTGATCCTGCCGTGTCAACGAACTCGCTGGCCAGTCCTTGCGGAGCTCCACCAGCAGTTCATCGGGGCTCGCGTATTCGGCAAACTCCACCCGGCAGATTCCACGGTGAGTCGCAGCGACGAACACCTGCCCCAGGGGGGTGCTGTGAAAGCCATATTCAATGTCGATTCCCTGGCCTCTGTTCCGGTACTCACCCGGAGTGACCGCCTCCAATTGCACGAAGTGATCATGCAACCGGGAGCTGCCGCTTAATCCAATCGTGTGAGCCACGTCCAGCAAGGGGTACGCCTCGTCCAGCAACCGTTTCCCGCGCTCCAGCGTCATCGCCTGCAAAAACCGTTTGGGAGTGGTGCCTGCCCATCGGCAGAACACACGCTGAAAGTGGAAAGGGCTCAGGTGGACATGGGCAGCAACGTCCTCAAGGGAGGGTTGCCTGGATACATGGGCCGCCATGTACGCCATTGCCTTTTCAACGCGGTCATAGTCCGACATGTCCGATACCCTCAGCCCCGATTGACGGAAACGCCGCCATCGATAACAGCCATTGTCTGCCCACCTTCCCGGGCAAGAATCCGATCCGTCACATAGCCGATTCCCGCAATCGCATTGGTAACGATAGCGACCTTGTTCCCAAGCATGTTCATGCCTTGAGCCTCCTGAGCAATAGTCGTGGCGGATGGGACTCATCCGGAACAGAGGTCAGTCTAAAAGGTTATCAGCTCGGGGCCGACCCGGATCTTGCTCAATTGTGCCAGGACGCTGCGCGGCAGAAGGTCGGAAAATCGGTCTGTCCCGGTTTTTCTGTTAAACCGTTATTCATAGACTCCGCAGGCCTCTCAGCCGCACCAAAAAAGCAGCAAACCGCTCGATCAACAGTGTTATGCCACGTAAAACCCGGGAACGTTCATTTCCTGGTAGCCGGTGTCGACAGGGCGACCACCGCTGTCGAGAACGCATCGAGCGCGGCCTCGGCCGCCTCATTGTCGCGGTCGGTCAGCCAGCTGAGAACCAGTCCGTCCATACCACTGCTGAGCATTCGCGCCAGAACCGGGCGGGGAACTGCCCAGCCCGTACCGGTCGCGGCTTCGATGGCCTGGGCCAGCCGCTCGCCCTGTTCGACATACTGGCGGTACTGCCATGCCGGCAGGTCACTCAGGTCCTTGTCCCGAAGCATATAGGTGGTCAGCTCATAGGCGGCAAGCTGCCTGTCGGGGTAGGCGGTTGCGTGTTGCCACACCCGTGACAGGCTTCTCCGGATGCACTGTTCCGGGTCGTGGTCAAAATCCGGGACAGTCACCGCCGCGTCAACCATGTCGACCACCATGACCCGGATCAGCTCCCGATAGAGTTCCTGCTTGGACCGGAAGCAGTAGTGGAACACGCCCTGTTGCATGCCGGCTTCCGTACAGATCGCGCGGGTTGTTGCCCGCCGGATTCCCAGTCGCGCGATGGTGCGAAACGCCGCCTCAACCAGCGCCTGGCGTCGCTGATCCACTGGTACTGGTGCCATTGCCGTCCCCTTCTCTGCGTCATTGTGCGATCTATCATATCAAATTGGTCATAAGACTTGGTCAATTGACAAACTTTGATCCGCTACCTATGTTCAAAGACGAGCTTGCCGCGGACAGAGGGTTGACAGGGCAAGCGCCATTCCCTGATCGCAACAGGAGCACCCATGTCTATCATCGACCGTAGTGGCACGGTTTGTGTCGTTGGCGCCGGGCCTGCTGGTCTCGTCGTCGCTCGCCAGCTTCGGCAGGCCGGCATCCCGTTCCAGGTATTCGAACGCCATCACGATGTCGGCGGTATCTGGGATCCGGACAATACCGGCAGCCCGATGTACCGCAGTGCACACTTCATCAGCTCTAAATACAGCAGCGGGTTCGTGGGATTCCCCATGCCGGAGGACTTCCCGGACTACCCTTCCTGGCGGCAGGTACTCGGCTATATTCGCGATTTCGCCCGGGCTGAGGACCTTTACCAACACATCACGTTTAACACGGAAGTGACACATGCCGAGCCGCTCGACGATAACCGCTGGCGAGTCACCGTCGGCAACCGGCAATACGATTACCGGGCTGTGGTCGTGGCCCCCGGCGTAACCTGGCATCCGAACCGCCCACGGCTGGCAGGGGAGGAACGATTTGCCGGCGATATCATACACTCATCAGAATATTTTGAATCGTCCAGCTTCCACGGCAAGCGGGTTCTGATCGTGGGTGCGGGCAACTCGGGGGTCGACATTGCCTGCGATGCGGCAGCCAATGCCGACGCCGCTTTCCTGAGTGTGCGACGGGGTTACCGCTTCCTGCCCAAGCACGTCTTCGGGGTGCCCCTCGATGTCTTCATCAACCACGGTGGCCAGCCCCCCGCCGGCATCACCATCCCGGAGGATCCGAACGAGCTTGTCGATGCCCTGGTGGGCGACCTGACCCGCTTCGGGTTGCCGGCACCCGACCACGACGTGCTCAGTTCCCACCCGATCGTGAATGACCGGATCATTCATCACTTCAATCATGGCGATATCGCTGCCAGGCCTGACATCCAGGAGCTGGACGGTCATAACGTGGTGTTTGCCGATGGCCGTCGGGAGCCCATTGATCTGATTGTGCTGGCAACGGGTTACGAGTATCGCGTTCCCTTTATCAATGAGGATCTGTTCGAGTGGTCGAGCGGCCACCCACAGCTCTACCTGAATATTTTCCACCGGCGCCTGCCCAACCTGTCGGTGGTGGGATTTATCGAGTTTGCCGATGCCGCCTACGAGCGCTTTGAGGAGATGGCACAGCTGGTTGCCATGGATCTGTCGTTGCAAGGCAGCGACCTGGACACCTTCACCGACATGAAGCGCAGCCACCGCCCGGACCTGCGGGGCGGCGCCGAATACATCGACACTCCCCGGCACGCCAACTATGTGGAGACGCACACCTACCAGGAGGTGCTCGCCACCATACGTGAACAGTTTGGTGTGGCGCCGCTTTCACCGACAACCGCCCATGCCGTGTGAGGGAGAACGGAGGGGAAACCGGGCCGGAACACCAGGGTAAATCTGCTTGGCACTATCGACCCGACCCACCCTCAAGGGATAGGCATCGGTCGTTTCCAGGGGTAACACATAGCGAGCCACAGGTACTTCAGATACCAGATGCCAAACAGGTAGTTTCCACGGTCCTTCGACGCCAGCAGCTTGACGAGGTCATAATGGTTCGTGAAGGCCTTACGGGGCGGCTTCACAAAAACCGCCCTGCCCCCGATATGGGACATTATGGACCTTGCTACATGGGCATAGGCCCAGGGCGTGGAGGTATTGGTGTCGAGCACGCCCGGCGCCAACAGGAAGAGGTTGGGGGCATCGGCGGAGAGAAAGCCGGAATAGCAGCGGCTGCTGATTTCGTTGAGGCTTCTTGCCCGGGTAAGCGCCTCCAGGCCGAGGAAACCAAAATCCACGCCATACCCGGTGCCCCAGAGCAGCAGGTCGGTTTCCACATGTTCGCCATTCGAGAGCACGATGGTGTTGCCGCGCAGTGAGCTAACTTCGCCCTGGTGGCGCTCAATCCGGGAAAAGTTTGTGATCATGCCCGGCCGGCCCGGGATGAGCTGGTCGCGACTGATATTAAAATCGCCTTCCGGCATGATCTCGTTGATGCCCGCCTTCGCGTACCTGGCCCGCAGGTCCTTGTTGGCCAGTCGGCGGACCAGTCTCGTCGGAAGGCCGAGCATCTGGTACCTGGCCAGAACCCGCATGTCGATGCCCAGGTGTTTGCCCCGGCACGTCGGTCGCATCCACTTGGTGGAGCGATAGATCCAGTTGACCTTGCCCGCGCCATGGGCAAAGTAAAGGTCCAGGAGATCGTATGCCGAGGCACCGCCTCCTACCACGGTGACGCGCTTGTCTCTCAAGGCTTCGGGATCGGGTAAAGCAGAGGAATGGTATTCAGTGATCGAAGAATCGATCCGTTCGACCTGGGGCACAACGGGCCGGTTGTGCCCGCCGGTGGCGGCGATAAGCCAGGTCGCGTCATAGGTTGCGGCATCAGTGGTCAGGTGCCAGCTGACCTCACCTTGCCGGGCACTTGTTACGGACTCATTCAGGCGGATACTGGGCGCCAGGTCGAAACGTTCCGCCCAGGCTTCAATGTTGCCCAGAATATCGGGCTGATCCTCCCCGGCGAGCGGGAGGTCGCCCAGTGTCCAGTCCTCCTTGCGGAACTGGATGTCCTGCCAGGACGGCAGATCGCGCCACAGGCCACCAATACGGTCACCGCGCTCCAGAAGCAGCGCGTTCAGCCCGGCGTCTTTGGCGTACTTGAGACAGATGATGCCGCCGATGCCCCCACCCACAATAACCAGATCAAGGCCGGCAATGGCGTTCATAAAGGGTTGTTCTGCTTGAGGCAACCAATCATGGGATGCTCCTGCGAATGCGGTGGCATCCCGAAGACGGTAGGGGGTGATCGACGCATTGCGCAATTCTTAAGCTACACCCTCCTGGCGCCTCGCGCCATCAGTCACTGGAAGAATCATCCCGGCCTGAGGCTCCGCACCTTCAGACCCGTCACCCGGCATTATTCCTATCGGGAAATGTGGAGCCTGTCGTTGCGAACCAGGAACCGGTTGTTGATGGTCAGCCACAGTGGTTCGCCCGAAAGAGGCGCCTCCTCGGGCAGGCCTTTCTGGGCGTGAAGGTGCAGGTGTGGTTCCGAGCTGTTTCCAGAGTTACCCATCTGCCCCAGCAGGTCGCCGATTGCAACCTTGTCGCCCGTTGCCACGCTGATACTGCCCTGTCGTAAGTGCGCCAGGATGACGAAAAACTCCCCGCAATCCACAGCAACATGGTTACCCGCCATGTGCTCGCGATCCATGACCGGCACCGGCTGGTCTTCAAGCCCGTCCACCACCAGGGCCACCTTTCCCCGGCAGGGGGCAAGCACCGGCACACCAAACGTGGAGTACCGGGCCGGGTCCTCAGGTTGCCAGCCCGTCTTGTGGAACCCCGTCGGATGGATGCGGAAGATATCAAGAGCCTTGCTCTGGCCGCGCCAGGAGCGAAACCTTTCCACCGCTTCGTCCAGGGTTTTGAGGTGTACATTGACCATCGGCGTGCTCCCGCCATGGGCAACCAGGTAGTGGCCCGGCGGGAACGGAGGGGCAATATTCACAATGGCAGCTTCAGGGGGCACCCGGCCCTTGGCAGCCTGCCAGGCCAGGTAACCGCCAAAGCCACCCAGCCCCGCCACTACCAGCAGAATGACAGAGCCGGCGGCTGACAGGTGCCAGAGCCCGGGGCCAGGGACACCTTTGCGAGCCAGATGGGCCAACGCGACAAGAACCAGGATCAGGCCGTAGACATGGGGCAGCCAGAATGGCGGCATGGCCCACAAAGCTGCGAGACCAAGCCCCAGCAGAACAGCCGTCACCGAGATCAGCTGCAACCCCCAGGCAAGCCATCCCTTCGCCGGCCAGAAAGCCATCCAGGCCAGCAGTACTACCGGCAGAAACACCTGGGTCAGTATCACTATCCCGGACATGGGTCAGACCTTCCTTCGGAGAACCGGGCCGCCACCATCACTCGATAACGTCTTCAACCGGTCGCCTGGGCGAGTGCGGCATCTCCGGGCCGTGGCCAATCCGCACGATGAGGTCCGGGCGACAGTCATCGAGTCCGATGGCACGGGCAAACTCCGGGCGCAGTTCAGTCACTTCCACGGGCTGATTGATAAACGCTGTTCGCAAGCCCAGGGCGGTGGCCTGAAGCGCCAGACGCTGGTAACAGCGGCCGGCTTCAATCCAGTGGGGGATGTCATCCGCCTGTGAGTACAGCACGGCAATGGCGGATGAGCTTCGGATAAACTCACGGTCTTTCCGGTTCTGGCTTTTCGCGGAAAAACCGGCCCGCATCGCCAGCAACCCGAGCCAGCGCGGCACGTCAGGACTGCCCATGACAGGCCCGTATAGCCCATCGCCCCTACGCACCGCTTCTTTGGTGCTGAACCGGATCCAGGATTTCAGTTCACGGGCCCAGGCGGGATCGCTTAACTGGGCTTCATTACCCCTGGTGACGTACTGTGTGACCAGGTCTTTCTGGTCGGAGTCTGTCATCAAAAGCACCGACACACCCTCGCCGTCACCGGCTGCTTTCAGTTGTTTCAAGGCTTCATCCGTAAGCGGCCGGCCGTCATACTCTGTCCGGCTGCACTGGCGCAGGGGAATGGCATCGAAAAGCGCAGACCTGGACGCTGGCGCCTGTATGAAATCAATCCGCACACCCGATACCGGTGCGTCGAAGCTGACCGGCCCACTCAATCCGGCCGCCTGCGCCGCGAGCACTAGGTTCTCGGTGGCACACCCGAGACTGGCATACAGATGATGGTCATCCGGATCGACAGCGGGGCAGCGCCTGGACAGGTCCGGCAGAATCCGTATCCGGCCTGGCTCAAGTCTGAAGATCCACGGCTGGGTGTTATGGCTGGTTGCTGCCAGCCTTGCATAATGAACCAGCACTGAATAATCGTTTGCGGCATCGTCCAGCGCGACATGGCGCCAGGTCGCCGTTACATGATCTGAGTAGTTCATCTGCCCCCCTCCGTGCATCCATCAGGCGATGTTGTCGCCGATAGTATCCTCCCAACCGGCCAGCTTTTCCTGACCTTCATCAATTCTGCGGCATCCTGGTCTCTGCCAGCGCCCGATGGGAAGGCAAACCCTGCACTCCTTTTGATTCCAGGCAGCCACCGATTCCGGCAATCCGGCGCAATGAAACCGGACATCCACGCAGGTGGTAATATTAACGCCATAATCGAGGTGTCGGATGACCAGCGGCGATCGTTGATGCATCTGATGCTCTCGCGGTCCGCCGTAGCCCCTGAAAAGACGCCCGGTTACACTGCAGCGTAAAGAGGGCAAAATCAGAGAGCGACACTATGAAAACAATAAACCCGACATCCAGCGCCATTTCCGAAGTCCTGTCACAGACTCCCAGGGGTAAACCGGTGGTCATGCTCAACCTGCTGAAGTTCCGCGAACAGGCAAACTACGAGGAGCCACGTACCGGTGTCAGTGGACGCGATGCCTACCAGGAATATGGGCGTGGGGCCATTTGGTGTATTCACGCGGTCGGCGGCGAACTGGTCTGGTCGGGGGCGCCGACCGGAACCCTGATCGGCCCGGAGGAGGAGCAGTGGGACGAGGTCTTGCTGGTGCGCTACCCTTCCCTGGATGCATTCCTGGAGATGATAGACAGCCCTGAATACAAAAGCAGTGTCCATCACCGGACGGCGGCCATCGATGATTCAAGGCTGATACCCATGCTGGAGTCCTGACAGGATCGGCCTTGATCTTACCGACGGACCCGGAAAGCCGCCAGCAGCATCGGCTCTCCTTATATGCACCGAAATGGCCCACAGGTTGCAACGCCGGCCTCAATTTCGTGCACACTGAAGTCGAGGGCCGGCGCTGCGAATGCCACAAGCCGACCAGGTGGTCAGGTTTTTCGGCCTTCTGTCGCCATGACGGTCACACTGGTATGCCAATTGCTCTGGACCTGTTGGCACAAAACCAGAACACGGGACTCAACGACAAAACGAGGAAGCACCATGAACGATAATCATCGCAAACCGGGTCTGCTCAACCGGATGACCTCCGCCGTTCTGCTCGGCGGTTTCCTGACCGCCATGGCTTCGGGGGCCCAGGCCGACACCGATATCCGCTTCACCCTTGACTGGCGCTTCGAGGGGCCTTCCGCGCCCTTCCTGATGGCCAAGCAAAAAGGTTACTTCGAAGACGAAGGCCTGAACGTCACCATCGACTCCGGCAATGGCTCCGCCGGCGCAGTTACCCGGGTCGCCACCAACAGCTATGACATGGGCTTCGCCGACTTCAGTGCCCTGACCGAGACCACCTCGAAGAATCCGGACACCGAAGTCACCGGCATTTACATGGTCTACAACGCCATGCCTGCAGCGGTGTTTGCCCTCAAGGAATCCGGCATTGAAAAACCGGCGGACCTGGAAGGCAAAACCCTGGGGGCACCGGTGTTTGATGGCGGTCGCAAGGCCTGGCCCTCCTTCGCCCGCCACAATGACCTGGCGGTGGATTCTGTCGAGTGGCAATCCGTGGAGCCGGCCATCCGCGAGACCCTGCTGGCCCGGGGCGAGCTGGACGCCATCACCGGCTTCTACTTTACCAGCCTGCTGAACCTGGAAGCCCGGGGCGTCGATCCGGACAACATCGTGGCGCTGAAATACCCGGACTACGGGGTGGAGTTCTATGGCAACACTATCATCGCCCGTAACGAACTGCTGGACGAGAATCCGGAAGCGGTAAGAGGCTTCCTGAGAGCCTTCAACAAGGCCCTGAAGGAAACCATTGACGATCCGGAAGCGGCCATTCAGTACGTCAAGCAACGGGACGGACTGATCAAGGAAGACCTGGAGCTGCGCCGCCTGAAGCTGGCACTGGAGACCAATGTGATCACTGACGAGACCCGCGCCGAGGGCCTGGGCGCCGTCACCCAGGATCGTATGGACCGGGCCCTGGACGATATGATCGCCTCCTATGGGCTGGAACCCTCCTCCGAACTGGAAACCCTGTTCGACAGCTCCTACCTGCCGTCCCGCGAAGCGCGGATGATCGACTAACCTGCCGGGCCCGGGCACCTGCCCGGGCTGCAACACACTGCCGGAGTTCCTGATGGATCTGGTTGAATTCGAGAATGTCAGCATGCGCTATGGGGAAGAAGGCCCCATGGCCATCGAAAACGTCACCCTCAGTGTCAGGGAAAACGAGTTTGTGGCGGTGGTCGGCCCTTCCGGCTGCGGCAAGTCTACCCTGATGAAGCTGGTGACCGGCCTGGCGCCGCCCAGTGAGGGCTATGTCTACCTGGGCGGCAAGCAGGTATCCGGCCCCCAGAAAGGCGTGGGCATGGCGTTCCAGGCCTCCAACCTGCTGCCCTGGCGGACCACCCTGGACAACATCCTGCTGCCCATGGAGATCGTGCAGGAGTACCGCCATCGTTTCCGTTCCGAGAAGGCAAAATTTCAGGAACAGGGCCGGGCCCTGTTGGCCCGGGTGGGCCTGGCCGGCTGCGAGGACAAGTTCCCCTGGGAGCTGTCTGGTGGCATGCAGCAGCGGGCTTCCATCTGCCGCGCCCTGATCCACAAGCCGGCCCTGCTGATGCTGGACGAGCCCTTCGCCGCCCTGGATGCCTTCACCCGGGAGGAGCTGTGGTGCATGGTGCGCGACCTGTGGGAGGAAGAACCGTTCACCGTGGTGCTGGTCACTCATGACCTGCGGGAAGCGGTGTTCCTGGCTGACACGGTATACGTGATGAGCAAGGGCCCCGGCCGTATTCAGGCTCGCAAGGAGGTGAACCTGCCCCGGCCACGGGACCTGGCCGTTACCTATACCGATGAATTCGCCGAACTGGTGTTCGAACTGCGGGACCATATAGGCCGCATCCGGGAGGGCAACTGATGACCCGTTTCCAGCGCAAGCGTCTGCTGATCAAGGCCTCTCCCGCGATCCTGCTGGTGTCGCTGACACTGCTGTGGGAGCTGGTCTGCTATGCCTTCACCGTGCCCAGCTACCTGTTCCCGGCGCCAACGGATATCTGGGCGTCCTGGCTGGAATACCACGATCAGATCATGAAACATGCCACCCAGACGCTGTTTACCACCGTAGCGGGCTTTGCAATCGCGGTCGTCTTCGGGCTGTTCCTGGGCATTCTGGTGGGCTCGTCGCCGTTGATCTACAAGGCGGTCTATCCGCTGATGGTCGGCTTCAACAGCATCCCCAAGGTGGCTTTCGTGCCGGTACTGGTAGTCTGGTTCGGCATTGGGACCGTGCCGGCCATTCTTACGGCCTTCCTGATCTCGTTCTTCCCGGTGGTGGTGAACATGGCCACCGGGCTGGCAACGCTGGAGCCGGAACTGGAAGACGTGCTGCGGTCCCTGGGTGCCAGCAAGCTGGACATCCTCAGAAAGGTGGCCCTGCCCCGTTCCATGCCCTACTTCTTCGCCTCCCTGAAGGTAGCCATTACCCTGGCCTTTGTGGGCTCGGTGATCTCGGAGACGGTGGCGTCCAACGTCGGCATCGGCTACCTGATGATTTCCGCCAGCTCCACCATGGACATGGGCCTGGTATTCGCCGGGCTGGTGGTGATCGGCATCATGGGTGTGGTCATGTACGAGATATTCGCCTTTATCGAGCGACGCATGACCGGATGGGCTACCCGTGGCTCGGATCCGGGGTTCTGATCCCTGCCGCCGCAGCCTTAACGAACAAGGGCCTCTCACCGGAGGCCCTTTTTTATGCGACAACAGGTTACTGCTTCGTCACCGCAGCTTTCTCAGCGGCATCAAAATTCGCCTGGATACGCTGCAGGAGATAATCCCGGGCGGTAATGGGCGGGTATTTCTTTTCCGGGCCCTGGATGACCTCTTCCTTGTTGGCCTGGCAGAAGAACGCCAGGCTGTAGCGGGGGCCGTTGTACTCGCCCGGCCTGGGCATCCGCACCCGGTGCAGGGTGGACTTGAGGCGGTCGTCGCTCCAGCGCATCAGCATGTCGCCGATGTTGCAGGTAATGCGATCCTCTTTCGGGGTGACGCTGAACCACTCCCGGTCGTCGCCTTTGCCTTCCGCGCCCTTGCCGGGGCTGACCTGGAGGCCGCCCTGGCCTTCCTGCTGGAATACCATGGTCAGGCAGTCAAAGTCAGTGTGGGCACCGGCGCGCCAGATGGATTCGTCGGGCTGGTGATCTTCCGGCAGCGGCAGGTAATGCAGCAGCCGCAGGGTGCTCTGGTAGTCCTCGCGGGTACGGTCGTGGGCACGGGTGAAAAAGTCCCGCTCGAAGCCCAGTCGTTCGGCGAAGCAGGACAGCACCTTCATGCCCAGCTGCCAGGCGTTGTACTCGAAATCCAGCATCACCCGGTGGAACTCGGGCACCAGGGTCTGGTTGGGCCACAGGTCGTCCATGTGCGGCAGGGTGATCTGGAAGGATTCCTTGTCGTCCGCCGTCCCGGTGGATGGCCGCACCTGGGACTTGTATTCCCAGCCGGCATTGAGCCCTTTCTTCAGGGAAAAATGCTGTTTCTCCGAGTCCGGCAGGGCAAAGAATTTCTCCGACAGGCCGAAGGCCTGCCTGATCAGAGCCAGCTCCAGGCCGTGGTTGGACAACTGGAAGAACCCCACGTCGGTGGCCGCCTGCCAGAGCTGCTCGGTGATTTCCTCGCGGCGCTGGTCGAAGTCGGTCAGGTCGATCACGGGAACGTCCCGGTCGATTTCCCGGCCCATGCCACCGTAGGTGGTTTCCAGGTTCAGTTCCTTGAGGGTGTACTTTTCTGCAGTAGTGGTCATCGGTGCCTCCCAGGCAACTTGTCAGTGAACAGAGGACACCGGAGGCAAGCAGGCGGGGACAGGACGGTGGGACAGTGGGTCCTCGCCGCCAACCGCGTGCAGGCACATCCGGTCGACGACTGAGCAATGACCCGACGCCAACCGGCTGGCTGGCGACTGACTGCTTCTACTCAGACTGGCAGGCCGCCCCATCGGGAACTAACCTGCCTACAGAGCTGAAGCAGCATCCGTGCCACCCGGCCTGTCTAAAAAAGCACCCAGAATTTCAGCAAGTTGCCCGGCCAGTGCAGCGCCCTGGATAAGCCGGCGGTACCAGCACGGTGCAAACAGGCCCCCGGGAGCACCACCCTGGTGCTGGTAATGGAAACGGCCGGGTGGCAACCCCTTGCTCTGACCAGATGGTCAAATAATGGAAGCGATTTTGCATCACCCCGGACACTGACGACCATGCACAAGAGTAGAAGCGGTCAGAGGCCTGCCTGATAGCAATCAGGCCTCGGGACATTGCTCTTTATGAAAGTAAAGGAGCAACCATTGAACTACCTGATACAGAACGCTGCCGGCATAGTCTCTCCGGACTCTCCGGATGCCACGGATCTCCGTATCCGTGACGGCCGCATTGCTGAACTGGGCCGGAATCTGCGCCCCACTCCCGAGCACCGGGAAACCATTGTCGATGCCAGCGGCTGCGTTGTCTGGCCCGGGCTGGTCAACACTCATCACCACCTGGCCCAGTCGATCATGAAAGGGGTGCCGGCGGGCCTGAACCAGGGCCTCGGGGAGTGGCTGAGCAGCGTGCCCTACCGCTTCTGGCCGAAGGTAACCCCAGACCTGATGTACCACGCGGCCCGCCTGGGTTTGTATGAGCTGATCCGCTCCGGCGCCACCACCTGCGCCGATCATCATTACCTGTACCATGCCGGCACCAGCCCGGAACTGGAGGAGGCGGTCTGGCAGGCCGCTGACGAGCTGGGTGTCCGTCTGGTGCTGTGCCGCGGCAGCGCCACGGAGACCGGCTCCCACGAGGGCATGATCGAGCACCGTATCGAGCCGGAAACCCTCGATCAGGTCATCGATCGTCTCGACGCCAGCCGCAGGAAGCATCATCAGGATGGCCCGGATGCCATGAAGAAACTGGTGGTGGCGCCCACCAGCCTGATTCACTCCAGCACGCCGGACAGCCTCAGGGCCCAGGGTCAGTGGGCGCGGGAACACGGCCTCAGGATGCATTCCCACCTGCTGGAGGTGGCATTCGACGAGATCCAGTCGCAGCAAAAATACGGCATGAGCGCCATCGACTACGCCGAGTCCTGTGGCTGGCTGGGGCCGGATGTGTGGTATGCGCACCTGGTGCACAGTGATCCCCATGCCATTGAACGGCTGGCGGCTACCGGCACCGGTATCGCCCATTGCCCCACGTCCAACTGCCGCCTCGGCAGCGGCATTGCGCCGGTCATTGATATGGCGAAGGCTGGCGTGCCCATCTCCCTGGCGGTGGATGGTTCGGCCTCCGCCGAATCCGGTTCCATGCTGCAGGAGTTGAACCTGACGTGGCTGATACATCGCGCCGTGCACGGCCCGGACGCCACCTCCCTGGAACAGGTGCTGGACTGGGCGGTTCACGGCGGCGCCAGACAATTGGACCTTGACGACACCGGCACCCTGGCCGTTGGCAAGGCGGCTGATCTGGTTCTGTACGATATCGGCCAGCCCCGCTTCGCGGGCGTGCATACCCCATTGATGGGGCCGCTGATGTGCGGTGAGCCGGTGCAGGTTCGCGACAGCTTTGTGCAGGGGCGGCGGATTGTGGAGGAAGGCCGGGTCGCCGGGCTTGATGAGGCAGAGCTCACCCGTAAGGTTCAGAAAGGCGTTGCTGACCTGCTGGCCGACGACTGAGCACAAAAAAGCCGGCAGATGTCTCCATCTGCCGGCTTTTTTGTATCCCGCCGGAGCGGTAACTCTCGTGCCTTACTCTGGCAGATCGGCGGTCATACCCTCGACGTACCAGTCCATACCCGCCAGTTCTTCCCGGGTCATGTGCTCACCTTCCGGCACACGAAGCTCACCACTCTGGTCCTTCAGGGGACCGGTGAACGGGTGGAATTCGCCACTGTCGATGGAGGCGATCACAGAGTCCACCTTGGACCGCTGTTCCTCGGTCAGGCGGTCGCTGATGCCGACGATCTGGATGACGTCTTCAGAGATACCGCCCCAGTAGTCCTTCGACTCCCAGGTGCCGTCCATGACCGACTGAACCGTATCGATGTAGTACGGTGCCCAGTCGTTGACCACGGACAGCAGGTGGGCATCGCCACCAAACTTGCGCATGTCGGAAGCCTGGCCCACACCCCAATTGCCACGCTTGTCGGCGGCCAGAAGCGGCGCCGGGCTGTCGGTGTGCTGGACGATGACATCGGCCCCCTGGTCCATCAGTGCGTTGGCGGCGTCAGCCTCCTTGGCAGGATCAAACCAGGTGTTGGCCCAGATGACCTTCAGCTCGATGTCAGGATTCACTTCCTTCGCCCCCAGATAGACCGCATTGATGTCACGGATCACTTCCGGAATCGGGAAGGAGGCAATGTAACCCAGGGTATCGGTTTCGGTGACCAGGCCAGCGGCCACGCCGGTGACGTAACGGCCTTCATAGGTCACCGACAGGTAGGTGCCCAGGTTCTCCGCCTGCTTGTAACCAGTGGCGTGGAGGAAGGTGGTGTCCGGGAACTGCTCCGCCACCCGGGCCGTCGGGTTCATGAAACCGAAGGAGGTGGTGAAGATCACGTCGTTGCCGGCCTGGGCCAGGCGACGGATGGTGCGTTCGGCGTCGGCACCTTCGCTGACGTTCTCGACGTAGGTGGTGTCTACCTTGTCGCCGAAATGATCTTCAAGGGCTAGACGCCCCAGGTCGTGCTGGTAGCTCCAGCCATGGTCACCGATGGGGCCAACGTAGACGAAGCCCACCTTCATGGGGTCTTCCGCCATGGCGGGAAAAGGCAGAGTGATGGCGGCAGCAAGCGCCAGGCTGCGTTTGAGACTCATGGGTACTTCTCCTGAACGGTTTGATTGTCGTCGTTTTTGGGTGAACGAATCACACGTTCATAAACGAGCAAAAAACTGGCCAAGTGTTCAGGAATTAGCTTTCCACAGTCTCAAGGGGTGTTATGACGCCCTACCGCCGGAGCATGAGGTCGACGCATGTGCTATGGAAAAGGCGACACAGGCAGGTTGATACCCGCAGGCGTCGACCCACCAACAGTCAGTAGCCGACCTGCCCGGGTTGGCGAATCCGCCCTGAAACAGGACATATCAACACGTGCTTCAGAAAAAAAACGCACCGATTCCGGGCAGAGAGCAGAGCCGATACCGCGGCATACCAGCAGACCGACGCACTTCCCGGCAATATCCCCTTTTAAATACGCTGGTGACACACAACTGTTACACCGGGATGAGACTATGAAGGCTCACGAAATGCATTGTGCCATTGTGAGTGGTTTATCGATTCAGGCCGGACCCCTTTGGGTATCCGGCTTTTTTTCGCCTGTTAATTGTTGAAGACCGGGCCGATCACGTCCCGGTAGTTGCGGATGCGTTGCACGTAGTGCACCGGCTCGTAGCCCCGGGCATAACCATAGCGGGTACTGGGGTAATAGCGTTTGTCGGCCTTCAGCGGCAGCACTTCCCTCATGTCAGCCCAGGAGTCCGGGTTCCTGCCCAGCTTGCGGGCCAGTGCCCGGGTATCCAGCAGGTGGCCACGGCCGATATTGTAACTGGCCAGGGCCAGGAAGGTGCGATCCGGCTCCGGGATGGTTTCCGGCAGGCGACGGTGGCGGTCGGCCAGGTAGCGGGCGCCCCCTTCGATGGCCTGCAGCGGGTCCAGGCGGTTTTCCACGCCCACCTCCCCGGCGGTGGACTGGGTCAGCATCATCAGGCCGCGAACACCGGTGGGTGACCGTGCCGAAGGGTCCCAGTGGGATTCCTGATAGGGGTTCTGGGGACATTCCGTCCTAACCCGAATTTCTCATGAGGGTATAAAAGAAAGCGGCTGAAAGTGCTATGATTTCAAGAGCCTAACCAATCCACCAAGCACTAACGGCCGCTTCCAAAATGGTACCTGAAAAACTGACCTTCT
>Ga0307937_1000063_pt1 | contig 71987 bp, 68 predicted proteins | sample OrgLakmetagenom3_FD_201814 | JGI IMG/M metagenome (GOLD analysis project Ga0307937, IMG submission 201814) | Saline water microbial communities from Organic Lake, Antarctica - #3 | ecosystem: Environmental > Aquatic > Non-marine Saline and Alkaline > Saline | place: Antarctica: Organic Lake...
ACGGGTAACATGTTTATCCTCTACCTCGCTTTTTTAGCTTTTATATTTCTTATTCTAAACTGTTATACAATGTCCTCCCCTCTTTTTTATCCAAGAGTGCAGTGGTGGGAATACGACTATCAGTTTCGTGCAGATCTAAAAGCCTTGATTAGATATGATGGAAGCGTAATGAAAGCAAGACTGACTGATTATAGACGTTATAGTGCATGTGTCGAATGTTTTGATTTTATTCCTCTTGATAGCGAAATATTTGTAGAAGTAGACTTTGATGATCAAAACTTTCTTCTAAAAGGCAAAGTGAAAACTTATAAAGGTGTAATTGCTGGACGTCCATTTCGCTATGGAGTTAGATTTACTTTTGATGAGGTTATTACTAAAGAAGTATATTTAAAGCTTTTAAAAATTTGGAAGAATAACAAACAAGTTAGACTTAGAAGCAAATTCGACAAAAATGATACCAAATAAAAAAATTGAATATTACTTTGATATTGCACTGAGGTTGGCAAAGGATGCTGCCTTTAAGGATGAAGTTCCAGTTGGCGCAATAGTGGTTTCTCCATCTGGGGAAATATTATCTGAGGCATTTAATTTAAAAGAAAATACTAACGATGCAACTGCACATGCAGAAATCTTAGCAATTCAAAAAGCCGCTAAAAATTTAGGATCATGGAGACTAATAGACTGTTCACTAGTGGTAACACTAGAACCTTGTCCAATGTGCTTAAGTGCAATTGCTCAGTCTAGAATTAAGTCACTATACTTTGGTGCCTATGATAAAAAAGGTGGTGCCTTGAGTCTTGGTTATAACTTTGCTACTGACACTCGCCTAAACCATGAATTTAATATTTATGGTGGTTATAAACACGTTGAATGCGGATCAATACTCTCAAACTTCTTTAGAGCAAAGCGAAAGAACTATCGTTAGACTTCTCAGGCAAAATAAAATATTATTTTGCCACGGAGAATTGGTCGAGTGGTCGAAGACGCATGCTTGGAAAGTATGTAAAGGGGTGACTCTTTCAAGGGTTCAAATCCCTTATTCTCCGCCATATTTAAAAAATAATATTATCGAAGCTCTAATTGCTAATTCTATTATTGGTAAAGGGATTCTTAATTCAAGCCAAAATTAAAGCTTAATTTAAACTTAAATTTTCAACTATAGTTAACTTTTGATTCAACAGAATACATTCTCATTATGAATTATAAAAATAACTGGTAGAATGTTTGTTGAAAATCACTGAAAACAATTTCGTTTGCAGTATCGTTAGGTGTTGTATGAAGTTATGTCCATTAATAGATGAAAATGGCGCTCTAAAAGAAGAAGCTAAAAAGAAAATTTTAATTCACGGCACAGGGGTTGAGTGCGAATGTCCTGAACAATTATTGAAAGTAGCAGATGCAATTAATCGTTTTCAAGAATATGAGACTAATTGTCTCATTAATGATCTTAAACAAAGAGAGATTCATGAATGGTTATTAGAGAAAAGTTATGAGCTTGAACTCGCGGTTTCAAATGTAATTATAGAGCTTATGCAAAAAGAGGGCTTTGTTGACAAAGATTTTAAATTTGTTACCCCACCTAAGATTTAGCAATTATAAATGTCTAGAATTATTATAAACTTAATATAGTATATAGTTGTGAATACCAAATATTTGAAGTGTGTAGAAGCCCTTTGAGTTTTTTTAATCAGAAGGTGGCGATGAAAAATATTTCAATAGAATCTAAAACAGTTTACGGCTTAAAGGTTAGAACTAGTAACTCTAATGAACAAGAACTTACAACGGCCAAAATTGGTGACCTATGGAAAGTATTCTATAAAAGAATCTTTATGAACATTGAACAACCATCAATGGCCTATGGAGTTTACACAAACTACGAGTCTGACTACAATGGTGAATATGACATCGTTGCAGCTGTTGAAAGTCCTGCTGACAAATCAGAGTTATCTATAGTGGACTTACAGGCTGGTAACTATCTTCTTTTTGAAAATCAAGGTCAGATGCCTGATGCCATAATTGAGGCTTGGCAGGAGATTTGGGCTTATTTTTCAGATAAGGATTGCGAACACACTCGCGCTTACCAAACGGACTTTGAAACTTATACTGATGATAAATCTGTAAAAATCTATATCGGAATCAAATAACCATTCATTCTTGGCCCCGATCTTGCTTTTAATCTAAGTATATAAACTAAAACACTTGTTATTTTAGCAACTTAGATTAATCAAATGTGTCTATAATTTAGGCACATGTTAGGAGAGAGAATGAAAAAGAGATCACTAGTACTTATCCCAATGACATTAATGATGTTTTCATGTGAACAAATGGAGGCTCAAAAGAAAAGTAATCCAGAGATAACGACTCAAAGGAGTGCTAGTGAATCCGATATTGAATACTCTGCAAAATTATCTAGAATTGGTGAAATCTTAGTTAACAATCCAGTAGGCTTCGCTCATGCGAATGAGCTATTTGATAGAGCACTAAAGCTTGATGCAAATAATGATAAAGCTCTTTTTTACAGTGCCTTCACTGGAATTTACGAAACTCTTAGAGGGATTGGAGAAAGAGCCAGGCCCATGTCGGATACTCCTTCAGAATATGAAGCTAACTTAAAAAAATTAACGGACTACTATAAATACCCTGAGTTTAAAGAATTTATTATTGGAACTAAAAGCAGCTCAGTTATTAAGACTTATCAAGATGCTAAAAAGTTTATGCAGATTGAAGTAGATGGAGCTCTAGAGGCTGCAGTTGAGAAACTAGAAAAAATTGATAGTAATGTTGATATGATACTCACTAACCTAAAAACTGAAAACTCAGCAAATGAGACAAATTGTAAAACAGAAGAAGATGAAGAGGGGTCATACACAACATGTGACTTGAATGAAGAAATGAATTCTATTAATGCTTTACCAGGAACAAAGAGAAGTGTTGATTTAACTGATATTAAAATAATTGCAAGTGGGCTTAGAGCTCAAAGTGTTTACTTGAAACTATTAACTTCTTATAGCATTGATGGAGCTAAAAACTTAACCAATGAAATCAAAGTTAAAGAACTCGATCTTGGAAGAGATTTGACGGACGAAGAAACTCATACAATTGTTAAAAGATACCCAGATTTTTTAAGATTAGAAAGTGACCATAAAATGAATAAAATAATCTCAAATCTTGAATCAATTGTTGAGATGGGAATGGACCTAGACACATTAAATAATCAGTTTTGTGATAATGATGAAAGATCAAACAACCTTATAAAAACAATCTGTATTGGAGAAGCTGAAAGAGAGTCAATGAAAGAAACTCTTAGTTACCTATCAGGACCAAAAGAGATTTCATTAGGATTAGATGCAAAAGGTGTTGAAGTTAAAGTGCTAATGGATCTCCCTACTTATTTAGGTAATCCACTTCAAGATCTTAAATCTTTAATTACGGGATTAACTTACGACGAAGAAGGAAGTAATTCAGTAACTACTGAACCAGAACTTAATGGACTTTTTCCAAACAAAGACCTTATAGAAAAGCTAGGTCAAGTTGTTAACTAATTCATTTAAATATATTTTACTAATGGGAGTTCTTTTATGGGGCTCTCATTCTTTTGCTACTTGTGAATATAAGGTTGATAACTCAACTTATTATTTTCAAGGCGGTGCTAAATACAAAATTAGCCTGAAGATAGATAAGGTTTGTTCAAAAAATAATGTCTATAAAAGGGAACTCTCAGGAGTTACGATGAAACTATTTTTAGAAGACACTCTTGTTGATGAGTTTTACTTCAGAAAAGGATTTTGGCAACCGGACTCTCAATCATTTAGATTGTCTAAGAGCGTTGGTTCAACAAGTAATTGTTTTAAAAATCTTAAGAGCCTGAATATTGACCTTAAGAATCAATATATAAATTCCCTTACTGGTAATTATCTAAATTTATCTTCTGGGACTACCAGCTCACAAACCTGCAGTTAATTTATAGTTTATTGAAAACCAATGTAGATATAAGTCTAATATTGCTAATGCCTTTAATAGATCAAACTATTGTAAGTTTGTTTAGATGCGTTGCGCACCTAAATAAAAATAGTTCCTTTACATATCAACCCAAGCTAAATAATATCGTCAGCGGTAGTATCACGATTGAGTTACGGGTTAATCCGCCAGGTCGGGAACGAAGCAACGGGGCTTGTTGATTCTTTGTGTGGTGCTGCCACTTATTATTTCTATATTAAATCAAATAGATACCTAATATCTCCTTACATTTCACTATTTAAACGACCATTGTCTACTTGCGAATTGACTAATGGTCAGGCCCCATATATTTTGCGCTTACAATCGAGAGAGTTAATATATGACATACCAAGTACTAGCCCGAAAGTGGCGTCCGAAGCAGTTCGAGGACGTTATTGGACAGGAACATGTAACAAAAACATTAAGTAATTCTGTTCTAAAAAAACAGATTGGTCACGCTTACCTTTTAACGGGAACTCGTGGTGTTGGTAAAACGACTATTGCAAGAATCTTTGCTAAGGCGATTCGTTGTGAAGACTTAACAGCTTCCGGAAATCCTTGTTTAAACTGTAACTCATGTATCTCTGTAGATAGTGGAAATTCACTAGACTATATTGAAATTGATGGTGCATCTAACACTGGTGTAGATAATATTAGAGACCTTATTGATAATGCACAATACCTACCAACAAGTGGTGATCACAAAGTGTATGTAATCGATGAGGTTCATATGCTTTCGGTTAATGCATTCAACGCTTTACTGAAAACTTTAGAAGAGCCACCTGAACATGTCGTTTTTATTTTTGCAACAACAGATCCACATAAATTACTCGGCACAGTTTTATCGAGAGTTCAGCGTTTTGATTTTAAAAGTGTAAGTATTCCAAAGCTAGTAAGTCACGTTGAGATGATAGCTAAAGCTGAAGAAATAGAGTTTGAATCTCAAGACCTTATTAAAGAATTAGCAAAACATGGTAAGGGATCCGTTAGAGATACTCTTTCACTCATGGATCAAATCATGAGTCTATCAGTGGACAAAAAGATAACTGAAGACGTTTTATTAATGTCATTAGGTTTAGCAAATACAAGATCACTTTCCACACTCTTAAATGGATTATTTACAGGTAACAAAGCCGAATGTGTAAAAGCATTTGAAAGCGTGCTTAGTGAAAATATTGATTTAGAAAAATTTGTGCTTCAAGTTCTCGATAGTCTGTTTGAAATGATTGAAAGCCTTGATTCGAAAAATAATATTTCATCTACTATTGTCGATAAAAAAATTATTGAAAGCCTATCAACTTCTGAGCTTCTATGGATGTATGAAGTATTAGCTAAAGACTTTGAATGGGCCATGAAGTCACTAGATCCCGAAAAAACAATTTCTTTTGTGTTAATAAAAGTGGCACTTAGAGAGCAAATCATCAATCCAGTTCCAAGAGCAGCTGTTCAAGAAACTCAGGAATTTGCTCAGTTCGAAGTTACTCAAGATGTTCCCGACGATCTAGAAGAGATAGCTGTTGAAGTTGTTGCTCCAAAAATTATTGTTGAAAAAAATTGGGAAAACTTTCTTAGTTTTTCTATGACTCAATATAAGGCAATTGGAAGTAACCTTGAAAGAGGAAACCTTCTTAAACCAATAGATTTGAATTCGAAAAAACTGATTGTTGAGCTTGGTATTGTTGAAGCGAATAATATCTTTAATGAGTATTTGAGCTCCCCAGAAAATAAAGAAAAAATTAACGAAATGTTAAAAGAATTTTTTGAAAAAGAAGAAGTATTTTTTAAAATCACTATGTTAAATGCTGAAGAAAAAGAAAAAAAGAACTTTTCTAGTGTTGCTGAAATTGATGATAAAAAAATCGCTGACGCACTTGATGCAAAAAAAGAAAGAATTAAAAATAATGAATATATTCTAAAGGCCCAAGAGCTCTTTAACCGTTCAATCGATAAGATAATCGTAAATAAGGATTAACTATGGCAAACATGAATCAAATGATGAAACAAGCTCATCAAATGCAAGCTAAGCTCGCTACTCTACAAAAAGAACTAGATACTCGTGAATTCGATGCTAGCTCTGGTGGTGGAATGGTTAAGGCAATTGTTAATGGAAAGCAAGAGCTTATAAATATAGAAATCAATAAAGAGTGTGTTGATCCAGAAGATATCGAAATGCTTCAAGACCTTGTCAAGACAGCTGTTAATCAAGCTTTATCAACTTCACAAGAATCTGTTAATAAAGCTATGAGTAAAGTGACTGGTGGTTTATCAGTTCCTGGTTTATTTTAATAAATGCAGCTTCCAAGTAACATACAAAATTCAGTCACAGGGTTCTCAAGACTTCCTGGTGTCGGTGAAAAAACTGCTCTCAGGCAAGTTATGGCCATGACTAAATGGAGCGCTGATGAAATCTTAGAATTTTCAAGATCTATCCAATCGCTCAATTCTCTACGTTTTTGTGCTGAGTGCGGAATGTTTTGTGAAGAAAATTTATGTGAAGTTTGCCTAAGAGAAGAACGAAAGAATAATGGATGCATTTGTGTCATTGAAAATATTAGTGATCTAATGGCCATAGAAAAAAGTAATACCTTTCATGGTCTTTATCACATCCTCGGTGGTGTTCTTAACCCTCTCGCTGGAGTTGGTCCTGACCAATTAAAAATAAATACATTGATTGAAAGAGTTAAAAAGTACGACATAAAGACTTTGGTCCTTGCAATTAATCCTTCTGTAGAGGGAGATGCAACTTGTGCTTATCTTAATCAATTACTACCTGATGTTATTGTTGAAAGAATTGGCTTTGGTATTCCTATTGGTGGAAGTTTAGAGTTTTTAGATCCTTTAACAATCTCTAAGGCATTAGAAAATAGGAAGCTTTTATAATGAATCTAAATAGTCTTATTGCAGATTATTTTGAAAATAAATGTGAGTTTGATATCTCTATGACAACGGTTGTAAGGGCTGATGGCATTGTAGTTTACTCATCGAAAGATTTGAGACCTAAGGCTGCTTCTATAGGGGCACTTGTTGGTGGAGTGTGGCAGGCCGCTGAAGCGTTAAATACTCATAGTGGAGTTGAAGAGAAAGTAACTGATTATAGATTTAGCTTTGATAAAGCTGACAGTGGAATTTACATACTGCCAGTTCTTATTGAAGGGAGTAGCTATTACATGGCAACTCTATATAGTGATACTTTTAATCCCGCACTACTAAAAAGAAACTTTAGATTATTAAAAGAAGATATAGAAACATTTTTATCAATAAATAAGGTTACTAAAACTCACTTGAGAAAAGAATTTTTATTTAAAAATATTACTGACGAAGAGATGGATAATCTTTTCGCTTTTGGAAGGTAAACAATATGTCTTTTGTAAATTATCACACAAAAGAAATTAACTGTAAGATCGTCTACTATGGCCCAGGCCTTGGTGGAAAAACGACTAATATTCAACACGTCTATCAGCGTACTTCTGCGGGTGCAAAAGGCCAAATGGTTACGTTAAATACAGAAAATGAACGAACTTTATTTTTTGACTTTCTTCCCCTAGATTTAGGTCAAATAAGAGGGTACAAAACTCGATTTCACCTGTATACCGTACCAGGACAAGTGTTTTATGAAGCTAGTAGAAAGTTAATTCTTCGCGGTGTAGACGGAATCGTCTTTGTTGCTGACTCTCAAGTAGAGAGAATGGAAGATAACGTAGAGAGTCTAAAAGGTTTAAAAGCAAACCTCGAAGCTCAAGGCTATGAATTTGATAAAGTACCTATCGTAATGCAGTGGAATAAAAGAGATCTACCCAACACAGTCTCTACACAAGATCTAGACCGTAAGTTAAATGAATTTGACTTCCCAGCATTTGAATCAACTGCTACAACCGGTGAAGGTGTATTTGAGACATTGAAAATGATTAGTAAATTAGTATTGCTTAATATTAAAAGTGGATTGGACAACTGAGAGAGAGGAGAGCCTGTGAAACTTAAGAAAAAACAATTGGCAGAATTAAAAGAACAAATTATTGCTGAAAGAGAAAGAGTTTTAACAAAGTTAGGAATTGATGAAGAGATTTTCACTATAGCAAGTGAAGAAAGATCAGACGAAGTTGATCAAGCAGCAGCAGATTATCAAAGATCACAAATGCTTAGATTTAGAAACAGAGATGTTTTTTATGCAAAAAAATTAAAGCAAGCTTTACAAAAAATAGAAGATAACGACTACGGTCTATGTGTAGAGTGTGACGAGACAATTAATTTCAAAAGATTAATTGCAAGACCAACTGCTGACCTTTGTATTTCTTGTAAAGATGAAGCAGAAAAAGAAGAGCATTCAAACGTTATTGGAAGACAATCAAAGTCACTAGGTAAACAAGTGGATATGGTTAAGACTCTTTAGGTAATTGTATGACAAAAGTTGCAATAATTGGTGGAAGTGGAATTTATAATCTAGAGGGCGTTGAGACAGTTGAAGACTACCTCATCGAAACCCCTTTTGGTATGCCTAGTGGCAATATCAAAAAACTCATGGTTGAAAATACTCACTTCTACTTCATTGCAAGACATGGTGAAGGCCACAAAATCTCACCATCAGAAATAAATTTTCGAGCAAACATTTACGCTCTTAAAACACTCGGTGTTGATACTGTTATTAGTATATCGGCCGTAGGTTCGCTCAAAGAAGAGCACAGACCTGGTGATTTTGTTTTGGTCAATCAATTTATTGATTGGACCAAGGGAATACGTGCTAGAACTTTTTTCGATAACGGAGTCGTTGGACACGTAAGTGTAGCAGAACCAGTAAATTTAGTTCTTAGAGAGATTATTAAAAAATCCTTAGAAAAAACTGATGTGAATCACGCATTAGGTGGAGCTTACCTTTGTATTGAGGGGCCTCAGTTCTCTACTAAAGCAGAATCAAATATTTATAGATCTTTTGATGCGGACGTTATTGGTATGACAAATGTTCCAGAAGCATTTCTAGCTAAAGAAGCCGGGATGGCATACGCTACTGTTGCCATGGTTACGGACTATGATTGTTGGAAAGATGAGCACTGTACAGTTGATGAAATTATGAAAGTGATGAAAGAAAATTACAAGTCTGCCAGTAAACTTATTAAAAATCTTATTCCCACACTATCTGAATCACCATTAATATTTCAAGCAGAAAATAAACATGCAATTATGACTAACCCCGCTCTTGTTTCACCTGAACAAGAAAAAATTATTCAAACTCTACTCAATTAATGACAGCAGAATATGGAAAACATTATTCTGTTATGTTTGATGAATGCTTGTCGGCACTTATTAATAACGATTCAACAAATTTAAAATTTGCAGACATGACCTTTGGAGCTGGTGGACATTCTTTCGGAATTGCAAAAGCAGTAGAAGGTTGTACGGTTTATGCCGTTGACCAAGACCCAGATGCAATTAAGAATGGATTTAAAAAAATTGAAGAATACGATTTAAAAAATGTAAAACTTATAAAAACCAACTTTACAGATTTTCCTAATTGGATCGAAGAAAATGAACCCGAAACTAGGTTCCAAGGAATCTTGATGGACATTGGAGTGTCTTCTCATCAATTTGATACATTTGAGAGAGGCTTCTCTTTTAGGGCCGATGCCTACCTCGATATGAGAATGGACTATGAAAATGAATCTGCCCCTACAGCCGCAGACATATTAAATGATTACGAAGAAGAAGATCTAGCAAATCTCATCTTTCAATATGGAGAAGAGAGACTATCTAGAAGAATTGCAGCAGAAATTGTGGCTAGAAGATCTGAAAAAAGAATTGAGAGAACAAAAGAGCTCGAAGATATATGTTTTCATGCTTATCCTAAAAAAATGCGTTTTGGAAAAACTCATCCAGCAACTAAGACTTTTCAGGCTCTACGAATCGCCGTAAACGATGAATTAGGTGTTCTTGAGAATACTATACAAAAATTGTTTGATATTTTGGATGTCGGTGGCACCTTGGCCATAATCTGTTTTCATTCTCTAGAAGACCGAATAGTTAAACATAAATTCAAAGAAATTTTTCAAACCGACAAAAATATTGCTAAAATAATAACTAAGAGACCATTATTGCCAACAGAAGAAGAAGTTTCTGAAAACAAAAGGTCTAGAAGTGCGAAGCTGAGAGTTATTCAAAAAATAGCCTAAAGCTTTTTTAACACCACGGAGGGTTGTTATGACTGCTAAAAGAAGAGTAAAGTCTAGAAAGACTAAAAGCACACCTATAAAAAATTTCCTCGAAAAATATGTACTTACATCTCAAACTTTTCCATTAATTTGTGTTCTTGGAACTCTTGGAGTCATGTTTGTTCTCATAAGAATGAAAGGCCTTGAGCAAGATTATCGCTATAGTGATATAACGAAGAAAATTAAAATCCAAGAGACAGAAAATAAAGAACTCAAAGCAGAGCGAGCAAGAATGCTATCAATTAAAAAACTTAAAGGCTTCGCTACAAAATATAAATTGAAAGAACCCGACGAGAAACATATTATAATTATTCCCTAACTTGGTAGATTAATGAAAAATAAAATTAGAGTCGTTTTCGTTGGAATAAGCATACTTTTTTTAAGTGTGATAGTGAGAGCCGTTCAAATTCAAGTAATAAAAAGAAATAAGCTTATTACATATTCTAATAGCCAGGTTAAGCGAGAAATTAAAAGCTACCCTGAACGTGGTCATATTCTTGATAGAAACGGCAATCCGCTGGCCATCAATATTAAAAGCTTCGACTTATTCACTTACCCTATAACAGATAATCAGATGTCAAAGAAGCTAGATGAGCTTGAGAGAGTTGTCCCTCAACTAAACTTTGCTAAACTTAGAAAAACAACAATGAACCGAAGTGGAAAATTCACTTGGTTAGGAAGAAAAGTCGACATCAATGCCCAGCAACTTGAACTGTTAAAAACAGTTGAAGGTGTAAACATAAGAATTCAAGCAAGTCGATTGTATCCAAATCATGAACTGGCATCTCAAGTATTAGGATTTGTTGGTGTTGATAATGATGGCTTATCAGGTCTTGAATATGAATTTAACGATGATCTCAAGGGCAAGGCAGTTATTGAACGTTATAGTAAAGATGCTAAAGGTCGAAAAATTAAGTCTAAGCAAATAAGTGTTCCTGGAAAAGCTCATGATTTAATACTAAGTATAGATAAAGATATCCAAGCCTCGTTAGAGACCTATTTAAAAGAGGGAGTACTTGAATCTGATGGTGAAAGTGGAGGAGCAGCTGTAATGGATGCCGAAACTGGTGAAATATGGGCCATGGCAAATTATCCATCTTTTGATCCAAATGACGTTAAAAATACAAAACTCTCTGAAAGACGCCTCTCCTTTGTTTCTGACCAATTCGAGCCAGGCTCAACATTTAAGACTTTAACAATTGCATCGGCGCTAGAACATAATATTGTTAAACCTGATACAAACTACTACTGTGAAAAAGGAAAATATCTTGTTGGAAATCACTACATCAGTGAATCAGATAATAAGCACGCATTCGAATGGTTATCAGTAGAAGATATTCTTAAATACAGTTCTAATATTGGGACCACAAAAATTGCATTCGATCTTACCTACCCCAACCTCAAAAAAACATTGGATAAGTTCAAAATTGGTGTTCGAACAGGAATTGAAAATCCTGGGGAAGCTAAAGGATCAATTGATAAAAAGGGAAATATCTCTCCACTTAGACTAAGTAATATAAGTTTTGGTCAAGGTGTTGCAACAACAGGTATTCAAATGCTTGCTGCGTATGCGGCTATAGCAAATGATGGTAAATATGTTGTCCCTACCATTGTTAAAGGTGATCACAACAAGAGTAAGGCAAAAAGAATTATCTCTGTAAAAACAGCAAGAATACTTCAGGAAATGTTAGTTAAAGCAGTCGAGGAAGGTACCGGTCAAAATGCAATGGTTAAACACTTTAAAATTGCTGGTAAAACCAGTACTGCTCAAGCTGTAGATAAAAATGGTGGATACGTTGGATACAATCCGGGCTTTATAGGTTTTCCTTTAAATGTAGGCAAGAAGTTTGTTGTTTATACATACGTAAAAAAACCTAAAAAAGCATATTCATATTATGGAAGTACAGTTGCTGCTCCCATATTCCAAAAAATTGTAAAAAGTATTCTTTATAAAAGAAAAGAATACAATCAACTTGCGAGTGTAAGTACAGGAAAAAAGAATTCAATTGATGAAATTCGTTTTAAACAGTCTGCTAAAAGAACAGTTGTGAAAGGTATTGTTCCTAATCTAATAGGTTTGGACAAGTCGAGTGCATTTCATCTATTAGATAAATCAAAAATTAAATATACCTATAGAGGGTTTGGTGTCGTTCACTCACAGTCTCCCCGTGCGGGTGATCCACTTCCCAGTGACACAGAAGTTAAACTAAAGTTTAAAACACCAAGCTATGAATAACATACAATGGAAAACAAGTAGCTGCACAAAAGATTCTATTCTTTTTTATTACTTTCCTGAAAATACCCCATTAAGAATTGCACAGTTTAAAGAGAGGATTAAAAGTACTGAATTCCAGACCTGCTACGTAAATATTGAACTAACATTAGAGAAGGTAATCTCTTTGACTGATGAAAAGTGGGCAGAAAAACGAGAAGCTCTTTGCAATGAAATATATCCATTTCGAGTACAAAAACTTATTGGAATAACTGGTACCAATGGAAAAACAACGACTACAGATATTATTAGACAGCTATTAATTTTGAAAGATAAAAGCGTCGTCACTGTCGGAACATTGGGTGTATATCATAATGAGTTGAAGGTTGATGATTTTGGACTAACTACTCCAGACTATATTGATCTTAGAAAAACACTTAATGAGTATGATAGTGAGTATGCAGTAATAGAAGTCTCAAGTCATGCTCTTTCACAGAATAGATTTTCAAAAATAAACTTTGATAGAGCAATATGGACAAGTTTTTCACAAGACCATCTTGATTATCACGAATCTATGGAACGTTATTTTAAAGCAAAAGAAAAAATAGTTAACCTAACAAAACAAAATATTTATATCTACTCATTAGACATTTTAATTCACTCAAAGTTGTCCAGTAAAAAAGTAAAACTAACTGAGCCAACTCAACTTCATACTTCTAAATACTTTTCAATATCTTATAATAAGAAAAACCTTAGTCTCGCAATTGATCTGTTAAAAGATGAGGGGCTTAAGTTTACCGAAGAGGAGATTGATAAGTTGGAACAGACACCTGGGCGTTTTAACATTTATGAGAATAAAAACAGGAAAATAATTATTGATTTTGCACATACTCCAGAAGCATTGATTAATGTTGGCTCAGAGTTAAGGAAAATATTTCCAAATAAAAAAATTATTACAATCTTTGGTTGTGGTGGTGATAGGGACCGAAAAAAAAGACCATTAATGGGAGAGGCGGCAAGTATCTTTTCAGACTTGATGGTAATAACATCTGATAACCCAAGAACAGAGATTCCAATTGCGATCATTGAAGATATATATATCGGGTGTGATAAAGATAAAACAATTAAAGTCGTTAATAGGAGTGAGGCTATTGAAATGGCATTGCGAGATAATGATGATGCAGTTTTTCTTATAGCGGGAAAGGGACATGAAAAATATATAGAGACTAATGGCGAGAGAAGTTATTATAGTGATGAAGAAGAAGTTAAAAAGGTTTTAAATGATTTATATTAGTGATTTTACAAATTGTTCATCCTTTATAAGCTCAAAAGAAAATGAAGCAAAAAAAGTATTAATAAATACTGATTCAAGAACATTGTCTTCTGATGAAACTTTTTTAGCAATTACAGGTGATAACTACAACGCATTAAGTTTCTTAGATAGTGTTGTAAATTCAGGTTGCTCCACTGTTATCTATACAAAAACAGATGAAAATGATTTATTGATTAAGAACTTTGAAAGCAAAATTAATTTTGTGGCAACTACAGATTCAATAAAATTTCTACAACAAATTACAAATATCCTCAGTAATAGATTTCAAGACAATGGTGGAAAGCTTATCGCTATAAGTGGATCAAATGGAAAGACTACAACCAAAGAGATGCTATTTCACCTACTTCACTCGATTGAGCCTCAGACAATATGTACTCAAAAAAACAATAATAACCATATCGGAGTTCCTCTCACACTTTTACAAATTAACAAAAATACAAAATATGCAATTATAGAACTTGGAAGTAATCATCCTGGAGAAATTAAAACACTTTGTGAAATTGTAAATCCAGCTATCGGCTTAACAACAAATATTGGCGATACTCATTTAGAATTTTTTAAAAATAGAGAAAATGTTTTTACCGAGGAAGGATACCTATATTACTCGATTCTTAATTGTGAAAAAAAGAATAAAATATTCTTCAAAAACACAGACGATGAACTTTTAGAGACCCTTTCTTATAGCTCATTTATTCACGAGTTTGGGCGCACCGCAAAAGACTCGAATTTTACTATTGAAAAAGAATACTCAATTGTTCACAATAATGGACATGAGTATAAGATCATTAATAAATATATTACTGGGAAGCATAATTTTCACAATCTTTGTCTTGCTTTTATCGTGGCAAAAAGCCTTGATTCTAATCGCACAAAAGAATTTGTCTCGCTTTGCGAAAGCTTCAAGCCGACAACTAATCGTTCTGAATGGTTAGAAGTTGGAAAGTCTAAAATATTTTTAGATGCTTACAATGCGAATCCAAGTTCAATGATTGCTGCAATCGAAGGCTTTTTGGGAGTTGCATCTACTTCAAGCTGCCTAATAATTGGGGATATGAACGAGTTAGGTGAAGATGAGATATCCTTTCATCAACAAACCGCAAAGTTCGTTAGTTTACAAGAAGCCAAAAAAGTTATTTTCGTCGGACGCTTTGCGCAAGCGGCTTCAGAATTTTGTGCGGGCTCGGAGCATTTTGACTCTGCACAACACTTAAAAGAATACTTCTCTAAAAGCATCTTAAATACTTATAAATACATCTTTATTAAAGGCAGTCGGTCTTTACAACTTGAGTCAATCTTAGATATAACTTCACATTAGAAAAAACTAAGGCTTACTTAAATGTTGTACCATTTGTTATATCCAATGAGCTTGGACGTTTCGCTTTTTAATGTGTTTCGATATATTACCTTCCGATCATTTATCGCCTTTGTTGTTGCGTCTATTGTTTCCATTTTATGGGGTAAGCGATTTATCGGTTACATGCAAAGAAAACAATTTGGACAAACAATTCGTGAAGATGGCCCTAAAGAACATTTAAAAAAAGCTGGAACACCAACGTTAGGTGGAATATTTATTATTGGTTCAATTTTAATTACTATGGCGATTACTGGTAACTTCAGCTCTCCCCCATTTGTTATTAGCTTAGTTGTTATGATCTCATTTTTTATTTTGGGATGGCTTGATGATTATTTAAAAATTATCAAAAAAAATTCAGATGGAGTTTCTGCCAAAAGTAAACTAGCTTGGCAATTTATTACTTCGCTTGCTGCATGTTGGTACTTGGTAGAGTATGGAGTTATTGATACTTATCTTTATGTTCCATTTGTTAAGGGGCCACTCTTAGACCTTGGATCTTTTTATATATTCTTTGCAAGTGTAGTAATCGTGGGATCGAGTAATGCTGTTAACTTAACAGATGGACTTGATGGATTAGTTACAGGGCCAGTTATAACGAGTTCAGCAACTCTAGGTATATTAGCTTACGTTGCAGGCCACGTAACGATGTCACAATATTTATTTATTCCATACATCGTTAATGTCGGAGAACTCATGGTACTCGCCGCAGCCATCGTTGGCGCGAGTGTTGGGTTTCTTTGGTACAACTCTTACCCAGCTCAAGTTTTCATGGGAGATGTCGGCTCTCTATCTCTTGGTGGAGTGTTAGGAACCATAGCTGTTGTGACAAAAAATGAAATATTATTTGTCGTTATTGGTGGGATTTTTGTGATGGAAGCAGTCTCTGTAATCTTACAAGTTGGCTCTTACAAATTACGTAAAAAAAGAATATTTAAAATGGCACCTATACACCATCACTTTGAATTGAAGGGATGGCCGGAGCCGAAAGTAATCGTTAGATTTTGGATTATAAGTATTGTCTTATCCATTCTAGCACTCGCAACACTAAAATTAAGATAGGAGAAATAATGGAAAAGTACAATGGTAAGAAGGTCTTAGTTATCGGTCTTGGTAAAACAGGATTTGCTTTGATAAACCTTTTCAATACATTTAAATGTGAAATTAGAGTTACAGATATTAAACCAATCTTTGATTTAAATAAGCCTGTAAAAAGATTAAAAAAAGTTACACCTACCCCAGCTATGACTTTGGGTGAGCATAAACTAGAAGACTTTTTAGCAGCTGACATTATTGTCTATTCTTCAAGTGTTGATCCAAATATGCCACAACTTCAAGCAGCGAGAGAAGCTGGTAAGGCCGTGTATAGTGAATTCGCTTTTGCATATGAAAACTGTGACAAACCGGTTATTGCGGTTTGTGGAAGTAAAGGTAGAACTACAATCGCTCACATGATTGGATTTGCATTGAAACTTGAAAAGAAAAATGTATTTGTCGGTGGAACTAATACTGAACCATTCTGTAACTTTCTTGTTCAACCTGAAAAAGACGACATAGACTATGTTGTTGTTGAAGTTAGTCCATTTCAGTTACAATCAATGGATAATTTTAGCCCAATTTTAGCTGTATATCCAAATATTGAAGAAAGAATGATTGAAGGAAGATTTAAAACTGCTGGTGAGTATATTGAAAACTCATTAAAAGTTTTAAAAAATCTTAACAAAGATAACTACTTAATCGTAAATTTCGATAAATTATCTAGCAACTCAATTCTTAGAAACTCCGAAGCTCAAACTTTTTGGTACTCGAGAAAGTCATTCGTAAAAATGGGAGTGATAACTGAAATTCAAGGTACTCACTTTCATGACAAAAGAATCCATTCAAATACTCATTACCATTCAGAATTTAAAGTAAATCAAATGAGAATTGTTGGTCAAAACAACAGAGAAAACTTACTTGCAGCAATTACAGCTCTAAAAGCTTTAAAAGTTTCAGATGTATCTATCCAGCTAGCAATTGAAAAATTTCCAGGTATTCCACATAGGATGGAGTTTGTTATCGAAAAGAGTGGAGTTAACTTTTATAACGACGCTAAGTCAGAAACTATGGCTGAGATGGCCGAAACACTGAAGAACCTCAAGGGATCTGTTATTTTAATCTCTGGTGGTAAAGATACAGAGCAAATGTATGAGGGTTACAACGAAATAATTAATGAAAAAGTCAGACTTATGGTGCTGGTTGGTGAGTGTAAAGAGAATATGAACAGAATTATTGGTGATTCAACTCAAACTTTCCTCGTTGGATCTTTTGATGAATCTATTCTTCTAGCATTTCAAAAATCTAGGACAGGTGACACGATAATCCTTTGTCCAGGTAACGACTCGTCAGATATTTTTAGAGATTATGAAGAGAAAGGTAACTATTATAAGAAATTAATTTTTCAAATATAATTAACCGTTGATGTTCCATGTCACGTTCTGATATCATTTAGTTATGACAGAAAAGATAAAAAAATATTTTGTTTGGGACATCAGCATACTTGTCTTTATTGGTCTTGTAATGGTCTGGTCTTCAAGCTGGATTGTAGCAAAAGAAAATCTTGGCTCCTCAATTCACTTTGTTTCGAAACAAATCATTTTCTTAGTATTCGGCTCGGCTTTAGCATTTGCCGTTTCTAAATCAAAACTTGGGTTTTGGTTTAAAAATGCTTACAGAATTAACTGTGCCGCAACATTTCTATTATTTTTAACTTTTACACCTATGGGACTTGTTATTAAAGGTTCTAGTAGGTGGTTAAGCTTTGGTGGCTTTAGCTTACAGCCAGGTGAGTTTGTTAAATATACAGTAATGTTCTGTGCTCTTAGTTACTTTTCAAATTTTAATAAATATTCCCGTAACGATAAGTTACTTTATGTATTAAATCTTTTGGTGCCCCTTGGTTTACTAATCTTGCAACCGGACTTTGGTACATTTAGTATTACGGCCGTTATGATCGCTTTTATTTGGTTTATGAGTGATCTTCCTAGAAAATATTTTTATTCGTCTATGGTTTTAGGCGCAGTATCAGGTGTCGCAGTTCTTGTTGCAGCTCCTTACAGAGTAAGAAGGTTAATGACCTTTATGGATCCGTGGGCCGACCCGCAGGGTTCAGGCTTTCAAATTATTCAATCATACTTAGCTTTTGCAAATGGCCATATCTTTGGAAAAGGAATTGGTAACAGTAATGAGAAACTCTACTACCTGCCTGAAGCTTACAATGACTTTATCTTTAGTGTTATCGGTGAAGAGCTAGGGCTTATTGGAGTTATTGCAGTAGTAGCATTCTATATGATTTTCATATATCTTGGCTTTCGACTAGCACTTTCAGTTAAGAGTAAATTAAATACTCAATTGATCGCAGCAGTAATTTTTGCCATTGGCTTTCAGGCATTTTTAAATATGGGGGTTGTCCTTGGACTACTTCCAACTAAAGGACTTAACCTGCCATTTATTTCTTATGGTGGGTCATCTTTAGTTGCAAACTTAATAGCTCTTGGAGCAGTATTTTGTGCACTATCGCCAAAGTCTCAGATAGACAATGATGTTGAAAAACCTCAGTCTTATTCATTTAACCCTTAGGTTTTTATCATGGAAAAAATATACTTAGTAGCAGGCGGAACCGGCGGTCATATTAATGCTGCTTTATCAATCGGTAACGATTATAAAGACACGTATGACGTCCACTATATTACAGGAACTAGATATCTAGACTATCAACTTTTCAAAGGAAAGAAGGTAATCCACTTCGCAAGTAAACCGCTTAAAGTTAAAAACCCTATTTATCTCGCTGTTAATATTATTAAAAATATAATTGTATTCATGAAGCTAATTTTTTTATTTTTAAAAACAAAACCCAAGTTTTTCATAGGTGCTGGCGGCTATGTTTGTGGACCTGCTCTACTTGCAGGTTGGATGCTAAGAAAACCAATTTTTATTATCGAGCAGAATGCAACAGCCGGATTAACAAATAAGCTTTTAGCAAAAATATCAAATAAAGTGTTTGTTCATTTCGAAAATACACGTGGTTTAGAACACAACACTAAATTAGTACTGGCGGGAAACCCTATTAGAAAAGATATAAGATTCAGCGAGCAAAATTTTGAAAAAGATACAATTAAGGTATTGGCCTATGGGGGAAGTTTAGGTGCAAATCAAATAAATAAATCTCTATATAAGTATGTTCCTAAAAAGAATCAAAAAGTTCATATTCATCATCAGGTCGGTAAAAATAATATAAATCTAGAAGTAGAAGCGGAAAACTATTCTCAATTAGAATATATCTCAGATATGCAAAGTGAATATGACTGGGCAAATATTATAGTTGCCCGCTCTGGAGCTTCAACTGTTGCGGAGTTAAGAGTTGTTGGCAAGCCATGTATCTTAATACCTTTTCCAGGACATTCAGATCATCATCAAGTCTATAACGCTGAAGAATTAAAAAAAGATGCAAGTTTTCCAGTTATGATTTTGGATAGTATGAAAACAACTAAAGAATTATCAAAACAACTTCAAGCAATAATTGAAAACTTTGAGTTTAGTCAAAAAAAACTTGAAAGGACAAATATTGTAGACTCATTTGCAATTATCGATAAAGAGATTCAAAAATGTATGGAATAAATAAAGATCTACACTTGCACTTTATTGGTATCGGTGGAATTGGAATGAGTGGAATTGCAAAGGTTCTTATGAATCTAGGTTATTCTATCAGTGGTTCAGATTTAGGCGAGAATGAGACGACTGATAAATTAAAGAAAGCTGGTGCTAAGATATACAAGGGACATGCAGCGGAGAATATAAAACAAGTACAAATCGTAGTTTACTCATCTGCTATAGATGAAAATAACCCCGAAATAATTGAAGCAAAAAAACAAAAAATACCAATGATTCGAAGAGCAGAGATGTTGGCTGAACTAATGAGACTAAAGTATGGGATGGCCGTAGCCGGATCTCATGGTAAAACAACAACCACAAGCTTTCTATCGACAATTATGAATGGGTTAAATCATAATCCGACCTACATAATAGGTGGATTGGTAAAGAACTTACAAGACAACGCAGCTATTGGAGATAGTGATCTATTGATTGCTGAGGCTGATGAATCCGATGGCTCATTTCTCTATTTAAACCCTATCATGTCAATAATAACCAATATAGATAATGACCACCTCGATTATCATAAAACATTAGATAATTTAAAAAATGCCTTTTCCGAATTTTCAAATAAAGTTCCATTCTACGGTGTGGTAGCTTTAAATGCGAATGATAGGCCAAGTGTAGAACTGTTAAAAAAACTTAAAAGACCACATATCTTTTTTGCCGTCGAAGGATTAGAGCTATATAGCAATCAAGTAGATATATTTGCAAAAAATGTAGAAGAAACAGTTGATGGTGCAAAGTTCAATGTCGTTGTTGAAGATGAAGTTGTTCCCTTTGAAATATCATTGAATGGGCTACACAATATCTCAAATGCACTTGGTGCAATTTCTTTAGCAAGGGCCTATGGTGGAAAACTTGTTGATATAGCAAAAGCTATCAAAACTTTTGAGGGCGTAAGCCGTCGCCAAGAAGTAATTTATAGGAGTGATTCCTTAGTTGTTATAGATGACTACGCCCACCACCCCACTGAAATAAAAGCAACAATCAGTACTGTAAAGAATAAATTCCCCAATAAAAAGTTAGTTGTATGTTTTGAGCCACATAGATTTTCAAGAACAAAAAACTTTTGGGAGGAGTTTATCGTAAGTTTTGAGGGGGCTGAAGAATTATACATTTCCCCAATATATGCAGCAAGTGAACAACCAATCCCGTATATTGATTCGGAAGTATTGGTTAAAAATATTAATGGTACGGGAATTCCTTGTTTCTACCTTGATCATACGGAAAATATTTCGAAGGTTATTGATGCCCATTCGTTGGCACAATCTGTTGTTCTCACCCTTGGGGCGGGAGCAATTAGTAAAATTGCAAAAAAGATAATTAATGAAAAATTTAATAAGTGAACTTGATTCCATTGATGATGTTGAACTGAAAATAGACTCTGAGCTGTCTCGATTTACTACTATTAGATTGAAGAATAAGGGAGACATTTTAATCGTAAAATCTATTGAGGCATTAAAAGAGACGATTAAAATTTTAAAAAAATATAAAAAAGCCTATCATCTCGTTGGTTGGGGAGCGAATCAAATTCTCCATAACACAGCTGACGTTTACTTTATTAAGTTACAATTTGAGTTTGATAGAAACTATCTTGCAAGTGCTCGAGATGAATATTATCTTCCTGCAAATATTTCACTAAATATATTAACAAGCCATGCAAAAAGGTTTGGACTTAAGGGGTGGGAGGTATTCACAGGAATACCTGCAAGCTTGGGTGGTGCCGTATATATGAATGCTGGAACAAACTTAGGAGAAATTAAGGATATTGTGAAATCAGTAACTATCCTTAGGTCAAATACAGAAATTGAAGAAGTGATTATCGAAAAGGATTCATTTAAATATCGAGGAAACAATTTTGTTAAAGATGGAGATATTATCCTTGCTTTAACTTTGTATCATCACGGATTAGACGAGTCACTTTCAATAAAAATAGAGGATTACCTAGATTTACGAAAGAGAACACAGCCCCTTCAAAGCTATAACTGTGGTTGTGTCTTTAAAAATTATGACTCTAACCATAGAGCTGGTCAATATATTGACGTTTTAGGAATGAAAGGTTTAAGACTTGGAGACTTAATGGTGAGTAATAAGCACGCAAACTTTATTGAAAACTCAGGGGATGCAAAATCTGTAGATTTTGTAGAGCTAACAGATGAGATAAAGTACCAGCTGGAACTCTTTTCAGGAATTCAGTTTGAATTAGAAGCAAAAGTCTATTAAACTATAAGCTATGAGAAATATACTGATTCCTATTTCCCTATTTTCACTACTCTTTCTTGGCGAAGTTTTTTCGGCATCTAAAAGAAGCGCCTTCATAGGTGAATTACACTACAAGACCGTATTTAATAAATGTCCCTCTAAGGTTGGCGGAAAGCTAACTCTTATACTGATGAAAGAATTTGAAAAGAATAAATCATTAAAAGATGTAAAAGAAAAAATAGTTACAGAGAAGTTAGATCAAAAATACTTTTTAAGTGATTATAAAATTACTTTTGATCCATTATTAAATAGAATTAAATTCGACTTTCAATGTCCGGATGCTCTTATGAAGGTTCAAATCTATAAAAAAAATGGAGATGAGTTCTATACGGCCATTTTAGTTGATAATGGAGACCTTGTTGATCCTACATATGAAGTACTTTTACGAGGTGAAAAAAAGCTTAAAGGTAAACTGCCCGAACTCGCAGTTCCAGTTACTGTATTAGATAGTAAGGGACATTTAGAGATCACAAAACTTGTGGCCAATATGACACCAGATTTTAGAAAAAAGATTTCTGAAGTGATTATTAACGACAATAAAGAGCTTACAATTATACTATCTCTCAATAAAAGAGCGGCCAGTGTCTTCATGGGGAAAGATTACTGGAGTGAAAAGGTCGAGAAACTTGTAAAAGTCATAACTTACCTCAAAAAGAAAAAAACGATCCCAGCTATTATAAATCTTACCAATTCTAAGAAAATAGTTGTCAAGTTCTCTGACACCCTCTAAAGTTATAGTAAGTGCGTAGCGCACAACAAATGATTACAGAATGAATCTGTAACTATATTTATACATTTAGAAATATAGTGAGAAAGGAATCTCGCATGAACGAAAAGCAACAAATAGTATCATTAGACGTCGGAACGACTAAGGTATGCACCATCATTGGTACAGCCAGCGCTGACGGTATCGAAATTATCGGGGTGGGTTCTCATCCAAGTTATGGTCTTAAGAAAGGTTCAGTAGTAAATATAGACAAAACAGTGCGTTCAATTCGCTGTTCTATAGAAGATGCAAAACAGATGTCTGGTGTTCAAGACATAACTCACGCTACAATTGGAATTGCCGGTAATCATATCTATTGTTTTAATAGCTCTGGAGTTGTTGCTATAAAAGGCAAAGAGATTGTCGCTGCAGATGTAGAAAGAGTTATAGAAGCTGCTAAGGCTGTACTAATTCCATCTGATAGAGAAGTTCTTCATGTTATTCCACAGGAATTCAGAGTTGATAATACTGCTGGTATTAAAAACCCCGTTGGAATGTGTGGTTCAAGATTAGAAGCACATGTTCATATTGTGACTGGAAAAACTCCACTAATTCAAAACTTAATCAAATGTGTTGAAGCCGCAGGTATTCACGCAGAAAATATTATACTTCAACCAATTGCTTCATCTAGATCCGTTTTAACTGATGAAGAAAAAGAGCTTGGTGTAGTCCTTGTTGATATTGGTGGTGGAACTACAGATATTGCTGTTTGGAAAGATGGAAGTCTCGTCCACTCTCAAATTATTCCGGTTGGTGGAAATCACTTTACGAATGACTTAGCAGTTGCTTTAAAAATTCCACACAATGAAGCTGAAAGAATAAAATTAAATCACGGCTGTGTTCTTCCTGAAAAGGTCAATCAGTCGGCCCATATTTCTGTTCAAGGACTATCTGGAACTAAGCCTAGAGAAGTGAGGCTTGGTACTGTAGCTGAGGTATTAGGTGCCCGTGCAGAAGAATTATTTTCTGTTATTGATGGTATGGTTAGAGATAACAATCTTCACACAATGATTAACGGTGGATATGTTATTACTGGTGGTGGAGCTTTAATTAAAGGACTTCAGGAGCTTGCTGAATATGTATTAGAGAAGCCAGCGAAAATTGGTTTTCCTAAACCGTTTGGTGGAATGACAAATATCATGCAAAATCCCAAGTTCTCGACTGTCCTCGGTTTAATGCTTGAGTCGACAAGAGAAATTGAAAACAATAATAGTAATAACAAAAAAACGAAGAAATCACATAATAATGCTTCAAGTGAACACGACATACTTGGAAAATTTAGTGACTCTTTAAAAAACGTATTTAGAGAAATATTTTAATTCGGAGGATATGATGTTTGAAATAGCAGATCAAAACGAAAATGAAACAGGTGCAAAAATTAAAGTTATTGGTGTTGGAGGCGGCGGATGTAATGCTGTTAATACAATGATCAAGTCTGGTTTAACAGGTGTAGAGTTCATTGTTGCAAATACTGATTCTCAAGCTCTTGCAGCTAACCTTGCTCCAGTAAAAATTCAATTAGGTTCAGACTTAACTAAAGGTCTAGGAGCTGGTGCAAATCCTGAAGTTGGAAGAAAAGCTGCTTTAGACGACTATGAAAGATTAAGTGATGTGCTTGAGGGCGCAGACATGGTTTTTGTAACTGCCGGAATGGGTGGTGGAACAGGAACAGGTGCTGCTCCAGTTATAGCAAAGCTTGCGAAGGAAATGGGCGCACTAACAGTTGGTGTTGTTACTAAACCATTTATGTTCGAAGGTAAAAAGAGAATGAAACAAGCTGGTCTTGGAATTCAAGCTCTTGAAGAATGTGTCGATTCACTTATCACAATTCCAAATCAAAGACTTTTACAAATTGCAGGAGAGAGTTTGTCTTTAGTTGATACATTTAGAAAAGCTGATGAAGTACTTCTTCACGCAGTTCAAGGTATCTCTGACCTGATTAATAACACAGGTTTCATTAACGCCGACTTTGCTGACGTAAGTACAGTTATGGCAAACAAAGGTCTGGCACTTATGGGTACCGGGATTTGTAGTGGACCTGATAGAGCAGTTAAAGCTGCAACAGATGCTATTAGCTCTCCCCTTCTTGAAGATATTACTATTGATGGTGCGACGGGAATTATTATTAACATATCCGGAAATAGCTCGTTATCAATGCATGAGACAAATGAAGCCGTTACTTTAATTATGGAAGCTGCTGATGAAGATGCTGAAATTATCTTTGGAACTGTTATTGATGATGACTTGGGTGATGATATAAAAATCACAGTTATTGCTACAGGCCTTGGCGGTGGGAATGCTGTTCGCGAAATCGAAAAGACAATACCAAGTATAAAAATTGGAAACAATGAGTCTACATTTCAAGCTCCGGCTTATGTTGAACCAATGGATTCTCCAATTGAGGACCTTCCGGCGTTTTCAGATGTTGTAACAAATAATGATACATCAACTCTCGATACATTTTTAACGAAAAGTGCAGTTAATGAATTAAGAGAAGAAACAATTGAAGCAAATCAGACAAGATATGAAAAACTTTCACCTTCATCACCGGCGACTGAGAGAACTAATCTTGCACAAACAATTCAAAGTGCAGCTAATAGCTATGAATCAAATAAATCAGATGATGAATCAATTGAATTAAGTTCAAAAGATTCTCAAAAAGAAGAAGTCGCTAAAGAGGGCTCAAGAGCTAAATCGATAGCTGAAAAACTTGGATTTATGAACTTTGATGATGATGAGTTTGATACACCAAGCTTTATGAGAAAAGATGGACCTTCATCTGAATCACAAGCTTAATTGAATTAAATTATAAAAAAATGCCTCACTCAGTGGGGCTTTTTTTTTGATAATAATCTAAGGTTGTAATTATTTGACCGTTTGATTCTTTATATGATGAACGAAGAAAACCTAAAGTTCCTTGCTTGAAATTAGATATCTTTTTGTTGAATAGAACAACACTGGCTTCTTCATTTCCTGGCGAACACTCACATGACTCTGCAATAAACCAGATACTATTTTTATATAATTGATAATGTTCTTTGCAAAAAGATAAACTATCTTCTTCGATAACTGTTGATTCATCAAAAACGTCATCACAAATTACACAAATACTTTTTGAAGAAACTTTTTGAATCTTATTCATTGACTGAGATATTAAAAATGCAACCAAGATAATTGTAATCGCTATGTAGACAGCGATCACTGTACGTGCACGCTAACAATAGGCTTGTACCCTAAAATGTTATTATATGTTTGACGGGCTTTTATCCTCAGCTTTTCTCCGGCGTAGTCATTATCTTTGTTTTTCATATCTGTGAAAAAATATTGAGATAAAATGTCTAGAAAGTCTTCTTCATAAGAATCAATATGCTTTGGAAGTCCCTTATGAGTAAGAGTTAAGCTACGGGTCTTCTTTGATACACTTATGAAGATAGCACCATTACAAGCCATCTTGCGTCTCTCTGAAATCTTCTCTCTTTCAATTTCAATTTTTCTACTATGGATAAGTCTAGGCTCACTGGCCTTTTGATTTACAATTTTAAATGAAAAATCAGATCCAAGTGCGATAGTATCGAAATTTTTCATCAAAATTGGAATTGCTTTTGTATTATCTTTTATAAACTTAATATGACGATTGAGAAAAAATACTTCTCCATGAATTGGAACATAGTGAGTTGGATTTATTTCACTTAAGAGTGCAAGAAGATCCTGTTGTCCAGGGTGACCAGAGGCGTGAATGTTTCGTTCACTAGCGGTGATTATCTCAGCACCTTTCATAGCAATATCATTATATATACGATAGATTTTTTTCTCATTCCCCGGAATTGACTTAGAGCTGAATAGAAAGAGATCTCTATTATTTATCTTAAAGTATTTATGTTCACCCGAAGTAACTCGTCTCAAAGCTCCAAAGTGATCACCTTGGCAACCGGTAAGCATGATAATTAAATTATCAGCCCCGTGATTGTTTAGCTGTTCAGATTCTCTATAAACACTCATATCCTTTTCAATTAATCCAGATGCTTCAGCTGCTTCGAGATAAGAGAATAAAGATCTTCCTACTGGAACTATATGTTTATTATGTTTTTTGGCCATTTCAAAAAGTGTTCTCATTCGCCATATATTTGAAGAGAACATAGTGACGAATATTCTTTGTTTTCTACTAAGAATTTCATCAAAATCCTCTAAAAGGTCTCGTTCAGATAGCGTTTTATTGGGTGAAAGAATATTAGTTGAGTCTAGGAAGCAATATCTTTTCTCTGCGCTATTAAATAGAAGCTTTACTTTTTCAATATCAAACGGCTCTTCATAGAGTGGGTTCATGTCATACTTAAAGTCAGATATAAATAAGAGAGAAAACTCTTTTGCTTTATCCTTAACAATCAAACCAAAAGTATGTGGGATTGAGTGAGTGACATGAATTGGATGAAGTTCAAATTCACCAAACTCTAAGTGATCATCTTTTGAATAAACGTTGATTTTAGCAGGAAGTTTAGCTTCATCAAATTTTCGTCTCAAAAGCTTTGCTGCAAAGTCTGGGGCATGAATTTTGGCATCAGGCATTTCAGTAAGAATATGTACCGCAGCACCAATATGATCTTCATGGCCATGAGTGAAAAATATCTGAGTGGGTTTTGATTTATCAAGTTGTTCAATATCTACAATAAGATAATTTAAGTCAAAAAAGTCTTCATAAGGGAAAAGAATTCCATAATCTACAATTATTCTTTCTTCGTTCGTTTCAAAGACAGTCATGTTGGATCCAATTTCTCCAACTCCACCCATTGGCGTGATACTTAAGCGACTGTCTTTAACATGAAGATTCATAACGATAGAATTCCTTTGAGTTTAGAGCCAAGAATATCGGCAGCAACGTCTGTCTCTTCCCCCACAGTAAAGTCAGCAAATTGTTTTTGAGGGTCAAGATATTTTTGATACATGGGTCTTACAGTTTCATAGTACTGAGCAATTACCGATTCTAGAGATCTTCCTCTTTCGTTTACATCTCTGTGAAGTCTTCTTGTAAAACGAATATCAGAGTCAACATGAAGAAAGCATTTAATTTCGAGCATAGAACGAATGTCTTTATCAAAAAGAGTAAAGATACCCTCAAAAAGTACCATCTGGCAGGGACCAACAGTAACTGTTTCATTAGATCTAGAATTTGAAGTAAAATCATATTTTGGGCATTCTATACTTTTTCCAGCTTTAAGATCTGAAATATGTGAGTTTAGTAATTCCCAATCGAAAGACTGAGGATGGTCAAAGTTTGGAGATCCAGAATTTGTAAAAATATGTTTTGGTGGTTCATTTAAATAGTATGAATCCATGTGAAGAATAATGGCATTTTCTTCACCAATACTTTTTAATACTTTTTTAGCAAAAGTTGTCTTTCCCGAACCAGACCCACCTGCAATACCAACGATGTACATATATCTCCTAATAATTTTCAATAGATAGGTATTAACATAGTTTGATTCGTTTTTAAATTAATTAGAGTAATAATTATAATGATTTGAAGTTCTATTATACGAATTAATTAAAGATCAGTATAAGCCTTGTATGGAAAAATATTTTTACGTAAAATTAAGCCTCAAAGATGGCTCACTCGACTCAGAAGCTTTGGAAGCTATTGCTTTTAAAGACTTTAATGCAACTGGCATTGAGGAGTTTTCAATAGATGAGCCTCGGGTCGATGAGATTCTCGGGGAAAGATCATACTCTGGGGCTGATATTCCAGTATCTGTAATCGAAGAGGTTGAGTTACGTGTTAACTCTGAGTCAAATAACGCTAAAAGTATTCACTTTGGTTCAAAAGAAAATGCAGATACTTTCCATAAGTGGTTTGAATCAAAAAGCTATGGAGACTCAGAAGTCGTTGAAAAAGATGTAGAAGACTGGAATGAATCATGGAGAGAGTCCTATAAGCCAATATCTGTTAGTTCTGAATTTGTGATTGTTCCCTCATGGATGAAAGATACCTATGAAGGATCAGAGAGACATAAGCTCTTTATATATCCTGGTATGGGCTTTGGAACTGGTAGTCACGAAACAACGTTTTTATGCCTTAAGTTGTTAACAACCTTAGAACTTCAAGAAGGTACAAAGTGCTTAGACTTTGGTTGTGGATCTGGAATATTAGGTCTTGGGCTTAGACTTATAGATCCAAAATCGAAAATTGATTTGTACGACATAGATCAAGAGGCCCTTGATAATTGTATGCAAAATATGGAACTAAATGAAGTTTCAAAAGAAAATATAAATTTATTATTACCAAAAGAAAGAGATAAGATAGATCAAAAATACAATCTAGTATTTGCAAATATATTAAAAAATGTTTTAGAGATTGAGATTGATTATTTAACAAAATGTGTTTCACCTAACGGACACCTCGTATTATCTGGGTTACTGAAAGAACAAGAAAAAGATATTATTAAACAATATTTGACCTATGAGCCTAGACTAGAGTTAGAGCAAGTTTTAAGGGATGGTGACTGGATTGCCATTATGCTTAAAAAGTCATGAGAGCTTGCTTTCTAGAGAACCTTTCAGAATTTGAATCAAGCATAAAGCTAAGTACTAAGTCTATGCATCACTTAATTAATGTAATTAGAATCAAAGAGGGTGATGAATTAAAGTTTTTTGATAAAAATCAAAATACTATTCATGCAAAAGCTATAGAGATCAATAAAAGAGATATGATTTTTGAGATTCTTGGAAAAGATAAAGCTGCTAAGACAAATATCTCTTTGGAAGTCGCAGTAGGCAAACTTAAAAAAGATGCAATGGATCTCGCGATTAAGCAATTGGTTGAAATTGGTATTTCTAATATTACCATCTTCGAGTCAACATTCTCCCAGGCTTATCCTGTAAAAGAGGATCGACTTGAAAAAATAATTATATCTGCAATGGAGCAGTCTAATAATTTCAATTTCCCACAGGTGAAGTTTATTAAGTTTTCCGAAATGTTAGAAACTAATAAAAATAAAATTTACTTCAGCTCAGTAACTTCAAACCATCAAAAAATTGACGCTTTTGTGGAGAATACTCTCATTATAATAGGTCCCGAGGGTGGAATGAGTGAAAGTGAGGAGAAGGTTTTAATTGAATCTTCAAAAGTTATAAACTTACCCACATTTATTTTAAGAGCTTCAACAGCAGTTTCATTTTGTACCGGATTCATAAGTGGTAAAATGCAATTGAATGTTTGAAGACTTAATAGAAATATGAGATTCTCTTATGAGGGAGAAAATGTATGAACAATTCTGAAGATCTTGAGATTGATAGATTATTAGACGAGAATTTTTTTAAGCCAATTACTAAAGGTTTAGGGTTTCATCACTCTCTAAAAGAGAAGAAGCAAGTTGCTGTTTCCTTAAAAGAGAAAAGCTTAGATTTAAAAGCTGACTTAGATAAAAGAGCTAGAGAACTAAACGTAAAAAACTCTTTTGAAAATACCTCATCATTAAAAACAGGTGAGTTGAGTGCATTTTATAATACTCCACAGAATAAAACAGTTGAACTTAACCTTGATTCAACAACTTCACAGTCATTCTCGTTAGAGGCAGATCTTTATCTTCGTTTAGGTGCTTGGACAGCTGATGTAGTGATTATAGCTTCTGCTCTGAGCCTTATGGCAATATCAGCAATATTTATTAGTGATATACCTCTATCATTTTTTAGAGATAATATACTTAGCTTTGATATCGGATTCTTTACGTTAGCGCTAACTTCATTGTTTTATGTATTCTATTTTTCTTTCTTTGATAAAACAGAATTTTCAACACCAGGTAAAAGAATTTTTGGACTAAAAGTTCAAGGCCTTAATGGAAATAACATCAGTTTAGTTCAAGCACTGAATAGATCTCTATTGTCTTTATTGTCTCTTTTGACTTTAGGACTTGGTAATATCCTCAGGGTTCAAGATAAACTGACTGACACTATTGTTATTTCAAAATGAGCTTCTCTGATGAATTATATAAATTCCTAGAAAGAAATACAGATAAAAAAATAGTCTTCACTAACGGATGCTTTGATATTCTTCATAGAGGTCATCTCACTTACTTGGCTGAGGCAAAATCTTGTGGCGATAAACTAGTTGTAGGATTAAACTCTGACCTCAGTGTTAAGCGTTTGAAAGGGCCAGAGAGACCAATCAACTCCGAAGCTGATAGAAAATTTATGTTAGAAAACCTAAGGTCTGTAGATCATGTTGAAATCTTTGAAGAAGACACTCCTTTAAACCTCATTAAAAAAATTCTTCCGCAAGTTCTAACAAAAGGTGGAGATTGGAAAGTGGCAGAAATTGTTGGTTCATCAGAGGTTTTAGCTAGTGGTGGAGAGGTATTTTCACTTCATTTTGTAGATGGATTCTCTACTACAAATATTATCGAAAAAATTAAAAAATAGCCTAAGATATCGAAATTAAACAAAATATCATTTTAAAAGTATCAAAACTCAATTAATTGCCTAATTGTACTCAAGTAATACCTGACTAAGCCGATATACTATATAGCAGATCCTTTAGGTCGGCTATTTAATATAAATTTTCCATGCTAAAGATTGGCATCGAAGGAGAGAGAGATGGGCTTAAGAATTAAAACGAATATCGCCTCACAAGCGGTTCAGCAAAATTTGAAAAAAGCAGATCAGAAAACAGTTGAAAGTTTTGAGAGACTTTCATCAGGTAAAAGAATTAATAAGTCTGCCGATGATGCAGCCGGACTGGCAATTGCAACTAAAATGCAAGCCGAAGTCAGAGGTTTGAAAATGGCAGAAAGGAATGCGAATAATGGTATTTCAATGATCCAAGTTGCAGAAGGTGGACTCGAAGAGTCTTCAAATATTCTGACAAGGATGAGAGAACTTTCAATTCAAGCAGCCTCAGATACAGTGGGTGAAAAAGAAAGAGGTTATCTCAACATGGAATACGATCAACTAAATCAAGAAATAGATAGAATATCTAAAACTACTAAGTTTAGTGGTAGAGAACTTCTAACAGGTGAAGGCGATGGACCACTTGATTTTCAAGTTGGTGCGTATGCTGGACAAGAAAATAGAATCACATTCGAAAATGACAAATCAAATGCAACATCAAGTGGACTAGGAATTGAAGGCACAAACATTACAAGTAAAGATGATGCCGTCGGAAACTTAGAAAAAATAGATGAAGCAATTGATAAGGTTTCGGGATTTAGAGCTAATCTTGGTTCAATTCAATCGAGACTACAGTCAACAATTTCCAATCTAGGTACACAAACTCTTAACACAGATGCAGCTAGAAGTAGAATTGAAGATACAGATATTGCAGCCGAATCAGCAAAACTGGCATCAAATAATGTCATAAAATCTGCTGCAACTGCAACATTAGTTCAAGCAAATGGTATATCAAACTCAGCATTGAGATTAGTAGGTTAATATAAACCAGGGGATGTAATCCCCTCTTAAGCCCGCCTCTTTAATTCAAGATGTTTTAAAGAGGCATTCATGAAAGGTTAGAATGAATCAGGTAGGAAAAAATCAATTAAAAAAGAACTACTCTACTTGGGCAATCTTTAGCATTATTAATAATACTAAGATTTCTGAAAAACCAATCGTGGGCTGGAGAATTGTAGGTGGTAAAAAAGTCACTGTAGAACTCTATATTAGAGTTATACGAAAATTTAGAAATGAGTTTGTTATTAGACCAGTTAAGGTAAATGGACAAAAAGTTCTAGGAGATCTTATAGCTGGTAGTGAAAAGCTAAATCTATATCTACCTGCAGACTTGGTATTATGCCAAAGCATGGTAAAGAAGATTGATTCAAATGGCGACATAACAATCTCAATGCCAGATATGATTGCACAAATTGATCGACGAAAACACTTGAGACTATTTAGAGAGAATGGAGTTAGAATCGGAGTTGAATTTAAAAAAGAACTTGGAACTCACACATCAAGAGTTCAATCTTTTACTAAGGATTGTTTCGATATAAGTGCAGGTGGTATGTCCTTTATTATTTCTAGAACAGAGGCGAAATACTTTCATAAAGAAAATGATATAGAATCAATGATTCTAAACCTAGATGGTAAGAAAACTAAGATCTCTGGTCGTGTTGTTAATATCTTTGATGTTGAACCTGATGATCAAAATGGGTTAATGTATAAAAGTAAAAAAGTGTGCATTCAGTTCTCTGACCCAACAGCAAAGCAACAAAAGGTTATTAATGACTATGTCTTTAAATATCTGGATATTGAAGATGCCATTTAGTCAAAAAATCTGTTATACTTAATAGATGTCAGTTGTCTCATTTTCAGACCTTCATTACTCACACAAATACCCTGAATCTAAAAAGGTTTGGAAACTTTTCTATAACCATCCGCGTGTTAAATCGGCAAAGACAATCGTTTTGCTTGGTGACATCTTTGATTTGATGATAGGTGGAAAGACCCAGTATATAGACTACTATCAAGACTTCTTTGAAGACTTAAAATCCATAATAGAAAATGGACAAAAAGTTATCTATGTCGAGGGGAATCACGATTTTCATCTCGAGAGAGTCTTCTCTACATTTATCAAGAGATATAAGCTCAACAAAAACTTATTCGATTATAAAAAAGATGAATTTATTTTAACAGTTGAGGGAGTAGAAGTTCTCTTTTGTCACGGTGACCTCGTTGATAGTACAAATGAAAGTTTTAAGAAATGGAAATCTATCTACCGTAATAAATTATTTCAATTCTTCACAAATAGAATACTTCCGTTTTTTATAATTAAAAATGTAGGTGAGAAAGCATCTGATGATTCTAAAGAAAGGAACTCGAGGGCCTTTGACTATGAAAAGTCCAAAGATTTGTATCGTGCGGGAGCTACCTTAGTTTTAAAAGATACTGAGGTTAAGTATCTAGTGGCAGGGCATACTCACATTATTGATAACTATAATAGTGAACATGGATTATATATTAATAACGGTTTTCCACTTAAGGACGAAACTTTTATTGAAGTCGATTCAAGTGGATGTAGACTCGTTAGCTTAATGGGTTCATGTGAATAACTTCATCTTGGATATCTTTACCAATGAGCTCTCTTACAACTGAAAAAGTTCTATTGTCTTTTACATCCTTAGAAACCAGCACCAACCTATTTGAAAATTTCGCAATTTGAGGCAAGTGTGTAATCGCTATTACTTGAGAGGTCGATGCAACTTTTGTGAGTGCTTCTCCAATTTTTAAAGCTGTTTCACCACCAATACCAGTGTCAATCTCATCAAAGAGAAAAATATTTATTGTATCTTGAGAAGAAAGAATCTGTCTGATTGCTAGTAAAATTCTTGATAATTCTCCACCTGATGCAGCATCTTTAACTTTGTAAAACCCTTCTCCAGGGTTTGTTTCAGCTAGAAAATTTATTTGTGAAATTCCGTTTGATGTTAGCGTTTCATTTTTTAGAACATCAATTTTTATAGTCGAGCCATTCATTCGAAGAGATCTTATTGCTTTTGTAAGTTCACTCGAGAGTTTCTTCGCCATCTTGATTCTTATATCATGAAGCTCATTTGCAGCCTTAATTGATTGGCTCGTTAAAGTAAATGATCTCTCTTCTAAATTAAGTAAATTATCAGATATATTATTTAAAGATTCTTTCTCGTCAGTCAATTCTCTTTGTATTTCGAGAAGTCCATCTGTATCAGTTGAGAATTTTCTTTTAAGGCGCTGATATCCATCAAGTTTCTCGATAACAACGTCTAATTCAATATCTTGTAAGTCACTTTCTTCTAGCGACGAAACTCTATATTGAAGATCACTTAGAAGGTCTTTAGCAGTTGCAAAATCATCAGCAAATTCACTATCTAAAAACTTATTTGCTGAAAAGATCTCTTTTTCTAAAAGACTAAGTGAATTATTTAAACCTTGATTATCTTCAAAAATACTTTCAACATTGGCGATAAACTTTGATCTATTTTCTAGGTTCATTACAACTTGTTTTTGCTTTAATAATTCTTTTTCATCTTCAACTGATGGAGAGATTTTTTCCAGCTCTTCGAGTTGAAAATTTATATAATCAAGTCTTCCTGCGTGATCTACTCGCTTGCCTTTAAGTGTTTCTATTTGCTTATTAACGTCCGTCAGTTGTCCATATATTTTTGTAAACTTCTCTTTGTTTTTCGAGTTTTGAGCAAAATTGTCTAAAAGAACGAGTTGATATTTTTCAGAAAGTAATTTTTGGTTTTCAAATTGACCAACTAGATCAATGAAGCGCTTAGAAAACTTTTGAAGAATCTGAAGTGAACATGCTTGAAAATTAAGATATGATTTTGTTTTACCCGAAGAGAATATAATCCTCTTAATAGTGATTTCTTCGTTTTCAAAAGGATAACCTTCATCGTTAAAGAACTTTTGAATATTGGGATCAAGGCAAGTAAAGACAGCTTCGATCGTAGAGTATTCACAATCTTTACGTACAAGTTTCTTATCAGCTCTAGCTCCAAGAATCATCTGTAGAGCATCTAAAATTAAACTTTTCCCAGAACCAGTCTCCCCCACAATCGTATTGAATCCCAAGCCAAAGTTAATTGTTTGGTCCTCAAATGTTGCGAAGTTTTTAAGAATAAGTTCTGTTAATACTAATTTATCATCCATTTATATCTCTCTTATCGTTCACTTTTCCCGTGAACAAATTTTTCTTTAAGTGTGTGAAAAAATGATCTCTCATCATTAACTATCAAAGATATTTTTTTTCTAATATCTTTTTCTACTTTTACCTCATGTCCTTTATCAAACTCAAGAACAATTTGACCATCAACTGTTATCACAGCATCTCTATCATTATCTACTAATTGGACCGTAAGCTTGGATTGATCTGAAACAACAAGGGGCCTGTGAGTTAGAGAGTGTGGGCAAATTGGAGTCAGGAGGATTGCATTTACAGAAGGGTGGACAATTGCGCCACCTGCTGCCAGTGAGTAAGCTGTAGATCCCACAGTAGAGCTTATAATAAGTCCATCACCAGAAAGGTTATATATATGCTCTGAATCACTTGAAACAGATATTGTCAGCATCCTCGCAATCGCCTTTTTATTAAATACAATATCGTTAAGGAAATGTTTTTTAGCTATTTCCTTGTCTTTTTTAAAAATTGAAACTTTAAATAATTGCTGTTTTCTTATTGTAAACTTCCCAGAAAAAACGACATTTAATTTCTCATAAAAGTCAGCTTTACTAAACTCTGTAATAAAACCCAGTCTGCCCAGGTTAACTCCAAAAACTGGAATATTAGGATCGACCTTTCGACATACACCAAGCAGAGTACCATCACCACCCAGTGAAATAATTAAATGAGACTTTTTAAAGACATCTTTTTCATTTTTGAAAAGAACTTGTTTAAATATACTTAGAGGTAGGCTTTTCTCTAGCCTATCCATCTCTTTTTCTAAGAATATAATTGTTTTGTTTCTTCTTTTAAGCCAACGGACTAAATTAGTAATAGTATTAGATAGATCTTCATAGTTAGAAGGTTTCAAAACAATTGCGATATCTTCAAATTCTTTATTATTGGCCATTATCTTTTCCATTAAACATTATTGATAAAGCTTTCTTCATATCCGAGAAAGGCTTATTGAGTACGATGCATCCATAATCCTTTGCTTTTGTTAGTACTTGCTCTGATGAATAAGCGGTAATAATTATAAATTTTTGAGATATCTCTTGGGAACTAAAAATAGATTTAGAATCTTCAATAATATCAAACCCTGTAATATCTTGCAGCATTAGATCGCAAACAATCCTATCGAAACTTTCTGATTTAATTTTTGAAAGAGCTTCCATGCCTCGTGATTCAGTGGAAACAATAGCTCCCATTTTCTCTAAAAGTTTTTTTAATGATTGTTGAATAAGGATTTCATCTTCAATGACTAGTATTTTCATGTGGTAATTTTATAAGGAACATTGCTCCTTTGTCACTATTAACGCATGATATCTCACCATTGAGTTTCTTAATAAGACTTTGGCAAATGGCCAAACCTAGGCCTGTACCCTTCTCTTTGGTGGTAAAAAAAGGTTTAAAAACCGTTGCGCACTTCTCAATTGGAATTCCTGGTCCATTGTCAGAGATTTGTATAATGATTTCCTTTTCTTTATTCACGATATCTACAGATAGTGTAGCTTTTGTTGTTTCTTTACAGGCCTGTGCACTATTGATGACAATATTAAATATTATTTGGGCAAGCCATGTTGGGTTTGTTTTATATTCCAGATTTGGTTCAATACAATTTATGGATTTTAGTAAATGCCTACTTTCACTTTTAGTGAGTGTGAAAACTTCGTTAATTAAGTTTATAATATCGATTACTTCAAACTCATTTGTCTCTTTGTATAAATGAGTGAAATTCTCTAGGATGCTTTGACATCTTTTTATACTTTTCAATATTTCATTGATGAATTCTGTTTGTTCTTCATCATGTTCTTCTAAAAGTAATAACTGAGTTGTAAGTTCTAGTCCAAAAATTGGATTACTCAGTTCATGACGTAAAGTATTCAAAAGTTCACCTAGGAGCGATACCCTTTCATGATGAAATATGTCTCCGTGATCTATGAGACTACTTTTCTTTCTCTCGAGAGCTAGTTCTGGATTGTCTCCACTAGTAATTGTATAAGGAGAGAGTTCAAGTGCATTTTTAATCTTTGCTGTTCTATTCACTTTCAAATTTTGTTCTAATCGTATCTCAATAAAAGAAGGTAGTAGAGTTGTAACAAGATTAAAAGTCTTTATCTCGTCCTTTGTTTGAGGAAGAAAATCATTTCGTGAGAAAATTATAATAATGTTATAGTTAGATAATGAAAATTCGTGAGCTAAAAATGTTCCCAAAATATTAAGATTAATACCAGATATTTTCGATTGACCAAATGATCTATTTTTTGATTTTTTAATTGACTGAAAAAATGAACTAAAATCAGTGATTTTATGTTGATAAATCCTATGTTTATTTCGCAATATTTCTAGATGCTCAGACTTTGTTAAGCCCTTTTGATGGATAAATAAATGAATAGTTTCGAATGATTTTAAACTTTTAAATATGAATAGCTTTTGTAAGAACTCAACTAAGCTTTCAGTTTCATTTAGAAAACTTGTCAGTTGCACTAAGAGCTTGGCTTGAAAGCTAAATTTAGATTTTGACTTGGTAATTCTATTGGCTACGCCGCTCAATAGGCTTAGATCGTGTTGAGTCTTTTTATTTGGGGTATTGCTGTAATCTTCCACTGTGTTAGATTATCTTTTAGCTCATAATCAAGCAAGTCTAGCAGCATAACCTCATCATTTCTTCTTTTCGCAAGAAGAAGCGCCTTGGCGACAGATAGAAGGTGTATCTCTAGTTGTTTAATCGTTTGGCCAGAATCTAGCATTTTATCAGTTTGAATTACCAGTCCTTGATGTATTTGAGTAATTAATTGGATAAATGAATCAATTTTTTCAATTATGTCTCCTAGAACAGCTAGCATAAGTGTTGTTTGTTCATTTTTTGAGAAACTTACGGCTAAGTCAATTGTGCTTATGAGACCGTCAATATACATAGGCAGTTCATCAATTGTTTCTAGTAAGATATTCTTACTATTAGAAATCCCAAACTGAACAATGTCTAGGTCGGACAATGTCTTGTCTAGAAACAAACTTTGATTGCTGCTATTAACTTGTTCCCCGTTTATAAAAAGCTCTGTAAGATACTCATCCTTTCCGAGATGATTACTTTTGATGCTTGGTATTAGCTCGGCCACAGTTCTTATTGTATCTAACTTAATAGAAACTTTTTTATCATTAAATTCTATCGTTGCCATCTAAGCCTCCTAGGCTTCTTTTATTCTTTCGTTCTGGTTAACTTGTGGACCCACCGTCTTTGTTAGCAGATCATTTATTATTGCAGTAAGGTTAGTAGCTTCATGAAATGCTAAAAGGTTACTGTTCGTAATTTCGATAATATTATCACCAATCGCATTAGCTTTATGAACAAAAAAGAAGTCCGCTAAAGGTGCAAGTTGCGGAAATGCATTTTTTGTTGTTGAAACTAGACTGTCAATTTCATTTAATTTTTCGACTCTCTCATGAATGATAGGAACAGATGGAGAATCTTTTTCAGATTCATCGAGGATCTGATTACAAAATTGGAAACCATGGCTGTAAATTTCAAATAAATGCTTAGTTCCTTCAAGATGATGAACAAGCATCTTTTCTGTATCGGCAGAAACTTTGGGTATATCGCAATTAACTTCTATGTCTCTAAAATAATAGTTCCAAATGAGTCTATAAAAAGATTTAAATGAATCAGTTGTATTGGTTAAGTTATCTGTAACTTCACTAAGGGCTAGACCACCAACATCAAAAGATGCTTTTGTTATTCTTACTGAGTCCAGCTCTAAAGGTGAACTTAGTTGTAATAAATTTTTAGTAGAAATTTCTTTATCATTCAAATATAGAGATACTACCGACATCACGGTACTAATATTTAAGCTTTTATGACATGGCATAAGCTCACATGATGTTTCAAGTTGGCAAGGAAAACACTTTATCTTGGGTGATAGGTTAATAACTCTATCGTTGTAAGGAGTGGTTTCGTGGGGTTTGACGGTCCCTAGAGAAAGAACAACTGAGGGCATTCTCAAAATTCCCGCCAGATGAGATACCATGGAATCATGACCGATGAAAAGGTGAGACTCAGAAAGCATATTGAAAGTGTCCTCGACTGAGTTCTTTCCAACTACATTTAATATTCTTTTATTAAAGATCTTAAGTGTAGGAGCATCGATAATTTCTTTTGCTTTTGATGTTTCGTTTGGTGCACCAACGAGGTTTATTTCAATCTCTTTATCTGATTGAAGAATTTTTTCGATAAGATTCGTCCACTTACTAGAGTCCCACATCTTTCTTTTATGTGATGCAAAGGGGTGAATGGTGATGACTTTATTCTTTGGTGTCTTGAAGTCTGTGGCAAAAGTCTCTTTTGCGCCAAGAATTCCTTTAAAGATATCTATAATGTTAATTGGGCAATTGCTTGATTCCATAACATTTGAATATACAAATTGAGACCACTTATCATTAATTCCAAGTTGAGCTTTTTCATTGCGATAAAGTCCCATCTTAAGTTTGTTGGCGATAAGAGTTGTTAAGTATGACGATGATTTATTGAAAGATAAATTAACAATAAGGTCGTAATCGTTTTTCTTTATATCGTGGATGAAATTATGAGTGTTAACAAGTGCTTCTCTTAGATTAATATTACTTTTATCTAAGAAATCTTTTGTTTCAAACTCAATGATGTGTTCAAAAGCTTCCTTTAATAGAAAGCGGAGTTGTGTTGAGAACTTTCTTCTTGTGATCAATGTAAGTTCAATATTACTGTTCTCACTTCTAAGTTGTTTAGCAGCTACGTAAGTTTGTAAAATATCACCGATACGAGTGAGTTGAATAACACAAATTTTTATCTTTTTATCCATTACGATTCCTCTTCAATAAGAGCTGTAAGAAGAAGTAACTCCATGTCTAAACTTGAAAGGTCGTTTTTAGTATCGATTTTACTTTGAAGTGTTTTTAAAGCTTCCGTAATTTCTAGTTGTAAATTGCTCATCTTTATCCTCCTGATAATGACTGAACTTGGTTTTTTTAAAACCTACCTAGTTGCCTCGGTTGTATCTTCTTTTTGTTCCACCGATAGGAGGTCAGTAAGAAGATTCGTTAGAGCTTGTAGGTCTGATTTGAGACTAAAGAGATGTTTCTCGATAAGTTTCATGTTCTCTTCAGGGTTTTCAGAGTTAATACTCTCTATGCGGCCTTCAAAGAGTCCTATTGCACCTCTTGTTATAGAGGTTGATTTAGCTTTTGTAATAATTTGGTCAAGGTAAAGCACAAAGTTTTTTAGATTACCTTGAGACTGTTTAGCACCCTTAAGTGAACGAAGTGTTGCTAAAAGTAATTTCACTGAATTTGTGAGCTCGTCTTTTGATTGAGTTATAAAAGTTGAAAGAGCTACTGGATCAACCGAGTCTCTTAAGTGTGTGATGAACTGTTCATTTGGAGTAAAACCCATTAGTTGAAAGTGATATGACCTTTCTATATGGTAACGAAGCTCCTCTTCAAGATCTACGGGACCTCTGATTTGCGTCATTAAAAAACCGTAATCATCTTCAGTTGTCATATAAACTTTATTAGAACTGTGCATAGATGATATAGGTAACTCTGAGTTTGTTTCCTGATTAAGGAGAACAAGGACATCGTTTGATAGAAGTTCTTCTCCCTGATAGATAACAAAATTATCTGAGTTAACTAAAGATGATCTTCTTTTCATTTTTGTTGAAGACCTAAGTTCAATCGTTCTTGTCTCGATTGCATCCGCAAACATTAAATGTTCGTTACTTTGCGAAACTAGAAAGTCTAAGTTAAGTGCGACTGAAGGAAAGGCCGTTCTGTCTGTATTAATAGAGATGAGTTTGTTACCAAATCTTTCATTTAATCGACTGACTAGATTTTTTTCATTCTCAGAACCACTCAAAATTAAAACTGGTTTGAAGTTTTCTGATTCTTCGAGTGCTTCAATAACTTCAGAGATTGAATCTTTGCATATTGAGTCTCCTCCAAAGGAAGGTGAAAGACTTATTCCAACCATGTATGTTGGAAGACTTGTTGGCATTGATTGTCTAATTCTTGAAAAATTAGTTGTCGCAACTTGTGTGAACTCGTTATTAAGCTTTATCTTCTTTCCTTCACGTCTAAATGGCACTGAACTCATATAGTGCCTTACAAGGTGAGAAGGTATTATATCTTCTTCAATATTAGGGGAAACGAAGTTTAAGTAGTTTGACCAAACATTTGATGTCTGAGCTGAGCCTAGTTTTGAAATACTTGTTCCAGTCATATCGTCTGTTGTCATCATAGAGCAAAGGTAAGACGCAACAGTATCATTGGAATAATTTATAACTTTATTCCAGTGGATATCATAACAAGGGGCTATAGAGTTAAAAAAGCTATTAAGTGCAAACGAGTCACTATATAGTGAACTTTCTGCTACACCCTTTGCAAAATTTCGATCAATTGAATAGACCTCGCTTATTCCGGCATGCGCACTGAAGTAAGTGAGAAGATCAGAGTATGTTAAAACAGATATTTCGTGATGAGGATTTTCTTCTTTTAGAGAGCAGATCAAGTGACTGCTTCCGATAATATCAATATCATGAGATAGAATTGTGATGAGTATTTTACTCATGAGAGACCTCACTTTCTTTGTTTTGATTTATAAGTGCATCGAATGCCAGAAGGCCAAAGTCAAAACGATTTCTAATCCCTCTATTCAGTTTTATATCTTCAACAACTTCTGAAATTGGTTTTTCTAAATCGTTAAAGTCTGCAAGATACATCTGTAAAACATCCGATAGATCTTCTACATAAGCTTGCACATGTGTCGGTGCTTTGTATTTAAGAAATGAAGTATAAAACTTTTTCTCTATATTAAAAGATGGATCGTGCTTGATGATGGTAGGCTTTTGTCTTAGGAAGCTAATAAATTCTGAGCTTTTGAATAGTTGTTCGACATCATTATTATTAATAACTGTTATTGATGAATTTTTAAAAGCTCTATAAGTTTTAAACCCTTCTGCAATTTTTGTATTTGGTTCTAGAACTAAAATATTGAAATGCTCGTGACTCTCAGAGAGAAGTTTTTCAATTTGGTCTATGTGATAACCAAACCCGAGTCCTAAAATTAGAACATGGTTATTTAGTTTCAAAGTATCGTGATATTTCTCTGCAAAAGCTTCAGCCTCTTTGGCCGGGTTATAAACAGAGTGAAGGTGAATACCTTTAACAACAGGAACAGGTAGTCCGTTCCTTGAAGTTTTAATTTCAAACGTCGTCGTGCGATCATCCATAAGCGCAAACCTTTAAGTCAAGCATTGCTCATTTTAAGCAATTGAGATTGTAACCTTTTAAATTTTCTTTGTTTTTGAACGTTTTTGCAATTTCTATTTGCGTTTTATTCTTTTCTTCGTCCAAACTAGCGACTATGAAGTCATCGAACTCCGAAATCTTATTCATTAACAGATTTAGTTGGTTATTATAAAGGGCTGCATCTTCTTTTTGTCCTATATTTTTCAAACTAGTCTGCTCGAGAGTCAATCGTTCGTGAACAGTGCAAATAACACTGATGATCTTCTCTCTTTTTTTTATCAAACTATCTAGAGCTTCAAAGTCTCCACAATTAACCTGTATTACACACTCCTGTGATATCTTCACAGCTTTTTCAATGAGATCTGTCAAAAGTGTGTAGTGACTATTCATGCTGACTTTACTTCTTGAGCTCGAAGAGATTTAACTGCAGTGGCCCATCCATCATAAAGTGTATTTAATACTCCAAGAACACCTATAAGCGGCTCCTTATCAATTTTGATATTTGCTTGAGTACTTGAATAAATCATATAGTCGTATAGGGAAGATAATTCTTTGGAAATTTCTCCTCCGACTTCATGGTCGAGACTATTATTGAGTTCAAGAATAATATCTTGAAGCTTCCCAATAAATTCACCTTTTTTTGCAACTTGCTTGGCTTCAATTGCCTCGATAGCTTTTTTGCAGTTTTTAATCGCTGCTTGATACAACATTAATAGAACTTGTTCTTTACTCGCAGTTTTCACTGAAGTTGTTTTGTAAGCTCCTAATCCATAGCTCATTCAATCCTCCTTAAATTATCCAAGTTGGGTTACGGGATTCATTCCGCCACCCATTCCTGCAAGACCAGCACCTTGTGCTTTAATTCTACTCATTGTTTCTTCTAGTCGTGCAAACTTTGACTTTAGCATCTGCTCTTTTTTATCAACATGTCTCTGCTTACTGACAATTTTTCTATCTATTTGTTTAATTTGACTCTCTAAACCTTGTTTTCTAGAACTGAGGACACCACCTTGAGACTTTAAAGCGTCTGATACAAGTGTATCTAGGTGGTCGATGAAGCCGGGGACTTTACCAGTTTCTCTCGAGTACTTTCCAGTAATAATTTGCGCTACTTCATCATAATTTTCATCGAGTTTTGATTTAAGTTTATCTGTGTCGAGTTTGAGCATACCATCTCTTTGGAAGGTTAAACCTAAGTCACCAATTCTTTTATTTCCGTAGTCAGTAACAATATTTTTAAAAATACTGCCTCTGATTCTAGACTCTAAAGTTTGAAGTGTTAAATCCCCTCCAAGAGTTTGAGAGGTATCTACACTTTCATCAAGAGCATTTTGTTCTTTAATAAATGAAATGATGTCGTTTATTTTACCGACGAGGCCATTGATCTTTTCACTGATCTTTGCAGTATCTTCAGTAATATCAATTGTGATCTCATCACCAGGTTTTGCTTTTTTTAAATCAATCGTTGCACCTGGAATAAGTTCAGTTGTTCTATTTGATGGAACTTCTAATTCAAATCCATCCAGTTTTACTTTTGCATCTTGAGCATCTCTTTGATTATCAAAGTATATATCTTCAACTCCATCAACAAGGTAGAGGTCTGGAAAGTCTGCCTTTGCATCATCGCCAGTGTCTTCAAGAGTTATAATTATTTTCCATGGTTTGTCGGTTCCATCATGGGAGTTAACAACGTTTGCTAGCATTCCATTATCGCTATCTTTATTTATAAGCCTTGCTATTCCTGCAAGCGAAGAACTATCAGAGTCAATATATACTTCTTTTGTTTCACCATCTGGAAGTTCATATTGAATGTATCCGACTCCAAGATAGGTTTTATCTTTATCTTCAACACCATTTGAAATTGCTGAGGACTTTTGTGCGAGTTGAACAACTTCAAGTTGGTAAGTTCCAGGCTCGGCGATGTTTTTGTCAACGCTAACGTCAACCCAGTCTTCTGATACATTTACTTGAAATTCTCGAAAGCTTCTAGCTGATTTGGAGGTATAGATATCCCCGCGTAGAGCTTCTACACGTTGGGTAAGATCGGCAAGCAAAGACTTTTTATTCTCTATCTTTCCTTTTCTTGCACTCATCTGCTGCAAAGGTATTTTTTCAGCGGCAACAATTTGCTGAACTATATCTTTCGGTAGACCTGAATTTATTGATCCAAATGCAATACCCAAATGTCCTCCTGACTTCGTAAAAGCGCTCCTGCACTTTCTGGGCTCCAGATATAAGATTATCATAGTAGGAATTTGATGCAATAGGGAACAATTTGAGTTAGAATTAAATAATGGCCTGTTTCTTTGGGAAGAAACAGGCCGTTGGGATTTAGGATAAATTGGGTATGGGTTTATGAGCTAATAACTCATACTAATCTTGTCGGGTATTATGGATAAAACTTTAGTAAAAAAGTCGGATATATTAAAAATAAAGTATAAATTCTTTATAAGTCGTATAGTTACGTACTTCTCCTTCCTGTTAATTCCTATTTGGCTTCAACAATCTGTAGAGTCTAACCTAGCAGTCCAGTCAGTTATTCTATTAATGTATATGCTATTTATGGGTGGGCAGTGGTATCTGCTTGGTAAAGAAATTGATCACCGTCTAGGCATCTACTATAGAGCAAATTCTTCTATGGACAGGATTCTGTATAGAGTAGTTCTTGGAAATATTTTTGTTATAATTTTCTTTAATGGTGTTGCCTTGTTACCTGACCAGGCAACTCAGGTTATATTCTGGTGTTTTTATGGATTCTTAGGAATATTTTATTCATGGCCTACGCGTGGAAAAATTATTGAAGAATCTATGGCCGCACAATTTAGCGAATTCAAATTTTTAGATTCATTTGAAAAAACAGTCTTAGGTCTCACCTTCTTAATAAGTCTTTGCTCATTGCCAGAAATACCTCTATTTGAAAATATAGATGCATTAAAAATGTATTTTGATCCAAGCGAGAAAATACATGTTGGAATTTGGGAGTTTTTGAAAGTAAATTATCTTCCTTTTAATGCATACCCTCAGTTATATAATCTATCTTGGAGTTATCATTTTTTCTTCAATGGATTAATGATCTACTTGTTGTCTTTTTATGCACTCACGAGATTCTTTTTTTCAAGGCGATTAGCTATTCTCGCAGTTTTCTCTGTCGTCTCAACTTGGTCAATTACAAAAGTTGTTGGAAGTAACATTGTCTTAACTTATACGACAACATTTTTAGTCCTATGGGTGTGGTCATTTTTGTGGACAATAAAAAGTGCAACCTACCGTTCAGGCTTATTTACAGGGCTTGTGTTAGCCTTTGGTGTAATGCTTAATATTCACTATATCTTCTTGTTCCCAGTAACTCTTTTAAGTATTTATTTCATCTTTTTAAAAAGTGAGACGACTTGGTATAAACGCCAATGGCTTAAATATAATGTGCTGGGGTTTGTTGTTACTTTAGTTGTATCGCTAACCCATTTTGAAATGGGAAAAATGTTTTCAGGTGAATCGTTTGAGTATTTGTTTAATACCTTGTCTGATCTTATTTATAGAAAAGCTTTTTATGCACTTTCATTTTTTGGTGTCTTCTTAGCAGTTTGTTTTAAATTTAATTTCTTAAAGCGTTACCTCTCACTGGTGACATTTGATAAAGAAAGATTCAATCAATTATTTTTTTGTATTTTTGTTATTTTAATTTTTGGTTTAACTTTTAGTAAGGTTTATTTAGAGGGCTTCTCTTTGTTGTGGATGATTGCTTTTTTAAGCCTTATTCCGCTTGAATGGATCTTTCAGTCGATAAGTCGCTTAAGATCAAAAAGAAACATCATATATACATTGTACATACTCGTATGCCTGCTGGACTCACACTTAGAAGGAAGAATAAGAATTATGGGGAAACTTTTCTTAAATGAAGAGGTTTATAAGTATATCAATCAAATGTAAGTAATGTAAATACACCTAGCATAAACCATTGGAATCACTGACTAATTCTCTTTTTATCTTGCTGCAAGTTTCAATGTAGTGGTAAACTATAGTTAAGTTAAAGCAGTTTATGGCAAGGAGGTCATTTTTGCTTAAGTCTACGCTATCAGCTTCTCTTTTCGATGAATTTTCATCATCTTATCAAACTTACAACCCCTCACAAGATCACTCAGATAGACCCTTTGTTTATGTAGATCCGATTGGAAACATCAAGTTACTTACGAATATGGTGTCTGATAACGAGTCTGAGGATGGAATTTTTGCAGTTTCAATAGCTGAAGATGGCTGGATGGAATACTTAGCACTGCAAGAATAAGACAGTTTGGGGAAAACTTAACTTTCAGATCTAACTGTTTCTGTCATATCTGACACGCAACAGTGTAGAGGATTTTGTTTACGCCCATAACTATCTGAAACTCTATTCTTAATTAATTAAACGTTTACACGTTTTGCACTATGTAAGTTATACTCAAGTGTGGACAACTGTGACTAATCTGTGGATTAGTTCTAATAAGAGTAGAAAACTTATGAATAAAACAATAGATTCTATTGAAATACTTAAGATTTTAAACAAGATTAAGCCCGAAATTTGTCAATTTATTGACTCAAAAATGAATGATTTTGACGCTTTAGAGGTTTCAACTAAAATTGACCTTACACCTGTGACTATAATTGATATTGAAATCTCAAAAATCTTTAAAGAAGCATTTACTAACGCATATCCATTTCTTAATTTCTATTCAGAAGAGGATCCGGAGAATTTCAATTTTCCCTGCGTCATCCTAGATCCAATTGATGGGACAAAAGAATTGGCACAAGGTCTAGATGAATGCGCTATCTCTTTTGGAATCTATTTCTCTGGAGATCTTTCTTCGAGTGAGAATTTCTCTTGGATCTTTAACCCATTTACTCACTTTAAGGCCCATAGCTCTCAAAACTTTATTTCTTCTAGAAAAAAGAAAAGAAGCTCACTATATGGTCTAGTTTCTAATACAGAATTTGAAGCAGATCTCTATACTAGTCCAACCCCCGAAGTAATTGTCATGCCCAAGGGAAGTATAGCTTATAAACTGGCTCTACTCAGCCAGGGTGTATGTGACTTTGTAATGACAAAGAGACCAAAAAACATATGGGATATAATTGCAGGCAGTCACCTCTGTCATAGAAAAGGCATCTCTTTATTTCAAAATAATGTTGAAATAACTTCACTTGATTCTCCACTTATCGATGGACCACTTGTTTGGTGTAAGAAAGAAGATTATCCAAAGGTCAAAAACCTACTTCAAAAATGAACTAAGTTCTCTACTTGTGAGTTCAAACATTGAACCTTACTGGTTTATTGATTAGAACACTTGAACCTGAGGAGGAGAACATGTTAACAAAAGATCATCTGACTAAAATACAAAGTTCCATTTTAATTGAGGGGGAACCAGGAAGTGGTAAGAGCTATCTTGCAAAGTGGATTCACAAAAATTCAACTAGAGCTGAGAAAAACTTTATTCAGGTGAATATCTCTAGTATTCACAAAAGTTTATTTGAAAGTGAAATTTTTGGACACAAAAAGGGAAGCTTCACAGGTGCCCATATTGATAAAGAAGGTTTTTGCTCGAAGGTAAAAAGGGGAACTCTATTCATAGATGAAATAGGTGAGCTGAACCTTGAGCAACAGAAAATTCTTTTAACTCTTATTGAGGAAAGAATTTACTATCCTGTTGGATCGAATGAAAAAAGAGAATTTTATGGAACATTTATTTTTGCTACAAATAAGAACTTAGTCTCAGAAGTTACGAAAGGTACATTTAGGGAAGACCTTTATCACCGCTTAAGAGCTTTTAGTTATAAGACGGAAAGATTCTCAGAGACTAGAGATAAAAGATTTATAATTCTAGAGGAATTTGAGAAAGCAAAAGTTAAACATAATAAAAATGAGTTAGTGCTGAGCTTTGATATTAAAAAATTTCTTAATAATTATGATTTTCCTGGGAACTACCGTGAACTGGTCCAAATAATGGACTATTGTACTTTTATAGCCGATACCCAAGTAGAATTAAATCACTTACCTTCTTGGACAAAGAGAAATGAAGAACCTAAACTGGCGACAGACAATTACTACGAGGCTTTGGAGATATTTGAGTCACTATTTCTAAAAAAGATGCTTAAGAAGTATCAAGGTCGAATCAATTATACAGCAGAAATGGTTAAAATTAGTAAAGTTACATTGATTTCAAAGATAAAAAAATATGGTATTAATATACAAGAGTTTAAGATGATAAACATTTAATCAAAATATTGGAAAGTTATGGGATTTAAAGTTCAAGATCACTATTTTAACAAGGCCAAAAAAGAAAATTACTTTGCAAGAAGTGTTTATAAATTGGAAGAAATCGATAAAAAACATAAAGTGATCAAAAAAGGTGACCATGTAATGGACTTCGGTTATCACCCTGGGTCTTGGATGCAATACACCTCTAAAATAGTGGGCGATAAAGGTTCTGTCGTTGGAATTGATATTAGAGAAATTAACACCAAGCTTGAAGTGCTTAAAAATGTTCGAGTTTATGAAAAAGATATAAATGACGTAAAAGATTTGAAGGATATTGGAGCAGACGATCAATTCGATGTTGTCGTATCTGATATGGCGCCCAATACAACGGGAATCAAGTCTGTTGATCAAATTAGAAGTCTACAACTTGTAGAGATGTGTTTTTATCATTTAAAGCAGTTTTTAAAACCTGGTGGTAATTTTGTCTGTAAGGTCTTTGATTCAAACGATGCACAGGTTTACTTAAAAACAGAACGTAAAAACTTTGAAAAATTTCACTTTTTGAAACCCAAGTCGACAAGAGATGTAAGTAAGGAGTTTTTTGTTATTGGGCTGGGTTATAAAGGATGATATTTCTTGTTGCCTTGATTTTATCGAGTAGTGTATTCGCCAATTTAAATTTTGGGAAAGATTTTTCTTTAACTAAATTTGACTTTGATAAATTTAAAATAGAATTTAATGAAAAATTCTTTGAGGGTATCTTTCCAGATACGATTACATCAAATGAAAAAACTTTTGATGTAACCTATAGTATAAATAAAAACTTAGAAAAGCAGGTCAAAAGGTACTTGAGAAGGTACCGGTCAGACTACGCATCAGTAGTGATTATAGATAATAATACTGGGTCTGTTCTAACCGCTATCGACTACACAAAGAAAACAAAAGAATTTGGAACTGCGATAACTTTTTCGAGTACCAACCCGGCGGCTAGTATATTTAAAGTCATTACTGCTGCAGATCTTCTAGAAAACAAAAAAGTAGATAGTGAAACTCCTTTTAGTTACTCTGGAAAATCTTCTACTCTATACAAATACCAACTCAAAAATAAAAAAAATAAATGGACGAGAACGATTCCCTTTAAAAAAGCATTCGCAAGATCAAATAACGTGATTTTTGGTAAAGCTGCTCAAAAAAATACTACCGCAGTGAGCTTGCAAAATACTGCAAATAAATTTGGCTTCAACCATGATCTATTTCAACTTCTTGATGTAGGCGAGTCGCAAGTTTTTACAGCAACAACTAATTACGGTTTAGCTGAACTAGCTTCTGGGTTTAATAAAGCCACAATGATTTCTCCTGTTCACGGAGCAGTGATTGCATCTGTAATTGCCAATGAAGGTTATCTTGTAAATCCAAAACTTATTACACGGGTTTATGATTCTAAAAATGAGAGAGAAATTTGGAAACCAGAGCATTTAAAAAAGAAAGTTTTATCAAAAGAGTCTGCTGACGAATTGAATACAATGATGAGACTTACTGTTCAATCCGGAACTGCACGTGGTGCATTCAGAGCAAATAAGATGAGACGAATTAAAAACATCGATGTTGCTGGAAAAACAGGGAGTATCACAGGTGGAATTCCATTTGGAAAAAGAGACTGGTTTGTATCTTACGCAAAGCCCAATGATAAAACAGGTGATAATGGCATTTCAGTCTGTGTCATGATCGTTAACGTAAAGAAATGGTATATTAAATCGACATACCTTGCTAAAAAAATAATTCAATATTATTATGATGACTTACAAAGACTAGAATCTAAAACAAAAGCGGTAATAAAATGAGTGATAATCCAGGTGACACTTCTGAACAAGTTGATGCGCATAAACCCACTAAGATGCAAAAGTTCAAAAAAGAAGCAAAATCAATAACATTTATTATCATTGCTGTTCTTGCATTTAGATCAACGTTCTTCGAACCCTTTAAAATTCCATCAGGATCAATGATTCCTACACTTTTAATTGGTGACTTTATCTTGGTTAATAAATTCTCGTACGGATTTAAAGTGCCATTTTCGGATTGGTTTTCAGATCCTGTGTACATAACAGGCCCCGAGAAACCTGATAGAGGTGATGTCGTAGTCTTTAAATATCCTAATGATACTTCACTAAACTACATTAAGAGAGTGGTAGGTCTTCCAGGTGACACTGTTCAGATGATCAATAGAGTTGTTTATATAAATGATCAACCTATCGTTGCAACTCCCACAGAAGCCAAAGCATTTATGGAAGATATGGATGAAAAGTATAGGGTTTATAATCTAGAATTCTTTAAAACTCAAACTGGAAAAACAGAACATATCACCCAGATTGATGCTGATAATTATTACTCAAGTGACTTTTCTAAAATTGAAGTACCAATGGGGCATTACTTTGTCATGGGAGATAATAGAGACTTCTCTGCTGACTCAAGAAGTTGGGGATTTGTTCCTTTTGGGCATATCAAAGGAAAAGCTGTTTTAATTTGGTTCTCAACAAATATTCCATTTCCTGGAGCAGATGCTGGAGACGTATTTACATTTAGGCCATGGAGAATTGGTAATCTAATTAAGTAAGAACAACTCTTGTTTCACCGTCATTGCCAGTATCGTTTGAATCGGCTTTTATTGATTTATTCTTCTTTATATAGCCACGAAGCCAACCTTTGAGCGTTCCGTTTCCGTGTCCATGAATAAAGTTTATGAATGGGACGGAGTCTGTCATAAGATCAGATACTGCAGACTCTACTATGCTTTGAAATTCTTCAAGTCTCATACCTCTACAATCATATTCTAGTTTCGCATTACTGTTTTGTGGGTATTTTACTTGGACAGAACCTTGTCCCTTAGTCTTATGTGCAACCCTTAATGAATCAATAGGGCATTTGATACTCATTAGTCCCTTAGTGACTTGTGCTTCTTTCTTTTTTTCATTAATTGATTTAACGGTAACAGTTTGTCCAAGAAATATTGAAAAGTAACTATAGCCAACTTGAATCGATTGAGGTCTTTTCATGTGTTCATACTTTTCACTAATTGGTGTGGTTTTCTTCGATTCAGGTTTTAATTCAAATAAAAGTGATTTGATCTCATCGTCTTTCTTATCAAGTTGTCTTTTGCTATCAATCTTTCCAAGTTTTGCTTTATGAAAATGGGTTTGGGCTTTATCTAAAACTCTTTTAATTTTTGTTTCAAGAATAGAAATTTTTTCTTCAAGCTTTAGTTGATAGACTCCTTCCATTGATTTCTTTTTATTTTTTATTTGAATATTTAGATCTTTGTTTTCTTTTAAAAGATTGTCTAGCTCATTTTCTTTTGAACTAATCTTCTCAAGAAGAGATTCGTAATTTAGCATCTTGTTATCAAGTATTTTTTTAGCTTTCTCTACAATTCTCATGCTTTGCATGCTGTCATCATTAAGTTTCGTGAAAATATTTAAAGCTTGAGAGCTTCCAGGTGCGCCTGTGTGAAGAATATAACTAGGTTTATTTGTTTTAGTGTCAAATCCAACGTGAGCAGACACAAATTGATTTTTGTCGTGCATAAGAGTTTTTAACATCTGATGGTGGGTAGAGACCAAGAAGTGAGTATCGCTCTCTTTTGATATTTCTTCAAAAAGAGAAAGTGCAAGTGCTGATGCTTCCTCAGAAGAAGTCGAATTAAAGATTTCATCAATAATTATAAGGTTTGTCTTTGAAAGTTTATTTAAAAGATCACAGTAGTTTTTTACTTCTGAGGCAAAAGAACTTAAGCCTTCTGGAAGATTTTGACCATCATTACCAAAGTAATGTATTCCCTCGTAAAGATGAACAGTGGCACTATCAGCTGGGATGAATAATCCAAACTTTAAGAAAATCTGTATAAGTGCAATAGACTTTAGTGTTGCTGTTTTTCCACCAGTGTTAGGGCCAGATATAATCATTCCGTTTGATTCTGGAAGAATCTCTATATTGTTTTTAACAGGATTCTTTATTAGTGGGTGATACATACCTTTAATAATTATTTCTCTATTTGTTGAAAGCGTTGCTTGAATAAAATCATTTGAATAAGCGAACCTCATTCTTGCTAAGTACTCATCAAGAAATTGAATCGATAACGATACCAGGGTTAAATGTTTGTGCATCTCATTGATGGACTTGGAGAATTTTATTGTTAGAGAATTTAGCTCTTTATCAAGTCTTAGAACAAGTTCAAGCCTTGAAAGGTTCATGCCTTTGATCTTAATAGGTTCTACGAATAGTGTTTGACCGGAATCTGATCTTGATACAATTTGTCCAAGACTCGATTGATAAGAGTCACTCTTGACAGGTAGGACGTATCTATCATTGATAAGGTCGAAACTGCCAAATTGTAGTCTTTGTCCCCACTGAGAGTCCGACATTAATCCCTGCAAAGTTCTTCTTATATTTTGTTCGAGATCAATCTTCTGTTTATATAAAGTTTTTAACAAGGGATGTTTAAAATAGTCTATTTCTCCATCTTGATTAACGAAGCTTCTAAACTCTTTTAAAAAATTTGTTTGGTATGACCTTTTATTATTATGAAAAACAGTCTTTTCTTCTTTTGTAAAATCGCAGTCAAAAAGATCAAAATAATTATCGAGATAAAGCTCTATTCCAAGAGCAAGTTGATTGAGTTGCTCAAAGTCAAAAATGGCAGCTTTTGATGCCTTTGAGATACAATCGAAAACTAAGCCGTTTGGATTTAATACAACAATCGCGGCAGATATATCCTTGATTGCAGAGCTATGATATTTATTAAGTAATAGTTGAGTCCTATCAAGAGTCTTTTGGATTTCGGGAACAGTTTTAGGTATAAAAATCTTCGTTTTAACCGTATCATGGAAATGGGCGTGGCCCTCGAGCTGCTTACTAATTAGAGGCCACTCTAAAAGTGATAAAATCTCGGGGTCCAAAAAAAATTGAGAACTCATGATACAAACTTATAATGATATCGCACAAGAAATCCAGAACTTTCGTAGGAAGTTTGGTGAATATGCTCAAATCCAAAAGATTTTTAGCTCATCACAGTTTCTAAGCCTTCAAATACGACTTCCTGGGAAAAGTTTTTATCTTTATTTTGGAAGAGGGCATCAATTCGAGGGCTTCTGGTTAGGTGAAAAACAAATTGAAAGTGCATTAAGAAAAAGAGATCAATTCCTTGAATACTTTAGAAGATATCTATCTGCTTCGGTTCTTTTAAATCTAGACATAGATGAAAAGGATAGAATTATCAAGATCGATTATGGAAGGTTTGGTCAAACTAATCGAATGTTCCTTTTTTATAAAGGTCGAGAACTCTATTTTGCAAATATTTACTTTGATGAAAAAGTAAAAAGGTTTAAAACCTTCTACTCTTGGATTAAGGGAACTGTTGATAACGAAGCGGTAGATTATGAACTATTTGACGAAGTAGGCCGTAAAGATATTGATAAATCCACTCCTGCTCGTGAAGTTAAGTGTATCGATAAACTACTTAAAGAAGAAAAAGAGAAAGCTATTAACCAACTTTCATCAGGAAAATCTAAAAAGTTTTTAGTAAGAAAAAGGAAAAATATCACTAATGATATTACACAGGTTAATCGCTGGCCTGAATTACAAAACTTCATTCAAAATAATAGCGACTTCGACAAACTTAAGAGAAAAGAAGTTATAAACGGGTTCAAAATAAGTTTCAAAAATAGTGATCACTATAAACGTCAGGATGAACTTTATACAAAGATAAAAAAACTTAAAAAAGCTCAGAGAATTCTATCTCTTAGACTCTCAGACACTGAAGATAGTTTGGAAAAACAAAAAACACAGCTTAATGACTTTGAAAATAAACTAAAAACTATAAAACCTATATGGGCTCAATCATTTAAGTCTGAAACAACAGAAGTTAAAACAGAAAATGGATACAAAGTTTTCTCACTTGATTCAATGAAGTTAGGTGTTGGATTGACAGCGGCTGGCAATGATCAACTTAGGAAAAACTGGGGAAGTAAGGAAGATATTTGGTTTCATGCGCATGGAGATAAGTCTCCACATATTGTCATCAAGTCGGATAGATCATTAGATATGGAAGTGTTTGAAGTCGTTGCCGCAGCAATGGTTCACTTTATGGGAACTGACAGATCTGACATCAATTTACTCTACTGTAGTGTTAAAAGTCTAAAAGGCGTTAAGGGAGTACAAGGCTCCGTAACTTTCAAAAAGGAAAAATACATAAATGTTATTGTTAAAAACGATTGGTCTACTTTTCTCAATTAGTGCATTTTCTGTAACTAATCCAAGCGACCTATGGCCTAAAAGTGCTAAGCTTAATACCGAAATTGGAAACTTTTCAGTCAAAATTGAAACGGATAGTTTTAAAAAAATTATGAAATCAAAAGAAGACTTGATAGCAAAATATTTCTGGTCCAAAGAGAGGGATCATTTTATTTGTGTCATTAATAGTGTTTGCTCTATCCTTATGAGTAAAATTAGAATTCTGAGTGGAATACCATTTAATAAATTTATAAAAAAATACAAGTTAGTTGAAAAAATAAATGGTTGGCACAAGTATAGAGACAAAACAGGTACCGAAGACTACTCTGATATTTCACTAAAGTATGAAAAAGATATATTGTCTCTAATTCAAAAAAAACCTACTGGTACTGAGTATATTAATTTTTCTTTTGAAAATGATAAATATGGGAAAGTACTAAAGTCTGTAGAGCATAAATCATTTGTCGGTTTGCAAAAATTTAAAACTGTCACTACTATTGAGTATGGTGATAATTTAAAACTAAGACTGCCTAAAAAAATTAAAATGATAACTAATCAGTCTCTAATAACAAATGACACAAAGACTACTAAACGGAAAATTGCTGAGACTTATCAATTCACTGACTACATCATTAATAATAAGAGTAATCTAGAACAGCTAAAACTCTCTAAGTAGTTGAAAGTAATATATGTCTCATGTAAAAAATACAATATACTACAGTAAAATCAGATACTTGATGCTTTGCGGTGTATCTTGTGACTATGAAAGCATTACTTATGTTAGCTTTAATCCTGTTGGGCTCTTGTGGTCAGGATCAATCAAAGACTAGCAGTAAATTTTTATCTGGAAGTGAAAAGTCTAACCTTGCAACAGATTGCGAGAACGTTAACTTTCACACGAATGTTTTAACTAAAAAAAGTCTTCAAGAGATATTTAAGTGTCTTTCTTGGAGCGCGAAGTATCCTAAAATAAACGAATTTATTGCGCAAACATCCGAAGATAAACTAAATAATTCCTTAGAGGTTCCTAACCAACTATTTTTCGAATCTACTGAAACTAGAAATCGTTTTCTAGACTTTGTTAAAAACAATATATCTCTAGGCTCTATTCTAGAAATAAAGTCTCTTGTTAATAGATCGACCTCTGATAGTTCGAGCTTTAAAGCACTTAGTTTGTCACTAAGAAATAAACATCCCATTCCACGAATAAAAGGGAAAACTTTGTCTGTGATAACAGACTCGTTAAGTATAATTTCTACAGAACTTAAAGACTCTTTAGTTAAAACATCTAAAGTTCTCAAAAAGAACAAGACCTTTTATAATAATTTAACCCCTGTACTACTAAGTGTCGTTGATGGATTTGTTGCTAGGCCAAAAGAGTTCTTTAAAATGACTAACTCTCTTCTTGCACCAGATATAAAATTTGTAAGCCAACTAAATTCTCTGAAGAAAGCAGACTTTAAAAGCCTTCTCTACTATCCACGTGGTAGGTCATACTTAAGAAAGAATGCCGCCCGCTTAGAAGAAATCATTAAAAATAACGAATATAGCTGTAGTGATACCACTGATATCTATAGTCTAAACCAAGCTCAAGAACTTATGAGTAGAATGCATGACCTTAAAGCATTAGGTCAACGTCAATTTCTCTACAGTCTATATGACCTACGTTTAAAGTTTACTTTATTTAATAATATTTGTTATTACGAAGAGTTGGACTCATTAGTAAAGGTTTTCTTGGATGATTTAATAGAGTTTTCTTTGAGCCCCGTAGGATTCAATACATTGAAACGTGTAGCCTTGGGTTCTGATGACAACTATTCTTTGTTTCAATATATAAGCTCTGACTTTTTCTCTAGTTACCAAAAAGTCATAGAGCTAGATGAGTCTAATGCAGGTATGTCACTACTTCATGTTCTCCACTCATTAACAGAAGAAGATCTGAGACATATTCATAATATCAGTAAAGAGATTTCTGTCGACTTAAAGCTAATCTCAGATATTAAACCTTACTGGAATGAGTTTTCAACTAAAGAAAAAATGCAATTACTCGAATCAATCCGAGATAGTTTTTTCCAAGAAGAAGGAATGACCTCCACTCTAAAGGTTGTATCAGAGTTAATCAGAACCTATCCCGGCATGATTGATGATTTTTATGAAAGTCTTAATAGAGAGAGCATCAAATACCTGGTGAATTCGTTTTCAAAAGCACTACAGAATAATGAATTTAAAGATGAACTCGACTCTTTCCTTAGCTATGAGAATTTTGAACAATTGCTTAGACTGTTTGGTCGAGATGAAATTGTACCTAAAGAAAGTAAGCCTCGCAGATCATCTGCTCGAGTCAATCAAGATATTGCTGTAGCTCCAATTGAAAGCTGTTTGCAAGCACTATTTAAGGATGCCAAACAAAACTACAATTTTTGGTCTTTACTTGAAACGTATCCTGAAGTTTGTAAAACCTTACCAGAAAATAAAAAGGAAGTCGCTCACCTCGTGTTTGAATGGACATTTGATATAGATAGAATCTTTTTATCCTACACAGGAAAAAGTTTTGCTATTGACTACGGAGTTATTTCTCCCGATATGATGCGCTACTACCACGAGCTCATTCATCTGACGAATAGACACATTGATCGAAGTAATATGAATTATGTCTCAAGTACTATTGAACATATAAGAAATCATCTTTTTGATTATAAATTCTTAGATGTCTTGAATTCAATAACTACATTGGCAAATAATACACTTGAGAACAACAGGGAAAAGCTCGATAAATCACTTGAACTTATTATTGAGTCAGATCTTAATGAAGTTGATGAGTCGTTAAAAAACATTCTTTCGGTTGATAAATCATCTAGCAAGATTCAAACCTCTTACAGCTATACAAAAAAATTGAATTCTGCAGTCGGGGAGAGGACTTCTATCACTAAGGAAAGCCTTCTTAAGACTACACTAAAGGCTAAAGAGCTTCTGCTTAATGATAACGATGGATCTAGTTTACTTAAAAGTATTGTTGAACTGGTTCATCCTGATGGAGGAGTTACAATTCCTCTGTTCCAAAAAAATCAGAGGGTTTTTAAGTTTGATCTCCAACAGCTTTTGTTATTTCTTTATGATGCCTCGTCTACTGGAACTAGTGAAAATGTTCACTACCAAGATGCTGATGGATCTATCGACATAGAGCTAACTTTAATTCAAAGGCTTGAGTTAGTAATTAGAGAGATAGGCTTTTTAGAAAACTTTTATGGAGCCTTTTTTATAAATAAAATATCCAAAGCTGAAGATTACACAAAAGATATTAAAAAAATGAAGAAGATGCTTAAGGTTATTGATAAAACTAGTGGTTTGTTTCGTAAGCTTGGAGTCTTTCCGAACGAAACAAAATGGGCATTTAAAAATATAAATCAAGCTTATGATTCTTTGTGGCAGTTAAATGATGGCGAAATGAACTACGGAGACTTAGTTCAATCAATTCTTGCAACGACAGTTATTAGCTCACCTATAAGAGCGCAATCCTTTTCTGCAATCAGAAAACCTGATCTTCAACGGGTTATGAGGCATAATGGTAAGTTTATTAAACTTCTAACCGAAAACTCAGCTTTAACTCATATCAGCTTCTTTATACGTGAAAATTTCACAAGAGATGAATTAATCAATAATAGCGAACTCATTGATACAGCTAAAAACTTTTTAAAACTAATTTCAAAAAGTGAGTTGCAAGAACTTATTGAATTAGTTTTACGTCATAAAAACTTCGAACCAATACTTATGGATTTTTTGTCTGAAGAAGTTAATATTATGGAGAAAATGCCAAGCCTGATCCAGTTAGCAGCAGATTTAAGTAAAACTTTAAAAAATAATGAATTAGGAAATGTAAAATGGATAGTTGAACTGGTGATGGACAACTATATTAACTTTGATAAACACAATGAAGTAGTTTCTAGCGTTGAAGAGTATTTTTTAAATTTTTCTACAATGGGTAAAGCTCAAAGAATTTCAGCTTTAAGTCTTATTCGATATTTACCTAAAAACCTTATTGTTAAAGATGCAGATATTATAAGTTTTTTAACAAATTTAAGCTTGTACCTAGGTAAAGTAGACAATAACAGTTTGTTTTTTAATAAGATCATTGGAGACAATGACTTTCATTTTACCCCCGTTTTAAAAATGTTGCAGAGCACTTATAGAAAAGATGGAAATTTCAATTACTTCTATGGAGTAATAAATGTCTTGGCCGCAGAGGAAGATGGTAGCACCATGTTAGGCCATGGTTTTAAAAAACTATTTGTAGAAAAATCTAATCAACTCTCTCAATTTTTGGCCGACATTTTTGCTCGGTTTGAAGATCAAAGCATAGCTAAATAGTTGTGATGTAAGTTCTCTTTGATGTATAATGATGTCTTCAAATAAACAAAGGAATGTTGTTGAAGATTATAGAGCTCTCTAAAGAAGGAGCACAAAAAGTTTCAAAAGGAGCCAATGAGCTTTATCCCCGTGACTTAGAGGGGTCGGTTAAATCCTGTACTCCTGGTGAGTGGTTGTACCTTAAAAACTCAAGAAAGAACCTTCACTATCTAGCGTTCGTAAATCCTTTGGCCATAAATTCTCCAATAGCTCACCTTACTGTTCAACAAGAACCTACTGATAATACAGAAGAGCAAATCCTTTTTGAACTTATAGGGAATGCTGTAACTAAAAGAAATTTTTATCTTAATTACGATAAAGGCTGTCGTCTTATTTATGGAAATGCCGACTGTCTCCCCGGTCTCATCGTAGATAGTTATGTAAATGCTGTAGTAATTCAAATTAACACTGCAGGAATAGATAAATATAGGGAGCAAATCAAAAAATACTTCAATGATAAATTTGAAGATAAAAAAATATACCTTCTCGATAATGAAAACTATCGGGAAAGAGAAGCTCTGCCAATATATGAAAAAGAAGAAATTGAAAGTGACCTTGAAATTGTAGAGAATAATCTCAATTTCATAGTAGAGAAACAGAAAGTTCAAAAAGTTGGATATTACTACGATCATCGTGAAAATAGAGCTCGTGCGAAATCACTCGTAGAGAAACTCACTAATAAGCCTGAAAGGGGATTAGACCTGTTCTCTTATGTCGGTAGCTGGGGATTAAATCTTCTTGCTGCTGGAGTGGATCATATAACCTTTGTTGATCAAGGTGATATGAACGCGAGCACGATGAAAAACCTAGATCTCAACGGATATTCAAAGAAAGGTACTTTTGTAAGAGAAAATGTATTTGAATACTTGAAGGAACAAAAATCTGAAAAAAATAAATATAATATTATATGCTCAGATCCCCCTGCATTTTGTAAAAGTAAAAAGGATGAGAGAAAAGCATATGACGGTTACCTAAAGCTGCATAAAATGCTAATTGATCTTCTTGAGCCAAATAGCATCCTTATTGCTTGTTCATGTACATTGTATATTGATTGGAATTCATTCCAGAAAAATATAGAAGAAGCAGCATTTGCTAAACAAAGAAAAATACAATTATTAGACTGTGGTGTTCAAGGTTTTGACCACCCAACAACTAATTTAAATAATAAAAATTCATATTTAAAATATTTTGCATATAGGGTGGTGTAATTATGTCTGATTTAAGAAGTAAAGTCGTTGATGTTATTGAAGATGCTAAAAAAGTAGTTTTTGGACAAGATAATTTGCTTGAGGCAATTATTGGAGCCCTTGTATGTGAGGGGCATCTTTTAATTGAAGGGATGCCGGGGCTTGGAAAAACTCTAAGTGTTTCATTGATGAGTAAGCTATGTGACTTGGACTTTAAGAGAGTTCAGTTTACACCAGACTTATTGCCTTCAGACCTTATTGGAACAATGATTTATAACCAACAAAAAGAAGAGTTCTCAACAAAGTTTGGACCTATTTTTACACAATTAGTGCTAGCAGATGAAATCAACCGTTCTCCTGCAAAAGTACAAGCTGCACTACTGGAAGCAATGGCGGAGAAACAAGTTACAATTGGAGATACGACTTTTAAACTACAAACACCATTTGTCGTTCTCGCAACTCAGAACCCTATAGAACAAGAGGGGACCTATAACCTACCTGAAGCTCAGCTTGATAGGTTTATGATGAAAATATCAGTAGATTACCCAGACTTTGAATCTGAGAAATCTATACTTGATTTAAAATTAAGTAGTATGGATAAACTTGTTGCAAAGCTTGGAGCTGATGACTTACTTCAATTAAAAGAGAAGGTTGAAAGTATTTACGTCGATGAAAAAATTAAAGACTTAATTGTTAAAATTGTTCATGCAACAAGACCTGGCTCAACACATTTTAACTCAGCCTATGAAGGCGTAATCATGGCCGGTGCATCACCAAGAGCATCGATATGGCTTTTCAAAATTGCAAAGTTTAAGGCCTTCTTAGCGGGTGCCGAATTCGTTACTCCAGAGCATATACTTTCAATTGTTAAAAGCGTATTAGGCCATAGAGTACTACTGTCATACGAGGCAATCATAGATAAAGTTGATGTTGGAGAATTGGTTTATAAAATTGCGAGTGAAAAAGTTTAATGAACCTTAAAGAAATTGAGAAGGTTGTTGCAACCATACGCACCCACCTTTTCAGAAATTCAAACTCTTTTTCTGTTGGGATGTTAAAGTCACACTTCAAAGGAGCTGGTCTTCAATTCAAAGAACATCAGGTCTATGCTCCTGGAGATGACGTAAGGTTTATAGATTGGAAACTATCAGCTAAATCCGATAATACGTTCGTTAAAACATTTGAAGAGGAAAGAAATGTTGAAATAATTGTCGCAATAGACATCGCATCTAATATGCTAACAGGTTATAAAGGCATTTCTAAATTGCAATCAGCAATAGAAATAACATGCCTTCTTTACCTATTAGCTGAACAAAGTAAGGATAAGGTTAAAGTCGTAATTATGTTAGAAAAAGCTGTCATCTTACCGTCTCAATCAGGACATAAAGGGATAGCGTTATTTGTCTCACTACTTGAAAAAAATAATATTTTAATGAGTAATGGAAAAGTAAACTTTAGATATTCATTCGATAAAATGATGTCGGAAACTAAGAAACTTGGTCTACTAAAATCTTTTGTAGCAAAGGGAAAGGAAGTTGTCTTTCTATCTGACTTCTCTGAAATCGAGCAGATGGATGTTCTTAACAAATTAATTTATAGAAAAAACATGCACTGCTTTAAAGTTGTTTCACCCCTAGATGAAGTTAAGAAACAACCATTCTCTATATTTACAACCTTCAAAGGTAAGAAAAGATTAATTAGTCCAGATATGAGACACAACGAAGAACTTCACGGTCGATGGAAAAAAATTAATGTTGCGGAGCGATATCTAGAGGATTTTGTTAAAGAAATGTTATGAAAAGAATCTACTGGTTTATATTTATTATTACAACACATGCGCTATCAGCTCAAGTTGATTTATTATCACTAAGTGGAGAAGCGCAAACAACAGGTGATCTTGTTACATTCAAAGTTGAGAGTGAACTAGGTTTTGATGATCTACAAAAATATAAGAATAAGAGAATTGGAGATATCCTCTACGTGCTTGAGGTAAATAGAGATGGAAATGGTATTTTTATAAGAGGTATACTTGCATCTCCGGAGCAGAAAAAATCCATAAGTGAAAAGAATATTGCACCAAACGATAATTTCACAATTAAAAATCTAAACTACAAACCGTCTGAAAATGAAAAACTTAAAGACTTTATAATCTATAACGGCCCCGATGTTAAATTTAGTGAAGGTAGTAAAAGAGCTCTGAAGATCTTCATGGCATTTATAGGCTTAGTGATAGGTCTGTTAATTATAAAAAAAATGCTAAGAATAAGAAACTTAAAAGCTAAAGAAAATAAAAGATTAGAGATACTAGAAGGTGAAATCAGATCAAATAGTTCAAAAAATGAATTCGAGTTATTTTATATTAAACGAAAAAGTATATTAAACGACTTTAGATTTGAAACAAGTAAATATGAAGACTTTTTACTATTGCTTAACCAGATTCAGTATAAAGAAACATGGAGTGAAGAAGAGTTAAAACAAATAAAAGAAAGTTATTCAAAACTAATTATTACCATGGGGAGGAAAAATGGAGTTTAATTCTTTTTTTCCTGCTCTACTGGGATTAATCGTTCTAATAGCTTGGTCTCTTGAATTTTGGAAGAAACTTCAAGATGCTGAACTGAGTATGCCCATTAAATATATTAAGGATTCAGTTAGCTATAAGAGACTCATTTTATTTGTTATTGGGTTTTCGGGATTAGCTCTCATTACTTTTGCAATGACTGGACCTCGAAAGCCGCTAAAGTTTTCTCCAAATAATATAGAAGTAAATGATATTTACGTTGTGGTAGATGTATCTAGGTCTATGCTTGCTGAAGACCTTCAACCCAATAGACTAGAGGTCGCAAAGGAAAAACTTAGAGAGTTTGCTAAGCTTCGCCCTACAGACAGAATTGGAATTATAATATTCTCAGAAAAAGTCTTTACTCTACTTCCCCTAACTACTGATCCTGGACTAGTTGACCAAGTTCTTTCTGATATAAAGATCGGATTTTTGGGAAGTGGAACTAACATTGGTGATGCTTTAGCATTGGCAGTAGGTCGTGGACAAGCGAGTAAGACTAAAAATAAAGTTGTAGTTCTTCTAACTGATGGAGTTAACAATGTAGGAAATATGACACCTCTAAAAGCTGCTCGATTGGCTGCGGATTTTAATATGAAGGTTTATACAATAGGTTTAGGATCAAATAAAGACGCAAAACTTCCTGTCGGTAAGGGTCTGTTTGGTATGCAATATCAAAACATACCAGGTGGTTCTATTGACTTGGGAACACTTGAAAAGATTTCAAAGATTACTGGTGGAAAAAGCTATATGGCAAATAGTGAAGGATCCTTAAGAGAAATTTTGAGTGATATTCAAAACTTAGAGAAAACTAAAATTGAAACTCAAGGACAAGTAGTATACGATGAACTATTTTTTCCATATCTTCTTTGGGGTATATTTCTTTTTTTAGGATGTGAACTTTCCAGGAAGTTTTTGATTAAGGAGATAGTATGAGTTTTGTATATTCAAACTATTTCTTAGTAATTATCGTTATAGCAATTTTGTTATCTCTTATAATACTCAAGCAAGAAAGAAGTTTCTTTAAATGGGTTGAGGATCACTGGTTTTATAAACGTTCCAAATCATCTACTCTTTCTAGCTTGTTCTTTGTTTTTGGCTTCATTCTTTTAATGGTTGCTCTTCTCGATTTGAGAGGTCCTGAAAAAAATATTCAAGGTAAAATTAGTGATCAAAAAACCATATTACTGATAGATAGCTCCGCTAGTATGTTGGCTGAAGATGTTCGACCAAACCGTTTTAGAAAGGCATTACTTTTGGCCAAACACTTCATTAAAAAAGCAGTTGGACAACAACTATCAATAGTAGTTTTCTCCGACTCTGCAAAACAAATTATGCCATTTACAAATGATATAGATTTACTTGAGGCAAGACTAGGCGCACTTGAGAGAATGAAACTAAGTCGTGGGGGGACCTCACTGACACTGGCCATTAAAGAATCTATTCAGTTCTTTGAAAATAATTCAAAGGACGTTTCTGGTAATATATTGATTTTTACTGACGCAGAAGAAACTGATGGTGGTATTAAAACTGAAATTCCAGACTCGATAACAGTTGGAGTTGTAGGTGTTGGAACTGCCAAAGGATCAACTATTCCAATGAGAACAGATAAAGGCGTCTTTATTGGAAACAAAAAGTTTAAGGGGACTGCAGTCATAACTAAACTAGATGAAAAATTTATAAAAAGTTTGGGAAGTAAAATAAAAGACTTTAGGTATTGGATAGCTACATCGTACAGTTTACCAACAGAAGAAATTATGTCTTTTTTTACAAAACTTCATAGAATTAAACAATCTAAAAACAACTTTAGAATAAGACCTGTCTTAACAAACTATTTATTAATTCCAGCAATGATACTTTTATTTTTAAGTATTTTGTTGAAGATGAGAAGATCATTTATACTTCCAATGTTAATTTTTATAATTGGATCTACAAATGCAAACTCCCAGGAAAAAGAAGATCCCCCAAAAAAAGAGAAAAGCGAAACTGTTCAAAGATTAGAACAAAAGTTTACAGATGGTAAAATAACATTTGAAGAAAAACGTGCACTTGCAAGTCAGTTGTTGCAAGAAGGATTTATTCCGGAAGCCAATGCTCTTTATGATGAGATTACTGGAGATAAGATTGATGATAAAAGCTTAGTTGATAACTTTAATAAAGGAGCCGCTCAGTTTAAAGGTAAAGACATTGCTGCAGGATTTGAGACTTATAAAAAGCTCCATGATTATCTGGAGAAAAATGATCCTGATTCTGAACTACTTCCTACTGTTAAAAAAAATATGCTCAAAGCACTAGAACAAATGGCTCAAGATAAAGCTAAGCAGGATAAAAAAGACAAAAAAGATAAAAAAGATGAAGAAAATAAGGATAAAGAAAATAAAGATCAAAAAGATAAAGATGGCAAAAATGATGATCAGAAAAAAGATGGTAAGAAAGGTCAAGACAAGAGTGACCAAGATGATAAAAAGAGTGAAGATAAAGATAAAGATGATAAAAAAGATAAAGATGGAGAAGATGGCGATCAAAATAAAGATCCCGATAAAAAATCAGATAAAGATAAAAAAGATAAAAAAAAGGGTAAGCCCGATGAAGGCGATGGAAAGACTGACGAAAAAAAGAAAATTCCTGCGATATTAAAACAACTTATGTCAGATGATAACCAGTTACAAAAAAAGATGATTGACACTGGTACTACAAAAAGAAAACCCAGAGAAGTAAAGGATTGGTAATGATGAAGATGATGGTACTCTTTTTCCTACTTTTAAATATTGCATCTGCTAATGAAGTGGAAATTACAACTCAACCAGCTGAACCAGTTGTTGGAGAAAGCTTTAATGTTATATTTAAAGTTATCACTGAGGAAGGGACTGATCCTGTGATTCGATTCGACCCATCGGGTGTTGAAGTCCTTGGTCGCCAAGAAACTGGAAACTCAACTAAGACAACGTATATGAACGGTAAGTTAACTGTTGAAAGAAGTCTCACGATTGTCTACGAGATGGTTGCTCAAAAAGCTGGAAGCTCTTATTTACGAAATATTAATATTGATCTGAATGGAAAAAATATTAAGCACAATACTGTACGTCTCAGTATTTTATCTAGAGCTAGAAAGCCAAAAGATATAATGGCCGTGGCGATTGTAGACAAAGAGGAAGCTTTTGTAGGTGAGTCAATCCTGGTTAGATATTATCTCTACTATAAACCTCAAGTCTCTAGTACCGAGGTCAAAAAATTCCCAAAACTAGACAAATTTTTAAAAAGATTCCATCAAGAGAAAACCAGGCCTGAGAGAGTAAACTTAGATGGTGAAATATATACTAGAAGTATAATATATACAGCTCAGCTTTATGCTGAGAAGCCTGGAATTTTTAAAATTGACCCCATTACTTTGGGTGTAAACTACCTCCGAGGCAGAAATGGTGGATTCGGAGGCTTTGGGTTCAGACAATCAGCAAGGAAGACTGTTTCAAGCAAGGTTGTAGAAATTCAAATTAAAGCATTACCTTCGGATAATATTCCCCCAGACTTCACAGCTCTTGTTGGAAAACATGATTTCTCATTAACTCTAAATAAAAATAAATTCCTCATTAATGAGCCAATTGAAATGAAATTCACCGTCAAAGGCCCTGGAGCACTTGAGCTTTATCAATCTCCAAAGATACTCCGTAGTGATAAGTTAGAAGAATTTGATGCTAGTAGCGATTTTCAAATTAGTTCTGACTTTGATGCGACAAAAGTTTTTAACATCACATACCTTGGAAGAGATCAGTTTTCAAAAGAATCATCTAGTATACCATTTAGCTATTTCGATCCGGAGTCTTTAAGATACGTAACGGTAGAACTACCTCTTGGTGAAATCAGTGTTTCAGGCATCCAAACTCAGGGAAGAACTACCCAAGTACCACCAATGCCATCAGACACTCCAAGAGTTGTTATACCTAAAGATGAGAGCTTAGACCTATCTCCATTATATAATCTAAAAAATACATATATTTATAATAAATTATATATCAATATTGGACTGGCAATTATACTCCTGACTTTTATGTTTTTAAGTCTATATCGAATAATACAAAGATATAGACTGCGTGAAATAGATATTCTTACTCAAATACGAAAAAATGGCTTATCTTATGGAAGACTTCATAACCTGCTCAGAGAAATAGGAGAAGGAGAAACAATGAAGGAGATGGTAAAATCATCTGAATTATCAAAAGGTGCGAAAAAACACCTCTTAACATTAATTGAGAAATGCGAAAATTTATATCAAGGTAATAAAGATATTTCTAAAATTAAGATAAAAAAGTCTGTGCTTGATGAGATTCATAAATTGTTGAATAAATATCATGCAATTTAGTGGTACATCATTGGAAGATATTAAGAATAGTGATATCGGTGTAACAATTGGAAGCTTTGATGGTGTGCATAAAGGACACCAATATATCTTAGATGAGTTTGTGTATAAATGTGCCAAAAAAAATCTTAGACCGGTAGTCATTTCTTTTACGCCACACCCCCTTGTAGTTATAAAAAACCTTGAAAACTTTTTAATCGATTCATCTCATAAAAAAAGAATTTATCTCAAAAGGAGATTTGATATTGATCTAGTTGAAGTCCAATTTGATGAGAAACTTCGTGAGATGTCGGGAGAATCTTTCTTTAAAGAACTTATTAAACAAATGAAAAACATTAAGCTCTTCTATGCTGGTCACGACTTTAGTCTAGGGAGAGGAAAAGAGTTTACAGTTGTGGAGGCAAAAAAACTTTTAACTTCAGTCGAAATAGTTGAAGGAAGTAAGTACACCTCGAATGAATTCACCTTTTCATCTTCAGCAATAAGAGAGTGCTTACAAAAAGGCGAAATTCAAAAAGCTAACTTTTTATTAGGCCATCCTTTTAAAATAACAGCAATAGTTGTAGATGGAAGTAAGATTGGAAGAACAATAGGCTTTCCGACTGCAAATTTGAACTTTTGTAAAACCCAAATTCTCCCTCAAGACGGAGTGTATTTTGCTAAGGCAATTTATAAAGAAAAAGATTATAGTGCACTAGTAAATATCGGAATAAGACCGACAGTATCAAAAGATAAAATTAGAGTTGTAGAAGTTAACTTATTTAACTTTGATGAAGATATATACGCCGAAGAACTAGATGTAGAGTTTTATCATAAAATAAGAAGTGAAAAAAAGTTCTCATCTATTGAGGAATTAAAAATACAAATACAAAAAGATAAAGAGGTGTGCCAAGGTCTCTATTTCTACGGACGATTTGGGTTAGTGGGTAAAGATATTAGTCACTCTAGGTCATCAAATATATATTCTAGACTGATAAGTAATAGTCATATTGACTACCAACTATATGATTTTGAAAATTCATCGTTGATTAATTTAACATTTATTCTCAAAAAAACACCTTACCTAAGTGTTACCAGTCCATATAAGAATGTTGCCTATAATATGTGTGATACATTTGAAGGTCCAGATGCAATAGTGTCAGCTAACTGTATTAAAATAGAGGGTAATAAAGTTATTGGAACAAATACAGATCTATTGGGTATGGAAGATATTCTTTCAACTCTTGAAGTAGAAAACTATTCGAAGATTTATATACTCGGCTCCGGTGCTATGTCTGATTTATTATGTTTCATTCTTGACAGAAGAGGTCACTCATTTTCAATACTAAGTAGAAAAAACTCCAAGCTAGACATGCTTCCTTCACTTGATGAAGATAACGTATTAGTTATTAATGCAACCTCACGCAGTTTTATACCGGTACTATCCAATACTTTATCGGGTGTTTTCTGGGATCTCAACTATGCCCAAGCTTATGCTGATAAGTTTAATGAGAATAAAAAGGTCAAGTATATTGATGGAGAAAGTCTTCTAATGCTACAGGCAAAATATGCTCTAAGCTTCTGGAATCTCAAAAGCCCGTAAAATAGAAATAAGTAATTCCGATAAGTTATTAAACTGGAGTATTTATGATCCGCAAGGAGTTCATTGAAGTCGTAACAAATACGGGGATGGCCACCCTTAAAGAGTTGCGTCGTCTTACATTGAATAAAGATCAGGATCAAGTCACTGAATTTGAGCTTCTAGATATTCCACACTTCGACGAAAATAAGTTTGCAAAAGTTATATCAGAAAAATATGGGCTAACGTTCATAGATTTGAAAAATGCAAAGGTTTCAAAAGATACAATAAAAGTATTGAAAAAAAGAATAGTTTTAAAATATAGATCTATTCCAATACAGATAACTGCCACTAAAGCTACAATCGCAACATTTGATCCAACTGTTATTAATACCAAGCAAGCTTTAGGCCAAGAACTTAAAAAACCAGTTGAGTTTATTCTTACAAATATTAGTTCATGGAAAAAATTATTTGAATCAGTAGAAGATTCAGTAGAAGACCTTATAGGAAGTGTTGTAGAAATTAATTCTCACACTGAAAATGAGATTGAAGTTAAAGCTGAAGATATCGGGCAAGATGTTGTTACTTTTTGCAATAAAATACTAGCTGAAGCATTTGTAAAAAAAGTTTCTGATATTCATGTAGAGCCGTATGAAAAAAGCTTTAGAATAAGATTTAGGCTAGATGGAACACTTGTAACAGTTGCTAAACCTCCAAAATCTATGATGCCTGCAGTTGTGTCTAGACTGAAGATTCTGGCACAGCTTGATATTTCAGAAAAACGAAAACCACAAGATGGAAGAATTAAACTTCAAATTGGTGGGCAACCAATTGACTATAGAGTTTCATCCCTACCCACTCTTTTTGGAGAGAAGGTAGTTCTAAGACTATTAGATCAATCAAACTTACAACTAGATATGACGAAACTTGGTTTTGAGCCCAAGCAAATTGAAATCTTTCAAAAAGGAATTCATAGTCCCTATGGGATGGTTCTAGTTACAGGGCCTACGGGTTCTGGAAAAACAACTACTCTCTACTCTGCACTTGCAGAGCTAAATGTAGAAGGAACTAATATTTCTACTGCGGAAGATCCATGTGAATTTAATCTGGAAGGTATTAACCAGGTAAATGTTAAAAAAGAATATGGACTAACATTCGCAATGGCACTGAAATCTTTTCTTCGTCAAGATCCAGATATTATAATGGTTGGAGAGATTAGAGACTTTGAAGTTGGTGAAATCGCAGTTGAAGCTGCTCTCACAGGACACATGGTTTTATCTACTCTTCACACTAACGATGCCGCATCAACAATTACAAGACTATTAAATATGGGAATTGAACCATTTCTAGTTGTCGCTGCTCTAAACTGTGTTGTTGCACAGAGACTTTTAAGAAAAATATGTACTAGTTGCAGAGAAGCTGTGCCTACAACAAAAGAGAGACTTGTTCAGTGTGGATTTGCTCCCTCTTCAGCTGAGAAAATAAAAGTATATAAAGGAAAAGGATGTGATGTCTGCTCCGGTACTGGATATAAAGGACGAGTTGCTATTTATGAAGTGATGCCAGCATCACCTAGGATAAAAGACTTAATATTAAAACATCCGTCTTCTGATGAACTAAAAGCACAGGCCATTAAAGATGGTATGAAAACATTAAGAATGACGGCACTTACCAAAGTCGCACAAGGATTAACAACTATTGAAGAAGCTTTATCAAACTCAGCTTCTGATAATTTATAAAAGGAATGTTTTATGTCTGAGGATAGTACAAAAACAAGTATTGGCGGATCGGGTGTTGGAAGTTTACAAATTCAACAACTTTTTAAAGTAATGGTCGATCAAGGTGCATCCGACCTTCATATATCTGTAGGAAGTGCACCTGGAATGAGAATTTCAGGTGAAGTTATTAAAGTAAAAGTAGGGGCATGTACTTCTGACGATACTAAAAGACTTGTATATCAAATCCTTACAGAGGCACAAAGATCTGAACTTGAAAAAAACCTTGAACTAGATTTTTCTTTTGGCGTAAAAGGCTTAGCGCGATTTAGAGCAAACTGTTTTTATTCTAAAGGAGCAGTTGCTGCTGTTTTTAGACAAATTCCTAGTCAAGTACCAGACTTTGATTCTTTGGGTCTTCCACAAGTACTACTTGAAATGACTGATGTCTCTAACGGTCTTATACTTGTTACTGGTCCAACTGGATCTGGAAAATCAACGACTCTTGCATCAATTATAGATAGACTTAATACAACAGAGAATGGACATATTATGACGCTGGAAGATCCAGTCGAATTTGTTCACCAGCACAAAAACTGCCTCGTTAATCAAAGAGAAATCGGAGTTGATACTTTATCCTTTGCAAATGGAATTAGATCTCTCCTTAGGCAGGATCCAGATATTGTTTTAGTTGGAGAGCTTCGAGATCTTCAAACAATTGAAGCATCTTTGGAAATTGCAGAAACTGGTCACTTAGTTTTTGGAACACTCCATACCAACTCAACGATCCAGACGATATCGAGGATTATAAACGTATTCCCAGCTGATCAGCAGGATCAAATTCGAACCCTTTTATCTTTTGTCCTTCAAGGCGTAGTTGCTCAACAACTTTTACCTAAAAAAGGTGGCGGTCGGGTGTTAGCTCAAGAGATACTGCGAATGACTCCAGCAATTAAAAACCTTATACGTGAGGATAAACTTCACCA
>Ga0307937_1000064_pt1 | contig 70650 bp, 64 predicted proteins | sample OrgLakmetagenom3_FD_201814 | JGI IMG/M metagenome (GOLD analysis project Ga0307937, IMG submission 201814) | Saline water microbial communities from Organic Lake, Antarctica - #3 | ecosystem: Environmental > Aquatic > Non-marine Saline and Alkaline > Saline | place: Antarctica: Organic Lake...
GCGCGGGTGCTCTGGTACCGCTGGTGTTCATGTTGATTATTGCCACCGTAACCATTCAGAGCCTGACCGCTCGGCCGCTGGCAGACCTGCTGAATGTGGCGGAACCGTCGGAGTTCGGGTTTCTGATTCTGGGGGCTAACCCGGTAGCGCGAATGATTGGCCTTACCTTGAAAAAACACGAGGTGCCGGTGGTGCTTGCGGACACCAACTGGGAGAACGTGCGCCAGGCGCGAATGGAGAATCTGCAGGTGTACTTTGGTAACCCGGTGTCTGAGCACGCGTCTAACCAGCTGGATCTGACCGGAGTCGGCAACCTGTTGGTCATTTCACCCTACAAACACATGAATTCCCTGGCCACCTATCACTTTCTGGACTGGTTTGGTGACAACAGCGTGTACAGCCTGGCAGAAGGCGATCAGGACCAGAAAGCGCGTCATCAAACAGCCGAAAAAATCCAACAGACACGCGGCCTTTTCAACGGCGTCAGCTACGCCAAACTGGCCAGCCTGGTAAGCCAGGGCTACTCGGTAAAAACCACCGAGCTTAGCGATGAATTCAGCTATCAAAACTTTTTGGACAAGTACCAGAGCCAGGCATTGGTACTGTTTATGTTTGATGGCAAAGGCCGCATTACGCCAGTGAAATCCATGGACAAACTCAAGCCCGATGAAGATTCCACGCTGATCAGCCTGGTTCCGGCCCGCGCACCGAAAGAGCGCAAGGAACGCAAAGACCGTGATAACGCCGAAGGTAACGGCGCCAACGGCGCAAAATAACCAATCAGTCGCGGCAGTCCAGTACCAGCTTGCCGCAAACGTGGCCGCCTTCAAGCAACTCGTGGGCGGCTGCTACCTCTGCCAGTGAAAACACTTTTTCGATATGAACGGTGACATCGCCGTCTTCAATCAGCTCGGCGATTTCCTCAAGATGAAACACATCCGGGCGCACCGTCATGCCGTGGGCTCTCAGGCCCATGGCTTCGGCGGCACAGATAATCACATCTGCGGTCACAGTAGGCACCGTTACCAGCACACCTTTTTCACCCAAACAGTTTAAAGAGCGCCGGCCAGCATCGCTGCCCACCAGGTCCAACACCACATCCAGGCCAAAACACTCCTGAGCTACGTCGGTGGTGGTGTAATCGATGATTTCGTGCACACCCAGGCGGCCCAGAAAATCGTGGTGGCCCGTTGAGGCGGTCGCAATGACGTGGGCGCCCTGGGTCAGGGCAAATTGCACGGCCAGGTGCCCGACACCGCCGGCGCCGGCGTGAATCAGAATTTTTTGACCGGCCTGTAGGTCAGCCACCTCGAATAACGCCTGCCAGGCAGTCAGCGCCGCCAACGGCAACGCCCCGGCAGTCACCAAATCCAGGTTTTCCGGCACAATGGCCAGTTCATCGGCCTGGGCCAGCGCATAGCTGGCATAGCTGCCGCCCGTCAGGGCGAAACCTACCAGCCCCATCACCCGGTCCCCTGGCGCCAAGGTGGTCACATTATCGCCTACGCTGACAACTTCACCGGCCAGATCATAGCCCGGCGTCCACGGCAGCAGCTCTTGTTCGCTCAGCTGCTTGGCCACAAAACCCAAGCCTTTGCGGGTTTTCCAGTCAATCGGGTTAAGCCCGGCGCCGTGGACCTTGATCAGCACCTGGCCCGCCTGGGGCTCAGGCACTAGAGCATCAACAAGCTGCAAAACATCACGGTCACCAAACTCTTCGTAAACTACTTTTCGCATGCTGGTGTTAACGGTGTCTTCCATGGGGTGCTCCGGCAAGGGGGTCGGTCATCGTTCGGCAAAGATAATAGTGAACTCTACACGTTTCGAGTGTATCAGATAAGGCAGCGTGTCCCTTGATTCAAGACATCACGCTTAGCCTTATATTGACTCAATCGTCGGTGGCAAGAAAGTCCACACACAAGGTAGCAAAGGTGTCCGGTTTTTCGGCGTGCAGCCAATGGCCTGTCCCCTCAATCACCTTTACGCTGGCGTTGGGAAACAGTTGCAAGATGATGTCTTTATGCTTGCTTTGCAGATACGCCGAATCGGCGCCTTTAACAAACAGCACCGGCCCTTCAAACGGGCCTTCACCTTGCGGAGCATCGGTGAGCTGCGAATAGCAACGCTCAATTGTCGCCAGGTTCAGCAACCAGCGAAAGACCGGCCCGCCTTCAATCGCTTGATCCTTTGGAATACGTTCCAGATTTTTCAGCAGAAATTGGCGAACGCCGGCGTCGGCCACAAAGTTTGCCATCTGCCGGTCCGCCTCGGTGCGCGAGCTTACCGCGCTCAAGTCCATGGCTTTAAGCCCTTCAAGAATGGCATCGTGGCGCGGTTTGTAAGCGACCGGCGAAATATCGGCAACAATCACCCGGTCAACTCGATCCGGCGCCAGTAATGCCAGCTGCATCGCCACTTTGCCACCCATGGAATGGCCCAATACGCAGGCGCGTTCAAGGCCCTGCTTATCCATGTAGGCTAGTACGTCCGCCGCCATGGCTGGGTAGTCCATGGTGTCGGTGTGGGGCGACTGACCGTGATTACGCTGATCCAGGGCGTGAATCTGCCAACGGTTTTCTAAACGACGGATTATCCCGCCCAAGTTGTCCAGCGAGCCGAACAACCCGTGCAAGACAATTAATGGCAAACGCCCGGATTCGGCCGGTCCGGCTTGGCGGGCATTGAGTTCAACAGTCATCAGAGATTTCCTTGCGGCGCTTTTGGCCGCTAGATTAGCACTGAAACAGCCGCATCGACAAAGATCCTGCGCACCTCACATCGGCCGCAGTACCACATGCAGTGCCACAAATGTGCCCGATGACGGGCGCCATGCTATCTTGACCCATTACAACACCGCGCCTGCAGTGCCCTCCAATACAGGAATCTAGATGCCCGAATTCTCACTGATTGCCGTTATTGTTGCTCTGGTGTACGTGGCATCTCTGGTATGCATCTACCGGATTCTGATGACTTATCGCACGGCACAGGGAGCTTTGGCATGGGTTTTCGCCTTGCTGGCGCTGCCGTGGATTACTCTGCCATTGTTCTTGCTTATTGGGCGTTCACGCTTTGGTGGGTACGTTAAAGCGCGACGCATGGGCGACGAGGCGCTGACCAATCTGCTGAACCGGTTTGAACAGCAAGAAACCTCGTTACGCTCACCAGCGCACGAACATTTCAGCGACGAACTTCAGGTACTCAGCAAGCTGGCTCGCCAGCCGTTTACCGAAGGCAATCACAGCACTTTATTGCGCGACGGCGAAGCGACTTTCGACGCCCTGTTTGACTGCATGGAAAACGCCCAGCACTACATCCTGCTGGAGTTCTACATTGTGCGCTCTGACCGTGTTGGGCAGCGCATAAAGTCCATTCTGGAACGCAAGCTGGCGGAAGGAGTGGAGGTGTGGTTTTTGCACGACAATATTGGCAGCTTTGGCTTGCCTCGCAAATACATCAGGGAACTGACGCAAGCCGGCGCCCACACCGCCGCCTTTGGCGATGGCAACGTGCGCCGCTGGCGCTTTCAGATGAATTTTCGCAATCACCGCAAAATTTTGGTGTGTGATGGCAAAGTAGGCTTTGTTGGCGGTATCAATCTGGCAGACGAGTATCTGGGCGCAGCTATGGACCAGGAACCCTGGCGCGACACCCACTGCCGTATTGAAGGCCCCGCGGTAACCGGGTTACAACTGGCCTGGCTAGAAGACTGGAACTGGGCCAGCGACACCTTTCCAGAACTGAACTGGGCACCCCATCACAAAACCCCGGGTGACGAGCGAATTCTGATTCTGCCCACCGGACCCGCCGACAGCTGGGAAAGCTGTACGCTGTTTTTCCTCAACTGCATCAACAACGCCCGCGAGCGGGTGTGGATTGCATCACCCTATTTTGTGCCCGATGTTCAGGTGATGAACGCGTTGCAGCTGGCGGCGCTGAGAGGGATAGACGTCAGAATTTTGATCCCGGAAAAATCCGACAGCCGCATCATTGGCCTGGCGGCCTATTCCTATCTGGTACAGGCCTGCCAGGCCGGCATTCAGATTTATCGTTATCAGCCCGGCTTCATGCACCAGAAGGTGATTCTGGTGGACGACCGCTACACCGCGGTCGGCACGGCCAATCTGGACAACCGCTCCATGCGCCTGAATTTCGAAATTACGGCAATCAACACTTCAGGCACGTTTGTGGAGGAAGTGGACGCGATGCTGACCGAGGACTTCAAACAGTCCCACTTGATGGACGAGCGCGATTATCGCGACCGTTCCCTGGCGTTTCGAATTACCTGCCGCGCCATACGCCTGGCCGCACCGCTGCTGTAAACGGCTGACCGATGGCAATTTCAGCGCGGGCTTTCGTCATCAGACGGCAGCGGCTCTACGGCTAGATGCGACGTGTCTGGCACGATGGGCGGCGGCAACTCTTCTTTGCTGCCAATATCGCTGCCGGCCGGCGCCAGGCTCCAGGCATCAAGATGATCAAAACTCGGGACCACTACCGGCACGGATTCAGCTAGGGTTTCGCCCGGTGGCTCCAGGGTCAACGCGGATCCCGCCAGCACCGCATCGGTGCGCTCGCCAGCGATGGGCAGGCCACTGCCGTTCGCCTGATTTTCCGCGAAAGGGCTACTGGCTTTGCGCTGCGGTGGTTGGGAAGCAGAGGCTGACGGCGGTGCAGGGTTCGCCTGTTCTGGTTGCGTCTGCGCGCCGGCTTGCCCTTGCGCCATGGCCTGAACGTACGCCCGCATGCCGTGCTTTTGCAGCAGAGCGCGGTATTTTCCAGCTTGGGTCTGGTCTAGCTGGTTGCGAATAACCACCGGCTTGCCGCTGAACATGCGGTCAAGCTGGGCGTCGTTGGCCTTGAATAATTGCCGCGCATTACTGCGAGCTGTAGCAGGGTCAGTGTCTGCAACACACTCGCCTTTGAATATCAGCTGGAACATATGCCGCTACCTCTGCTATTAAATCAGAATAACTTGTTAACCCCGCCCTTAACCCTGGCCCAGCAGGCGCGGGAACGACTCTAATGAATTATTCACCGCGTCAAGGTTAAAGGCCAATACATCTGACAGCAGCTTTTCGCTATAGCTGGATACCGAGTGCGAACGGTAACGCTGGCCCCAGGCCACCAGGCGTTCGGCAAAATCGCGCATTTTCTCCGGATCACCGCTTTTGCGCACGCTTTCCCACTCGTCACCGAAATCTTCCGCCAACTGCTGCCGCAACCAACCCCGCTCCTGCATACTCAAAGTCTGCGCCAGCAAACGCTCGCCTTCTTCCGGTTTGCCTTCTTCCTCGACTTCTTCGCCGGTTGAGGCCACATCCGGAAGAATCAGTTTGAACACTGAACCTTCGTCAAGGGTGCTTTTCAGGGTCAATTCTCCGCCCATCATCAGCGCCAGTTTTCGGCTGATGGCCAGCCCCAGGCCAGTGCCGCCGTAGCGCCGCGAGTTCTGGCCTTCCTGCTGCTCGAAAGCATCAAAAATTCGCTCTTGCTGGTCAGTCGCAATGCCGATTCCGGTGTCAGTGACGGTAATTTCCAGCCGGTAACGCGGGTGCTCGGGTTCTCCGGGTTTAGTGCCCGGCGGATAGCTCTGTTTTGGCAAGGGGCTGGCCTTGGCGCGTACCGTCACCCCACCCTCGTGGGTAAATTTTATAGCGTTACCCGCCAGGTTGAAAAGCACCTGGCGCAGGCGTGTTTCGTCCAGCATCAGCGCTGCAGGCATCTTTTTACCAACGCTGACCTCAAGGGTAACGCCTTGGTCGCGGGCGCGCAGGTCGAAAATGTGTAACACATCGCCGAGCATCCTGCGCATAGACACCGGCGCATAATCCAGCCGCATTTTGCCCGCTTCAATTCGTGACAAGTCCAGAATATCGTTAATCAGCATCAGCAATGCGCGGCTACCGGCGCGAATGGCGTTCAGATAATTGCGCTGCTGTGGGTCTGTTACCGTATTGCTCAACAAATCGCTGTAGCCGATCACCGCGTTCATCGGAGTGCGAATCTCGTGGGACATGTTGGCCAGAAATTCGCTTTTTGTCAGGCTAGCGGCTTCCGCTTCCCGCGCCAACCGCTCGGCTTCGAGCTTGGCCGCCCGCAGCTCATCTTCGCTGCGCCGCAGTGCGTTTTCCGAGCGGATTCGCTCGTCCACTTCCCGCGACAGCTTGCGATTCCAGTACAAGAATATCAGCACCACCACCACCGCCAGCAGAATCACCCGGCGCACCACGGTGTAATCGGTCGCCTGTTCGATATCCAGGTGAATCCAGCGGTTATAAATGGATTCGGTTTCCAGGCTTTCCATGCTGCTCAACGCTTTGTTGAGGATGCGCTGCAAATCCGGATTGTCTTTGCGCACCGCCAATCGCAATTCATACTCATAGGGCGTCACGCTGGTAATGCGCAGGTTGGTTAATCCCAGGCGGGTCACGGTGTAACTGACCGCCGGAATGTGCGTTACCATTACGTCCAGATCGCCGTTCGACAGCGCCAGCAGGCCCTCTTCCACGTTGGTCACCGGATAGATATTCAGATTCGGATGATTGATCAACAGGTAATCGTGAGCGGCATGGCGATTCACCACCCCCACTTTTTCCTGGCGTAGTTCGCGTAAATCGCCGATGAAACGGCCGTCGTCGCGGATCGCCAAAGCAATAGGCACGGTCAGGTAGGGCCGGGTAAACAGAAAATCCTGGTCGGTGCGGGGGGTGCGTGAAATGCCCGGTAAAATATCCACCTCGCCGGTTTTGAGCTGTTCTTCAGCCTGCAACCGGCTAATCGGCATGGTGTTCTGAAAGCGCACGCCCAGCTTGGTTTCCAGCCGCGACATCAAATCCGGTACCAGGCCAGCGGGCTTTCCATCCTGCTGAAACTCGAACGGCGGCCAGTCTTTGCGGTACGCCACGACCAAATTGGCATTGCCCTTGAGCCAGGCCAAATCCCGCGCTGACAGGTCGTTGCCGGGCTTTTCCTGGGGCGGCACTTCCGTCGTCAGCCAGGCTTCCAGCACTTGGCGGTGCTCGTTGCTGTCGATGCGGGCTATGGCGTCGTTGAGCAGTCGCAACAGGGGTGATTCAGCTTCGCTCGCGGGCAGCCGCAGCACAACATCAATGGTTTTCTGGTCTGGCAGAACGGCCAGGCTAATGCCATTCACCCGCGCCGATTGCAGATAATCCGATACCACCGGCACCGGCCCCAAAAACCCAACCGCCTGCCCTGACAGCACCACGTTCACCGCCTCGGCAACGTCGGCCACCATAACCGGCTCAAAGTTCTTCACGGGGTCTAGCAGCGGGTATTGATTCACATCGTTGCTAATCACCGCCACCCGGCTGTTTTCCAAGTCTGCCAGGCTGCGAATAATGCCATCACCGGCGCGGGCGAACAGGCCGTAGGTTAACGACATTAAAGGCTGGGTATGCACAAAATCGGTGGCTGGCGGTGCATCACTGAAACGGGTCACCAGTGCGGCATCCACGTCACTACCCGGCGACCGCGGCTCTACCGGCACACCCAATTTTATCGACAGCTTGGCCAGGTAATCGATGTAGATGCCAGCCAGGGAGCCGCTCCCGGTATTAAACACCAGCGGCACCTGCTCCGCCTTAACCGACACGGTAACCCGCTCGTGTTCGGCCAACCAAAGTCGGTCGGGACTTTCTGGCGCCAGGCCCAGGGGCGGCTTAGAGGCAGGCTCAGGTTCGTTAAACGGGCTGGCGCTGGCAGGCGGGGCGCCGGCTACAACCGGAGCACCCAGCATGTTCGCCGGTTCGGCGCGCAGCGGAGTATGAAGCCCGCTTAACAGCCAACACAAAATTAGAACATGCGCAGCCTTCACTGAGGTTCCTCAAAGGTTTGGTTGAGCTGAACGCGATAACAGCGGACTTGGCCCGTTTAGTCCGTGCTGATCTTAACCTGGTTGCGGCCGGCATTTTTGGCTATATAAAGCGTGCGGTCGGCGCGTTCGAACAGGGTGTCTTCGTCATCGCCACTTCTGATGCTCGCAATCCCTGCCGAAAAGGTAATGGTCACCGGCTGATTGCTAAAGTGGAACGGCAACTTTGCGACATTAGCGCGTAAGCCGTCCATGACTTGTTTGGCCTGGATACCTGTGGTTTCCGGTAGCAACACCACAAATTCCTCACCGCCAATACGGGCAATAAAATCTGTCGAACGCAGTCCTTTTTTCAACTCCCGCGCCAGCAGTTGCAGCACTCTATCGCCCGCTTTATGGCCGTAATAATCGTTAATGCGCTTGAAGAGGTCAATATCAACTATGGCAATTGTCATTTCACCTTTATAACGCTGCCACCGCTCGACCTCAAGTTGCAGACGGTCGTGCCAGGAGTCACGGTTGGGTAGCTGGGTGAGCATATCGGTATTGGCGCGCCGGCGCTCTTTAAGAACCTGTTCACGCATTAGTTCAGACTCGGTTTCCATGGTGACGATTTTCTGCTGCATGGTTTCCAACTGAGTCGCCAGGGCTTTTTCACGGTCACTTTCGCGCTCGCGAAACTGGACGACTGACTGGGCTATGTCGTCCAGGTGAGCAGTCACAGAATGTTTCAGCTGCCCGAGGTTGTTACTGCTCTGAATGTGCTGGCTCAGGCGCGTGATCCCGCCCCGCAAATCCCGGCCCAACGCCTCGGATGCACTCAGCCGGCCGCTTTGCGCGGACGTATGCGCTACAAAGCTATGGCGTAGCACGGCCAGGCGATCGTCAAGCTGTTGAATAAATTCGTCAAACTGGGCGCGGCACTGCTTAATGGCCATCATCACCAATTCAGCTACGTCGCGCAGACCTTTACGCAACGCGCTCCAGTCTTCGCTGTAAAGCAGAATATGCTGCAGAACGCGGGCTTTTTTTTCCGTTTCTGCACTTATCGGTATCTCGCTGACGATTTGTTCTACTAACTGGCCAACACGGCGTGCAATACGCAGGCGTTCGCCGTCCTGGCCCAGGTCCATAGAACCTGCAGCTGGGCCTGCACCAGAACCTTGTGAAGCAAATTCCGCTTGTTCCAGAAGCACCATCTGGCGATCGATCTTTGTTTGCAACAACTGCCAGTGCTCAACGTCAATAGAGGGGCTACGCACCTGGTCACGAACGCTATCCAATAGCTGGTCAAGCTCGCCAGACTGCCCCTTCAGACCCAGACTGGTCCGCACCAACATGCGCTCAAGCAACATGCGGTGCTGTTGCCACTGTTGCTGACGGTGTTCGGCCGCATCCAACTCCCGTAGATATTGGTCTTTCCAAGACAACTCTGCGCTCATGGGGTCTCCTGTGCGTTACACGTCCATGTGCTGATCAGCTTATTCATGATTGATTCGTCGCCGTTTTGCTCTTGGATGACTTTGGTCATACACACTGGCAAGGTGTTGAAAGTCTAAGTGAGTATAGACCTGAGTGGTCGCAATGTCCGCATGGCCAAGCAACTCCTGAACCGCCCGCAGATCGCCACTGGATTCCAATAAGTGGCTGGCAAATGAGTGCCGTAGCATGTGCGGGTGCAGTTTCTGATCGGCGCCTTTTACCAAGCCCCAACGCGCCAGACGCGCCTGGATACTTCGATGGCTAAGGCGGTCGCCGCGGCGGCTGACGAATAATGCCTGCTGCCCGGCACCCGCGAGCCCTGGCCGAACCGCTAACCAAGCCTGAAGCGCCGCCAGGGCAGGTCGCCCAACGGGCAAAACGCGCTGCTTATTGCCCTTGCCAGTCACTTTTACCTGAGCGGCAGCCAGGTCTACAGTGCCCAAATCCAAAGCGGCGACTTCTGCCAACCGCAAACCTGCAGAATACAGTAATTCAAAAATGCAGACATCCCGCAGTTCCAGCGGATCGTCCGCCTGGGCATCCAACAGGTGCGTCAGCTGGTCTACATCGGCAACGACAGGCAACCGCCGCCCGCTTTTTGGTGCGCGAATACCCTCCGCCGGGCTATTTTCTGCCAGACCTTCACGCAACAAGTAATGGTAAAAACGGCGTATGGCTGAAAGGTGGCGGGCAATGCTGCGGCCGTTCAGGCCCGCACGGCTCAAGTGAGCAACGTAACGGCGGATGTCGTGACTGCTGAGGCTTTGCCAGCTGGTTTCCGAGTGCTCTTGAGAGCCGTCTTGAGATTGATCAAGAGAGTGCTTCTGATAGCACTCTTGAAGCCAACGCTGCAGGCGCAGCAGATCTCGCTGATAATGCTCGCAGGTGAGCGGTGACAGGCGTTTCTCAGAGGCCAGGTGGCGAATGAAGCCGTCAACACCCTGAAACAGGCCAGTGTGTCGCGGTTTGTCACCGGCCCAGAGCATCGGTCAACGAGACTCGGCAATGTCGGTTAGCGGCAATGCTACCAAGTGGCGCTGTACCATGGGCGGTAGTAACCGGCTTAAAGTGTCGCTGATATAACTTAAAAACAGCGAACCCATGCTCTGGTCAAAATAACCCGGTACACAGCTGCCAATGGCAAACACACCGACAAGTTCGTGGTTGCGCAGCGGCACCAGAGCCACCGAGGCAACCGGCTCGTCGCGATCAGGGAACAAAAAAGCGCGTTCGCTTTCGCGGAACTGGCCGCACACTGCGCGACCGCCGTCCAGCAAATTACCCAGCCGTTTGTGCGCTACCGCCGTCGACACCACATGCAGCGCACCTTGGGCCGCCTGTGGTAGGGGGCCATCGGTAAATAAAATCACACTGGCCGCGTCCAGACCAAAGTCACCGCGAATACTGTCATCAATCACCGCTGCCATGTCGTTCAAATTTTTGGCTTCGATAATCTGCATCAGCAAGCGCTTGCTTTTCTGGAACAGCTGGTCGTTCTGGCGCGCGATACCCACCAACTCAACCAGTTCATGACGCAGAGTGTCTCGTTGCTCGCGAAAAAGATGAACCTGGCGCTCAACCAACGAAATGGCCCGCCCGCTATCGTGGGGTAAAGTCAGGTCGCGCAGCAGGTCGCTCTGTTCAACAAAAAAATCAGGGTTGTCACGCAGGTATTGCGCCACTTGTTCTGCATTTGGAACGCCGGCCTCTTGACGGGCCGCTGAATCTGTCATCGTGTGCTCCTGGTTTCAGGATCGTTGCCTGCCGGTTCTGGCGGGTTTACGGCGGCGGGTGCCGGGCTCTGCGGGCAGTCGCAGCTGGCCCTCAAAAACGTTAGCAACGGGGCCATCCATCATAACAGCGGCTCCCAGCCCCTGCCATTCGATAATCAGCCGGCCTCCGGGCAGTTCTACTTCTACCCACGGATCGAGCAAACCCCGCAAACATCCTGCAACAACCGCAGCGCAAGCGCCAGTCCCGCAAGCCAGAGTTTCACCACAACCACGTTCAAACACCCGCAAACGAATATGGCTGCGATCCACAATCTGCATAAACCCAATATTCGCTTTGGCGGGAAAGCGCCAATGTTTCTCTAACAGCGGCCCCAGCGTTGCCACTGGAGCGTTGTCGACGTCGTCAGTCAGCAGAACGCCGTGGGGGTTGCCCATAGACACTGCCGACAACTCTATGTTCTGGCCATTTACGTCTACGTTGTAAACCGGTGCAAATTCGTCAGCGCTGAACGGTACCGTGGCAGGTTCAAGCCTTGGCACGCCCATATCTACTTTCACCAACCCGTCTTTTCCCACCCGCAGCTCAATAATGCCGCCTGCTGTTTGCACCCGCATCACTTTTTTGTTGGTCAGGCGCTGATCGCGCACAAAACGGGCAAAACAACGAGCTCCATTACCACATTGCTCCACTTCAGAGCCGTCGGCATTGAAAATCCGATAGCGGAAATCCACATCCGGCAGCCCTGGCGGCTCCACCACCAACAGCTGGTCAAATCCGATGCCAAAATGGCGATCGGCCAGCTCGCGGATCATCTCCGGGCGCAAGCGGAACATCTGGCTGATGGCGTCAACCACCATAAAATCATTACCCAGGCCGTGCATTTTTGTAAAACGCAGAACGCCACCAAGAGCGGCGCTCGGGCTACCAACAAAGGCGCCGCCAGCGCCGCGCCGGGAGGCAGGGCCGTCAATATTGGCCAAGAGTTCCCCGTCGCCACTCATAACGGCAGGCTACTCTCGGGAGCCAATTGTTCTTCCAGGGTTTCGCGACGGCGAACCACATGCACCTGATCGCCATCGACCATCAATTCAGGCGGGCGATTACGGGTGTTGTAGTTGGAACTCATCACAAAGCCATAAGCCCCAGCCGAACGTACCGCCAGCAGGTCGCCGGCGCTCAAGCTAAGCTGGCGATCTTTACCCAGAAAATCACCGGTTTCGCACACCGGGCCCACCAGATCCCAGGCTTTTTCGTCGCCCTTGCTATGGGGAGCCACCGGCACAATGGCCTGCCAGGCGCCATAGAGCGCGGGGCGAATCAGGTCGTTCATGGCAGCGTCAATAATCGCGAAGTTACAGTGCTCTGTACACTTCAGGAATTCGACACGGGTCAGCAGCACGCCGGCGTTGGCCGCGATTGAGCGCCCAGGTTCCAGAATCAGTTCCAATTTGCGGTCGCCCAGACGCTCAAGAATCGCTTCCACGTATTCGGCGGGCTGCGGCGGTGTTTCATCGTTATAGGTAACGCCCAGGCCACCGCCCAAATCCAGGTGTTTTATCTCGACCCCCTGCTTTGCCAGGTTGTCTACCAGTGCCAGAACCCGATCCAGAGCGTCCAGAAATGGCGCCACCGTGGTCAACTGTGAGCCAATGTGGCAATCCACACCGCGCACGTTGAGGTGAGGCAGGCTGGCGGCGCGGGCATATATCGCCGGCGCGACGTCAATATCGATACCGAATTTGTTTTCTTTCAGACCGGTAGAGATATAAGGATGAGTGCCCGCGTCTACGTCGGGGTTTACCCGCAGCGATACCGGCGCTTTCACGCCCAGCTCACCGGCAATGGCGTTCAAGCGGTCCAGCTCGGTATCAGACTCTACGTTAAAACAACGCACACCCACTTCCAGCGCGCGCCGCATTTCCCAGGGCTGTTTGCCAACGCCGGAAAAAACCACTTTGGCCGGGTTGCCACCGGCTCGGAGCACCCGTTCCAGCTCACCGGCGGATACGATATCAAAACCCGCACCCAGGCGGGCCAGCACGTCCAACACCGCCAGATTGCTATTGGCTTTTACCGCATAACACACCAGGTGCGGGTGATTCTGCAGCGCGTTGTCGTAAGCGCGGTAATGGCGTTCCAGGGTCGCTCGGGAGTATACATAAGCCGGCGTGCCGTGCTGCTCTGCAATGCGTGCCAGCGGCACATCTTCGGCCCAGAGCTCATCGTTTTTGTAAATGAAATAATCCATAAAAATTCCTGAATTAACGGGCCTGACCCGACGTTTCTGATACGGGCACGGGCGCCGGCTCCGCGCTTTGTGCTAAGGGTTCCTTGCTAGGCGCTTCGCGGTAGAGATCGCCTTTCTGGCCGCAGCCTGAAAGCCCGGCCACCAACAAAAGGCCTAACAGCGCTGCGATTTTACCAACCGCGGGAAATTTCAGACCCATTACCTCAACCCTGCTTAAGTGCGTTACGGGCGCGCTTAACGGCTGCCCGAACTTGCGCTGGCGCGGTGCCGCCAAGGTGATCCCGAGCCTGCACCGAGCCCTCAAGCGTCAGCACGTCAAATACGTCTTCGCTGATAGTACCCGAAAAAGACTGTAGCTCCGCCAGTGTCATATCTGACAAGTCGCGCTTCTGCTCTACGCCAAAGGCTACGGACTTGCCCACCACTTCATGGGCGTCGCGGAACGGCATGCCTTTTTTGACCAGATAATCGGCCAGATCCGTCGCGGTGGAGAAGCCCCGCTTGGCTGCTACCCGCATATTGTCGGCTTTGGCGGTAATCGCCGGCACCATGTCGGCGTAGGCTCTCAGGCAACCTTTTACTGTGTCTACGGTGTCAAACAGCGGCTCTTTGTCTTCCTGGTTGTCTTTGTTATAGGCCAGCGGCTGGCCTTTCATTAACGTGAGCAGGCTGATCAGGTGGCCATTCACCCGGCCGGTCTTGCCTCGGACGAGTTCTGGCACGTCCGGATTTTTCTTCTGCGGCATAATAGACGAGCCGGTGCAGAAACGGTCTGGCAAATCAATGAAATCGAACTGCGCGGAAGTCCACAGCACCAGCTCTTCACTAAAGCGCGACAGGTGGGTCATCAGCAGCGCGGCAAAGCTGCAGAATTCAATGGCGAAATCACGGTCGCTGACCGAATCCAGCGAGTTTTCCGAGGCACGGTCAAAACCTAACAGTTTGGCGGTCATCGCCCGGTCAATGGGATAAGTGGTGCCGGCCAGCGCCGCCGCGCCCAGGGGCATGATGTTCACCCGCTTACGGCAATCCTGCAGGCGTTCGCCGTCGCGCACCAACATTTCGTACCAGGCCAACAAATGATGGCCAAAAGTCACCGGCTGCGCGGTTTGCAGGTGAGTAAAGCCCGGCATAATGGTATCGGCTTCGCGTTCAGCCAAGTTCAGCAGCCCAGCCTGTAGGCGTTTGATCTCCTCGGCAATCACGTCAATCTCGTCACGCAAATAAAGCCGAATGTCGGTGGCCACCTGGTCGTTACGGCTGCGGCCGGTGTGTAACTTTTTACCGGTAACGCCGATGCGATCAGTCAGACGCGCTTCTATGTTCATGTGCACGTCTTCCAGACTGACCGACCACTGAAACGTCCCGGCTTCAATGTCTGCTTTCACGGCCTTCAGCCCTTCCAGAATGGTGTCGCGCTCTTCGTCAGTCAGAACGCCCACCGCTGCCAACATGGTGGCATGGCCAATGGAGCCGGTAATGTCGTGATGATAAAGGCGCTGGTCAAAACCGACAGAGGCGGTGAAGCGCTCCACAAAGGCGTCGGTGGGCTCGGTGAAACGTCCACCCCAAGGTTTTTCCGAGCTTGAGGCCTGCTCCGGCGATTTGTTATCCGTCATGATCTATAGTTCCTGCTGGCAGCCCGAGGTCACAGGGCCAAAATGGATAAATAAAAAGTAGCAGGAGTATAACATTCTGACCCGGTTAAAGCAGACACCCGGTAACAGCGCGACCGCCGTGGATTCGCGATTTTTTGTACCAGACCTGTGCCGAGTGCGGGCCTTGTTCATGTTACTCGTTACCAGCGAACTGATGGTGCTGGCACTGGCGATGGTGCAGGCGCAGCACGGCTGGATTGACTGGGGGTATTTTGGCTTGCTGTCGTTGTTTGTGCAGTGGACCGTGCTCACCAGTATCGCCATGATCTGCCCGCTGCGTCCGCGCCTGGCGCAGCTGTCTGTGGCCAGCGCAACGTTGGCCATTGTTGTTCTGGTGCTGGCGGATGTCTTCGCTTTCAGCCTGTTTGCTGACCGGGTGCTAAACCCGGGGCCCGGCGCGCCTCAATGGCATAACATTGCCAAAAAAATGCTGCTGGCGATGCTGATCACCTTAATGGCACTTCGCTACTTTTATCTTCAGCACCAATCGCAACAACAACAGGAAGCCGAACTGCAAGCACGCTTAAGCTCGCTGCAGAGCCGAATTCAGCCCCACTTTTTATTCAACAGTATGAATACCATCGCCAGCCTTATCGCCAGCGACCCCCAGCGGGCGGAAGACGCAGTGCTGGACCTGTCAGAGCTTTTCCGCGCCAGCCTGCGCACCGGCGAACAGCTGATTCCCCTGCAACGCGAACTGGAACTGTGCCAACGCTATCTGGATATCGAGGCCCTGCGCCTGGGGGATCGCCTGCAACTGCAGTGGCATATCGCTGACGGTTTGCAAAACCAGGCTATTCCGCCCCTAACCCTGCAACCGCTGGTTGAGAACGCCATTTACCACGGCATTCAACCCCGCGCCCAAGGCGGCATTGTGCGGGTAGAAGCGCAGGCCAGCGGCGATTTTGTATACTTGCTCGTGCAGAACCCAAAACCCGAACCCGGCCACAGCGGCCACGACGGCAACCGCATGGCGCTGGACAATATTCAGGCCCGTATCCAGGCGTTATTCGGTGACCGCGCGGTGCTCAAACACAGCCATCAGGGCGACATTTACACCGTAACCCTACGCCTCCCCGCGCAGCAAGTAGACCGCCAGGGAGCGCAGCGACAAGCATTATAAAAAGGAGCGCCACAAAAAGCCTATGACCAGCCAAAGAATTCTGATTGCCGACGACGAGCCCCTGGCCCGCGATCGCCTGCGGAGGCTAGTCGAAGGGCTTCCCGGATACAGCGTTTGCGGTGAAGCGGCCGACGGCGACAGAACACTGCAAGCCGTTGCCGAACTGGAACCGGACATTGTATTGCTGGACATTCGCATGCCCGGCGCCGACGGCATGGACGTTGCCGCCCATCTGAGCCAGTTTGAGCGCCCGCCCGCGGTCATTTTCTGCACCGCTTACGATCATTACGCGCTGCAGGCGTTTGAGGTAAACGCTTCTGCTTACCTGATGAAGCCGGTGCGCAAAGACGCTCTGGCCACGGCACTGCAACGGGCTGCAAAAACCAACCGCCTGCAGCAACCTCCTGCCAGCACTGCTCCGGCCGCGGCCGAGCTGGCCGTGCGCACGTATCGCGGCACCGAACTGATCGACCTGGCTTCCTTGATTTACTGCCAGGCTGACCAGAAATACGTCACCCTGCACCACTTACAAGGTGACGTATTGTGCGATTACACCCTTAAAGAGCTGGAGCAGCATTATGGCGACCACCTTTTAAGGGTGCATCGTAATACCCTGGTTGGCACACGATTTATTCAGGCGCTGCACCGCAACGCCAGCGGCCAGGCGATTCTGATTCTACGCGATGGCCTTGGCGAGCTGCCGGTTAGCCGCCGCCACGCCAGCGAGTTACGCCAGTGGCTGCAGGACTATCGACCCGGCAGACACTAGCGAAAAGCGTGGCCTGAATTAGCGAGCAACCTGGCCGACCCTAGCAAGACTTTTTTTGGGCGACAAGGTACCCTTAATCCACATTTAACGAACCGACAGTGAGTGTCATGTCCGCAAGAACTCTTCGCATTGCAACCCGCAGCAGCGCACTGGCGTTGTGGCAGGCAGAATTTATCAAAGCCGAGCTGGAACGATTGCACAGCAATATCACAGTGGAACTGGTCAAGATTAAAACCCTGGGTGACAAGATTCTAGACGTGCCGCTGGCCAAGGTGGGTGGCAAAGGCCTGTTCGTCAAAGAGCTGGAAGAAGCCATGCTCGACGGCCGCGCCGACCTGGCCGTGCATTCCATGAAAGACGTGCCCATGGCCTTCCCCGAAGGATTGGGACTGGTAGCCATCTGCGAGCGTGACGATCCCACTGACGCCTTTGTCAGCAACCATTTCAGCAGCCTGGATGACCTGCCGCAGAACGCGGTAGTGGGCACATCCAGTCTACGCCGCGAATCTCAATTGCGGGCCAACCGCCCGGACCTGCAAATTCGCATGCTGCGGGGCAATGTAAACACCCGCCTGGCAAAGCTCGACGCCGGCGATTACGACGCCATCATATTGGCCAGCTCGGGCCTGAAGCGATTGGGTTTCGAAGCCCGCATTCGCAACTGCATGCCAGACACGCTCAGCCTGCCGGCTGTGGGCCAAGGGGCTTTAGGCATTGAATGCCGGCTTGACGATCAGGAACTGCGGGCCATGCTGGAGCCGTTGAATCACACCGACAGTGCGGATAGGGTCAAAGCTGAGCGCGCGCTGAATACTCGCCTTAACGGTGGCTGCCAGGTACCTATTGCGGCCTATGCGCTGCTGGAAGACAACGATATGTTGTGGTTGCGCGGCTTGGTGGGCGCGGTGGACGGCAGCCTTATTTTCCGCGCCGAAGGCCGCGTACACCGCAGCGAAGGGGAACGCCTGGGCCGCGAATTAGCCGAAGACCTGCTGGCACAGGGCGCTGACAAAGTACTGGCTGAAGTCTATGGCTACACTCCGACCTGAGTCTGCGTTACTGCCCCTTGCCGGGCGGCGCATTCTTATCTGCCGCCCGCAGCCAGAGGCTGATCGCCTGGCGATGGCTTTTCAGGCAGCTGGGGCACAGGCCGAGTGCTTACCGCTGATTGACCGCGCGCCGCTGGCACTGAGCGCAGAACACCAGGCCCACATTCAAAACCTGGACCTGTTCCAGCATATTGTGGCGGTAAGCCCTTACGCTGCGCGCCAACTGCTGGAGCAGGTTGATGCCTGGTGGCCGCAACTGCCCGTAGGCATTCACTGGTACGGCGTGGGCGCCGGCACCGTTGCTGAACTGTCACGCTACGGAATTACTGCTCGCAGGCCCGCACAAGGCTGGACCAGCGAAGCCTTGCTGGCATTGCCGCCGCTACAAAACCTGGCAAACCAGCGAGTTCTGCTCGCCCGCGGCGGCGAAGGTCGCGACTTATTGCGAAACACCCTGCGCCAGCGGGGCGCTCAAATAACTGTGCTACCCTTATACCAACGCTTTTGTCCGCAGTATTCCGCGTCACAATTGACGCATGCTCTAGATGGTTTTAACCCGGACGCTGTGATTACCCTATCCGGTGAAACCCTGAAAAATCTCGTCGCGCTGTGTGCGAAGAACGACCATAATCTGTATCGAAAGCTGTTGATTGTGCCCGTGGAACGGGTAGCCGAGCAGGCTCAGGCAGCCGGCTTCATGAACCCCCATGTTCCAGCGGGCCTGACAGACAACAACATAGTGGCCAGTGTAACAGCTCAACTCACTGGTCGGACGGTGGCCCTGTAACCGCGAAGTAAGGATGCCCGTGACCGACACACAAAAACAACTTCCTGCCCCCATAGCCCAGCCACAGCAGCCGGCGCGAACGCGTATCTGGCTGCTGTGGCTGATCAGCATAATTGCCTTGGTTCTGGTGCTGTTACTGGTGCTCTGGAACTGGCAGCAGTGGAATAACAACCAGGCCAACCAGCAAGTCCTTAAAGACCTGCAACAGGAAACCGCCCAGCTTGATTCACGCTACGGTGAACGCGGCAGCCAGCAGGCTCAACGCCTGCAGTCGCTGACCGACGCGGTGGCCGCACAGCGGGAACTGATTGCGACCCAGCAGCGGCAAATAGACCACAATGCCACCACCTTGCTGGAAGCCGGTAACCGAACCCGCACCGACTGGCTGTTAGCCGAAGCCGAGTATCTGCTGCGGGTAGCCAACCAACGGCTGCTGATCGAGAAAGACATAAAAGGTGCGGCTTCTGCGCTGCAGTCCGCAGATGACGTATTGGCCGAGTCAGACGATATCGGCGTGTATCCGGTGCGCCAGCAATTGGCCCGGGAAATGCTGGCACTGAAGAGCATTGCCGCGGTGGATAGAACCGGCCTGTACCTGCAATTGGAAGCCGTTATAGACAGTATTCATCAGCTTACCGATCAGGCGCTGATTCATGAAAACGCGCCCGGCTTCATGCTCTCGGCCGATGCCTCCGACGTCGATGCGGGCGAGCCCAGCATGGCGGTTCGCGCCTGGCAGTCATTTACCCGCACGCTCAAACAGGTTGTTGTTGTAAGGCGGCTGGACGAACAGGTAAAACCCTTGTTGTCGCCGGATCAATCCGCCTACGCCCGTCTGAATCTGCAGCTGATGCTGGAAGAAGCCGAACTGGCGGTACTGCGCGGTAACCAGGAGCTGTATCAGAAGTCCCTGGAAAAAGCCCGTACCACGGTGCAGGAGTGGTATAACGCCGATAACGCCCGTGTTGGCGTTCTGGCAGACACTTTGGGCGAGCTCGCCAGCCGTAATGTAGACCCTGAATTGCCAGACATCAGCCGCTCTTTGGGACTGCTAAAACAGCGTGTTGCCGGCCGCGGCGCGAACAGTAATGGCGATCCGGATGCCTCCGTAAACAGCGATGACCAGAATGGCGATGCGCCAATCAATGGGGCCACCGGTAACGGAGGCAACTCATGATAGGTTTGCTGGTCATTATTGTACTGGCACTGCTGCTGGGAACCGGGCTGGCGTTCGGTCTGCAGTATGACTTGGGCTACATTCGAGTCAGCTTTGGCAATTATCTGGTCGAAACCAACTTTTGGGTAGGCCTGGCATTGCTGGTGGTACTAGTGGTACTGACAGTCATGCTGATTAGTCTGGTGCGGCGTTTACGCAACGGCACCAGCATGATGTCGGGTTGGATAGCCCGCGGCAAAGAGCGCCGTGCGCGCCGCCGCACCACTCAAGGGCTTTTAGCGCTAGCCGAAGGCAACTGGCCGCAAGCAAAAAAAATGCTGACCTCATCGGCAAGCAACGCTGATACGCCGCTGATCAACTATCTGGCAGCGGCACAGGCCTCGTTTGAATGCGGTGACCACGAAGCGGTAGACGAACTGCTGCGCAAAGCGTTCGAGAGCACGCCGGGGTCTGATATGGCCGTCGGAATTACCCAGGCCCAGCTGCAGCTGGCGGGCAATCGGGTGGAACAGGCCTTGGCCACGTTGCTGCGCCTGCGCAAACAATCGCCCCATCACCCGTTTGTACTCAAGCTGCTGAAAAACGCCTATTTACGTCTGGAAGACTGGCACGAGCTGTCCAAATTGGTACCGGAACTGCGCAAACACAACATACTTGCTGCGGCCGAACTGGAAGATCTTGAACGCCAGGCCTGGCATAATCTGTTAGAGCAAACTGCCAGCAAGTGCCGTAAGGAACGAGCCAGCACTCCCGCCGCCAGCCTGGATTCATTGACCGGCTTGTGGGATCAGTTACCCAGTTCTATGCGCCGTGACGAGCGCACAATCTTCAATTACACCAGCCTTCTGGCCGGCTTGGGGGATGAGGCGCAGGCCGAAATACTGCTGCGCAAGGTGCTGCGTAATCACTGGAGCGACGAGCTGATTAATCTTTACGGACGGGTAGAAAGCCAAACGCCTGACGAGCAACTGCTACTGGCCGAGCAGTGGCTGAAAGACCGCCCCAATAACGCCGAACTGCTGTTGGCACTGGGCAGGTTAAGCCTGCGCAATGAGCTGTGGGGAAAGGCCCGGGAGTATTTTGAGACCAGCCTAAAACTGCAGCGCAAGCGTGAAACCCTAGCCGAGCTGAGCCGCCTGAACGCTCATATGGGGCACGACACCGCTAGCATAAACCTACTGATGCAGAGCCTGGAAAAGGATAACGGCCTACCCCGCCTGCCTATGCCAAAAGCCTGACGGCTAGGGTTGGGTCTGAGTGTGCGCCGCAATTATGACCGCGGCGCGTATTCCAACACATCTGAAAAGAACACGTCCGCTGGCATTCCGGCGTCTTTCAAGGCATCCATCAGGGTATACACCATGGTGGGCGAGCCACTGGCGTGTACTTCTACATTGTTCAAATTGATGCCTGCGCCCAACACCGCATGCGCCAGCTGGTCATGATGCCCGGACCATTCATTGTCTTCGTTGTCGCCCACCACCGGCACAAAGCGAAATGGTGGCCAGTCTTTGGCCCATTGCTCGGCCAGGCTTTGCAAATACAAATCCTGCCGCTGGCGCACGCCCCAAAACAACACCACCGGCTGGCTGTAATCGGTGCTGCGCAAGTACTCTATCAAGCTTTTCATTTGCGCAAATCCGGTGCCTGCTGCAATTAACAGCAGCGGCTTTTTAGGCATTGCCACCAAACAGGCTTTACCATGGGGCAATTCCACCATGACTTCCGCACCCACTTGCAACGCGTTTACAATAAGCTGTCCAGACGCCCAACCCGGCGAAGCCTGAATGTTCAATTCTATATTGGCCTGCTGCGGACTGCTGGCGATGGAAAAAAAAGCAGGGCCGGCGTTGTCCAAGTGAATCGCCAAGTATTGGCCAGCATGGAACGACAGCTCGCGGCGCCGCGGTAATTGCAGTTCAATCCGAAAAATATCGTGATTGAGTTGGCGAACGTCCAGCACTTTGGCGAGGACTTTCCGCGGCGGATGACTTCCAGCAGCGATCACAGACGTTATCTCCAGTTCCACATCAGCCAGGGCCCGGGTACGACAAAGCATCAGGCAGCTGGCAACAGCTAGTGTATTTTGATTTCTCGTATTTACAGCGGTACCGGCAAGCATGCGGGCTTCACAAATCCCGCACACACCGTTGCGACACGCCATGGGTACAGCAATACCTGCAGCCGCCGCGGCGCTAAGCAGGTCTTCACCGGCATTGGCCCGGTATTCAAGCCCGCAGGGCTGCAACCGGACCCTATAACTATCCGCCATATCAGTCGGGGCGGCCGGGCACAGTTTCAACCCCGGAATTCGCCGGCAGTTTAATTCCCAGGCTATTCCAAAGTTCATCCACCCGCTGTTTTACCTCGGGAGTCATGGTAATGGGTTCACCCCACTCGCGGTCGGTTTCGCCTGGCCACTTATTCGTCGCGTCCATACCCATTTTCGAGCCCAGGCCAGATACGGGTGAAGCAAAATCCAGATAATCGATGGGCGTATTTTCCACCATCATAGTATCGCGGGCCGGGTCCATGCGGGTGGTCATGGCCCAGATAACATCTTCCCAGTTACGGGCATTGATGTCGTCATCGGTTACGATAACAAACTTTGTGTACATAAACTGGCGCAGGAACGACCACACACCCATCATCACCCGTTTGGCGTGTCCCGGGTATTGCTTTTTCATGGTTACGATCGCCAGGCGGTATGAACAGCCTTCTGGCGGCAGATAGAAATCAACAATTTCAGGGAACTGCTTCTGCAGAATGGGAATGAACACTTCGTTCAGCGCCACACCCAGAATCGCCGGTTCATCGGGCGGGCGACCGGTGTAGGTACTGTGGTAAATCGGGTCTTTACGATGGGTCATGCGCTCGACGGTGAACACCGGGAACTGGCCCACCTCGTTGTAGTAACCGGTATGGTCACCAAAGGGCCCCTCCGGCGCCATGTCGTCCGGGTAAATAAACCCTTCCAGCACAATCTCGGCGCTTGCGGGCACCTGCAGGTCACTCAATCCGGCATTCACCAACTCGGTACGGCTGCCACGAAGCAAACCTGCAAAGGCGTATTCTGACAGCGAGTCCGGCACCGGCGTCACCGCGCCCAGAATCGTTGCGGGGTCCGCACCAAGGGCGACAGCCACCGGATACGGCTGGCCGGGATTGGCTTTCTGCCAGTCACGAAAATCCAGCGCACCACCACGGTGGCTAAGCCAGCGCATAATCAAGCGATTGCGTCCGATCACCTGCTGGCGGTAAATACCCAGATTCTGGCGTTCTTTATGGGGGCCACGGGTAATGACCAGCGGCCAGGTAACCAGCGGGCCAGCATCCCCCGGCCAGCAGTGCTGCACGGGTATCTGGTAAAGGTCGACTTTGTCTTTTCCGATCGCCACGTCCTGGCAGGGTGCAGAGCGCAGAACTTTCGGGCTCATGCGCATAACCTGTCGGAACAGTGGCAGTTTTTCAATGGCGTCTCTGAAGCCTTTGGGAGGATCCGGCTCTTTCAAAAAAGCCAGCAATTTGCCGATATCGCGCAGCGCGGTCACGTTCTCTTGCCCCATGCCCAAAGCAACCCGTCGGGTGGTGCCAAACAGGTTGGCCAGCACCGGCATGGAATACCCTTTAGGATTTTCAAACAGCAAGGCCGGCCCGCCAGCACGCAGTGTGCGGTCGCAGATTTCGGTCATTTCCAGGTGAGGGTCTACTTCGACTGAAATGCGTTTGAGTTCGCCCAGCTTTTCCAGCTGGTTGATAAAATCCCGCAGGTCGTTGTATTTCATGCGTTGCTCCGGTTAGTTCCGGCCATTTACGTGAGTTTCGAGCGATTGGTTCAGATTTGGAGCCTGGTTCAGTCGAGCCTGAAGCATCAACAGAATGAGGAACGGCCTTTACGTTGAGTTCAACGCGCGCTTAAATTTCCGGGAGCTGTGCCGGGGGAAAGCCTTCCCGAACCTTGCATTGCCAGGGATGGCAATGCAGAGCCCCCATGGATGGGTTCACGGCGTGTTCGGGAAGGTTTTCCCCCGGCACAGCGCAACACCCAGGAAAATGCGCAAAATCTTAACGGCGCTTCATAGACTGGAAGAACTCGTCGTTCGTCTTGGTATCTTTCAACTTATCCAACAAGAAATCGATTGCTGCGGTATCGTCGTCCATGGAGTGCAGTAGCTTGCGCAGTATCCACACTTTCTGGATGTCGGCTTCGCTCATCAGCAGATCTTCGCGGCGGGTGCCGGAGCTGCGAATGTTAATAGCCGGATAGGTACGCTTTTCGGCAATCTTGCGATCCAGATGGATCTCCATGTTGCCGGTGCCTTTGAATTCTTCGTAAATCACTTCGTCCATTTTGGAACCGGTGTTCACCAAAGCAGTTGCCACGATGGTCAGGCTGCCGCCCTCTTCAACGTTACGCGCGGCGCCAAAGAAACGCTTGGGCTTTTCCAGAGCGTGGGCGTCAACACCACCGGTCAGCACTTTGCCGGAGGATGGAACCACGGTGTTGTAGGCTCGGGCCAAACGGGTAATGGAATCCAACAGAATAACCACGTCTTTTTTATGCTCTACCAAACGCTTGGCTTTTTCGATGACCATTTCAGCCACTTGTACGTGGCGGGCAGGCGGCTCGTCGAAGGTTGACGCAATCACTTCGCCGCGCACGGTGCGCTGCATTTCCGTTACTTCTTCCGGGCGCTCGTCAATCAGCAGCACGATAATGTGGCATTCCGGATGATTACGGGTGATTGACTGAGCAATACTCTGCATCAGCAGAGTTTTACCGGCCTTGGGCGGCGATACAATCAAACCACGCTGGCCCTTACCAATAGGCGCAACCAGATCCAACACGCGGGAAGACAAGTCCTCCGTGCTGCCGTTGCCGGCTTCCAGATGCATGCGCTCGTCCGGGAACAACGGAGTCAGGTTTTCAAACAGGATCTTGTTACGGGCGTTATCAGGCTTGTCGAAGTTGATCTCGCTGACCTTCAACAGCGCAAAATAGCGCTCGCCATCTTTAGGCGGGCGAATTTTCCCGGAAATGGTGTCGCCAGTGCGTAAGTTAAATCGCCGGATCTGGCTGGGTGACACATAAATGTCATCAGGACCCGCCAGATAAGAGGCATCGGCAGAACGGAGGAAACCAAAACCGTCCTGCAGAATTTCCAGTACACCATCGCCGTAAATGTCTTCTCCGCCTTTGGCGTGGCGTTTGAGTATAGTGAAAATAACGTCTTGCTTGCGCGAGCGTGCAAGATTATCGAGGCCCATTTCTTGCGCAAGTACGAGCAATTCGGGCATGGAATTCTGTTTGAGTTCAGTAAGATTCATAGTTTATTGAATTTTCAGGAATGGAAGAAAGCGAACGTTAGGGTGAAGGGGTGCCCAGAAACGAATTGATAAGTACAGTCTAAAGAACGGGATGCTGGCCAGATAGAGCAACCGGGAGATAATGAAGTCCGGAATATGAGTACAGGAGCCAGAGAGTGGGAACAATCGTTCGCCGGGCAGGATCGATAATCTGCTACCTCGGCGCCGGATGTCAAGGCCAGAGCCAAAAAAACCACCAATTTCGCAAAGGATTGCGCGTTCAGGCCGTTTTAGCCAAGCTTTGCTTACGTTCACAGACCTGCCTCGCGCGGTTTTCTGAGTTTTGGAGACTCCCCACAAAGAGTTACTCCTCTTCCATTAACGCCCCTCGATGCGGATACTAAAGGTCTTACTTTTTCACACTTTTTACCGCTGAAAACAGGAGTCGCCCATGAGCAGCAAGCCAAACCACGAACTGACGCCTATGAACATTGCCATATTGACAGTGTCAGACACTCGCGGCGAAAACCAAGACAGTTCCGGCCAGTTCCTAGAAGACAGCGTGGTCGAGGCCGGCCACAATCTGACTGCGCGGCGCATTCTGCCAGACGACGTGTATTTGATGCGTGCCTTGGTCAGCGGCTGGATAGCCGACCCACAGATTCATGCCGTTATTATTACCGGCGGCACAGGCTTTCATGAGCGCGACAGCACACCCGAGGCTCTTGGGCCCTTGTTGGACAAAACCATCGAGGGTTTTGGCGAGGAATTCCGCCGGCTGTCAGCCGCTGAAATTGGCACCTCAACCATCCAGTCCCGTGCGTTTGGTGGACTGGCCAATCATACGGTCATATTCTGCCTGCCTGGATCTACCGGCGCCTGCCGCACCGGCTGGAACGGTATTCTGGCCACTCAGCTGGACAGCCGCCACGGCCCTTGTAATTTTTCTGCATTGGTCGGGCGCAAACCGGATCGGGCAATAGAACGCCTGAACCAAGTGATCGGCAAGCAGGCGGTACGTTAAAAAATACTTTAAACAGTGCGCTAACAGCCACACAGCCTTCCAATTTTAACGCCTATAGAGCAGGTACCATGGCCGCCACCAATCTGACCCCCGTTGAAGATGCCATACAACATTTGTTGACTCTTGCCGCACCGCCAGCGGCGGTTGAGCTTACCCCGGTTCACCGCACTCTGGGCCGGGTGCTGGCTCGGGATTACAACGTGCCCGCCGATGTCCCGCCAGCCGATAACAGCGCAGTAGACGGCTATGCTTTGCGCGCAGAGGATTTTCAGCCCGGAAAGCCGCTTTTGATTTCGGCGCGCATTCCCGCCGGCCAGGCACCAGGGGCGTTGGTTGCCGGCACCGCCGCGCGGATTTTTACTGGCTCCGAAATTCCCTCAGGTGCCGATACCGTTGTGATGCAGGAACGTACAAACGTTGATGCCGATGGCGTGCTGATCGACGGCGACGTGAAGCTCGACCAGAATATCCGCCGTCGCGGCCAGGACTTGGCCGCAGGCGACTTGGCTCTGGCCCAAGGCACTCTGATTCGCCCCCAGGAAATGGGCCTGCTGGCCAGCATGGGCATTGCCGAGGTTGAAGTGTTCAAAAAGCTGAAAGTGGCGATACTCACCACCGGCGATGAACTGGTTGACCCAGGCACACCGCTCGAAGCCAGCCAGATTTACAACACTAACCGCTACACGTTGTTGGGCCTGCTAGATCAAGCGGGCTGTGAAGTGGTGCTATGTGAGAGTTTGGCGGACACCCGCGAGGGTACCCGAACAACCCTTCAGCGAGCAGCAAAGGCCGCTGACCTGGTGATCACTAGTGGCGGTGTGTCTGTGGGTGAAGAAGACCACGTGCGCGCAGTATTGGAAGAATCCGGCCAGCTCTCACTGTGGCGCCTGGCGATCAAACCAGGCAAGCCGCTGGCGTTTGGCGATATCGCCGGCACTCCGGTGCTGGGCTTACCCGGCAACCCGGCATCGGTGCTGGTCACATTTCTGATGGTAGGCATGCCATACATCCGCCAGCGCCAGGGGCGCCTGCACATTCATCCTTTAGGACAGCAGGTCGTGGCCGGATTCAGCGTTGCCTCGGCCTCCGTGCGGCGGGAATTTGTGCGAGCACGGCTGGAGCAGGATCGGGGCAATACAGTCATTAAAGCGTTCCCGAACCAGAGTTCCGGTGTTCTGAGTTCAGCCTGTTGGGCTGATGGCCTGGCAGTAGTGCCGGAACACAGCATCCTAAGCCCTGGCGACATCATCACTTACTTTCCGTTTTCTGAATTGGTGAGCTGACCATGCCTGAGCAGACCCTTAGCATCCGTTTTTTTGCCCGCTTGCGCGAAGAGCTGGGCACCGAACATTTAACCATGCCAGCACCTGCAGGCCAGACCGCAGCAGATCTGCTGGCTACCCTGGCCAACCGCGGTGGGCCCTGGGCCCGGCTGAACACCGGCCAACCGGTGATGATCGCCATCAATCAGGCCATGGCAAAACCGCAGTCGCCCATTAAACCAGGTGATGAAGTCGCGTTTTTCCCACCCGTGACAGGAGGTTAGCGAATGCCACAAAAGTCTTCTGCCTGTTCACAGGCTGTCCCCAGCGTCAGTATCCAAAACGCGGATTTTGATGCAGCGCAGGAGTACGCGCAACTGCGCGACAGCGGCGCGGGCACGGGCGCTATCGCCACATTCACCGGACTGGTGCGCGACAGCGGTGATGACCAAGGCGTAACCGGGCTGTTTCTGGAACACTACCCGGGCATGACCGAACAGGTCATTAGTGATTTGATCACACAGACTGGCCAACGCTGGGATGTGCGCAAAGCGCGAGTGATACATCGCATAGGCCGCTTGCCCCTACAGTCACAGATTGTATTTGTAGGCGTATGCAGTGCCCACCGGGGCGACGCCTTTGCCGCCTGCGAGTTTATTATGGACGCGCTAAAAACATCGGCGCCATTCTGGAAGAAAGAGCTGACAGACGCAGGTGAGCATTGGGTCGAGCAGAAAGCATCAGACGTTGCGCGCACAGAAGGTTGGTAGCAGAACCGTCAATCCTTTAGGTCTTGCGGCCGATTGCGGTTGGTGAACAGCTCAGATAGCCCAGGACAATCTACAGATTGAGCCTGCTGGCTGCGGGCAAACATCATGACCCGACGGTTATCGTTACACAGCTGCTGCTCAAGCGCGGCCGCCATAGCCGCCGGATAAACCCCGTGTAACGGATGGTCGCGCCCGTCGCACCGGGCTATCACCGGCCGACCGGGAGCGCTGCGCCAGGCCCGTAACAGCTGCCGCAGTAGCGCCGGGGTAACGCCCGGCGTGTCGCAAGGGCACACCAGCACCGCCCCGTATCCGCGGGCATCGGCCTCCTGCAAACCTGCTAACAGGCCCGCCAGTGGCCCTTGCCCGGCAAACTCAGGAGCGTCAGTAAACACGTCCCCCAAGCGGCTGTATTCCTCGAGGGAACGGTTGGCGCTGATCAGCGCCGAACCGGTTGCGGCTCGTAAAGCTTCTGCAACCCATGCTGCCATAGGCCTGCCGCGCCAGTGCAACATGCCTTTGTCTTTGCCATCCATACGCGTGCCCGCGCCGCCTGCCAGCAACAGGCCAACAACTGGCAACGGGGCTTGGGAACTGGTGGTGTCAGTGTTCATCACGTTCTCTTATGGCCGTTTTGCCTGTCGCCGTCGTGTTCATTGTCGCCGGTTTCCGCATTATTACCGTAATCAGCATTTCCGCTATTGTCATTACAGGCGTCAGGGGCGCGGCTGGCACCATAAAAAAACCGCCCGGGAGCAGCGCTCCGGGGCGGTTTTTCAGCCTGGCTTTTCAGTCGGCTCTTCAGTCGGGCTATGCAATCAGAGATTGCTGTCCAGAAACGCTGCCAGCTGGGACTTAGACAAAGCACCCACTTTGGTCGCGTCCACATTGCCATTTTTGAACAGCATCAGCGTAGGAATACCACGGATGTTGAACTTGGGTGGCGTTTGCTCGTTCTCGTCAATGTTGAGCTTGCAGACTTTCAGCTTGCCGGCGTATTCCTCGGCAATTTCTTCCAGCACCGGCGCGATCATTTTACACGGGCCACACCACTCAGCCCAGTAATCCACCAGTACCGGCACATCAGACTGCAGTACGTCCTGTTCAAAGGAGGCATCGGTTACGTTAACAATATTTGCGCTCATTCTAATTTCCTGTTTCTGGCATCTGCCCGGTAACAGATGCAGTTAGCTGTATTGACTATCGCTATCATTTTGAAAACTGCGCAACAACTCACGCTCTTTTCATGGGCCATGCTTTCAATGGCCAATACTTTACGCCATTGCTCCGGCTGTTGTGAAGCCTTCGCTGACAGGCGGGGTAATTCCACCCTCGTTAAACCACATGCAGTCAGGCTGGCTGACAGGCCCTCGGGTTATCGCTATAGTACGCCCTACGTTCATCCCACAAGGATTCATAACCCCGTGACGGCAGAACCCAACGCCGAAAACGTTTCCGCGCCTCCTGATATGCTTGCCGCTATCGATATGGGCTCAAACAGCTTTCACATGGTGGTTGCGCGCCTGGTGCACGGTGAAATTCGTACCCTGGAAAAAATGGGCGAAAAAGTTCAGCTCGGAGCCGGGCTTGACGCCCAGAACCGCCTGACCGACGAGGTTCAGGAACGGGCTCTGGCCTGCCTGAGCCGCTTTGCCCAGCGCCTGCAGGGCATGCCTCCGGAAGCTGTGCAAATTGTTGGCACCAACGCCCTGCGCATCGCTCGCAACGCCAACGAGTTCCTCAGCCGCGCTGAGGAAGTACTGGGCTACCCGGTAGAAGTGATTGCCGGGCGCGAGGAAGCGCGACTGATTTACCTGGGCGTTGCCCACACCCTTTCTGACGACACCGGCCGCCGGCTGGTGATCGACATAGGCGGTGGTAGCACCGAGTTTGTGATTGGTCAGCGCTTTGAGCCGGAAGCCTTGGAAAGCATGCACATGGGCTGCGTGTCGTTTCGTAATCGCTACTTCCAGGACGGAAAAATCAGCCGTCGCAGCTTAGACAACGCCATCACCCACGCCGAGCAAGAGCTGCAGAGTATTCGCCGCCAGTATCGGGCGATACGCTGGCAAAGCGCCGTGGGTTCTTCAGGGTCGGTAAAAGCCATCGGCCAGGTTCTGGCCACGCTCAAGATTACCGATGGCACCATTACCCTGGAAGCCATGCAGGAATTGCGTAAACGGCTGGTCAGCATGGGCCACGTTGAGCGTTTAAGCGAAATTGGTGTGCGCCCAGACCGGCAAAGTATTTTCCCTGGCGGTTTCGCCATTCTAATGGGCGCGTTTCAGTCACTGGGCATTGAAACCATGAGCTTTGCCGATGGCGCGCTGCGCGAAGGCCTACTGTACGGAATTGTTGGGCGAATACGCCATGAAGATGTGCGGGAACGAACCATTTCTGCATTACAAGAACGCTACCACGTTGACCAGCTGCACGGCGCCGCCGTAGAAGCCAGCGCGGTGGCGGCCTGGGCGCAGGTTGCGGAAACCTGGAAGATAAACAGTTTCAGCGACGAAGATACCCTGCGCTGGGCCTGCAAGCTGCATGAAATCGGCTTGACCATCTCACACAGCCAGTACCACAAGCACGGTGCTTATCTTTTACGATATTCAGACTTGCCCGGTTTTACCCAACAGTTCCAGTGGGATCTCGCGGCCTTGGTGCGCGGGCACCGGCGCAAGTTTACTGCAGCCATTTGGGCTGGAACCTTAGCTGAGGACATCCCGCGTTTGCGCTACCTATGCATACTGGTGCGCCTGGGTGTGCTGCTGCAGCACGCCCGCAATCTGGAAGAACCACCAGAGCTGACGCTGAAAGCGTCTGCGAACAAGCTCAGCATCCGCTTCCCCGAGGGCTGGCTGGAACAGCGCCCACTAACCTTGGCAGACCTGGAAAATGAACGGGACTACCTGCTACGTCAGGACTTCAGTCTGGACATTATTACCGAATAAAAAATCACTGAACAAGAAGTCACTGAATAAGAAGTCACCGAGTGAGAAACTGGCGCCGGAAGCGCCGGTTTTTGCGGCACAGTGGTCGAACAACCTTAACTTTCCAGCTCCGCTTCCAGAGCTTCGACCGTTTCACTGACGTCCAGCCACTGGGCCTCTACAGCTGCCGTTTTTTGGCGCGCCTCTGCCTGCCGACCCAACAGCGTTTTCAACTGCTGTTTGCCGCTGTCACTGTACAGCGCCGGATTGGTCAGCTCGGCGTCCATCTCCGCCAGCGCAGCCTGCATGCTGTCCATCTGTTTTTCCAGTGTGGCCTGCTGTTTGCGGAACGGGCTGATTTTCTGGCGCACAGCCGCCTCGGCGCGCTTGCGGACCTTGCGGTCATCGGCACTTTCACCATTGGCTGCCGCGTCCTGGCCACCCTCTGCGGCAACAGACTGTCGCTTCGGCGCCTCGGTGTCATCTTTGCGGCGATCAGCCAGCCAGCGCTCATAATCCTCGAGGTCGCCCTGGTACTCAACGACACGGCCATCGTTCACCAGCCAGAACTCGTCGACGGTGTTGCGCAGCAAGTGGCGATCATGCGACACCACCACAATGGCGCCATCAAAGTTCTGCAGGGCCATGGTGAGCGCCTGGCGCATTTCCAGATCAAGGTGGTTGGTAGGCTCATCCAAAAGCAGCAGATTGGGCCGCTGCCAGGCGATCACTGCCAGCGCCACCCGAGCTTTTTCGCCGCCGGAGAAGGAACGTATCGGTGACAGGGCCGCATTACCATGAAAGTCAAAACCGCCGAGAAAATTGCGAATACTCTGATCCGACGCCCGCGGGCTTAAGCGCTGCAGGTGCAGAAAGGGGCTGGCGTCCAGATCCAGGGATTCGAGCTGATGCTGGGCAAAATAGCCAATGGCCAGATGCTCGCCGCAGGTGCGCTCACCGTTAATCAGCGTGGCCTCACCCCGCAGACTGTCCATAAGGGTGGATTTACCCGCACCATTAGGGCCAAGCAGACCAATGCGGCTGCCGGGTAACAGGCTCAGGTTCAGGTTGCGCAGAATCGTCACGTCGCCGTGGCCGGCCTGGCCCTGGCGAATACTCAGCAGCGGGTTTGACACCTTTTCGGCTAAAGGAAATTGAAAATTGAACGGTGAATCAATGTGTGCAGGCGCAATTTTTTCCATGCGTTCCAGAGATTTCACTCGGCTTTGGGCCTGACGCGCCTTGGTGGCTTGAGCCTTGAATCGGTCAATAAAACGCTGAATTTCAGCAATGCGCGCCTGCTGACGCTCAAATCCGGCCTGCTGTTGGGCCAGGCGCTCGCTGCGCTGGACTTCAAAGGCTGAGTAATTACCGCTATACAGTGCTAGATCGCGCCGATCAAAGTGCACGACATGTGTCGCGACTCTATCCATGAAATCCCGGTCGTGGGAGATGAACAGCAGGGTTCCGGAGTAGCGCCGTAGCCAGTTTTCCAGCCAAAGACAGGCATCCAGATCCAGGTGGTTGGTCGGCTCGTCCAGCAGCATCAAATCGGACGGGCGCATCAGCGCCTGAGCCAAATTCAGACGAATCCGCCAGCCTCCCGAAAAACTCGAAACCGGGTGATCAGCATCGCCATCACTGAAGCCCAGCCCGCGTAGCAGCGACTCGGCGCGGCGCGATGCAGACCACGCCTCGTGCAGGTCTAGCTCGCCATGGATACGGGCTTGGGCCAGGTCGTCCTGGGCGACTTCCGCTCTTGCCAGTTCGTGTTCCAGGCGGCGCAAATCGAAATCGCCGTCCAATACAAAGTCTCGCGCGCTACGCCCGGTCGCCTCCACTTCCTGAGCCATGTGAGCGATGCGACAGCCTCCGGGCAGAGAAAAATTGCCATGCTCTGGCGCCAAATCACCCAATAACAGCTGAAACAGACTAGACTTGCCGGCACCATTGGCACCCACAATAGCCACGCGCTGGCCCGGTTGCACGGTCAGGCTGACGCCTTCTAGCAACCACGCACCACCTCGTTGTAAACTAAGATCACTAATTGTTAACATGTTTTAATTCTGGCACTTTAATAATTTCAGGGAAGCCTTGGAAACTGCACCGGACGACATTGCGATCATACCGCAAACCGCGGCCAGCCTGGCACTGCCGGCAGATTTGCAGACCGACACAGAGCTTTGGTCTTTTGCCTTATTATGCTGGCAAAAACCGGGCGTAGCGTCTGCCTGCCTGTTATTGCAACAACAAGGCTGGAGTGTGACCCGCATTCTATGTGCGGCCTGGCTGGCGAATCAGCGCAGAACTTACACCGGGCTAGAAGCCGTTACGGTAACAGAGTGGCGCAACCGTGTAACCGTGGCACTGCGTGACGTAAAAAGGGCGCTGCCGAAAGAGTCGGAAAGTTGTTATGACTTGCGCGCAGGCTTGGCTCGCCTGGAACTTGAAGCAGAGCGTGTCGAACTCGCTCTGGCGTGGCAAACACTGAACACTGAAACAGAAGAACCGGCAATGCAAGATCGCAACATTTTGATCATCGGCAATCTGACAGCAGCGGCGCCTTGTGCAGACAGCGCACGAGCAGCTGCCTCGGATATTCATCAACTGGCGTCTGCTTTGACTTTTTCGCGCCCCGGAGCGCAATCAACATGATGATTAAATGGCTGGTACGGCTAGCCTTTCCTGCCCTGGGCGTATTGTTATTACTGATTGTGTTTGGCTTGGGAACGCCCGAGCAAGTGACACAGCCGTTGGCTAAAGAAACAAAACCGGCAGAAATTCCCGCCTTCGAAACCCTGGTGCCAGAGTCAGTGGTGATAGATTCACCCGACATCATTTTCAAGTGGAAAGATACCAATGGCAACTGGCATTATGCGGACCAGCCACCGCCCCAGGGGCCCTGGAACACCTTGGCCATAGAACGGCCGAACCCACCCCGTGGCACCGCTGGCAACGCAGAGTCTGGAGTCGACTGGCAGGCACCGTATAACGCGCCATTCAACATGGGCGTAGGCGCTTCAGGAAGTTAGTAGGTGCTTCAGACAGTTAAGTGAGTGGCCAACCGGCCATTAACAGATGTTCAGTGGCGTAAAGCCGATGTTATAGGTACCTTTTCGCCAGCATTATATCGAATACCCTCAATCAGCCAGCGCCGGCCAAGCCCGGACGTTGCGACTTATTTACTAATATGAAGGATGGATTCATGAAGAAAACGCTGTTTGCACTGACGATTGCCGGCCTTGTTGCGGGCTGCTCTTCCGCTCAAGAAGCACCTAAAGACCCCGCGCTGGAATCCAACAGCGAAAAAGTCAGTTACGGCATGGGCCTGGTCATGGGTGAACGCATGGGTAACGACCTGCCAGACCTGCAGATGGAACAGTTTCTGCAGGGCATCCAGCACGGCAACAGTAGCGACCAGGCACAGCGCCGGATGACCCAGGAAGAAATTCAGGAAGCACTAATGGCTTACCAGCAGCAACTGCAGGAAGATCAAGCCAAACAAACTGAGGAAATGGCGCAGAAAAATGTGGATGCGGGAAACGCTTTTCTGGCTGAAAATGCCAAGCGCGAGGGCGTAACAACCACCGGTTCCGGCTTGCAGTACGAAGTGCTTGAAGCCGGCAATGGCCCGCAACCAAGCGCCGGCGAAACGGTAACAGTCCACTACACGGGCGAATTGTTGAATGGCGAGGTGTTTGATAGCTCCCGCGAGCGCGGTGAACCGGTTTCATTCCGCCTGGACCAGGTTATTCCCGGCTGGACAGAAGGTCTGCAGCTGATGAACGAAGGCGCGCGTTACAAACTCTATATTCCGTCAGAGCTGGCATATGGCCCAGGCGGCAATCGCGCGATTGGCCCCAATGAAACATTGGTTTTTGACGTGGAACTGTTGGCGGTTAACCCGGACAACGCCCAGTAACTGTTTGTTGCAGCTAACAGTTAGCAGCTGAGCGGCTCTCCAAGAGCTTGCCGCTCAGGTCTGCTGACAGCTCTCAGGCTGGCTCGACCTTGTCTGCGTTAGCAGTGTGCAGATGGGCAATCAGAAGGTCTTCCAGCTCAAAACGACTGGCCAAGATTTCACCCACTCGCGATAACTCCGTAAACAACGCCTGCATTTCCGACTCGGAAAGTTCGCGGCCATCTATCTTGTCATTGAAATCAAGAATCACTTGGGTGGTTTCGGTAATACGCGGATACACCTTCGCGGCCAGTTCCAGGCCTTCGTCATCGTTAAATTCTCGCGCCTCACGCACCAGTTGCTCGTAGATTTCAAAGTGCCCGGCGGAAACATAATCCATCAGCATTTCACACAGCAGAACCAGTTTTGGTCTCAGGCTTTCGGCCTGGGAATAGTCGTTTTCGGCAGACAGCTCACAATAACGCACCAGTACATCCTGACGCTCCTTAAGCCAACGGTCGATCAGTTCACTGACCCCACCCCACCGCTCACGGGCATTTCGACAATGCTCCAACATAACGCCTGTACTCCACTTGGTGTTCTATCTGGCTGATGCCTTCTGAACTTTCACATAAGTCACTGCAAGTTACCCTATGGCAGTGACCAGCCGCAACCGTTTGTGGCTACCGCCTTACCAGGACCGCTTAGGCGCGGGGCGCAAACACAGATAAAGACCGACCAACGCCACACAAACGAAAAACAGCGCGCTCCACCCCGGAATGCTCAGCCCCAAAAAACGCCAGACCACCGCCGCGCAGTCACCGGTTCCGCGCACCGCGGTCGCCAGCACGTCCATCCACGGTAACACGTCCAGCATATAATCCACCGATGGGCCGCAAGCCGGCACCTGGTCCGCAGGCAAGCTTTGCAACCAGAGCTGGCGACTGGCCAAGCCTAATCCGGTACCCGCAGCCAGCGCCAAAAACAGACCGTATACCCGTGTGGCAATCGGCCCCGGGCCGTGCAGCCACGCCAACAGGCTGACCAGCCCGGCTGCCATGAAGGCAAACCGCTGTAACCAGCACAAAGGACAAGGCTCCAGCCCCATCACATGTTCCATATAAAATGCCACCGCAAGCAGTGCGGCACACACCAGAAAAATAACAGCAAACATGATTCTGCTGGTCAAAAGATCACCTCGAAAATAGGAATGGGACTGCATCCAGGCTGCCAGCCTGCTATTGTGATAATCGTTGTTAAACCACCGTGATTATCAGGATTATGACTGCATTGCCAAAAATGTTGCCAAAAATCTTCATCGCCCTGTTTATGATGGCGCTCGCAGTTCTCGCCTACGGTGAAGAGCCCGACGAATCGGCTGAACCAGCAGAACCGACCATTACCGATTATATATCGCTGGAGCCCGCGTTTGTGACCCACATAGGGCCACCAGGCGGCAAGCTTTCCTATCTGAAAGCCAGTGTTAGCTTGCGCGTCGACGCCAGCACCACTCGCCCCGCCGTAGAAGCCCACATGCCACGCATACGCCATGAGCTGGTGGTGCTGTTTGGCGAACAAAGCGATGTTGATGCCCTTACCCGGCCAGACACTCAGCAGACACTGGCAACAGAAGCCACTGCCCGCGTTAATCAGGTACTGGAAAACCAGCACACCGGTGAAGTTGTTAGCGGCGTGCTGTTTACCGAGTTTGTGGTGCAGAAGTGACCGTCACTCCAGTATTCAGCTTTGCTGATACTGGCGCAGGTAATCGGCAAAACTTAGCGTATCCGCGGCTTCAATCTGCTGCTGCTGTTGCAAGGACTCAAGGCTAAACGCTGTATATTGCTGCTGCACGGAATCTGGCAGCGGCTGCGCGAGCAAGCTGTGCTTGTGCTGGAGGGACATTTCCAGCGCCCAGTCGCGGTGACCCAAGCCACTGCTGGTCATTGCATCCAGGACCTGCTGCGATGGCAAACACCAACTGCCTTCCAACTTGTGCCGCTGCTCCGCCAGAGCCCGCACGTAAGTGGTGTCGCCATTCCAACCGTCGAGCTGTTCCGCCAGGGGCTGCAGCGAATCCAGAAGCTCAAGCGCCGTCTCTCCAGCGTTAACACTGCGATTGCCCAGCTGCAACGCCAAGTCGCGCCCGCGTCCGCGCGCTACAACATCCTTGAAATTGTTATCCAGCCGGGCACACTCATCGTCACCAATCCGCGGGCTGTCCTGTAACAGGCAGTCCAACAAGAACAGGTCGAGAAAATCCACTTGCGGCGCGGTAATACCCACGGCTGCAAACGGGTCCAGATCCAGACACCGCACCTCGATGTACTCCACCCCGCGGCTCATCAACGCGTGGATGGGTTTTTCGCCACTGGCGGCGGTGCGCTTCGGCCGTAAGGCACTGTAATACTCGTTTTCAATCTGCAGCACGTTGGTATTGAGCTGAATGTATTCACCGTCGCGGTTTATGCCCAGTTTTTCGTAGGGCGGCCAGGGCGTGTGAATGGCTCGCTCCAGAGTGTGGGTATACGTTTTCAGCTCGTTAAAACAGATGTTCAGAGATGCCTGGGCATTGTTGTGGTAACCCAAATCGCCCATGCGCAGCGAGCTGGCCTGTTCACCATAAAAAGTATTTGCATTAAAGCTGCTGAGGTTGTGCCGCACGTTGGCGACAAAGCTCTGATCCAGCGCCGGTGAGGCGCCGAACAGCAGCATTAACAGCCAGCTGCGGCGGCGGAAATTACGAATCAGCCAGAAATACTGCTCGGACTTGAAATCCTGCAGGCTCAGCTCGCTGTCGCCCACAGCCTGCTGCCACTGCTGCCAGAACCCTTCGGGTAACGACACGTTGTAATGGGTGCCGGCGATACTCTGCATCATTCGCCCGTAGCGCACAGCCAAACCTTGGCGATACACGTGCTTCATCTTACCCACATTGGAGCTGCCGTAATTGGCGATGGGAATACTGCTGTCGCCATCCAGACCACAGGGCATACTGGCGGCCCAGAATACTTCGTCGCCCAAGTTCTGCTGTACGAATTGATGGGTGTGACCCAGCGCTTCGAGCATGCCGGCCGTGGTGTTGTACACAGGCGTAATCAGCTCCAACAGAGGTTCAGAATAATCGGTGGTAATCCGCGGGTGAGTTAACGCTGAACCCAAAGCGTGCGGGTGCGGGGTTTGTGCGATAAAGCCGCTGGCATCGGCACGCAGACCTTCTTTTTCAACGCCTTTACGAAAGCCCTGCCACTCGTTGGCGGCAAACTGCTGAAATATGTGATGGCGTGATTGAGCCATGAAAAACTCCTGCTGCAACCGCTGTGGTTGCCAAGTAAAGTTGCCGAGTAAATTAACGGTCGCGCTTGTTGGCCGACGCCATGGCCTGAGCCAGAGCTCCTGCCATGGCACCTTGACCCTGACCCGGATTCTGATTCTGACTCTGATTTGCAGCCGGCGCCGGTTTACGCGCGCCAGCCGCATTGTTGCGATTTGGGCTTGGGTTTTTGTCACCACGGGGCCGCTCAGCCGGCTGCTGGCCAGGCTGATCACCCATGCGCATGGTCAAAGCGATGCGCTTGCGCGGAATATCCACCTCCATCACCTTCACTTTTACGATGTCGCCCGCTTTCACCACTTCCCGCGGGTCTTTTATAAAACGGTCTGCCAACGCCGATATATGAACCAGGCCGTCTTGGTGCACGCCAATATCCACGAAGGCGCCAAAGTTGGTGACGTTGGTAACCGACCCTTCCAGCACCATTCCCGGCTCCAGATCTTTCAGGGTTTCTACGCCTTCTTCAAAGCTGGCGAAACGGAATTCTGGCCGTGGGTCGCGCCCCGGTTTTTCCAGCTCGGCGAAGATGTCTTTGACCGTAGGCAAGCCAAACTGCTCGGTCACATAATCCTGCGGGTTCAGGCTGCGCAAAAATGTTACATCACCCACCAGGCTGTTCATATTCCGGTGATTTTTAGCGGCGATGGTTTCCACCACGCGATAAGCTTCCGGGTGCACCGAAGACCGATCTAACGGATTATCACCATCGCTGATGCGCAAAAAGCCCGCCGCCTGTTCGAAGCTGCGAGCGCCCAGACGCGGCACTTTCATCAGCTGCTTGCGGTTACGGAATTGGCCGTTCTGGCTGCGATAATCCACGATGTTCTGGGCAATGGTTGGGTTTAACCCAGACACACGGGTTAACAGCGGCACCGACGCGGTGTTCAGATCGACTCCTACGCCGTTTACACAGTCTTCTACCACTGCATACAGGCTGCGCGATAGCTGTACCTGCGATACGTCGTGCTGATATTGGCCCACACCAATGGATTTTGGCTCAATTTTAACCAGTTCCGCCAACGGGTCCTGCAAGCGCCGGGCAATGGATACCGCGCCGCGAATGGTGACATCCAGGTCCGGCAATTCCCGCGAGGCGAATTCCGATGCTGAATAAATAGACGCACCCGATTCGCTGACCACAATGCGCGCCAATTTCAGTTCCGGGTAGCGCTTGCACAGATCGGCCACCAGTTTATCGGTTTCCCGCGAGGCAGTGCCATTACCAATAGCCACCAGTTCGATGTTGTACTGGCGACACCATTTGCGCAATTGCTCTATCGACGCTTCCCACTGGTTTCGTGGGGCGTGGGGAAATATAGCCCCGTGGTCCACCACCTGCCCTATGCCGTCAATCACCGCCACTTTTACGCCGGTGCGCAGGCCTGGGTCCAGGCCCAGAGTGGCCCGCGGCCCAGCCGGAGCCAGCAGCAACAAATCTTTGAGGTTATCAGCGAATACCTGAATAGCTTCGGTTTCAGCGGCCTCTCGGATCTGGCCTATCAGGTCAGTTTCGAGCTGGCCAGACAGCTTTACCCGCCAGGTCCAGCGCACCACTTCGGCCAGCCATTTGTCGGCCGCCCGGCCCTGGTCGCGGACATTCCAGTGGGCGCCAATGTAAGATTCTGCCGGGTGCGGCTGGCGACGATCGTCGCTGTTTTCTCCAACGGCGATGGTGTAGCTCAGAATACCTTCGTTACGGCCGCGCAAAATCGCCAGCGCTCGGTGTGACGGCACTTTTTTTAACGCTTCGCTGTGATCAAAGTAATCACGAAATTTGGCGCCTTCGGCCTCTTTGCCGGCAATAACGGTGACTTTCAGCCGGCCTTGCTGCCAGATGAAACCGCGCAACTGGCCCAGAAGTTCGGCGTCTTCTGCGAACCGCTCCATCAGGATGGCACGGGCGCCTTCCAAGGCCGCCTTGCTGTCAGCCACATCGGCGTTAACGAACTGCGCTGCTAAAACCTCTGGCACTTGTGTCGGGTCGTTATAAAGGCCATCGGCCAGTGGTTCAATACCGGCTTCACGGGCAATCTGGGCTTTGGTACGGCGCCTGGGCTTGTAAGGCAGGTAAAGATCTTCCAGACGGTTTTTGGTGTCTGCCCCGTTGATGCTGGCTTTCAGCACATCGGTCAGTTTGCCCTGCTCGTCAATACTGGCGAGGATGGTGGCGCGGCGGTCTTCCAGTTCGCGCAGATAGCGCAGGCGCTCTTCCAGGGCTCGCAACTGGATGTCGTCAAGCGCGCCGGTCAGCTCTTTGCGATAGCGGGCAATAAAGGGCACAGTCGCACCGCCGTTTAACAGTTCAACGGTGGCGTTAACCTGCTCTTCACGTACACCAAGCTCATTCGCAATGCGTCGGGAAATACTGTTCATGCTACCTCTGCTAATCACGTTCGCTGACAAACAAAGTGGCAAAGGTACAGCGGCACAGGATTACAGGCAAGCAGACTGCCTCTGATTACGGAGGAATTGCACCAGCTGGCTCCAAGGCATCGGCCGGGCAAAATAGTAACCCTGTACGTGGTCGCAGTTCAGTTGCCGTAAAAACTCCATCTGAGCGTAGGTCTCCACACCTTCTGCTACTACGCTCATATCAAGGCTATGGGCCAGGCTGGTATTGCCAGCCGTCCAGCTGTTGGCGGCATAAATAATCTGCGGCTCCCGCCGCAGTCATAGTGGCACTCTGGTTTGCCGGCAGGTCAGCGCCCATAACGACTACGGGCTTATCGCCGCAGGCCTGAACAAGGTGAGCTAACCAGGCGTTCATGTCACCGTTGTGCAGCTGGCAGTCCCAAAGCAGCACGTCAAACGGGTTGTCGGCCATAGCACGCTCGAAGCTTGCAGTGTCTGCACACCAAACAGTACTCATGGCCAAGTCATCGCTGGCCACTGCCAGGCTATCTAACCACAGGAAATCGCGATAATCCGGAGTCAGCACCAACAGGCGGATGCGAGGCTGATCAAAAAAATCGAGAGGCGATACCATCTGTGGATCCATGAGTTTGTAAGATTTTCTGCACCAATGCGCAGTAATTCAAGCCATACAATTCATTAACAATAGCTGACTTTCCGGTAGGGTGCCGATTGCCCAGGTGCTGTAGAATGCGCATGATACTAACGCACTTTGCAACCAGGCTGCTGTGACGCCGTGACAAAACTCAATCCCAGACAACGCGAAGCCGTGCGCTATGCCGATGGCCCCATGCTGGTACTAGCGGGTGCCGGCAGCGGCAAAACCAGCGTAATTACCCGCAAAATTGCGTTTCTGATTGAACAGCTTGGCATTCCTGGGCGGCACATTGCGGCTGTGACGTTCACTAACAAAGCCGCAAGGGAGATGAAAGAGCGTGTTGGCCGCATTATCGATCGCAAGCTAACCCGTGGGTTAACCGTTTCCACCTTTCATAACCTGGGCCTGAACATCATCCGCGAGGAACATGATCATGTTGGTTATCACCCCGGATTTTCCATTTTTGATGCCGAAGACGCCAAAGCCCTGCTGCAGGATTTAATGCTAACCCATGGCAGCACCGACGCTGGTGATGAACTGAATCCGGTACAGATGACCATCTCTTCATGGAAAAACGCCATGCGTCCGCCTGCCGAAGCACTGAGCAAGGCTGCAGACGAGCGTGAACAGAGAATCGCAATCATTTATGGATACTACAACGAGTACTTGAAAGCATACAACGCCGTCGACTTCGATGACCTGATTCTGCTGCCGGTGATGCTGTTTCGCCAGCACCCGGACGTGCTGGCGAAATGGCAGCGTAAAATTCGTTACATGCTGGTGGATGAGTACCAAGACACCAATGTGTGCCAATACGAGCTTGTGAAGCTCTTGGTGGCAGGGCGCGCCGCTTTTACCGTAGTGGGTGATGATGACCAGTCCATTTACGCCTGGCGCGGAGCGCGGCCGGAGAACCTGGCACAGCTGGAACAGGATTTCCCCAGCCTGAAAGTGGTTAAGCTGGAGCAGAATTACCGCTCAACAAGCCGCATACTGCGTGCCGCCAACACGGTGATTGCCAATAACCCACACGCCTTTGAAAAAGTGCTGTGGAGCGATCACGCCATTGGCGAAGAAATCCGCATTATCCGTTGCCGCAATGAAGAAGCAGAAACCGAGCGTGTAGCCACCGAAATACTGGATCAGAAGCTGAAGCAGGGCTTGGGATTCAAAGATTTTGCGGTGCTTTACCGGGGCAACCATCAGGCCCGACTGCTGGAAGTGAAGCTACAGGCCTATCAAATTCCCTATCGCATCTCCGGCGGCCAATCGTTTTTTGCCAAAAGTGAAATCAAAGACGCCATGGCGTATTTGCGCTTGCTGATCAATCCCACTGACGACGCCGCGTTTTTACGGGTGGTTAACGTGCCCCGCCGTGAGATTGGCCCACGCACACTCGAGCAATTAAGCCACTACGCCCGCGCTCGCAACGTCAGCCTGTTCAAGGCGCTGGGCGATATGGGCGCGCAAAGCCACGTAACAGACAAGGGCTTGGAGCGTCTGCGTCGCTTCGCCCACTGGGCAGACGCTACCTGCAAAAGGTTACACAGCGATGACCCTGTGCAGGTCATCAAGCAGCTGTTTACCGATATAGAGTACGAGGAATGGCTGCACCAGCATTCGGGCTCTCCCAAACAGGCGCAGCGGCGCATGGAGAATATCTGGTATCTGGTGGATTCCATCCAGCGCATGCTTGACGATGGCAAAGGCACCGCGGACGAAATTGGCGTGGAAGACGCCGTTACCAAGCTGATCCTGCGGGACATGATGGAACAGCGCGAAGAAGAAGACGACAGCGACAAAGTGCAACTGCTGACCCTGCACGCCTCCAAAGGCCTGGAGTTTCCCCATGTGTTCATCATCGGCCTGGAAGAAGAGATTCTGCCGCACCGGATGAGCATTGAAGAAGAAAACATCGAGGAAGAGCGGCGGCTGATGTACGTGGGCATTACCCGTGCGCGGGAAACGCTGACACTTACCTATGCTGCATCCCGCCGGCAATACGGCGAAAAAATAGAAACCATTCCGAGCCGCTTTCTAGACGAACTGCCGGAAGATGATGTGCGCTGGCTGGGTATGGGAGAGGCAGACGTAGAAGTGAATCAAAAAAAGGGCAAGGCAACGTTGAGCGCGCTATTGGGCGATTTAGGCGTCTGAAATCGAGCAGCTCGCCTGAGCGAGCTGCTCGATTGCTTGCATGGTGTTACTTGCTTTCCGCCACCATGTGCTCAATCGCGGCCTGGATTTCTTCGTCCGGGCAGCTAGCGCAGCCGCCTTTGGCTGGCATGGCATTGTAACCATTGATAGCGTGGGTAATCAGAGTGTCCATGCCCTGTTCGATCCGTGGAGCCCAGGCACTGGCATCTCCAATAACCGGTGCACCAGCCGCTCCCGTGGTGTGACATGCCATGCACACCGCACCATAAACCTCCGAGCCAGAGCGAGGGCCAGCACTGGCTGCAACCGTTGGAGCTGCCGCTGCGCCACAATCTTCACCCTGCAAGCAGAGACCGCCTATCGGCTGGATACGGGACAGAATTTCGTCATTAACATTTGCCATAACGGCGCCGGCTGTCAGACCAAAACCAAGCAGAACAGCGGCCAGAATTCTCTTCATCTTCACAATGCACCTCGCATTCAAGCGTTATAATAATAAGTCGCCGCATTATAGCGGCTGTACCTCGGCAAAAAAACCAACACGCAGACTGACACATCAATTTCAGCACCGTTTGTTGCCATTTGGTAAATCACAAGACCTGTCGCGCCGTTATGGTTACCATACGTTCTCGGCCCGTTTATCGCTCAGGAATTCACCATGACAGAACCCGGTCACTCTTCCCACCGCTTGCGCAAGCCGCTATTAATTCTAGAGTTTACCGCGCTAGCTACACTACTGGGTTCTATGATCTGGTTTGGTTACAGTACGCCGCCGGGCGAAGTTCTGGCGCCCGCTTGGCTGTTGATACCCGCTGTGGCCAGCCTGCTGGTTTTTACCAGTTTTATTGGCCTGATGTACCTGCGCTGGGTGGTTACCGCGGGCGCAGAGCGGCAAAATCGCCATAAACTGATTTTCGCATTACTGGCGTTAACGATGTCCAGTGTGTGGTTATACGGCGTAGCAAATACCTGGATCAGCCTGAACGCCCAGTAAAACGCCACCATTTGCACGCCGTTTTTCTTCCGTTAAAGGTCAAAGAGACACTACAACCATGCTATTCACACCTGCGATAACCATTATCCGGCAGCGCCGCCACGTGTTGGCAACAGCACTATCCGCCGCATTGTGCACCCTGGCCTGGGCGCCTGCGACCAGTGCCCAAACCGACGCTGGACCCATGGCAGGTCAGCCGCTGTCCGCCCAAGACTGCGCACTGATTCGCGATGGGTTACAGCGCCTGGCCTGTTTCGATGAGGTTTACCAGCCTGATCAAGCTCGCGACAACGCCAGCACCGAGCAACGGCAGCGGGTAGAGGTCGCCACCAAGGCACTACCGCCAAGCAAACGAAACATGGAAGAAACGCCGGATAACCCCGGGGCAGACGACGAAACCGCTGTCGTGTCATCGATTCTGGACCGCTATATGGAAGCGGAAGAAGCTCTGTTTTCGTTCTCTGGCAGTTTTATTCGCCACCGCCCAAACTACATTTTGCCGCTAACGTGGTCTGACCAACCAAACCAGACGCCCACAAGCCCGCGCCTGGGCGTGACCGGCTACGATTATGGACTAAAGCAGGAAGAAGCCAAGTACCAGATCAGCTTCAAAGTTCCGCTGCTCACCGGCTTTATGGATAAACGCACTACGCTTTGGTTCGGCTACACCCAGAAGTCTTTCTGGCAGCTTTACAATCAGGATGAGTCCGCACCGTTTCGTGAAACCAACTACGAGCCTGAACTATTCCTGCGCTACCAACCCGACTGGAACATTGGGCCGGGCCGCCTGAACACGGTGGATCTGGGCATTAACCACCAGTCAAACGGTCAGGCCGAGCCGCGCTCACGCAGCTGGAACCGCATTGTTGGCATGGGAACTTACACTTACAACCGCTGGCTGTTCATGGTTAAACCCTGGATACGCTTGCCAGAGGGCAATTCAGACGACAACGAAGATATTGAAAGCTATCTGGGCCATGGCAGTTACCACGCAGTGTACAAGCTGACGGAAGACCGCACCTTCTCACTGAAGCTGCTGAATAACCTGCGCTCCTCGGATAACAAAACCTCGGTGGAGCTTGGCTACAGCTTCCCCATGGGCGATACCATCAAAGGCTTTGTGCATTATTACAACGGTTACGGTGAGAGCCTGATTGACTACAACGTGCGCATTCAGACGATCGGCGTGGGAATTATGCTGAACGACTGGCTTTAATCGTTAGCGCAGCGCCAAGGCTGGAAGCCTAGAGAAACAAAAAGGCCCTGCCGGATTTGATCGTCCGGCAGGGCCTTGGCACAGATTACACAGCGCAAGTCACGATCACGCTTACAGGGCGTTCAACCGCTCCATTTCCGCCAGCAGTTCGTCAGTTTTCTCTCGCATCAACGGTATATCGCCACGGGATTCCACGTTCAGCCTTACCACCGGCTCGGTATTGGACATCCGCAGGTTAAAGCGCCAATCATCGTATTCCACACTCACACCGTCTACGTGGCTCACACTCTTCGCCTCGGCGCCGTATTTTGCTTCGATGGCGGCAATGACAGTAGCGGGGTCTGCGATCGTGCGGTTAATCTCGCCGCTGGCCGGGTAGGCTTCAATGCGGGCATCAATCAACGATGACAGCGTGCAACCCGCCTGGCACAAGCGCTCGGCCACTAGCAGCCATGGAATCATGCCGCTGTCGCAATAAGCAAAATCCCGAAAATAATGATGGGCGCTCATTTCACCGCCGTATACCGCATCTTCGTCGCGCATACGCTGCTTGATGAACGCATGGCCGGTTTTGCTTTCGACGGCAATACCACCGGCAGCAGCTACCAGATCCTGAGTGTTCCAGATCAGCCTTGGGTCGTGAATCACCTTGCCCGGGCCGGTCTTGCGCAGAAACTGATCGGCCAGCAGGCCAACGATGTAATAGCCTTCGATAAAGCGGCCATTTTCGTCAAAAAAGAAACAGCGATCGTAATCACCGTCCCAAGCGATACCCATAGCTGCACCGCTGGCCTTTACCGCATCGGCGGTGGCTGCGCGATTCTCTTCCAGTATGGGATTGGGGACACCGTTGGGGAAATGGCCGTCGGCAGTGTGATGCACTTTCACAAATTCGAACGGCAAGTGCGCCTCAAGCTCATCAATCACCAGCCCGGCACCGCCGTTACCCGCATTGACCACCAGTTTCAGCGGCGTCAGATCTGCACCGTTGATATAGCCCAGAAGGTGATCAATATAGGCGCTCATGGTTTCCAGGGTTTCGTAACGGCCCTGATTTTGGGCATCCGCAAACGGTTCCAAAACGCGGTCACGGATGTCGTTCAGGCCATTGTCTGAACTGATCGGCCGCGATTCTGGCCCCACCATTTTCATGCCATTGTGGTCACGGGGGTTATGGCTGGCGGTGACCATAATGCCGCCATCCATGTCGTAATGGCTGGTGGCAAAGTACACCATTTCGGTACCGCACAGGCCTATGTCGTAGACGTCTGCGCCCGCAGCCATCAAACCCGAGCACAATGCCTGGCTGATCTCGCGGCTGGACAAGCGAATGTCGTAGCCGACAATGATTTTTTTTGCGCCGGTTACTTCCACATAGGCACGGCCAATAAGCTCAGCCAGCTTAGGGTTCAGCTGGTCTGGAACACGGCCACGAAGGTCATACGCTTTAAAGCAGGACAGATCCATTGTCGACATTTACTCCGCTGCACCAGACTGTAACTGGATGTAGTTTTGAATGCCCATCTGACTGATCATTTCCAGCTGGGTTTCCAGCCAGTCGATGTGCTCTTCTTCACTGTCGAGAATGCTGCGGAACAGCTCGCGGCTGGTGTAGTCCTGAACAGACTCGCAGTGAACGATGGCATCTTTCAGATCTTTGTGGGCAAGGTGTTCGATTTTCAGATCGCTTTCGATCATTTCCTGAACGTGCTCACCAATCATCAGCTTGTTCAGATCTTGCAGGTTCGGCAGGCCGTCCAGAAACAGGATGCGTTCGATCAGCTGATCGGCGTGTTTCATTTCGTCAATAGACTCTTCGTACTCTTTAGCGGCAAGCTTGGCGATGCCCCAGTCTTTGTACATGCGTGAGTGCAAAAAATACTGGTTGATAGCCGTCAGCTCGTTGCCCAAAACCTTGTTCAAGAACTGAATAACTTGTTTATCACCTTTCATAGCGCCTCTCCCTAAAGATTTTGATCAGTTCGGGTAAGAATAACGCGTTATGGCAATAGTTAGAATCGCTGCGGTAATAAAGGTAGCCAGGCACTCAGGCCGGGTGGGCCAGCACGCCGGCCAATGCCATATAATCTGGAGCGTTGTAACCGCGGAGGATTTCACGAGCGGTTGGTGCGCAGCGGCCGCACTGGGTGCCCACGCCCAGTTCTTTACCCAACTGACGCATGGACGTTACACCGTTGTCCGCTGCGGCACGGATATCACGATCGGTTACGCCGTGGCAAAGGCACACATACATAGGGCTCTCACTTACGCAATGAAATGTTAGTGATAATTATTAACATTTCGATCTTAAAGTACAAGCCCTTTGTAGATTAATTTTCAGTCAATCTGCTCAAGTTTCGTGCACCCGTCTCGGTCACCAGCACGTTGTCTTCCAGCCGCACACCCCCGCAGCCCTTCAGTTCACCCAGTATCGCGGTGTTGATATGCTGCGCCAATGGTCCTGCCAGCAACGGTTCCAGTAGCGAAGGAATAAAATACAGGCCCGGTTCGATGGTCACCACCATGCCGGCTTCCAACGTTCGTGTCAGACGTAAAAACGGCGCTTCCGCTGGCGACGGTACGGGTTTTCCAGCCACATCGTGCACCTGTATGCCTAGAAAATGGCCGATGCCGTGGGGGAAAAACACCCGGGTGACACCCTGCTCTACCATGGTTTCATCGCTGATACCGCTTACCAGCCCACTGGCACTGAGTAGCGCAGCGACACCGGAGTGAGCCTTGCGGTGAATGGCCAGGTACTCAACACCCGGTGCAACCATCTTGCACAAGTGTTCGCGCAGCAGGTCCATACCTTTTACCAGTGCTGCGAACCGGCTTTCGCCCGCGGCCGCGTAGGTACGGGTAATGTCCGAGCAGTAACCGCGATAGCGCACACCCGCATCCATCAACAGGCTGCGGGACTGCGCCGGTGCCGTGGTGTCGTAATATTGGTAATGCAAAGTACCGGCGTGTTCGTTCAAGCCGATAATGCTGTGATAAGGCGCCTGGGTTTCACGCTGCAAGGTAACCTGCTGATACGCCAGGTTGATCGCAAATTCACTGGCGCCATCGGCGAACGCCGCGGCTGCAGTCTGGTGGCCTGCCAGCGCAATATTATTGGCACGGGTCAGGCAGGCCACTTCATAGTCGGTTTTGTGCATGCGGGTTTCATCCAGAGCCGCCGTCAACGCCACCGGATTTTGGTCACCCGGCACGCCCGCAAGCAGGGCTGGATCGCCCACAACGGCCAGCCCTTTACCCTGACGACTCTCGGCCGGCAATGGCGGCAGATCGCGTTTGGCAACGTAGCGAATGTCCATAGCCTGCTGCCAGGGCTCGCTTGGCAGCTGTAAAGTCGCGTGCCAGAAATCCACCGGTTGATACAGCCACAGTACCGGCGTTGTATCTGCCTGAATCAGCAGCCAGGCGTGTTCGTAACCGGTCAGGCCGGTCCAGTGCAGGAACGGGCCAAAGCCCTGGAAAGGCGCGCCCTGGTCGTCGCCGTAGCGCACGGGTGTTGCGCCGGCGCTGATCAACAGAGCGCTGTAGCCGTGGTCCGCCAACGCTCGCTGGTAGCGCTGCTGCAACTCGGCAATGTGAGCAGGTTGCAGGGCCAGAATTTGGTTATCGGTCATATTGAGTTTCCAATGTGTTCCAGAGTGTATTGACTTCTTGGGTACGGGATTGGCTCAGGCGCAGCAATCGAATTTCCAGTGTTACGTCCCAGCGCTCATCGCCGGCGCGCACCAAGCTGCCAGATTCTTCGCTTTTTTGTGCCATGCGCTGGGGCAGCCAGCCCATGCCAAAGCCTTGCTTTACCAGCGCTTTTACGCTGGCCGACTGGGCATTTTCATTCAGCGGCAACAGGTTGGCGGTAATCTTCTGCCGCGCCAGATGGGTGGTAATGGCGGGCTGTAAAAAACCCCGCGGATGGTAAGCAATCAGCGGCACCGGCTGCGCTGCGCTGCCAGGCAGAACAAAACGCGGGGCGCCCTGTTCGTCGCCGATGCTCAGCGGTATCAGTGCCTCCTTTGACAGAGTCAGGGAGCGATAAGCGCTGCTTTCCAGCCGCTCACGCCAGGGCAGGTCTTCATGCCAGTAGCACAGCACCAGATCGCAGTCGCCACTGTCGAGCGCGTCCAGAAACTGCTCGCCTACCCAGTTGGTGGCCTTCAGATTCAGTTGTAGCCGCTCGGCTATCCCGGCCTGTTGTGCCCAGGTCTGGTAAAAGTGCGAGAACAGGCCTTGGGTTGAACCCACACTGATGCGGGCACTGGCTTCAGATTCAAGATGTTTTATCCGCTCACGGGTATCCCGTACATCGCGGGTGACACGCGCGCACAATTCGGCAAAAACCTCACCCGCAGGGGTCAGCGACAGCGGCAGTGTCTGGCGGTTCACCAATATTGAACCCATGGCGTCTTCCAGCAGGCGAATACGCCGGCTGAAGGTAGGCTGGCTGACGTGTTGAAGCTCAGCCGCACGGGAAAAATGGCGGGTGCGGGCCAGCGCCATAAAATCTTCCATCCAGCGTACTTCCATTACCTCCCCCCACGGCTTTGCGGACCATTGGCTTTACATCAAAGACGCCATGATAACGCATCGGCTAGTGGGTTTTCACAAACGGCCTTCTTCAACCCCGTGGCAGGCCACTTGGCCACCGTCATCTGTGGCAAACAATTCCGGGATTTCCTGGCGGCAGCGATCATTAGCGTAGGGGCAACGGCCATGGAATACGCAGCCCGACGGCAAATTGACCGGCGTAGGCACTTCGCCCTGCAGGCGAATGTAATTGGGCCGGCCGTCTTCCAGCCGCGGTATCGCGGACAGCAATGCCTGGGTGTAAGGGTGCCGCGGGGTGGCAAACAACGCTTTGGTAGGCGCCAGTTCACACACCCGGCCCAGATACATCACCGCCACGCGAGTGCCAAAGTGCTCCACCACCGCCAAATCGTGGGTGATAAATAGATAGGTCAGATTGCGCGATTCCTGGGCGTCCATCATCAGGTTCAGCACTTGCGCCTGAATAGACACATCCAATGCCGAAATGGGCTCGTCCGCCACAATAAATTCCGGATCTACCGCCAAGGCGCGGGCTATGGCAATACGCTGACGCTGGCCGCCGGAGAACTCGTGACCAAAGCGGCTGCCCCAGTCAGGATCAATCCCCACCGATTGCATTACATCCTGTACTTTATTAAGCACGTCGGCTTTGCTCCACTTGGGGTGGTGAAAGTGGATCGGCTCTTCGAGGGTTTGCTGAATGGTCATCCGCGGATTCAACGAGGCGTAAGGGTTCTGAAAAATCATCTGCATTTTGCTGCGGTACGGCAACAGCGCTTTGCCATCCAGCGTGTCGATGCGCTTGCCTTCGTAGTGTACTTCACCGGCTGTGGGCGGCAGCAAGCCCATGATCGTGCGGGCAACCGTAGACTTGCCACAGCCAGACTCGCCCACGACGCACAGAGCTTCACCTCTGAACACTTGCAGATTCACGCCGTTGATGGCGTGCACCGCTTCCTGTTTGCGCTGAAAGCGACCGTTTTTAAAGCTGATCTGCTCCAACAGGCTGCCAGTCAGATCGAATTTCTTCTCCAGACCGCGAATATCAACCAACGGCGAGGCGCTCATGGGGCCACCTCCCGGGCTTGCTGTTCTTGTGCAATCAAACGTTCTACCTCATAGCAGGCCACATCTACATTACCGGCCCGCACATAATCAGGCATAGTGCTGCGGCATTCATCGGTGGCGAATGAGCAGCGCGGGTTAAACGGGCAACCCGCGGGTACATTCTTTAACGACGGCATGGCGCCCGGTATCTGGAACAACCGTGCACCGGGCTCGCCCATTTGCGGCAACGCGTTTATCAGCCCCTGGGTATACGGGTGCTGGGCATCGTTGATGATTTCCCGGGTAGGCCCCTGCTCGATAATGCGACCGGAGTACATCACCAGCATACGCTGGGACACTTGTGACACCACACCCAGGTCATGGGTAATCAGCATCAGCGCAACGTTTTCCTGTTCGCACAAATCCAGCAGCAGCGCCATAATTTCGGCCTGAATGGTTACATCCAGAGCAGTCGTAGGCTCATCCGCAATAATAATCTCCGGGTCTAGCAGCAAGGCAATCGCAATAATCACCCGCTGGCGCATACCGCCAGACAGTTCATGGGGGTATTGATCCAGGCGTTTCTCGGGCGATGGAATCTGAACCTTGCGCAGTTTATCCACCGCAATGGCCCGTGCGTCTTTGGTGCTGATCCGGCGGTGGGCCTTGATGGCTTCGACCATCTGGGTGCCAATGGTCAGCACCGGGTTCAGGGTCATCATCGGGTCCTGAAAAATCATCGCGATGCGGTTGCCGCGGATTTTCCGCAGTTCGCGCTCGCTCATGGCCGCCAGGTCTTTACCTTCAAACAAAATCTGCCCGCCAGCAATGTAGCCCGGCTGCGCAATCAGATTAAGAATGGAAAACGCCGCCACGGATTTACCCGCGCCGGATTCGCCCACCAGGCCCAGCCGCTCGCCTTTGTCCAGCGAAAAGCTGATGCCCCGCAGGGCCGTCAAATCGCCACCGCGCACGGCAAAGCGAACATCCAGATTTTTTACTTCCAGCAGTGCCATCGGATTATCCCTTGTACAGCCGTGGGTTCATTACATCGCGCAGCCAGTCGCCCAGCAGGTTGATCACAAGCACCAGTACCACCAGCACAACGCCCGGCAGCAGGGTGATCCACCAGGAACCGCTCTGAATGTAATCAAAGCCGGATTTGATCAGCGAGCCCAGTGAGGGCTGGGTTTCAGGCATACCCAGGCCAAGAAACGACAGCGCCGCTTCGGAAATAATGGCGTTGGCAATTTGCACCGTACCGATCACGAAAATCGGCGAAAGAGTATTGGGCAGAATGTGGCGGAACATAATACGATTGGTGCGAAAACCCATCACCTTGGCCGCGTCTACATATTCCTTTTTCTTCTCTGCCAGCACCGAGGCACGCACGGTGCGGGCAATTTGCGGCCACTCAGCCACGCCGATGATAAAAATCAGCATATAAATGGCGATTTCGCCAAACATCAGGCTGCCAAAGCTGGCCTTGAACACGGCCCCCACAATAATAGCCACCATCAAGGTAGAGAACGACAGTTGCACGTCGGCGATGCGCATCAGAATAGCGTCTACCCGGCCACCCAGGTAGCCCGCCAGCAGGCCGAACATAATACCCAGAGCGGCTTGCAGAACGACCGCACCAAAACCAATCATCAGCGACACCCGGGTGCCGTACAGAATGGTCGACAGCATATCCCGGCCCTGGGCGTCGGTGCCCAACGGGAAGGCCCCGTCGGCGCCGCTCATGCCAACCGGCGGCAACTCTGAGTTCATGATGTCGATCAGCGCCAGATCGTAAGGATCAGTCGGTGCTAACAAGGGTGCGAAAATCGCCGACAGAACCATCGCCAACAATACGATGAAGCTAGCAATGGCTACTTTGTCACGTTTAAAGCTGTACCAGAGGAAAGAGTCGCGGACGCGAGCCCAACGGGAGACAGTCGCGGTCATCATGCTTTTTTACCTGTCAGTTTTACAGTGGGGTTCACCAGGCCGTAGATCAGATCCACAATCGTGTTGGTAATCACAAAAACCAGCCCCACCACCATCAGGTAGGCGACAATCAGCGGAATGTCGCTGCGGGTAATGGCTTCCAGAAACATCAGGCCCATGCCCGGCCACTGGAATACGGTTTCGGTAAGAATGGTGTAAGCGACCATGATGCCGAGTTGCACACCGCCGACCGTAATCACCGGCAGCATGGTGTTTTTCAAAGCGTGCAGAAAGTTGATGCGGCCGGAAGACAGCCCCTTAGCTCGCGCGTAACGAATGTAGTCGCTTTGCAGCACTTCCATCATTTCCGCACGAATCAGCCGGATAAACAGCGGCAGCATAATAGACGCCAAAGACACACAGGGCAGCACCAGGTGCAAAAGGCCGTTCCAAGAGAAAAATCCTGAATTCCAGGTACCGAACAAATGGGTAAGCTCGTCGCCGCGGCCGTAAGACGGCAAACCGCCGTCGGTAGACAGCGCGCCATTCAGCCAGGCGCCCCAGCCGGTATCCGCTGGGAACACTTCAATCGTGACCCCAATCGAAAACAGCTGAATCAGCATAATGGCGGTCAAAAACACCGGAATCGAAATGCCCACGGTGCTGATTCCCATAAAAAATTTCGACAGAAATGCCTGCGGACGAATGGCCGCGTACACCCCGATGGGCACCGAGAACACCATAATAATCAGGCTGGCACCAATCACCAGTTCCAGCGTAGCCGGAAGGTGTTCCGCAATAACCTGTAACGTAGGCTTGCCGTAGAAGTACGAAATGCCCAGATCTCCCTGCAGGGCATTGCCGGCAAAGCGCACATACTGCACGTAAATCGGGTCATTCAGCCCCATCTCGTCACGCAGTGCATCGCGCTCCTCAAGCGACACCGACATGCCCACCAGTTCCTGCAGCGGGTCACCCAGGCCGTCCTGAATGGCAAACGCGATCATGCTGATCACGAACATGACCAGAAATGCCTGGGAAATCCGTTGAACCAAAAACGCTAGCATGGAAAATGTCCGGATTAGGCGTCAATAAAAAACCGGTTGCGGGCGCCCTGGGTAGAGTGGGTGCCCGCAGCCGGCCGGGTTTTACGGGTTGATCAAGTACTGTTGAGAGTGACCAGAGGCGATTACTCGACCACCAGGTCTCCCAGAAACGGGAAGTTCATCACATTCAGTATGGGTTCAATGTTTACGTTCTTCTTTGAGGCCCATGCCAGATCCTGCCAGTGCAGCGGAATAAACGCAGCGTCGTCATACAGGCGTTGTTCTGCTTCCTGCAACATCTCAGCGCGTTTTTCACGATCGGTTTCAACATTGGCTTTTGCCACCAGCGCGTCTACTTCCGGATTACAGTAGTTACCCGCGTTGTACTGGCCAGCGCCGGTGTCGGCGTTCGGGCAGAAGGTCAGGAACTCGAAAAAGTTCGCAGAGTCTTCGGTATCGGCGTGCCAGCCAATCAACATCATGTCGCCTGAGCGAGCATCAAATTCCGGCCAGTACTGAGCCTTGGGCAGCGTTTTCAGGTCAACCGTGATGTTAATGCGCGCCAGCATGGCCGCAGCCGCCTGGGCAATCTTGTCGTCATTCACGTAACGGTTGTTCGGCGACATCATGGTGATGGTAAAGCCGTCTTCGTAGCCGGCCTCCTTCATTAATTGTTGCGCTTTTTCCACATCATAACGAAGTTTCAAAGATTCGTTATGGCCAGAATAGCCGGCCGGTGACATCTGCGCCGCGGGTGTCGCAAAGCCTTTCATGATTTTAGCCGCAATGCCTTCCTGGTTAATGGCGTAAGCCACCGCCTGGCGCACTTTGGGATTCTTGAAGGCTTCAACACGATCCTGGTTCAGGTGGAACATGATGATGCGGGTACCGCTCATGGTCACCAGGTCTGTGTCTTTGTCGCGCTTGATGCGGTCCAGATCGGTTGGCGGTACCGGAGCGATAAAATCCACACCGCCAGACAACAACGCCGATACGCGGGTGTTGTTTTCTTTGATGGGGGTCAACACGATTTTCTTGACGTTGCCGGGCGATGCTTCATCCCAGTAATCGGCAAAGCGTTCAAACTCCATACGCACGCCCTGCTGGCGCGACGTAACCACGAAAGGGCCAGTTCCCGATAGATTGCCCGAGGCAAAGGAACTGCCGTGCTTGGAAATGGCCGCTTTGCTTTGGCCGTCTTCGGTTTCACCCGAGTAGAACTCGCTGTCTAGCGGGAAAATATACGTCGCAGTATTCAGCAGTAGCGGGTAAGGCTCGGCGGTAACCAGCTCAAAGGTGTAGTCATCAATCACGTTGATGCCGGTAAACGGTGCAAAGATCGCCTTGTAATCGGAGCTTTCTTTCAAACGCTCGTAGGTAAATTTCACGTCTTTGGTGGTTAGCTCGTTACCGGAGTGGAACTTAACGCCCTCGCGCAGCTTGAAGCGCATGGTTTTGTCATCCACACGCTCCCAACTTTCCGCCAGGCGGGCGTCAAAACCCAGATCTTTGTTCCAGCGTATCAGCGGGTCAAAGCTCATGTGTGACAGCTGCAGCATACCGCCAGACAACTGCTCGTGGATGTCTAAAGTGACGGGGTCGGCGTCGTACGCCATTTTCAGTTCTTTGGTCGCTTCAGCAGACAGCGCCAAGGGCGCTGCGGCCAAAGCCATAGAGCCAACAAATGCGGTTAGTAGCTTTCTCATCGCGTTTTCCGTTGCTGTTTTAAGAATTGTACGGACGAATCGACGCTCAAGAACGCCAGATACCTACTATCAACCTAGTCAACTCACAGCTAAACGGCAATTGAAATTGCGACATACCCCTATACACAAGATGCATACAAGCGCTTGAATGGATCTTCAGCGAGTGGTTTACAAGCGAAACATAATCGGTAAAAACAGCGCCGTAAACAGCCCTGTCAGGCTCATTCCCAACGACGAAAACGCACCCGCCGTGGTGCTGATTTCAAACGCCCGAACCGTGCCAATAGCATGGCCGTTCAAGCCCAGGGCGAAGCCAATAACGCGCTCGTCGGTAATCTTCAGCAGGCGTACGGCCACTTCCACACACAGAGTCGAGAACACGCCGGTAATCAACAGAGCCGCCATCAACAGAGGCACCGAACTGCCAATGGTGTCACCAATACCCAGGGCGATGGCCGCGGTCACCGATTTCGGCGCCAGCGACACCATAACCGTCGGCGATGCGCCCAGCGCCCAGGCAATAACCAGCGTATACGCCACCGCCAGCGAGGCCGCTATCGGCAAGGTGATAACGATAGGCCAGAGCATGGCACGAATATGGTGAATGTTCTGATACAAAGGCACACCCAGCGCCACCGTAGCCGGGCCCAGTAGCAGCATTAACCAGTCTGCACCTTCGCGATAACTGTCCGCATCTAACCCCAACAACACAATCATGCCGGCCAGAATCGTGGCCGCTGGCACCACCGGTGGCAGCCACACCGGCCGTCCAATGGCAATGTACAGACGATCGGCGGCAAAAAACGCCAGTATGGTCATCGCAATGGCCAGCATTGGCGTGCCTGCCAGTACCTGCGGCAGCGTTAGTAGCCGTTCCCAACTCGTGAACGAGCTATCCATGGCTGTTCGCTCCGCCGGAAAGCTTGCGGGCCAGCGCATTCAACAAAACCAGCGTGGTAACCACGCTTAGAAAAGTGCCTACCAGCAAAGACACGATCACCGCCAACCACTGCCCGGAGAACTTACCGGAAATGAAAAAGATTTCGGTCAAACCCGGCATAATCAGCAAAATGAGTACTGAAATCAGCGCCTGACTGGCGCTGGCCACAGAATGACCCACACCGCCGGTCACCATTAGATAAAGGGTGAGCAACATTAGCCCTAAAATACCGCCGCTCACCGGCACCTCAAACACCAGCCGCAGTGATTCCCCTAGCAGGAAAAACAGCACCAGAATCAGAAAACCCCGTAATATCGACATAGGCGGCGCCCAGCTTTCCCTTAAATGAATTACACTCGTCGCGCGCATTGTCCCCCACGCACCGAAAGGGCGCAAACAGCCCCGCGATTACCACAGGAATCCCATGGCGCTTAAAGCTACCATTTTCAAAGCCACGCTGAATATTGCCGATATGGATCGTCACTATTACGCTGACCACCAGCTGACCCTGGCTCGCCACCCGTCTGAGAACGACGAGCGCATGATGGTGCGGCTACTGGCGTTTGCACTGAACGCCAGTGACCAGCTGGAGTTCACAAAAGGCCTGAGCACAGACGACGAGCCGGAACTGTGGCAAAAGAGCCTGAGCAACGAAATTGAACTTTGGATTGAACTGGGCCTGCCCGATGAAAGCCGCCTGCGCAAAGCCTGCAACCGCTCAAAACAGGTGATTCTATACACCTACGGCGGCCGTGGCGTGCCCATATGGTGGGACAAAAATAAAGCAAAACTAGCGCGTTTCAACAACCTGACCTGCGTGAATCTGGACCCGGAAGCCACCGAGAAACTGGCAGGCCTAGCCCAGCGCGCCATGAGCCTTCAGGTAACCATTCAGGACGGCGAAGTGACCTTCAGTAATGAGCACGGGCTTGTCGCCCTGACGCCCGAGCCGTTCGCCTGACTAAGCTGAGTTGGCCTCTTGTATAGGGCCAAACCAGTAAATTAAGCGCCGCTGCCCGGCAAAGGCTGGACAATCGCCCGCGGCAAACGTACGATTGCGCACTCGAAATTAGCGCATAGCCGTTAAGCTCGTAAGCGCCCGTAGCTCAGCTGGATAGAGTACTGCCCTCCGAAGGCAGTGGTCACAGGTTCGAATCCTGTCGGGCGCACCAAATTATGTAACAAAAACCGCCACTTACGGATTATGCCGAGTGGCGGTTTTTCGTTGCGGACTGCTCTAGGTGACATATAGGTGACACTCGGGGAAGTTTGAAACGTAAGGTGACAGCCCACCCACTCTCACCAAGCCGTTACTCACCCTCGCTCCAGCAACATGAGAACCTGGCGCAACCGCTAAGATGAGCTTACTTCGGAATTACGGGTTTCCATGGTAACCGCCTTTGGTAACCAACTCTGGTAACCATCCGAAATTAGCAGTTTCCATGGATACCAGCTTGGATACCGCGGCCTTACCAACCTTAACGATTTCTGAAACTCAAACGCTAAAAATGTCACTTTCACTGTTAACCACGGTGTTAAGTGCGCTGTTAACTATCTTATTAGCCACGTCCATACTCCCAAAAACGCTGCAAACTGTAGGCGACTCAGGCCCCCTCATCACATTTGCGGGAATGGACACCGAACTTCGCGTGGGGCCGGCCTTGCCCCTCTTGTAACACCCACATAAACTGCATGCAATCTACGCAGAGATAAACGCTAAGCGCTGAAAGTATGCGACCGTGACACCCAAACGTTGAAGTTTAGAGCCAGGCTGGCATGCCCATAGGAGGGCAGATTTTGGAAATGATCGACAACATCAACCGCCTGCTGGGCGATGATCTAAAGGAAACGATCAAATCGGGTGCGCGCCTGAAAATTGCCGCTTCTTGTTTCTCGATCTATGCCTTCGAAGCGCTCAAAACCGAGCTGTCAGGCATTGAGAGCCTGCAGTTCGTGTTTACTGCGCCCACTTTTGTGCCCAACGAAGTGACCGATCGCCTAAAAAAAGAACGCAGGGAATTTTTTATCCCCAAATCCCAGCGTGAAAGCGAACTTTTCGGCACCGAGTTTGAAATCCAGTTGCGCAACAAACTAACCCAGCGCGCGGTGGCTCGCGAATGCGCTCAGTGGATACGCAAAAAAGCCAAATTTCGCTCCAACAAAACAAAGGCACCTATGCAATCCTTCGTTCATGCGGCCAAGGGAGAGGGAGGGGTGGCTTACATGCCGGTCAATGGTTTTACAGCGGTGGATCTGGGATACCAGCAAGGCAACGCGATGTCTAATTTCGTCACCCGAATGGACGAACCGGCGCACGCGCAAATGTATCTACAACTGTTTGACCAAATATGGAACGACCCTGAAAAAGTTGAAGACGTCACTGCGGCCATTTGCGATCACATCGAATCGATCTACCAGGAAAACGCACCCGAGCGGATTTATTTCATCATGCTCTACAACATTTTCCGCGACTTTTTGGAAAATGTTGACGAAGACGTACTACCTAACGACCTGACGGGATACCGCGAGAGCCTAGTTTGGAACAAACTTTTCAACTATCAGCAGGATGCGGCGACCGGCATTATTAACAAGCTCGAAACCTACAACGGCTGCATTCTGGCCGACAGCGTGGGTCTGGGCAAAACCTTCACTGCCTTGGCGGTGGTCAAATACTACGAACTGCGCAATAAATCGGTGTTGGTGCTATGCCCGAAGAAGCTGGCGGACAACTGGCGCAACTACAACAGTAACCTCACTACCAACATTTTTTCCAAAGATCGCTTCAATTATGACGTGCTGTGTCACACCGATCTTTCACGCACTTCGGGCGAATCCTTTGGTATCCCGCTGAATAGGGTTAACTGGGGCAACTATGACCTAGTGGTGATCGACGAGTCGCACAACTTCCGCAACAACGACGTCTACAAAGACCGGGAAACGCGGTATCAAAAGCTGATGAACAAAGTCATCCGCGCCGGCGTCAAAACCAAGGTGTTGATGCTTTCCGCAACGCCGGTCAACAACCGCTTTGCCGACCTGCGCAATCAGCTAGCGCTGGCTTACGAGGGGCAGTCCGAAACTCTTAGCAAGCACCTAAAAACGAATACCGGCGTGGAAGAGATTTTCCGTCGCGCACAAGGCGCTTTTAACGACTGGTCTGCATTACCCCCCGAGGAAAGAACAGCTGCCTCGATTCTGAGGGCGCTGGATTTCGACTTTTTCGAGCTGTTGGATGCAGTCACTATTGCCCGCTCACGCAAACACATTCAAACCTTCTACGACACCACTGAGATTGGGCAATTTCCCGAGCGGCGCAAACCACTGTCGTTCCATTGCCCGATTACTGAGCGAGAAGATGTCGCAGATCTCAATCATATTTTTACTCAGCTTTCAGCACTTAAGCTGGCCGTGTATGCGCCTATAAGCTACATACTTCCGAGCCGCCTGCGCAAATACGAAGAACTCTACGACACCCAGGTCGAAGGCGGCAGAGGGAAACTGCGCCAGGCCGACCGCGAACGTAGCCTGCAAGCATTGATGACCACCAATCTGCTCAAACGGCTGGAAAGCTCAGTAGCCGCCTTCCGCCTGACGCTAGCCTCGCTCGGGGAAAATCTCACCCGCACCCTGGAGGCCATCGAGGCATTTGAGACCAGTGGCCAGGCGAGCCAAGTCGGCGATTACTTGGGTGATATCGACGCCTTTGATAGTGACGACGAAGATTTGGGCGGCCTGGATGAGTTTACTGTTGGCAAGAAAGTGCAAATCAGTCTTAGTGATATGGATCTGCCGTCTTGGCGTCATGATTTGGCTGCTGACCTGCTATTAATTGACGGGCTGCTCGAGGCCATGCGCAAAGTCACCCCCGCCGATGATGCCAAGCTCCAACATCTGCTCAAGTTGATTAATAGCAAGCTCGAGCACCCCCTCAACCCTGGCAATCGCAAAGTGCTGATCTTCACCGCTTTTGCCGACACGGCTAACTATCTGTACGACAATCTGGCACCCATGGCGCTGAAACTGGGGCTACACGTTGGCAAGGTGACCGGGTCAGGGCCGCCCAAATCAACCTTGCACAAGACCTACGATTTCCAGAGCCTGCTCACCTTGTTCTCGCCGCGCTCCAAAGAAAAGGCCATCGTGCTGCCAGATGAACCCGGGGAACTGGACATTCTGATCGGCACCGACTGCATCTCTGAAGGCCAGAACCTTCAGGACTGCGACTACGTGATCAACTACGACATTCACTGGAACCCGGTGCGCATCATCCAGCGCTTTGGCCGGATCGACCGCATCGGCTCACCCAACCAACAGATACAGTTGGTCAACTATTGGCCAGACATCAGTCTGGACGAGTACATAAATCTGAAAGAGCGCGTGGAAAACCGCATGGTAATAGCGGACGTCACCGCCACCGGCGACGACAACGTGCTCACGGCCAAGTCCAGTGAAATCGCCTATCGGAAGGAACAGCTTAAGCGCCTACAAGACGAAGTGATCGAGCTGGAAGACGTCAAAGCCGGCGTGTCAATTACCGACTTGGGCCTTAACGACTTCCGGATGGATCTACTCAACTACGTCAAAGAACACGGCGACCTGGAAAACGTCCCTTTCGGAATGCACGCGATTGTCCCCGCTCAGCCACAGCTGGGCCTAAAGCCCGGTGTAATTTTTACTCTGAAAAACATTCATGACAGCGTGAACGTCAACCAGCAAAACCGCCTGCATCCTTACTATCTGGTGTATGTTGGCGACGACGGTGAGATTGTTGCTGATCACACAGAGGTTAAACGCCTGCTTGACCTGATCCGCAGCAGTTGCAAGGGTAAGGTAGAGCCAATTCGAGACCTGTGCCAGCGGTTCAATGAGCTCACCCAGGACGGCCGCAACATGCAGCATCATTCTGAGCTGCTCAGCCAGGCCATTCGCAGCATGATCGACGTTAAGGACGAAAACGACATCGACAGCCTGTTTGGTGGTGGTCGCACTACCGCCCTAACCACCACCATCAAGGGACTGGACGACTTTGAGCTGATTGCGTTTCTGGTCATTGAAGGACGAGACACATGACTCTATTTGCTTGGCCCAGAGCTGCCGCTTTTGGTCGGGTAGTACCTAAAAACAAGATCTACGAACACGTCGCTGCCGGCAAAGCTTTGAAGGAACGCTTTGTGCAGCAGGTGGAGCAAATCACTTGGGCCTATAAGTTGGCCCCGGAGACAGTGAATCTGCCCGCAAGCCCGGCGGTGGCAGAAATTCAGGTATTTCGGGTAGCGCTCAAGGGCGTCGAGCTGGGCCATGACATACTCAAAGCCATCGACCGGGCCATACCCTTCCCACTGATCTTCGAGCTGGTCCATGGAGGGCGAATCAAGCTGGCTGCAGCCTACAAACGCCCCAGTGATGCGGACAATAACCGCTGGGTGGTGGGCAACTACTTCGAGACGGACTGGCTGGCCGAACAAACACCACGCCACCCCCTGCCTTTGGCGCTGAATATGGCTGGTTTATATGAGCGTTTGCTGAGCCCGCTGGTTGATGCCCGGTTAGCCGGCTCAGCGGCGCCACCAGCTTGGCCTGAAGTCAAAGAAGCGGCGCTAGCCAGCTATACAACAACGAATCTCGCAGATGAGCCGGAGCGGCTATCGCTGGAACAGCGCATTACGCTGACAGACACCATTGCGACTCAGCAAAAAGAGATCGGACGAATCCAGTCACGGCTAAGCCGTGAAAAACAATTCAACAAGCGCGTGGCCATCAATGCCGAACTGCGCGATGCCAAACAGGAACTGGAGCGACTTACCCAAAAACGGGCCGCTCCCGCCAGTCATTGAGAGATATGTAATGGAAAAACTGAAAATGCACAGCCCAGATATGAGTCAGAACAACATTGCCAAGATTCGGGAATTGTTTCCCGGTTGCGTGACCGAGGCACGGGATGAGGCAACTGGCAAGTTGCGCCTGGCAGTGGACTTTGACCAGCTTCGGCAAGAACTGAGTGATTCGATTGTGGAAGGGCCGAAGGAACGTTATCGGTTGGACTGGCCGGGTAAGCGGGAGGCATTGGCTGCCGCAAACTCTCCAATCGCAAAGACGCTAAGGCCATCATCAGAAGATAGTGTTAACTTTCCATCAACGAGAAATCTTTTTCTAGAAGGAGACAACCTTGAAGCGCTAAAAGCTCTACAGGAAAACTATCTCGGGTCAGTCAAGATGATCTACATTGACCCGCCCTACAATACTGGTAGCGATTTTGTTTACGATGATGATTTTTCAGAAGACTCGCTGTCTTTTCTACTTCGGTCCAATCAGACAACTGAGCTAGGGTCAAAACTTTTGGCCAACAGCGAGGCGAATGGCCGCTTCCATTCTGATTGGCTCTCAATGATTTATTCCAGATTTCGGTTAGCGAAGAACCTGCTCTCAAATGACGGCGTTATTTTCATCTCCATCGATGACCATGAAAGAGATAACCTTCGAAAAATAGCCGATGAAGTTTTTGGAGAAACTGCCTTTGTTGCGGCAATCATTTGGCGAAAGAAGGCGTCTCCAGACGCACGATCGACGATCGGCAGTGTTCATGACTATCTACTTTGTTATGTAAAAAATACCGAAAACCCAAAGGCCGCTATCGGCAAGATGGCCTTAAGCGAAAAACGAAAAACTTCGTTCACCAATCCTGACAATGATGAGCGAGGGCTTTGGGCGTCGGTAGATATGACAGGAATGATTGGCAGAGCAACAAAGGACCAGTTCTTTGAGGTCGAATTGCCCAGTGGGCGTGTTATCAGCCCGCCTCCAGGTCGCTCTTGGGGGCTTGTGGAGAGAACATTCATTGAACTTCGACGCGATAATCGCATTTGGTTTGGCGCAAGTGGAAACAATGTACCTCGAATTAAGCGGTTTATGGGCGAAGTGGAGGGCCAGACGGTCCCAAGCTACTGGGGGCACGATGAAGTTGGCACTAATGAAGATGCTTCTGACGAACTGCTGGAGCTGTTCGAGGCGCCGAAAATATTTGACACTCCAAAGCCTACCAGTCTCATTAAGAGGCTTCTAGAAATTGGCACCAAGCCGTGTGAAGAGCATATTGTTCTCGACTTTTTTGCTGGCTCCGCTTCGACCGCTCACGCAGTAATCGCACAAAACGCTGAGGACGGTGGAAATCGTAAATTTATATTAGTTCAAATGCCGGAGCCTGTTTCAGAGAAATCTGAAGCAAAGAAACATGGTTATACTGATATCGCCGAAATTTCCAGAGAGCGCATCCGCCGCGCCGGCCAAAAAGTCCTCGAAGGCGACTCCCACCCCGATTGGAACCGCGACGTTGGCTTCCGTGTGCTCAAGGTGGACACCTCGAACATGAAGGATATCTACTACCGCCCTGATGAGCTGTCCCAAGGCGATCTTTTAGAAGCTGTGGACAACGTCAAATCTGATCGCACGCCGGAAGACCTGCTGTTCCAAGTGCTGGTGGACTGGGGCGTGGATCTGACACTGCCGATTCGCCGCGAGAGCCTTCAGGGCAAAACGGTGTTCTTTGTCGACGACAATGCTCTGGTCGCCTGTTTTGACAGTGGCGTTACCGAAGAGCTGGTCAAGGAGCTGGCCCAGCACGGGCCGCTGCGCGTGGTGTTTCGTGACAATGGCTTTGTCTCCGATGCGGTGAAGATCAACGTTGAACAGATCTTCCGTCAGTTGTCGCCGAGCACAGAGGTCAAAGCGTTATGAGCCAGGAAAGCGGGCAGCCTGGCAGCACGGGCGACGTGCTGCTTTATGAAGCCGCTGGGGGTCAGTTGCGGCTAGACGTGCGCCTGCAGGATGAAACTTTGTGGCTTACCCAAAATCAACTGGCCGAACTTTTTCAAACCAGCCAGCAAAACATCAGCTCCCACATCCAGAACGTTTATGAAGAAAGAGAGCTGAACCGGGAGGCAACTCACAAGAAATTCTTGTCAGTTCGGCTTGAAGGTGGGCGTGAGGTTCGGCGCCAGCGAGATTTTTTCAACCTGGATGTCATTATCTCGGTGGGTTACCGGGTGAAAAGCGCCATAGCGACCCGCTTTCGCATCTGGGCTACGGAACGCCTCAAAGAGTACATCATCAAAGGCTTCGTGCTGGACGATGCGCGCCTTAAAGAACCGCAGAACGAGCGCTATTTTGAAGAACTGCTCACACGCATTCGCGACATTCGCAGTTCCGAGAAAGTATTCTGGCGCAAGGTGCTAGACATTTACTCCACCAGTACAGATTACGATCCGAAAGATGAACAAACTCAGTCATTCTTCAAACAAGTGCAGAACAAAATGCACTGGGCTGCCCACGGGCACACTGCGTCCGAACTGATTCATCAGCGCGCCGACGCGAGCCAGCCCAACATGGGAATCACCAACTTCCCAGGAAAAACGTTGCTAAAACGAGACGTTGAGGTTGCCAAGAACTACCTGACAGAAGAAGAACTCAACATCCTTAACCGGATCGTTAACGCCTATCTGGAACTTGCGGAAGTACAAGCGCTTAACCGTAAACCGATGACGATGATCGACTGGCAGCAACGCCTGGATCAATTCTTAACCATGACGGGGCGCGAGCTGCTAACCAATGCTGGAAGCGTCAGCAACCAGCTGGCTATGAACAAAGCCCATCATGAGCTTGCAAAGTATCGTGAGGAACGGATTCAGCAGCCGTCTGAGGTGGAGAAGCACTTCATCGAGGCCGAAGAGAAGCTAAAACAGCTGAAAGCGCCAGGAAGCAAAGGGTAAAACCGCTCACAGCACTAAAATTTTCCAGCCAAAGTTCTTTCTGCAAACTGTGGGGTGCAGAAAGCCTTGCAGAAAGAATGCAGAAAGGAATGTCATGAAGCTGAAATTCAAAACCCAGGCGTACCAAACCAATGCCGTTGAGTCCGTGGTGGATTGCTTTGCCGGGCAGCCTTTATTCAATGGACTGACCTACCGCATCGATCCCGGCCAGCGGGCTCAGACCAGCGCCTTTGACGAAGATGGATTCAAGAATGCCGACTTGGCACTCACTGATGCTCAGGTGCTAGAGAACATACAATCCGTTCAGCGCCGCCAGAACCTGCCTGTTTTGCAGTCGCTGAGTGACTTCACCACCTACGACAAAAAAGGCGGCAGCGTGCCAGTCAAGGCTGCGTACAAAAAGGACGCCTTGGCCGCAACACGTATCCACTTGGACGTGGAGATGGAAACGGGTACTGGCAAAACCTATTGTTACATTAAAACAATCTTCGAGATGAACAAGCGCTACGGCTGGAGCAAATTCATCATCATGGTGCCCTCCATCGCCATTCGTGAAGGAGTATACAAGTCGCTGCAAATTACAGCCGAGCATTTCACCGAAAGCTACGGCAAGAAAGCACGCTTCTTCATCTACAACTCAAAGCGCCTACATGAGTTAGAGAGTTTTTCATCTGACGCCGGCATTAATGTGATGGTGATGAATATCCAGGCGTTCAACGCCCGAGGCGCCGATAACCTCCGTATAAATGTTGAGTTGGATGACTTTCAGTCGCGCAAACCCATCGACGTAATTGCTGCTAACCGGCCAATTCTGATTTTGGACGAACCGCAGAAGATGGAAGGTAAAGCCACCATGGAGGCCCTACCCAAATTCAAGCCGCTGGCGATCTTGCGTTACTCGGCAACTCACCGCACTCAACACAACCGCATTCACCGACTGGATGCGCTAGATGCCTACAATCAGAAGCTAGTCAAAAAAATTGCCGTGCGCGGAATCCAAACGCGCGGGCTTGCTGGCACTAACGCTTACCTGTATCTGGAAGGCATCGATATATCCAGGCAAGCACCGGTTGCGCGAATCGAGCTTGAGGTAAAGCTGAAGTCCGGAGAGATCAAACGCCAACTGCGCCGTGTGGCGTTTCGGGACGACCTCTTTGCCGAGGCGGGTGAGATGGACCAATACCGTGACGGCTTTACCATCAGCCAGATCGACGCTACCGCTGACACGGTAGAGTTAACAAATGGTTTGGTATTAAACGCAGGTGAAGCCAATGGTGACGTATCCGAGCGAGATATTCGCCGCCTTCAAATTCGCGAAACAATAAAGGCGCATCTTGAGCGCGAGAAACAGTTGTTCGTGCAGGGTATAAAGGTGCTGTCGCTGTTCTTTATCGACAAAGTAGCCAAGTATCGCGACTATACCCAGGCCGACGAAAGGGGCGAGTATGCCCGCATTTTTGAGGAAGAATACCAGCTGCTGAAGAATGAATACTTGTCAGAGCTGGCCATCGACAATCAGGCCTACCGTAAGTACTTGGAGGCAATCGACCCGGCCAGCACGCACAATGGCTACTTCTCAATTGATAAGAAGAGCAGTCGGCTGGTTGACGGCTCAATCAAGGTTGAAAAAGACTCCGAGACGGGAAGAAAGCAGGCCATTTCGCAAGATGTGGACGCCTATGACTTAATCCTGAGAGATAAAGAAAGCCTTTTGACACTTCATAGCGAGTCTGACGACCTCGAAACAAGTGCAAAGCGAAAACTGCGCTTCATTTTCACTCACTCTGCTCTGCGCGAAGGCTGGGACAACCCTAACGTATTCATCATGTGCATGCTCAAGCACAGCGACAACACGATCTCTCGCCGCCAGGAAGTGGGAAGAGGTTTGCGCTTGGCGGTAGATCAGCACGGTGATCGCATGGACCACCCAGCTTTGGTACACGAAATCAACGTACTAACGGTCATTGCCAGTGAGAGCTACAAAGATTTTGTTGCTGGATTGCAGCAGGAAATAAGCGAAACATTGAGCGCGCGCCCACGGCAAGCCACTGAAGCCTACTTCACCGGCAAGCAGCTGATTACCGATAAAGGCACTGTCGAAATGACAGCCGCCATGGCGAAACAGGTATACCGCTACCTGGTAAAGAACGACTATACCGACGATACAGACCAGATTGCTGAGGCTTACCACAAGGCCAAGTCGCAAGGCACATTGGCCGACCTGCCAGAAGAGCTGAAGCCCTATGCTGATCAAGTATTCGCGCTGATTGACACAGTATTCAGTGAAGCCCAGCTGCCAAAAATAGAGGACGGCCGTAAGCCAAAGACCAACCCGCTCAACGCAAACTTCGACAAAAAAGAGTTCCAGGCGCTTTGGCAGCGTATCAATCGCAAAGCGGTCTATAGGGTTGAGTTTGACTCCGACGAGCTAGCGCGCAAGTGTATCGCGGCCTTGGACAAGGGGCTGCGTGTTACGCCCCTTCAGTACACCGTACAGAAAGGCATTCAGCACGACGGCCTTACCGATGAGCAGTTACGAACGGGCGATGGGTTTAAAGTGGAAGAAACAATCACCGAGTATGGTGATTCTATTCATTCGCTGGTTCGGTATGACCTACTGGGTAAGATCAGTGAAAATACACAACTGACCCGTGAGACGGCCGCCCGAATTCTGCAGGGGGTCCAGCTTGCGGTGTTTAACCAGTTCCAGCAAAACCCGGAGCACTTTATTGCTGAGGCGTCACGGCTGATTACCGAGCAGAAAGCGACCATGGTCATTGAGCTATTGGCTTACGATGAAGTCGATGAGCGCTACGATGTGGACATCTTTACCGCCAGCCAGACCGGACAGGACTTTTCCCGCGCTACGGAAAAACTGAAGAACCACATATACGACTATGCGATTACCGATTCCAATGTAGAGCGCCGCTTCGTGCAGGAGTTGGACACCAGCAGTGAAGTCGTGGTTTATGCCAAGCTGCCGCGAGGATTCCTGATTCCAACACCGGTGGGTGACTATAATCCGGACTGGGCAATTTCCTTCCGCGCTGGCAGCGTCAAGCATATTTACTTTGTCGCGGAAACCAAAGGCACGATGTCTTCGATGAAATTGCGCGAGATCGAGAAGACCAAGATCGAATGTGCGAAAAAATTCTTCGATGAGATCAGCCAGCGGATGACTCACGACAAGGTGAAGTATGACGTGGTGACTGACTACGCCAAGCTGATGGATGTTGTTGGTAAAGCAACTTCAACACCGGCAGAAGTAGAGTGAAGTCAAAGTATGGCCGAGCCACTTCAGCGAAAGGGCTGACCTGCTTCAACAGGGCGCCAGCCTCTGGTATTAAGCTGGCGCCTTGCCCTCTAGTTAGAACACCCGATGGTAACTTATATGGTGGGTAAAAATTCCCTCAAGCAGTAACACTATTCCAGCTGTAAGTGCTTGAATATTCTTTGACCTCCATCATAAAATCAGCGTTTTCATCTAGCCTTGAGGTAATTTCTCCTCCAGATTTCCTGATTCTGGGGGAATTTTTCCCCTCGGCCTTTTTTATTGCCGGAACTTTTTTCGGTACCCGCACAACAGGCTCTCCAGGCCCCCAAAAACGCCATTCATCCGTTGCTTCTTTTCCATTGCAGCCGTAGAACGTTAGCCGCCACTCCCTTGCTTTTCGCTCCTGCCAATATTCGCCTTTGGTGAGCGTTATGAATCCATGTTCGGCAAGCTCGTGGAAGGGCTTTCGTGCTGTTTTCGGGTCTACGCCTAAACGTTTGGCCGCGTTCATGACTGAAATTGAAAGATATCCATTCCTGCCTGGTTGATGGACATTCTGAAATTCGTGCAGCAGGCATCGAGCCTTTAATGAAAGGTCACGGAAAGACTCCGAGTTGAACCACTCCCGACAAACAGGATAAAAGCCGCCAGGACGCTTGATTTTATTTTCAGGTGGTTTCTTCGGTTTGCTGCCCATAAATACGCTCCAAACTCTTACATTTCCATGCCCTACCGGCGTGAACTGCGCGAAGGCCTTCTGGCGTTGCCTCGGCGAAGACTCTCGCCTCCTTGCAGCCAGGCCTCATTATTAGCAGCTTCACCGGATTGCTAGTTTGCTCTGCCCGACTCAACGCCCATTTCAAACAGGCCGGCATATTGTTGATGTGTGATGCTTTGTCCTCTTCATCAATCGCCATGATCATTCGCATCAAACGCTCCACCTTTGACGACCGCAATTACGGCAAACTGCATAAAAGTTAAGCCAGCGCCAAACACCTGCCAGAATCAATATAAGTTCATACACGATTCACTCTCCGGACTTTCTGGTGATGTGTCGTACTGGGGAAATCGTTACGCTTTGCTTCAGCAGCTTCGGCGGTACTGGCATAACGGTCGCAGTAGGAATGCCGGTCACCCGACACCCCCTGCACAGATCCGTACGTGCGCTACTAACGCATACGGCTCCTATCTTGAGTGTATACCGTCAAATCGTTTGTTTGGCCAAGGATGCACAACTCTGGGTTGTGGCAGCGCGTCTCGCAAGAACTGACCGAAGCGCGCCCACACGAGACGGTAGCGCTGGCTGCGACGCCGTAACGCCTTCATCCAGAGCTTTCCAAGTTCCGTGTGAAAGCGGCTCACCCTGATGACGTTGCCTGGAACGGCAAAGTAGTTCAGGTGACCCCGCATCACCGCAGCCAACCAGCGTTTCTGCTCGCCAACCGGCCGATGCCTGTTTCGGTATAACCAGTCCTTTACGCTATGCAGCGTTCGTCGCGTGCGGCTCACAGATGTTTGCCGCAGCAACATGAACGTCCGTCTATCACGCAGGACAGCACAGCTGTGCGTGAACCCCAGAAAATCGAACGACTCAGGCTTTGGTAGCCCTGCTGT
>Ga0307937_1000066_pt1 | contig 69932 bp, 61 predicted proteins | sample OrgLakmetagenom3_FD_201814 | JGI IMG/M metagenome (GOLD analysis project Ga0307937, IMG submission 201814) | Saline water microbial communities from Organic Lake, Antarctica - #3 | ecosystem: Environmental > Aquatic > Non-marine Saline and Alkaline > Saline | place: Antarctica: Organic Lake...
CTTCTAAAGTACTGTCCATCATTCCAACCAGCTCTCTAATCATAAAAGGCTTACCTTGCATTTTATTATAGCCGGTCGCTGAACAGTTAAAATTCTTATTGAGAAGATCTTTCATCTGACCGCCATTGAGCTCACAGACAACAATTTTCTTATAACCTTTTATAATTGATTCAACATTCTTAGGCATCGGACTGATGTATCTAATGTGCATCAAACTTACACTTGCACCTTTTTCAATCATCTGTGTAACGGCTTGATAAGTTGCTCCGTAAGTTCCACCCCAAGAGACTATAAGTAGGTCGGCTTTGGCTTCACCATAAACTACTTGTTCGGGAATATTATTGGCCACAAGTTCAACTTTTCTCTTTCTAATCGCAATCATATTTTCATGATTTTCTGGATCGTAGGAAACGTTTCCAGTGTTTTCTTCTTTTTCTAATCCCCCTACTCTGTGCATGAGGTTCTCCATTCCTGGAATGGCCCAAGTCCTTACAAGATTTTCATCACGTAGGTATGGGAGATATTGTTTTTTATCTTCATATTCTTTTGGATCGACAAACTTAGTTCTAATTTTTGGAAAGTTTTCAATATCTGGAATTTTCCAAGGCTCACTTCCGTTTGCAATATAACCATCACTGAGTAATACAGCAGGTGTCATATGCTCAAGGCTTAGTCTTGCCGCTTCAAACGCCATTGTAAAGCAGTCACTTGGAAAAGCCGGAGCAACCACGATTAAAGGACTCTCCCCGTTTCTTCCATATAAAACCATATTGAGATCAGACTGTTCAGTTTTAGTAGGAAGACCAGTTGAAGGACCTCCTCTTTGCACGTCGATAACGACAAGAGGAAGTTCAAGCATCATCGCGAGATTCATCGCCTCACTTTTTAAAGCAATCCCAGGACCACTTGAAGTTGTGATCGCAAGTGCACCACCAAAGCTCGCACCAATACTTGAACACACAGCTGCTATTTCATCTTCTGCTTGAAATGTTTTGACACCAAAATTCTTATGTTTACTTAGCTCATGTAAAATATCTGAAGCTGGAGTAATTGGATACGAACCAAGATACAACTCAAGATCAGCTTTCTCGGCAGCTAACATAAAGCCCCATGAAAGAGCTGTATTTCCATTAATCTGTCTGTAGGTTCCAGAATCAATAGGAGCAGGTTTAACTTGATATCTGTCACCTATTGCTTCAATTGTTTCTGCAAAATGATATCCAGCTTTAAGAGCTGTAATATTGGCATCAACGAGAACATCTTTATTTTTAAACTTCTCTTTAATCCATTTCTCAGTGGGTTCGAGGTCCCTCGAGTACATGAAAAATGTCATCCCAAGGGCGTAGAAATTTTTACATCTCTCTTTGCTTTTAGTATCGAGTTCTGAATCTTTAAGAGCTTCTTTAGTTTGAGAAGTAATATGTGCGCGAATTACTTGGTACTGTTCGTATTGAGGAGTATCTAGAGGATTGGATTCAAATTCAGCTTTTTTAAAATTTAGTTCAGTAAAGGCATCGATATTCACTATCAAAGTTCCGCCGAGACGAAGGTCTGAAATATTTGCTTTTAAAGCGGCCGGATTCATGGCAACTAAAACGTCTGGCTCATCACCAGGAGTGTTAATTTCTACTGAGCCAATATTGACTTGGAATCCAGAAACACCTGCAACCGTACCTTGAGGGGCGCGAATCTCTGCGGGGAAATCTGGAAATGTAGCAATGTCATTACCCATTAGGGCGGAAGTATTTGAGAACTGAGTTCCCGTCAATTGCATCCCGTCGCCTGAGTCACCAGAGAATCTTACGACAACACTTTCTATCTGCTTCATAGCAATTCCTATATTTTTAATTACTCTTTAAATTACATGTCCTTAGGTTGGAATATAGGAAATTTTTAAGGGATTGTCTGTAGTAAATAACGCTGTGAAGGCAAATTGAAGGGAAATTGAAGCTTAATCTTACTCTTTATCAAACTTTCGTGCGTATTCTAATTTTTGTAGCTGTCGTGTGATAATAAGATGGGCCAATTCCGTTGAGACCAGTCCAATTTCTCCTTGATCAAAAGCTTTTGAACTCAGAGCGTCATCCACATCAATTCGATACAATGCTTGAAGTAACTTATCCATATCGGTTCTAATGAAAAACTTAATTCTCTCTGCTAGTTTTAACTGTAAGTGATTTAAGAATGCGCTTTCTGTATCGAGTTCAGATGAATTAACGCCAACTGAGAAGTTGGTTTCAATAATTCGAAGCAGCTCGCTATTAACTGTCACGCTCATCCTCTTCTAATTTCATTGGTTTACCATTTGGTGCCATGTGAACAGTCATTTGAGAGAACGGAATAATATAGCCATGAGTATTACAAACTTCAACAAATGCAGCTTGTATTTTTCTTTCAATAATTAGTTTCTTAGGAGCAAGAGTTCCCGAACAAATGACAAAGAATCTTATATCTAGAGAGCTTGCACCAGTTGTTTTAAAATCAACTTGAACTTCATAAACACCACCCTCGTATTCATCCAATAAGTAATCTTTAAGTGAGCCGATGATAGTTTCTTTAATATTGGGTATCACTTCATCTAGAACAATCTTTTGATGAGAGTAATCGACACCTATAACTTGCTCAATCCCAAAACCTGTAGAGATATTTACAGGATCTGACTTTAAGAACTCATCGGTTTTCATATACTTAATTGCGCCACCGATAAGCTTAATAAGAATTTGCTCTGGAGATTGAAAAGTTACCTTTCCATACATTCCATCATCTAAAATAACCCAATCGTTCGTCTTAGTAGGAAACCACGGCTCATTTGCTTGAATAGGTCTTGAATGTGAAGTGAGAAGCTCTCTTGAACTAATCCTAAGGGTTCCACCAGTTAAAAGTGGGTTTTCAAGCCGACAGTAATAACCAAGAGTTTTTACTTTCCAAGGAATTGATTGAAAAATAACAATCTCATTTTCTCGAATTGCTCCAACATTTAGGACGACTTTACTCTGCTCAAAAAAGATAGGGAAATATTCTTTAGAACTCCATACGAGTGCACCAAGAGTGAACAAAATAAAAGTTACTAGAACCCAGTCATTCATAATGTAGAGAATGATCAGTGCAACAAAGAGTGCGAGAAAGAAGCCGGAGACAGAGTAGATAACTTTAACTGGCCTTACAAACCAGAAGCTAGCTTCATTCGTTCCGTAAAATCTTATAAGTCTTTGCACAAAGAATGAAATAACTTTATTTTTAACTCTACTGAAAAACCAAATAATAAGAATAAATGCTGAGATTGATAGAAGTAAGTTTTTTCCTTTCGTCTTTAAAAAGTCAAAAATGACTTGAGAGAAAACACCGACAAAAGAGCCTTTATTTTTTTCAAGCTTAATGAGCTGAAACTGAGCGTCTTCAAGCTTTATTTTGTAATCTTTTTCAAGTAATTCAAGTTTCTTTAAACTCTTTTTCATGACTCTTGAAAATTGTTTATAGTCTTTATCTGTTCTAAATTCTTTAATCTTATCTATAGCGAGTTCTACGTTATTTAATTCTTCTTTATAAACTTTGATACTCTCTTCGAGCATTTGTATTTGTCGAGGACGCTCGGAAATACTTTTAATCCCCGAAAGTACGGGTCTAAAAATATCGGATAGATTATCAGAGAAAGACTTTTCCTCTGAGTTCATATCTTTAGATCTAAAAATAGATAAACCAGTCAGAGTCTCGATAAAAAGTATTCGCTTTGCGTTGTATTCTTTTAAGAGTTTTGAGTTTTCTGATTCAAGCTTTAACTTTAAAACCATATCCGGTTCAGTTAAAACTTTCTTTTTATTCATATAGATTTGAGATTCGATTTGAACAATCTCTTTTCTCATTCTTTTTAAACGATCCAACTTAATCTGTTCAAAAGAATCGTCGCCCAGTTCTTCAACTTCGGATTTTATTTCAGCGACTTCTATCTCTTGCGAGTAGGCGCATGGCATTAAAGTTGAGAGCAATATAAGTAATACTAAAAATCTATTTAACATACTAATATTATACATTAGTATGTACGCATGACAATACTAGCAAACCTACAAAATATATCTTTGGCCTTTGGACAGAAAATTCTTTTCTCAGAGGGAAATCTTACTCTAAGCTCGATTGATAAAGTCGGACTCATTGGCCTAAATGGTCACGGTAAGAGTACGCTCCTTAAAATTATCATGGATATCACAAAGCCAGATACTACGAAGCCTCCGTTTATCTATGATAAAAGTAACGACCTAGATATTTTATACATTCCTCAAGACATTGAAGTTGAAAAGTATCCCGATCTAACTATTAATAATTTCTACTTAGCCTTTTATCCAAAAGTTCACGAGACATTTAAGAAGCTTTGGAAAATTGAAGATGAGCTGTCGCAAAGTATAGACCTTGATAAAAATATTAAAAGACAAGAAGTTATCCTTGAAGAGTTAACGGCGGGAAATATTTGGCAAGTTGAACAAGTTTATGAAAGCTATATTAAAAAATTTGGCCTCATAGATAAAACAGATATCACTATTCTCTCTGGTGGAGAAAAACGAAAAATAGCTCTTGCTGCTGGACTTTCAAGTAATGCAACTCTCGTTTTATGGGATGAGCCTACCAACCACCTAGATATCGAAACAATTGAGTATTTTGAAGACGAGATGATGAATTCTAACAAGGCCTTCATAATGGTCTCTCACGATAGATACCTACTTGGAAATATTTGTAATAAAATCATTCATATCGATCGCGGAGAAATTATTCCATTTTCTGGAAACTACCTGCAGTATATGGAATTTCTTGTTGAAAAAGAAAAAGACAGACTCAAGTCCCTTGATAGAGCTGAAAATCAACATCGACGTGAACTCGCCTGGATGAGACAGGGAATCAAGGCACGTGGAACGAGAAGTAAAAAACGTGTTGAAGGATATGAGAACCTAAGATCAGACATATCAACACTTAAGGCTATGGCCAAAAAAGAGGTTAATCTTGATCTCGCCCACTCTGGTAGAAAAACTAAACAGATGGTCGAAATTAAAAACGCCTCTTTCTCTTATGCTGACAAAGATATTATTAAAAACCTTACCGTCAGTATTTTTAAAAATGATAAGATTGCTCTCATTGGTAAAAATGGACAAGGAAAGACTACTCTCATTAATCTTTTAAGAGGAAAACTTGAATTTACCGATGGAAAGATCAAAAGAGCTGAAGCCCTTGATATCAAAGTTTTCTCACAAAATAGAGATGCACTTCCACTGGATAAAACTCCTTTTGAAATTATTGGTGATGGACAAGACTTTGTTCACCTTCCAGATGGACGAAATCAGCACGTTAATGCATATCTTGAGAACTTTCTCTTTCTATCAAATGAGATTAGAAGACCTATTAATACTTTGAGTGGTGGTGAAAAAAACAGACTCCAACTTGCACTATTTATGAAAGAAGTTGCAGACGTATGGGTTTTCGATGAGCCAACAAACGATCTAGACATTGAAACTATTGAAATACTTGAATCAAGACTTCGCGACTATAAAGGTGCCGTTATTATCATCTCTCACGATAGAGCGTTCTTAGATAATATCGTTAAAAGCACGTGGGTTCTTCACAATAAAAAACTTGAAGTCTTTAGAGGTGGATACACTCAGGTGGCCCCTTACCTTCACGCAATTGAGATGGAAGCTGAATTACCTGATGAAGAAGAGACTTCACAAGAGACTAAGACTGAAGTTGATGACTCTTCAAAAGTAAAAATGAGCAACAAAGAGAAAATGAGATTCAAAGTTATTGAAAAAGAAATTTCAACGGCCGAGAAAAATCTCGAAAAGTATGAATCCAAGCTTGCTGCATTTGATTTTTCAAATATGACTGATGCAACAACTGCTGAATATGCAAAGCTTCAAGAAGATCAAAAAAAATGGGAAAAGACTCTAGAGAGCCTCTATGAAGAATGGGAAGATCTTGGTCAGAAACAAGTCTAGGAGAACTTTATGATTAAAAGAGACGCTTTAGTAAAATATCTCAATAAGTATTTAAACATATCTGATTTTCAAGACTATGGACCAAATGGACTTCATATTGAAGGCAAAGAAGAAATCAAAAAAGTGGCTTTTGCAGTAAGTGCAACTGCCTATTCTGTAGAGCAAGCAATTGCTCTTGGGGCTGATGCTCTTATCGTTCACCACGGTCTCTTTTGGAAATTTCATGGTGTTCGAGCTATCACGGGAGCTTTTGGAAAAAGAATTAAGCCTCTTATAAAAAAAGATATTAATCTCATCGCTTATCACCTACCACTTGACGCTCATATGGAAGTTGGAAATGCTGCCGCCATTGCTAGGCGCCTTGAACTTATTGACACTAAACCTTTTGGTGATCACAAGGGAAGTCCTACGGGTGTGAAGGGAAAACTTAAAACTCCCCTCAATGTATCTGTTTTTGGAAATGCCCTCAAAGATATTCTCTCCCACAATGTTATTGTGAGTACCTATGATAAAGAAGCAGTAATTAAAAGTGTTGGAATTATTACTGGTGGAGCAAACTCTGATTGGGTGAAAGCAAAAAGTGATGGTCTGGACGCTTATATAACCGGTGAAATTTCAGAGCACGACTGGCATGAGGCCAAAGAAAGTGAGATGCACTACTTTGCTGGTGGTCACAACGCTACGGAACAGTTTGGCGTGCAAGATCTTATGAAACATCTTTATGATAAATACCAAAAAGATGGAGTTGAATTTTTCTACATTCCGTCAGATAACCCTGCTTAAGATTTATGCAGGGACTTGTCTTTATTTACACTTTAATTCAAGAACTTCTTTAGCATCCCACGAAGAGAGCAGTTTTCCATAGTACTCAGTTCCAACTCTAAAAAGGTCTAGAACTTCTTCTGGAACATCATGGTCATTAAAGTTCGAGTATGAAATCGTTTTCTTATCAAATTTTAAAAAGTTCTGAGTTTCACAATAAGTTAGATCTTGAGTTTTTTCACCTCCAAAAGCTGTAATAGAGAGGTGTGGTTTTGAAAGAAATTCAGTAGAGCAGCCAATTTCTTGTTCAAAAGCGGAAGCTTCACTTGTTAGAGTGATTTTCAATTTTGTCGTCTCACTGAGTGATGCATACCTAGGATTACCACTAAGAAGTTCATAATTTGTAACTTCACAGTTTAAATTAAAGGCAAAAGCAGTGCTCAAAATCATGAATGATAGGATAAATAAACGCATAAAAACTCCAATGTTTGAGGCGTTTTACGCTTATTTTAAGGTTTAGCCAACCCCTCTTTCACTACCCTAAACTATTTATGTACTTACCGACCTTTGAGACAACAGGGTAAGGTATTTCATGAGCTCCATCAAAAGAGACAAACTCACCTTGCAAGCGACATAATTTGAGTGTTTCAAAGAGCTGCATCGCCTCATTATAATTTAAAACGGGGTCCATTTTTCCGTGACTTTGAAAAAATGGCATAGGTTTTACATTTTCGAGAGCATCTATAAGTCTATCTTTTGCCAGCAAAGTGCCTGAAAAGAGGATTAGTCCTATTTGTTTTTCAAATTTTTCACCGGTTATATGCGAACTCACCATTGCCCCTTGCGAGAATCCACCAATGATTATGCTATCGTAGTCTTTACTTAATTCATCAATAAAAGTTTTCATCAGTGGCAGAGCTTTTAGGAATTCAACTGGCTCTTTATCTTCAAAAGATCTAAATTCACCAGTCATCATCGCTCTTTGAAGCTCTTCCATATCTATTGGAAACCATGCCCTTCCTTCCATTCCTCCCATGGGGATAGATATGGGACCATTGGGAAAGATCCAGTCAAAATCATCATCGGTTTTAATTACATCGTAGAGACCTGCGAGGTCATTCATACTCGCTCCATAACCGTGAAGCATGAAAATTGCTTTTTTATTATTTTCGCCTCTTTTAATGTATTCGAGACCTGATTTACTTTCTATTAAAGACATACGCTATTTCCTTTTGTAGTATCGCCTCTATGTTCTCAAAAATTTCACCAGGTGTGAAACATATATTAATAGCTGGGCTTTTCTTTAGTCTTATTAACGCAGGTGTAAAGTATTTATCTGCTATTCCGGCAATTGAGATCGTATTTTTTAGATCTATCGTTACTTTAATTCTCTCTTTCATCATGATTAAAAAGTTGAAACTTAAAATAATTAACGAACACTTTCAGACTCTTTTTCTGAGGGGTTTAACCGGCGCCATAGCCCTTAGTTTATATTTTTATACAATTCAAAATATGCCTCTTGCTACCGCAGTTACCCTGCTCTACCTTGCTCCAGTATTTACGGTTATTTTGGCGATACCAATGGTTGGAGAATATCCAAACAAAAAGCAGTGGCCATTTTTACTATTAGGTCTTATTGGTGCGGCTCTTATGAAAGGCACCGACGTTCGTGTCAGTTTTTTTCATTTTACTATGGGATTAACAGCTGCTCTCTTTGCGGGACTGGCATACAATTTTATTAGACAACTAAAAGGTAAAGCCCACCATCAGTTGATAATATTCTTCTTTCCTCTAGTTACTCTTCCAATATGTATACCAATGATGATTCCAGGATGGGTTACACCCAGCCCTAGTGAGTTTGTAGGACTTATCACTATTGGAATCTTCACTCAAATTGCACAGGTCCACATGACCCAAGCTTACCTATTAGAAAAAGCTTCAAAGATATCTCACTTCAATTATCTGACAGCTGCTTATGCACTAGTGATGGGGATTTTCTTTTTCAATGAGACAATTGATTTTTTAAGTATATGTGGGTTGGTTGTTATCGTTATTTCAGTTTATCTAACGAGCCGTTATAGTGATAAGTAATTTTACTTTTTAGTCTTTGCGATAAAATCTGCAATATATTTCTTTATTGATAAAACTTCATTTTTAAGTGCTGGTACCTTTTTATGTATGCGTGAAAGCATCTGATTAACTTGGTGATCCATCAGTTTAGCATCTGTAATATATTGCACGAGAAAGTCTGTTTTTGCTTCGGCAACAGCGACCTTAACATCAGCAGCACTTTGAACTTTTGAAACTTGCGCTCTGAGTTCTGCGATCTCATCTTTCATCATATCTAATTCGTCAGCATACGAGTCATCAATTGGCCTAGGAGGTTGTTGTGGTCTTGGTGCTTGTTGTGTTTGGGGCTTTGCCTGTGCAACGGGTCTAGCTTTTTGAGCATCTGATATATTTTTAACATTAGAAGGCACAGCTGAAGGTGTTGCTTTAGGGGCCTGTATATTTGCAGGTTTAGGCGGCTGAAGAGGCGTTCCATTAGCATCTTTCTTGACGTGCGCAGAGAAATCCAGATCGACACCTACGTCGATTGCATCACTCTTTTCAATTTCTTCTTCCTCAAATACGAGGTCCAAGTCTTCGATGGCCAAAGCTTTTCCTTGTGGTAAAACCAAATTTGGGACTATTCCCTACTGTGTTTATCGGACACTTGAGGGAAATCTTTAATGAAAACGCACCAAGAAATTTTATTATGGAGATTTATCTGCTATAATTACCGATACATAGAACTTTTAAAGCTAATAAAAAGGCAGTAAATGAGTAACGAAGAAGACGATAAGCCAACAGTTGTTTTAGATATAAGCGCTCTTAAAGAGGAGTTAGCTCAAAAGAAAAATGTCAACGAGGCCATCGATCAAGAAATTGAATTCGCCGTTCACGATGATACAGACTCTACTGATTTAGATGCCAATGAGCTATCGCTCGAAGATGATTTAGATGAAGATGACCTGATAATATTTTTTGACTACTCTTCAACCTACTTCTCTAAACTAGTTCCTAAGCTACCTTCAGAGGGTTATGACTTTAAAGTAATCAAAGAACTTAAAGAACTCAATACCTATTTGCAAAGTGGAGATAGCGTAAAGATTCTCTTCAATTACAGTGCTGCTCCTAAAGCTGTAAATCAACTGACAACTCAAATAAAATCGAAATTTCCAAATGCGAAAACAATTATTGTAGGTAAAGGCCTAACTGCAGATAAAGCGGCTGTTCACCAAAAATCAAAAGCTGGTGCAGATGCATACTTAAATATTCCATTTAGTGTTAAGAAGTTTAAAAGTACAGTGGATTCAATATAGGACTTTAAGTGGGTCCTGAGCAATAAATGGCTCCATTATGAAGCCATTTATTACTGGGAGGAACCAAAGAGGTCAAAAGCAACTAAAACCCCTTTAATCTTCAATATCGAGTGTACATTGCCGCCGAGATTAAATAAATCCGGAAATATTACAAAATTCAATATTCCCGCAATTTTCAAAACTTAACGGACTGCAGATGACATTTTATTTAAGTTGACAGTAAGGCTCTGAAATTACATGATTTCATCTACATAGATGGAGATTTCAATGAAAACAGTGCTTTATAGTTTGGCAATTTTTAGCCTCATTTCAATAAATAATGTTTACTCTCAGGATTGGTCAAAAGACGCGATTTTACCTGGAATTGAAAAGTGTAGTGATCATAATGGCCATACTGTCTGTTTAAAAGATGGGAATCGTAAAAACATCTACTCTTTAAATCAAAATGAATTGGATACGTATATTGAAGAAGGCGGAAGACATGTTTTATCTTATCCAGTTGACGTTACTCCCCTGCAAATTCCTTATGCATCTTTAAAGAGAGTTTTTAATTCCGAATCAAATAGTCCTCTTAGACGATTATTTTATTCCATAGCAAAAGAAATAACCTCTTTTAAAGACATGAGTGATCTTTATGATCATATAGGACTTCACAAATATCCAGAATATGAAATTCAAAGAGGACCAAATCTTATTCCATTTATGGGAGCACTTGAAAGTGAATCTATGGGTGCAACTATTTTTGGAAAAGAGAAAGCAAGAGGATTAACATTTAGTTGTGCCGCCTGCCATAGTGCGAATCTTTTTGGAAAGAAAATTGTGGGTCTTACAAATAGATTTCCAAAAGCTAATGAATTCTTTCACCTTGGTCAAAAGATAATGAAGAACACTCCAGCTCTAGCTTTCCAAATAGCAACTGGAGCAGGTCAAGATGAGATGAGACTTTTCAAAGAATCAAAAGCTGCCATTAAGGCGATAGGTATCAAAAAACCAATCGTACTGGGGCTTGACACTTCTCTTGCTCAAGTTGGACTCTCCCTAGCAAAAAGAAATAAAGATGAATACGCAACATTTAGTAAGAAATTTCAACGACGTCCAAGAGCTTCTGGTTTTGATAAGAACCCAGCTGACTCGAAGCCAGCAGTTTGGTGGAACACAAAATATAAGACAAAATGGTTAAGTGATGGATCAATCGTTTCTGGAAACCCAATTCATACAAACTTTCTTTGGAATGAAATTGGCCGAGGTGTGGATCTTAAAAAACTGGAAAATTGGCTAATAGATAATAAAAATAAAGTCGACGAGCTCACAAGCTATGTCTTCAACACAGAAGCACCAAAATATAATAATTTTTTCCCAAGAAGAATAAAAATTGATCAAGCTATGCGAGGACAGAAGCTCTTTCTAAAAACTTGTTCTGGGTGTCATGGAATCTATGACAAAGGTTGGGATGAGACTGAACAGTATGATCAAGCAATTGCCACAACAAAGGTCTGGTATCATAAATCAACTCCTGTCATAGATGTAGGAACTGATCCACTAAGATTTGAGGGTATGAAGTATTTTGCAGATGATCTCAACAACTTGAAAATATCTAAAAGTATAAAGACTGTTGTTAAGCCACAAGTTGGTTATGTTCCACCTCCGCTAGTTGGAATATGGGCAAGATGGCCATACTTTCATAACAACTCAGCTCCCACTCTTTATGATGTCATCACACCTGATTTTAAAAGAACCAAGAGCTATATTGCAGTTGAAAGTATAGATCCAAAAGTTGATTTTGATTTTGTTAAAAATGGATACCCACACCCAAGTAAAATAAAAGAGCCATTTAAGAGTAATAAAAAATATAGATATAATTCTAAAGTGAGAGGACTCTCAAACTCAGGACACACTTTTATGCTGGTTGATGCAAATGGGAAAGAGAAGATGAGTGAGAGTGAAAAGATGGATCTTATTGAGTTTCTAAAGACTTTATAATCTCATCTAGTTTTGATGTTATTCCACTATCTAGAAGAAGCTTAATGGCAAAATTCGCGTCAACTTTTGCCAATGCCTTTGCTTTTTCAACCGTAGTCTTAATATAACTCTCAACTTTATTATCAACCACTCCAATAATATAGAATGTATTCACCTTTTCTAAACCTGCGACAATTGTCAAAGCTTCTGGACCTCCAGACATTAAAAAATCAAGAAGAATCATGTACTTTCCAAGATTATCTATTTCACTGTATTTTTGAAGTTTCATTTTTAGCTTGTTTATAAAATAGCCCCTATGATAGCGAGGTCCCATTTGCTTTTTAGCAAATTCCAGAACCATTGGGATTTCCTCTTTTGTGTAAGGCTTTGCTTTAGTTTTAATAAATTTATAAGAGGCATCTTGATTAATTGTTAAGGACAATACATCTATAGACTTAGCATAACCTTCTTTATAATTTCTAGACTTAAAGCTCTTGAAGCTTTCACAGAGGTCTTTTTCGATCTGAATAAGACATTTGTCTGAAAGAACATACGTACCAAGTGAATTCTGAGCTTGATCGATCTTTTTTACAGCTAGTAATTTTTCAGCTTCTTTTTTCTCTAGAGCTTTCTGTTGAAGAAGCTTTGCCTGCTTTGCAGCTTCTAATTGTTGATTAGCAATTTTCTGTTTAAGAATTTCATCTTGCTGAGCTGTGTAGTGCTTGAAATAAAAAAAAGATCCCACTATGACGAATAATAAAAAGATTAGTATTTGCTGGTTTCGATCGACTTTCTTTTGAGTCTTAACAGGTCTCTTAGAGTTTCTTTTTCTTTTACGGTCAACTCGTTCAGTCGGAGCCTCTTTACTTAATATTTTTGAGGCATCCTCAGTAACAGTGCCAGCTGATTCGGGAATATAAAAATTGTTATTGAATTTTTTTTCAGGTTTCGTGGTTTCAGCTATAATCTCAGATTCTTGTTCATCTTCAACTGGAATTTCTTCATCAAGTAAATATAGAAAAATGTCAGGACCAAGTCTGATAGGAAAAAATGTATTAAACGGTGTTCCAGCTTTTGGTTTCAGCTTTTCGTCGTTTAAATAGGATCCCTCTTTAGAACCCATATCGACGTAGTAGTACTCTCCGCCTTTTGAAATAACTTTTGCATGATGTCTTGATATAGTTTGACTATTAATTACTAGATCACACTTGTCGGATTTACCGATATTGACGGACTTCATCCCATCAAAGGGGTGAAGGGACTCTTCTCCATTTATTTCTAGCTTTAAATACATAAGATTATTATAGATGTTTCGTAATTTTAATCAACAAATAGTCAATAGTTACAATGCAAGTTTAAGCTTGAGTTTCGACATTATATTAGTAATGCTGAAATATATGAGCCCTAGATTCTTTTTATTTATTAATATTAAATAATCCTCAGCAACTAGTAAGTTGTCCAGCTGGTTCCATTACAAAATTGCATAACCTTTAAACCTTTATTGTATTTTTGAGCACCTTCGTTGGCTGCACTACATGCAGCACCTATATCAATAAATATCGGAGAGCCAATATTACCTTTCACTTCTAAAGTACCTTCAATAACAGTATTATTTCCAACCCATACATTACCCTCAGTAGCTAGTAATGAGTAATCTTGTCCCGCTACAAAAGGTAGTGGTGGTGGTGTTATATAAGTATTTTCTCCACTGTTTGATGCCCCAAGCATGAACTTATAACCACCAACATAATTACCAGTAAATTGATTATCTGCAGTTGAAGCTAATGATGTCATTGCTGAGTTAGTTGAGCCAATTGCCTCACCTAACATCGTAGAAAAATTGTGAGATACACTAATTCCTGAACCAATAACTTGTGAGACGTCACCTGTTACAGAGACTGACTTACCGGATGCAAGAGATAACTCACCACCTATTGTAGCACCGTCAGCAGCAATTACAGCTGAAAGGTTTGAATCTGTCATATCTATTGTTCCCATTGTACTCAATGCGATACCGTTTCCAGTCGCAGAAGAACAATGCTTCAGACCACTAACCATAGAAGTTCCAGTATTTCCGTTACTGATATTTATGCACCCTGAAGCATCAGCATGCAATGCTCCAACACCACCGAATACTAAGGCATCACCAATTGTATCAATTTTCAATCCAACATTTACACTATTAAGTACACCAACACCTGGAAACTCTATGACTCCCGGCTTAGTAATTAATAATGGAATTTGGATTTCAGATGCTCCTGTACCACCAATTAAAACATCTCTATCAGTAAATAGGAACTCAGTGGAGCCAGCATCTTCAAGAAGCCAATAACCAGCACTAGAGTTACCACCGCCGCTACAGCTTTCCATAATAGTTGTTGTATTGCCATTAACTTTACAACGCAAAGGAATAGTTAATTCCTTTTCGTTAGCACCAAAACTACTGGTATTTACTTTTTTCTCAACAACAACTGTGATCGGACATTCCCCCAGAGCACTTGTCCCCTCTCTCTGAAAAGCAGCTTGTCGAATTTCTTTAATTCTTAGATGTGGTCCAATAGATTTTCCAGCTTCACCGACTATAGTAGATGTTGCGCCAGTAGCAACACCATTTGCATCGCGGCTTACTTTATATATGATAATTCCACTTCGGGCTCCACCTACATCAACGGACCCACCAGTTGCATGAAAACAAGCATTAGGGTCATTGAGAATAGGCATAACCTCCATAGTCTGCCACATTCTTAAATCAATATCTGATGTAACTTTATTAATCCCTTTTTGACCTGTCTGATTTGTCTTCATAATACCCAAAGAGATAATTACTGAAATTGCAGCAGCTGCCGTAACCTCTATAAGAGAAACACCTGATTGATTTGAAAGAAATTTTTTAAAGTTTTTCATTTAAAGATCCTTGAGTATCTTCATATATTGTAACCCAAGTACAATTTATAGAGCATTTAGAACTCTAGAGGTTGCTAAGTTATTGAAAATATCAAAATAGCATACTCATAAAATTGGCATTTCAGGTTTTGATCTATATCGGATCTGCTAAAGAAAACCTTAATAGTATCAATTACATTCTTAGAGATCCCGAAATGAAATAGATCGAATCACGCTAATTTGAAATACTGGCAAGTAGTCAAGTTATGAACTATCCTCTATTGGATGATTAAAGATATTGAGTATTACAATAAAATAATGGAGTGCTTTAAAGCTCATAGAGTTCATTTCAATACTGAGTTTGAAAAAGACCCAAAACTTTCAGGCAAGTCGCTTCTTTTAAAAGATAAAAGTTGTTTTCATATTTTTACTCTTAGGGGTGATAGAAAGTCTGATAACAAAAAAATAAGAAAAATATTAAACTCCCATAAGCTTCGGTTTGCTACGGATGAAGAACTTCTAGAAGTTGCAGGTGTCATCTCTGGATGTCTGCCACCGTTTGGAAGACCACTCATTGATATCGATCACTATATAGATGAAGAGCTTTTACAAAATGAATTCATCTCCTTTAACGCAGCAATTGCCGACAAGAAAGTTCGGTTAAAGATGGAAGATTATCTAAAGATGGCAAATCCTTCTATTTGTGAATTCAAGAAACTTTGATAAAATATGCCAAAAGGTAGGACAAATGTATTTAAAAGTTAATAACCAAGATAAAGATTATTATTATAAATTTGAAGATAAGAAGCCAGTGACAATAGGACGTTCGGACAAGAATGATATCCCATTAACAGCTGAGGGTGTTTCAAGAAATCACTTAGAAATAATTTTTGATAATGGTGAATACTTTGTCAAAGATCTCGGAGCGACTAATGGCTCATTTATAAACGAAGAGAAACTAGACGCTAACAAGAAAATTCCTTTCAATACTTTTTTTCCAGTTCAACTCGGATTTCATGCAAAAATCTACCTTCTAGATGAAGCCGGTAGCGTAAACTCTTTAGATAAGCTCGTTGCTGAAACAAAAGAAGCTCTAAGCGACTAATAATTGGTCATCCTTTAATTAACAAAATTTAATTTAATTCCGACAAGGGAGTATAATGGTTAAAAGGAGAAAACTTGACCAAAATACTTCTACTAGTCTTATTCATGATTGGATGTAATCAACAAAAAGTTGTTGATGGATCTGAACAAAGAGACCAGCTCAATGGTATTGGATCGCAAGTTCTATTCTCTCTTGATCCCTCAGAGAGTTTCTCAAATAATTTTAGTACCTCATTAGTTGGACTCAATACAAAGCTCGGGACAAAAATTGCGCTTTTTACAGATTCACAGTGCCAAGTTGAACTAGAGACTAAAAGTGTTAGCAGTAACCTAACAAGATTTAATTTAACATTTTTTATGGAACAGACAGTTCACTTTTATTTTAAAGTAGAAGATATTGATTTTAAAAAGAGTAACTGTCTCGATACAAAAATAACTTACACCATTGATATAACGCCACCTCTTGGCCCTTTATCAGTTAGCGTTTTTACAACAGTAGACAACAATCCAAGGCCACCTATTTCAATTTTTGGAGTTGATTCAGGTGATAAAGTTAGTATCTATACTGAATCAACTTGTGCTCATAAAATAGGATCAAAAGTTGCCACGGGATCATCAATTTATCTTGTACCGACAAATGATCTACCATATGAGGGTGTTTTTAATTTTCACTATAAAATTGAAGACCAAACCGGAAACGAAAAATTTCAAGGGCCCAATACGTGTATCGATGCTTTAAGTTCTTATACTTTTGATCAAACGTCTCCACTTATTCCAAGCTCTATTGTTTTTAATGGTAATCAACCAATTGATAATGAGACTATTATAAATATTGATTTTGAAAATGCTGAAGACGATTTAGAAGCTACTCTCTACAGTAATAGCAACTGTACTATTGGTGGATATACTTCAGGATACTCAGTTGCAAATACTCTTAACTCTTCATTTAACTTTGCACCCTACATTTCGGGTCAAACCTATAACATCTATTACAAGCTAAGGGATAGAGCTGGAAACTATTTATATGTTGGCAATAGTAATTGTATTAACTCTCAACTCAATTACCACTATGATATAGGCTCTCCTATTACACCTGTCTTAACTAACAAAACCACAAAGGCTATTCTTATAAATAGTGTTCCAACAATAATAGATTATCCAATTGTAGGAGAAAGAAAAATTCTATCCATTGAAGCATCTACACTTGAGATAGGAACGACACTTAAAATCTATCCACAAACATCTTGTGGAGGCACGGCGCTAATAACAAAAACCATTAGTGATTCCAAAGAAGACTTTAGCGTCACGCTTCCTGCAGGTGGATCATATCAATTATCAGCTCAGCTTGAAGATGCTGCTGGAAATATAAGTAGTTGTTCAAATGAAATTAATTACGAATATAAGGAAGCTAAGCAGATCGCTATCGGACTTTACCACACATGTGTAAACTTTCATGATGGAGAAACGTACTGTTTTGGTAAAAACGACAAGGGTCAATTAGGTAATGGCTCATTAAGTCCTTTTGAAAGGTCACCTCAAAAAGTATCTATTAGTGCTGACCTTGTTAGTGTTAGTACAGGTCTAAACCATTCATGTCATCTCGATTTAGACGGAGATATTTGGTGCAATGGAGATAATCAATCAAAACAAGTAGGACTTGCTGCAGGTGATTCATACCCACTTCCTCAGGAAACTGAAGTTGGAGGAAGTTTTATTAAGTTAGCTTCTGGAGATCGTCACAACTGTGCCATAAACTCAACTGGAGATGTTTTATGTTTTGGAAGTAACTCAAATGGACAAGTAGGAGAATTAATTTCAGGTGGCACTGTAGAAGTCGCACAAACAGGTCAGTTAGGTACTATAACAAATGCTCAAGAATTATCGTTAGGAAGTGCACATTCTTGTGTTACTACTTCAACAGAACAGCTTTACTGCTTTGGTCTTAATTCCTCTGGACAAGCTGGTGATGATCCAGCTAATAGCTCTTTTTCAGCCCCCTATCTCCTTGGAGATTTTGATGCAACTTTCATCACAGCTGGAACGAATACGAATTGTCTAATAAGCAACCTAGGTGATTCAAAAGTTAAATGCTTTGGAAGCGGTCAAAAAAACAAATTAGGAAACTCAACTCAATTAGATTCTGAAATACCAGTGTCAATTTCAGACTCGTCTGAGTTTATAGATGTTTCAACTGGTAATGATAGAACTTGTATTCTAAATGCACAAAAAGAACTTTTCTGTTTTGGAAATGGCTATACAAATATTGAAAAAGTTCAAACAAGTATAAAGTTTGATAAAATTGAAGTTGGTCACTCTCACGACTGCGGTATTGCCGATAATGGAGAAATATTTTGTCGAGGATCTAATAGTTTTGGACAATTTGGAAATGAAAATTCTTCAAGCACTACTTCTTTTTCAGTTGCTGATTTTAAATTTAATCAGGCAAGTCTGATTATTACTGAAGCTCCAAATGTTTCTATAAATACCCAATCTACTCAATTGGTATATGACAATGACTTGGGGGCATACCCTACAAAAGATATCTCAATTGAAATAAAAAATACAGGTGTTGCAGATGCAACTAATTTTACAACAAACATCTCAAATTTTTCTGAGTTTTCAATCAGTTCTGATTCGTGTTCTCCTACAGTAGTTGCTGGAGCAACTTGTAATTTAGTTTTTACTTATGCACCAACTGAACCTCATCCAAATGGAAAAGGATATCAGATAGAACTCGGATACGATGATGAGCTAGACTCCAGAGCATCTGCAATTGAGATGCGTGGTTACGCACTTCGAACACTAAAAGATCTAGACTTTACTTTTGAAGGTAACCCAGTGGGAAGCGTTATTGCTTTTAACGATAGTTTTTCGGCGTTAAATGCTAATCTATCCGAAGAAATAACTAAAACGATTACGATACAAAATAACTCAGCTGGGACGATGAATATCGAACAAGCAGCATTTTATGGAAGTGATAGTATTCACTATAAGTACGCTCCAAGTAATGTATTTCCGGGTCAAAATGGAACATGCACAGGAACGATCTTATCAAACACGAGTTGTACAATTGAAATAACATACGCTCCAAAACTAGCATCAATGACACTACCTGACTTTAGTCATCAAAGTTCTTTGAGACTACTCATAAGACAAGGACTACTGGTTACAACAACTGACTTTCCCCTTAAAGGATTTAGCTTTATGCAATCTCCAGGTATTGCTCCTTATACTCAAGGCGCAATAATAAGCTCATTATATTATCTCAATAGCTTTAGCACTGCCCTAATCTATCAAAGCTCTCAGACTATTCAAGAGGAGCTTGTTTTTAAAAACGATTCTAGTGCTACAGCTAAGATCGAGCAGAAAACGTTTTCAGATCCGAACAATCAATACACCATAGTTTCAGATAACTGCATTAATCAGTTGGTATTAGCTCAAAATGATACTTGTTCGATAATAGTTCAATATGAACCAGATCAAGTATCGCCTGTTGTTGGACATCAAATTTCGATAACAATAGACTACAGCAACAATGATCTACCACTTGATACTGGATATACAACTAATGTACAGGTTGGAGGATTTGCTCGTAGCTTCTAGAGCAAGTATACTTTGCAGATGAAAATGGACATTACTTTTCCTGAAATTTCAATCGATACAGATAATCCATTTACAGCGAAATCATTCTATCAAAATTTAGAAAAAAGTAATCTGCTAACCAACAAAACTGGTTGGAGTCCAATATATTTTTCAAATGAAGAATCAATCTTGCCAGGATTTATTAAAACTCATAGTTATGGCGAATTCATTTTTGACTGGGCATGGGCCAACTTCTATCAACGTTTTGGAATCGACTATTACCCAAAACTCGTTCATTGTATTCCATTTACGCCTGTTAATGCCCCTAAAATCATAGGAAAATTTAATATCGACTTGTTTACTGAGAGTTTTAAATTCTATCAAAGTGAACCCAGGCTCTCAGGAGAGCATTATCTTTTCATCAACGATGAAGAAGAGAGAGAATTAAAAAAATTGAATTTTAAAATAATGCATACGATTCAGTATCACTTTAAAAATAAATGGAATTCTTTTGATAACTTCTTAGCAGATCTTAGACCTAATAGAAGAAAGATGATCAGAAAAGAGAGAAAAAAAATCAATGAATCACCTGTCAATATATCGTGGTTAAATGATTTTAGTGACCAAAACATGGAGACTATCTACCTCCTCTATATTTCAACAATAGCTAAAAAACAGTCTCAAGCCTATCTCAACAAAGACTTCTTTCATCGTCTGAGAGATCAAGAACAAATAAAAATACTAGTCGCAACTATAGATCAAAAAATTATTGCTATGAGTATATTCTTTGAGTCCAAAGAAGCTCTTTATGGAAGATACTGGGGCATTAATCCTCATCTGGAAAAAGAGTATCCATTTTTACATTTTGAGATGTGCTATTACAGAGGACTTGATTATATTTTTGTAAATGACATTCCACTATTTGAGGCAGGGGCACAGGGAGAACAAAAACTATGGCGAGGCTTTACTCCTGTTGTAATAAAATCTGCCCACCATATTAAGCGAGATGACCTCTTCGAGCCTATTAAAAACTATATTGATGAGCAAAATGAAAATACATCTTTAGAGATTGAAAACTTAAAAAAATATTTACCATTCAAGGATGACCATGAAAAAGCTTAAAGCTCTTAAAACTGGAATTCTTTCAAGAAATCTCGCTTTTGCTAAGATGGCCACAAAACTTGGTAAGGATCTTTATCTATCTAAAAAGGGTGATATATCTGACAAAGTGCTAGAGAGTATATTTAAGCGCGGAGACCTTCTCAAAAATGAACTAGGAGAACTCAAAGGAAGCTTTCTAAAAGCAGGCCAGATGCTCTCAATGTACTCACAAGACTTATTGCCTAAAGAATTCAGCAACCTTTTAACTGATTTACAAAACCAAACGAGTTACCTGGATTTTGACATTATAAAGAAACAAATTCCTAAAAATATCCTAGAGGATTTAATAATAGAACCAGAAGCCATGGCCGCGGCATCCATCGGACAGGTTCATAAAGCAATAACCCCTGACAATCAAACTATTGTTTTAAAAATTCAATATAAAAATGTAGAGAAACTTATAGATACAGATCTTTGGATATTGAAAAAAATATTATTTCTTTTAAAGGTCGTTCCAAAATCATATAACTTCGATGAAATTTTCAGTGAAATAAAAAAAATGCTTCTAAGTGAGATGGACTATGAACGAGAGGCGCTTAATACCATAAAATTTAAACAAGTAGCTGAACCAGACTACTACGTGCCAAAGGTATATGAACAATTTAGTAGTAAGAAAGTTCTCGCCCTTGAGTTCATAGATGCACCATCTGTAGATGAATATCTACTTACAGCCACAGAACCAGTTAAAACTAGACTGGCGAAAGAGTTTTTCACTTTATTTTTAAAAGAGATATACGAATGGAAAATTCTTCAAAGTGATGCTCATGCTGGAAACTACTTTATCAAGGATGGAAAATGGGTCCTAATCGACTTTGGAGCAACAAAAGATATTGATGATGATCTTTATATGAATGTTATAGATTCAATTGTTATGCGCGATAGAGAAAAACTATTTAAAACGCTAGAAGACGATGGCGCAATAGACATGGAGAATACCGACCTAGAATACTTTTGGGATTATATTGAACTCATCTCCACTCCACTGCAACCAGGACTATATAATTGGGGTGAATCGGATATTTTAAAACAAGTCATGAATAAAGTTAAAGAGCTTCAAAGTAAAATAAAATTTAATCACCTTCCACACAAGAACATATTCATAGATAGAAAAATTGGAGGGGTTTATTTTATGCTGACCAAGATTGGAATGCCGCTAGATTTAAATGCTCTTTTTAAAGAGTTTAGAAGACACTAAGAAGTTCACGAAAACATTTTATCTTTAAGTATTGTTCGCTTTCAGGGTGAATCTCTTTGGGGTCAAACATTATTGGCAGAGAACTAGCATTAATGGCCGTCTCAACATCGAAAAAGTGATCACCGATAAAAACTATCTCAGAAGTATCTATCCCCCATTTTTTTGCCATAATCTCTAATCCCTCGGGACTGGGCTTAGCCATACAGTCATCTCTTGAAAGAACTATATCAAATTCAAGATTAAACTTTTTAAGAGAGATATGAGCAACTTCGTTACTATTTCTAGTAAGAATTCCTATTGGGATATTATTGTTTTTCAAATATATTAAAAGGTCCAAGACGCCATCAATTAGAGAAGCTTCTTGTGCTCCAAGTCTTTCGTGATAGTTGACAACATCCCAAGCAGATTTTTTTTGGACCTCGCAGCTGATGTTCTCAAGGTGTTCAAGGATACCAATGTCTACTGGAAATTTTAAATCTTTACGCATCTTTGTGAAGTTGAGTTTAGAATCAACTATCGTTCCATCTAAATCAAACGCAAAACCTTTAATCTTTTTCAATTGCTCAAACATCTTTAAATTATGCCATCAAAATATCAAATCAGTTAGTGATAATTAAAAATGCATAGCAGCAACTCAACGCTATTTATTGACTAAATGCCTAAAATCAGAGAGTATTCGAGGTTAAACAAAGGAAAAATAAATGTCTATATACGTTAATAGAGTACTCAATATGAAGCACATCAAGGTAATAGGCTTTGATATGGATCACACTCTTGTAAGGTACCATACCGATAAATTTGAAGAGTTAGTTTTTGATATAACTATTGAAAAGCTTATGAAAGATCATAACTACCCTTCAATTATAAAGAAGTTTAAATTTGATTTTGAAAAAGCAATTCGTGGTCTTATCATTGATAAGGATAATGGAAATGTTTTAAAAGTTTCACTCTATAGTAAAATTAAACAATCATTTCACGGATCTAAGAACCTTTCCTATAAAGATCAACTCGAGCTTTATGGAAGTGAGAATATCGATCTTCGCGAAGATAGATACCTATCGGTCGATACAGCTTTCAGTATCGCCTTTGTTGTAATCTATTCTCAACTGGTAGATCTCAAAGACATCACACCAGAACTCGAGCTTCCAACATATGCAGAGATTGCCAATGATGTTCTTAATTGTGTTGATATTGCTCACAGAGATGGATCAATAAAAGAAGTAGTTAAAGCAAATCTTTCAACTTATGTAATTAAAGAAAAAGAAGTTGTAGATGCACTTCTTCGTTTTAGACAATACGATAAAAGACTTTGGGTTATTACGAATTCAGGCTTTGCTTATACAAAGGCACTTCTAGACTACTGCATAGATCCTTTTTTACCAGAAGGACAAACGTGGAAAGATCTTTTCGAAATTACAGTCACTCTTGCTATGAAGCCTCGCTTTTTCACAGACAAGCTTCATTTCTTATCTGTTGAAGATGATAACGGTTTACTGCAAAACTATGACAAGAAACTTGTGCCTGGAGTTTACCAAGGTGGATACGGAGTAAAACTTCAACAAGATATGGGGATTCAAGAAAGTGAGATCCTTTATCTAGGAGACCATATTTACGGTGATATTCTAAAGCTTAAAAAAGCTTGTGCTTGGAGAACAGCACTCGTAATTGAAGAACTAGACGCTGAAGTTGCAGCCTATAAAAGCACAAAGAACATAAGTGTCGAGATAGATGAACTTATGGAGCAAAAAGTATCACTAGAAAGAGAGATCGATAGTCTTTACGCCGATGAATACGAATATAAAAAGCAAGTTGATAAAAGTGATGTTCATCAAAAATTTGACGAGATAGAGAAGATCGATAAATCGATTGGGAAACTCATTAGAAGTTATGAGTCACATTTCAACCCTAATTGGGGTGAGATAATGAGAGCAGGTTCAGAGCCAAGTTTCTTCTCAGAGCAGGTTGATCGTTATGCCTGTATTTATATGACTAAAATTTCTGACTTTAACGATTTTAGTCCACGCATGTATTACAGACCTGCTAAACGTCGTCTATCGCACGAAGCGTAGAATTAACTTCGTCAAAATGTTCTAGATTATTGTGCTTTGTATATCCTTTGAGTAAAATTGTACATTTTGCTCGAAGGATTCGAATAAGTTCACTTCTTTTTTGATCATCAATATTATTTTGATCTAATATAAATTTCAATGTTTTAATTCTCCAATAATCCATAGCAAAAAACTTCGTAGATAACTGATCAGAATGTCCACCGTATTTATTTATAAGATCTTCCTCAATGAATCCAACTTGTTCCTGACTGGTTATTTTTAGCCAAAGATCGTAATCTTCACAAATGGGATAATCTTCTCTAAAAAAACCATAAGTTTTGAAGACATCCTTTCTAACCATAACAGTAGAAGGCGAAATAACACAAAACTCAAGTGATCTTAAGAACTGATCACCTCCACCTTTTTTATGTTTTTTACGAGCATTTACTCTGACATTATTTCGAAACCAGATCTCGTTTGTATGAATCAGATTGAGATCTGGGTTAGTGTTCATAAAGTTAATTTGTTTTTCAAGTTTGGTAGGATGCCATTCATCATCAGAATCAAGAAGAGTAACGAATTCAGCCTCTGAATACTTAATACCAAGGTTACGAGAAGCACTGACTCCTCTATTTTCTTGGTAAATATATTTGAGATCAAATTTTGAACAAATCTCTTTAGTATTATCAGTTGATCCATCATCAATAACTATTATTTCAAAATTCTGATAGCTTTGATTAAAAACACTTTTGATAGCACGCTCTAAAACGTTTTCACGGTTAAAAGTCGGAATAACGACTGAAATGAGTTTACTCATGTTCACCTTGAACTAACTTATGGCCTTCTTTGAAGTCACTATCAGAAATCTCACGACTCCAAAGAGTATCGAGAATTTCAAGATGAGAGATATTCTTAAAACCACAAAGCGTCTGAGAAAGTGATCTGTAGTCAGTATTATATCTAATGGCAAACTCAATTGGATTAATCTCTCTAGATTTTAAAAAATTGAAAAGAGCAGTAGATTTTTGTACTTTTTCTTTCCAGTTACTTTTTTTCCACCATGGTGATTTTTTTCTACAGTCTGAATTCTCAAACACACTATCAACTTTTACACTACCAGAGAGAATTCCTTTATCTAATGTTCCCCACGCTTGTGTAAATTTATTTTCTTGAGAATCTATAGTGGATTGAAAAAGATTAGATTCTCCTTGAAGAAAATCAATTCCATCAATATCAAAATTTCCAAAGTTGCTAAGTCCCAAAAATCTAATTTTTCCATCTTGCTTGGCTTTTAATAGCGGTTTGAAAGTTTCTTCAAGTTCATATTTTGAATCTGGCCAATGGACCATATAAATATCAATATAGTCAGTTTTTAAACGTTTTAAACTTGAGTGAAGTTGATCGAGACATTTATCAGGATCGTTATTCATATCGACTCTTTTGTTTTCATGCCAATTAACGCCACACTTAGAAACTATAAGAGCGTCATGTCTTTTATTTTTAAGTGCCAGGCCCAATCGTCTTTCAGCTTCTCCAAAGCCATAAATAGGAGCATTATCAAATAGATTGATCTCACGATCAAGAGCTCTATGAACTAGCGAGTTGGCCTCAGAGTCGCTTATCTCACCAAAGCCATAGCCTCCACCACTTCCAGAGAGACCAGCACATCCAAAGCCAATTTTTGAAATTTTGAGATCTTTAAAGTTAGAAAATTGCATGGCCAATTCATAGCATTAATGAGAAAAACTGCAAAGTATGAAATTAATCCATCTTGCCCATCGCGGCGAGGCCCAACAATTCCTTAAAGACTTAGATGTAAATGCTGATCAAAGCATGGAGGGTCTCTACATAGGTCATGATGAGATTGTCCTCATTGGATCAGAGGGAATTGAAAATACATTAACTAAACTCTCCTATTGTCTTGGTCGCTTTAAAGTAACTGAAGTCTTAAATTTTGGAATAGCTGGAGCTCTTGATAAGAATCTCAAACTAGACGAAGTCTATGAAATTCGAACTAGCTACTGCTTTAATGAGAAAGTTCAGTACAAAAGCTTTCAGGCAAATCTTAAGGGACTTGATTGTATAACAACCAACAAGCGAGTACTAGATAATGATTATGCAGATGAGCTCTCAAATTTTGCGCCTATTGTAGATCGAGAATTATGGGCTGTTGGATTTGTATGCAAGTCTCAAAATATTCCATTTTCATCATTTAAATTAATCTCAGACTATGCCGGTGCACAAACAAACTGTTTTGATATTAAAGAAAAAGCAGCTGAATACTCAATTGTTTTGTCTAATACATACAAAGGGTTAATAACTAAGATCGATGTTGAACAAGAATACACGATTCCATTTCACCTGAGTTTCACTCATAAAAAATTAATTGATAAAAAAATCAAGATAGCCTCTAAGAAGTACGATCAGAGTTATCAAGTCGTTTTAGATAATATTAAGCTCAATGAAATAGTAAACTTTGAAATGAGAGACAAAGAAAAAGTTACTGAATTTCTCATTCGCTTAGAGGAATATATAAATCCAATTAATCACAAAGCGCTTAACCTTCTAAAAAAAGAGATTGGTGTATTTGAGAAGATTGGAGCAAAAGTTGTCCTAGACACAAAGCTTGAAAATGAAGACTTCACTTTGCAAATGAAAATCAACTCACAGACAAATATAGATAATCTTAAAAGAGCGTGTGATCAGTTCAGCTTTTCTAAATATCAAAAAGTTTGGAATGGTGAGTTCGATGTTTGAGAAGATCTTTATTGAAAATCATCTTATGGACAACGAAATCACCAAGAGGATTTTAAAGAACTTTCCTAAAGTGCCTATCAAGAAGCTCAATAAGATTGAGGATGTCTGGGGCCGAGTGAAAAAACCATATCTTCAAAAACGAGAGAGTTTGAATCTTTTTATTGGAGAGAAAAAAGGTGAACTTGTTAAAGAGACACCTGACGCATACGGCATTGGTCCAGAGAAACACTTCTATTTCATTCACGCCTATAATTGTATCTATGAATGTCAGTACTGTTATCTTCAAGGATACTTTAACACTCCTGACATTGTTCTTTTTGTTAATCACGACGACATTATCAAGGACATGCAAACAATAGTTGATGAAGATAATGATTCTTGGTTTCACGCAGGTGAATTCTCAGACTCTTTAGCTCTTTCTCACTTAACTCTTGAGTGGGACCAATACTGGGATTTTTTCAAAAAAAATAAAAAAGCAAAATTAGAACTTAGAACGAAAGCCGTCAATCTTAAATCGATTATAGATTTAGAGCCTCTAGAAAATGTCTATATTACTTTTACACTCGCTGGATTTAAAGAAGGTAAACTGTTTGATCTCAAAACTCCAAGCGTAAAAGCCAGACTATCAGCAATTAAAAAACTAGCAGATAAAGGCTTTAAAATTGGTCTACACTTTGATCCAATTATCTATACCGACACGACAATGCAAAGCTATAAAGAGCTTGTTGACGAAATTGTAAAAGTAATACCAGCACCTCAATTAGGATATATTTCAATTGGTGTCGTGAGATTCACGAAAGATGTTTACCGCGAAGTAGAAAAAAACTACGGTGACTCACAAATGTTACAACAAAATTTTACGAAGAGTTTTGATGGCAAAGTTAGATATTCAAAACCTATGAGAATGTGGATATTAAATTCGGTTAGAGATATTTGTTTAAAAGCTGGAATAGAAGAAAAAAAGATCTATCTATGTATGGAAGATGATTAAATTTTCTTTAAAGGAAGATTTTCTTCAATCCACTCTTTGTATGGTGGAATATAAACTGCAAATGCTTTTTTTCCTTCTTTAGTTGAATGAATACCAACGAGTTTATTCTCATAATAAAGTGGTCCCCCAGAATCTCCTACAACACTTTTCTTGTCACTAAGCTCTAGATACTTATCTTTAACATCAAGGATATTAGGATTAGTCCAAGTTCTTTTATTCTTTCCAGCACGAGAACCAAATCCAAGTCGGTCAACACTTGCACCAATTAGATTCATTGCCGTAGAAAATGGAGCGGGCTTAATCGATTTAGGGACATTATTATCAAGAATAATGAGAGCAATATCATCTTTAAAGTTTGAGCTGTCTTTATTATAGCCTTTGTGAATGATAACTTTCTTAAAAGCGATTCGAATATTGTTTTTCGAGTACTCGTGTCCAAGGTGCAAGTAGCCTTTATCTATTCCAAAAACTGAATGTGCCGCTGTTAGGATCACGTTTCTTCTAATAAGAACCGCTGAAGAGGTAAACACACCTTTATCCCTAAACACTTCAATAAGAAGCGACGAGTTGAAATCATTCCAGTTCACAACTGAACTTTCATGCCCGTGGTCTAAATTAATGTCATCAATCATGTCAATCATTGATACCTCCACCCTTATATATACAAGATCCAAGCCAAAAAATCGAAATATCTATGGTTTTTTACAATAGACTTCGATATATTGGGGACTTATGAGTCTAAATATATCGAAATTACCTTTGAATGCCAAGGATATGCTTGAAACACAGGGATACTTTAAAGACACTCTGGCACTGAGTGAATCGATCTATAGTGCCACTATGTCAAAAAACTACAACGAGTTAGACCGACTATTTCAATTAGAAACCGCACCTGGTGGATATCTTTTTAACTATCTACTCCAATTTACAAATTTTGATGAAATGGAATTTATTATTAGTCTTCGTGAGTCAAAAAACGAATGGGAAGAAGACGGAATATGGCACGATGATGGCTCAAGAGTTTTGGCCTTCTCTCTTTCACTTACAAAAGATATAAATAGTATAAGCGGCGGTGATCTTCATATTCGAAAAAGAGGAAGTGTTAAGTCTTCAGTGATAAAACCATTTTCATTTGGAGAGATCATAGTCTTTCTCACTGGTACTTCTGGGTTTGAACATAAAATCCATAAAGTAGAAAAGGGAGAAAGACTTATTATCGCTGGATGGTGTTCTTAGTTTTCTAAAATCTCGCGGGCTTGCTCAATGAAAGTAGGATTAGTAAGACCATTATTCATTGCAACTTCCACAGCTGCATCAAATTCCATATTTTTATGACTTACAAGATGAGTAATTAACCATCCACCAATTCTATTAGCTGATCCACAGTGAATAAGAAAGAGATCATCCTCATTAATTGAACTAGATAATTTAGAACAAGCCTCTTTAGAAAGTGCCCCATCAATTACAAGTGGAAATTGAATATATTCTAAACCCAGAGACTTACACTGTTTAATTTCTTCAGAGAAGTCCATCTCAGACTCACCTCTCATATTGTATACTTTTTTAATCCCCATCTCTTTGAGTGGAGCAAAACTGTCTAGACTTGGTTGACCAGCACATAGAAGATTATCAACTTTCCACAGTTGCATAAGACCGGGGATATCTGTAATTCGTTTCGTTTCCATCTTTAGTTCCTTAGTTAGTTCGTTAAAGTGAGATAAATGATTCTATGATTGCATTTACACTTAGATTATTTTTATCGTAAAGCTCATCTGCTTTATAGGCAGATTGGCCGAAGTTTCCATCAATACCAAGAGTTTTAACTTTAAACTCTGCCTTAGCATTTTTAAGTGAAGCAACAAGGTTTGCCCCCATTCCTCCGAATACTTGATGATCTTCAATCGTAACAAGCTTACTCATATTACTTTCAAGTATAGACTTTATATTTTTAATATCGAAATCATTCGTTGAACTAATATTGAGAACAGTAACTTCTTTACCTTTTTTAGATAATTCTTCTTTTGCTTGCATCGCTTTTTTGATCATTGGACCACAAGCTGCGATTACCCCGGCTGAACCAGAACTCAGAACTTGAGACTGGCCTAGCTTAAAGTCAGTGTTGTCATAATTACTTGGATAGTTTTCACGACCAACAAAGAAGATATATGAATCAGCTTGAGCATTTTCTTTTTTAGCTTTTTCTATATTTTTAATTGCCTCACCCATAAGAGCTTCTGCTTCTTCAGAACATGAAACAACAATTGTTTTAGTGTGAGGTATTGAACCCATTGCACTCAAATATGTAGTTGATTGGTGACTTGCTCCATCGGCTGCATCTTGAAAACCAGTGTGAGAATAAACAGCGATCATCGGACAGTTTGAAAGAGCGGCCATTATATGAGGAAGATTCCCCTTGGTTACTCCAAAAGCTGCGAATGTATCAACGACAGGAATAAATCCTGCTTTACTCAAGCCTGCGGCACAGCCGACCATATTTGATTCTGCAATACCAATATCAACTGCGTGAGTTGGATATTCTTTATGAAAGGCTGCAAGACCTGTAGATCCTTGAAGATCTGCTGAAACAGAGATCACTGGAAGCCCCATGCCAACTGCTTTTGACATTGCTCTTGAGAATCCAGCTTGTGCTTTCTCACTTACTTTTGCGCTCTCATTTTTTGGAGCTGCTTCTGGTTGTACTATAAGAGTGTTGGCCCAAGTAATAAGTTCACTTGGTGTTTTTCCATCAAAAATTTCATCTAAAAATGGAATAATATCTTTTGAATATGGTTTGAGTGGGAAACCGTGCCCACCAGATGCTGAATCTTCTGTAGACTTAACACCGTAGCCTTTAACTGTTTTTAAAATAACACAAACAGGTCCTTCTTTCTTAGAAAGCTCAATTGCTCTTGAAATTGAGTCAAAACACACTTGAAGGTCATTTCCTTTCTCTACTGTAATAATATTCCATCCAAGACTCTCCATAGCTTTAAAGCTTGGCTCCATTGAAAATGAATCTTCAGAAATTCTTCCTGAGAGTTTTGTATTATTGTCTGAAACAAGTAAAACATATGGAGCAAGTTTTCCGGCCTTATGTAATCCCGGAATTGCAGCGAATGCTTCTTTAGCCTCACCTTCCATACAAGCTCCGTCACTTATTGAACAAATTGTAACTTTATCTCCGCCTTTGAGTTTCTCACCTAGTGCAAGTCCTTGCGACTGAGCAACTGAAGAACCTAGAGGACCATTAGATAGAAGAACACCTTCTGGATATAAGTGACTTTCTCCGTGTCCTGTAAGTTTAGACTGAATACTTCTAAAACCTTTAAGTGCATCAAAGTTTAAATCTCCAAAACCTAAATTTGTTCTCAGAGCGTAAATTCCATTTTCGGCGTGACCGATATCGTTTACAAAATTAAAATGGTTAAACCAGTCTACTTTTTTAAACATAATTGCGTGCAGTGCACTCATTGACTCTGCCATGGCCGCTGGACCACCCCAGTGACATGCAGCGCCGCCGTTGACAGCACCAAGGTTCATAACAGCGAGAAGTCCACGTGTGGCCTTTGGACAGCCTACAACTAAGTCAGATCCATCACTATCTTTAATTGTTGTGGGATAGATCGGCTTGATTTTTGGAGCACTGTGTAAGTTATTTTTTGTATCAATAGCGTTAATCATGGTTTGAATCCTTTTGGTTTTCAAATAATTTGCCACATAAGTTCAATATATTAAACAATTTTTTCCCATATTCCTCTATTATTGACTTGCATTATCACATCAACTTAAGTAAATTTTGGGACTTATAAATATACTGTAAACGATAAAAGATACATAAAAGGATATTATTATGGCACGTACATGTGATTTGACCGGTAAGAGAAGAATGGTAGCAAACAACGTTTCTCACTCTAACGTTAAAACAAAAACTAACAAACAAGTTAATCTTCATACTAAAAGAGTATTTGATCCTGAAACTGGTAAAACAGTAAAGTTAAGACTTTCTGTTAAAGCAATTAGAACTTTAGATAAAGTTGGATCACTTTCTAAGTTTTTAAGAAAATACGCTAGCAAGTACGTTTAAGCCTGATTTTTAAATCATTCTAAAACGATATATTAAAAAAAAGGACTCAGAATTAGAGTCCTTTTTTTTGTCAAAAAAGCTAGGTAGTAATGAAGAAATACATAGATAAATTTAAAATTGATGCCTCTTACTTTCTTATGAATACCACGGCTCCCATTCCATTATTTGGAAAAAATCGTGAACTCGCAAAACTTGCACAAATTAAGTTTGATGAAATAAGAACGAGTTATAGCAATGAGATCGTTCGAGGTAAGAATTTTATTATTCACGAGTTTGGAGAAGGTGATAAAAAAGCCCTCGTTTGTCACGGATGGATGTCTTCTTCTGTGCATATGGTTAAACAAATACTAAATCTTGTGGAGCACGGATATAAAGTTTACGCCATAGACTTCCCAGGACATGGGAAATCCAAAGGCTTCAAGTGTTCTTGGAAAGACGCGGTAGAGGCCATTTTAATAACACAAAGACTGAAAGGTAAATTTGATCTTGTTTTAGGTCATTCTTTTGGTGGAGGAATGCTGGTCAATGCATCAGCTCTAAGTCATCTTACAGATGAGTTTAAAGATTTCTTAGATGCCAAACAGTATGTTCTTTTAGCATCAGCTTTAAGTGTAAATGTTCCCATTCGAATTTTCTCAAGACTCACTGGACTTAAAAAAAATTCACAATCCCATCTTAGAGATAAAATTACAGTCGATGCTAATATAGACTTTGAAAAGATGTCAGCAAGATATCTTCAAACGAACTTTCCAACTGACTCAAAGTTTCTCCTTATCCACGGGACAAAAGATAAAGTTGTAAAAATTGATGAATCTCGAGATTTTGCAAAGATGGGTGAAAAGGTAGAGCTGATCGAGCTAGGCGACATTGGACATTTGAATATTATTTATAGTGATAAGATTATTGATTTGATCAATGGGAAGCTGTAGTTTTTTTACTTATCTGTTGCAAATCGGAGTTTTAATAAATGATAAATTTACGTTTTACAAATATTTTAATCTTATCTATTCTAATTTGTTATCCCGTGAATTCAAAAACACTCTCAATAAGTATTGACGATGCATCACTCCCAAATGGTTTTTACTTTTCTATAGATGAAAGAGTAAATAAAATTTTAAAGGCATTAGAAGTTACTCAAACAAATGAAGCAATTATTTATGCAATCACGAAAACTCTCCAGTCCAAAGATGCATTGAATAGATTAAAAAAATATAAAAAGAGTGGGCATCTGATTGGCAACCACACACATAGTCATCTATATGCAAGTAAAGTCAATCCAGAAGCTTATATTGAAGACATAACTAAAGCACATGAATATTTAAAAGAGAATAACTTATTAAGTCTATATTTCAGATACCCATACCTTGACCGAGGGGAAAAACATTATAAATCAAAAAAGATTCGAGAATACTTAAAATCGATAAATTATAAAGATGCATACGTTACTATTGCAACAAAGGATTGGCTTATTAACAGTCTCTTTCAAAAAGAATTAGCTAACTTTAATACAATTGATATTTATAAATTGAAAGACTTATATATCAAGAGCATCATGGCTGATATTCAACACGCTCATCAGTATTCTTTGAACGTATTCAAAAAAGAAATACATCACACTCTTTTACTACATGAGAATGATATTACAGCTTTGTTTCTAGAAGATTTGATATTAAAAATTAAAAGTAAAGGATGGAGAATTCACAAAGCATCTGATTCTTATGCCGATAAAAATGTTATTGCAAATTTTCACAACTCTATCAATCATTATGAAAGTACCTGTATCTCAACTAAAACTACTATTTGTTTGAAAGATCGCGATAATATTGAAGATATAGTCAAAACTTTCAAAAATTCAAATATTGTATTAAATAAAATTGATTTCTCACCTAATTTTTTTTTAAAAAAATTAATTAACTTTATAAGAGAAAAATTTTGAAGAATTATTGTAGATTATTAAAGATATAAGCCCGAAACATATGCTTCGGGCATTAACCTATTTTACGTATTGAATTTCTTTAATTTTAAATCCCCAATTATTAACCGAAGCATCTGAAGTGATACCAACTGTTAGAGAATCACCGTCTGCGTACTCTGAGATAAAGTCATCATGCTTACTAGTAATTTTGTCAACAACTGCCCCAGCTTCATCTTTAACGACAATAAAGTCATAATTATTTTCCATATCGATTTTTTCAAAAACGACTCTAATGAATCTAGCTCCACTAACACTAAAAGATTTAGAGGTATTAGAATCTGATCCATAAGGGTGAATTGATTCATGAGTCTCACTTAATGAAATCCATTCACTAGGTTTTGGCTCATAAGGTCTTTCAGCTACTACACCACTTAAGAAGTTATAAGCATCTACTCTACCTTTTGATATCGTTTTCTTTTTGTAAGCCTTTCCATAAACAGATGAACTCATAAGATTATCTCTCAAAGTTTTTAAGTCCGTTCTTCCATTCTCAGCAATATAGAGACCTATGACCCCTGAAACATGTGGTGTGGCCATGCTCGTTCCACTAAATACGTCATAAGAATTATTAGGTGTTGTACTTAAAATATTTCTTCCTGGAGCTGACACGTGAACTGTTTTTGATCCATAACAAGAAAAGTAGGCCAATTCATCATTATAGTTGTGAGCTGCAACTGAGATAACGTTCTCAACATCGTAATTTGATGGATAGTGAGGTTGTGTATTATTATCAGTCGCTGAGTTTCCAGCAGCTGCTGTGAATACGATCCCAGCATCTCTTGCTCGCTCAATTGACTCTTTAAGTGCCTGAGAGCTTCCGCCTCCGCCCCAAGAGTTACTCATAATATCGACATTTATTTTTGTTGCGTAATCAACAGCTTTTATTGCCGCTGCTGTAGATCCACTTCCTTCATCTGTTAAGAATTTTACTCCTACAATAGAGGCTTCGGCCATTACTCCAGCAATACCAACACCATTATCGTGTTCAGCTGCTATAGTTCCTGCACAGTGAGTTCCATGGCCATTTCCATCCATTGGATCTCCATCGTTATTTGCAAAGTCATATCCATGAATATCATCTACATATCCATTTCCATCATCATCTACACCTGGCTTTCCATTTTTTTCGGCCAAATTGGTCCACATATTATTCTTTAAATCTGGGTGATTATAATCAACACCTGTGTCAATTACAGCGATTTTTACAGCTCTACTCCCTTTAGTGATCTTCCAAGCGTTAACGGCATTGATATCACTTCCAGCAGTTCCAGTTGCACTTGAGTTTCCTCGGCTTCCAGCAGGCTCGTTATTACCTTTATTAATTAATCCCCACAGATCTCCAAATTTGGGATCAGCGCTTTTATTCTCAGATTTACCAATTGCTCTATAGAGATAGTTTGGTTCTGCATATTCAACAGCTGGATCGAGATTAATTCTTTTTAAAGTTTCATTAAAAGATTTATCACTTGTTTTAAAAACAACGATATTTCCTATTGAGAGATTCATAAGCTCTTTTACTTGTAACCCAAACTTAGATTTTCTTGAAAGAAAACTTCTTGTTTTTTGGCTCTTAAGCTTTACGATAATTTCACCTGGAATTCTTTCTGCTTCAACAAATTTTTGTGCTGAAAGCGCCAATGGCGATAAGGACATACTCAAAAGTAAAATGGGTAACGTTTTTTTCATTAACTCTCCTAGAAAATATAATCAATAATCAAGTTTAAGTTTTTTTTGAAAAAAATGATTGTAGGGTAAAAAAGTATAACGCCTTAAATCAAGAGCAAAAAAGTCGAGATATAAATACTTCTAGATATTTACCTTAAAATGTAAGATCATATACTTATGAGTAATATTTTAAACAAAAGTAGCCATCCCGTTCATGTCAATCGTATTCCAATAAGAATATGGGGTCTTCGCGATGAAATTGAATTAGCAGTCCTAGACCGGATGAAATTATGTGAAGCCGAGTCGAGAGAACTAGATATAGAAGATCTCCAAAAGTTCTACGCCAAAATACCTTCTGCACAAACAAATGATTCAGAAGATTCAGATGATGAAGAAGAAAATGAAGTCGTCATGCTAAATGCATCAAATGATAAAGAAGACAAATCAAATGAGGATGAACCTGAGAAAGCAGAAAAAGACTCGGAAGAAGCTGAAGCCGCAAAACTAGCAGAGATGATGCTTTCTGAAAAAAAAGAAGATGATACAACCGAAAAAGAAACGACTCAAATAAAACCACAATTGCTTAAAAGAACAGTACCCCATAAAGATAAGATAGCAACTGGCTTCGCCTTTCTGTCTGATATGGATATGTCGAAGATACTTTGTTTTAGCAAAAAGGGATTTACCCTTGGTCAGAACATCTGTATTGAATTTTTAATTCCAAACGGTTTCATTATGACTGGAGAAGTAATTGGATCTAATCACGTAGGTAGAAATTCAAAAATTATTTCCGAAGTGAAGCCAGACTTTAGAATTATGTCTGCATTTTCTTTTCACTTTGAAGGCGAGAGAGAAAAACTGAGATCATTTCTTCAATCAGTTGAACCAGATATTCCGCCTCCACCTAAAAAGCTTAAGAAGTCTGCAGATGATGAAGATGATGACGAATTTGAAGACCTTGGATTTTAATGAACACTAACGAGTATAGTAGATCCAATCGCAATTCAACATTTGTGCTACTCGCTTTCGTTGTGGCGATCTTTTTCCTCATTGGCATCTCTGAAGTTTTTAAAGGTAGTAGTCGAGATCAAGGAGCTGAAAGCCAACTACTTAGTCCTATAAGAGCAGACATCCTTGCCAATATTAAAACTATTAAAATTAAAAACAACCTGGGAACATACACTCTTACAAAAGACAATAATTCATGGTTACTGAAAGAGCCTAGACTAATGCCAGCAAACACAGATGTAATTAATTCTCTTTTAAGTGACCTAGCAAGTACATCTGTAAAATCAATAGTTGCCAAAGATCCTATTAACCTGAGTAACTTTGCTCTCGAAAACCCAACAGTATCCGTGGACCTTTTTACTGAATTGGATGAACAACTCAAAATACAGATTGGACTTATAAATCCTATTAATAATACGACATACATATCTGTTACAGATAACGATAGTATCTTTCAAGTTGATGTTTTTAAAACTAACTTTCAGTCTTACAGACTCTCTGATCTTATCGATTCATCAGTTTTCTCTCCAAGTGTATCAGAGGTGATAGAATTTACAATTTTCAATCGAGATTACAAAGATCCCACAAATGTTTTAATTAGAGGCGAAGAGAATTGGAAAAGTAATAAATATAAAACAATTAGCAAAGAGAATGTAGACAAGAAGATAGAGAAGATTCTAAATATTGACACTCATATGATTATTGATAAGCAAAACGAAGAACTTAAGACGATGCTTGCGAACTATCTTGAAAAGCCACTTTACCGAGTAATTCTAAAAACAAAGGATAAAAAGATTGAGTACCAAATTTCAAGTCTACTCAAGGCGATCCCAGAGCTAAAGCTTGAAAAGAGACAGTATTTTTTAATGACAGCTTCAGATAGGCAGTACACCTATGTTATTTCAAAAGCCAATATGGATGAGTTTTATATCCGCTATAGTGACTTAAAGTAAATTCTAAATTTTTCTCAGAAGGGAAACTCCATCGACGTATGGAATAAAAATGGATTCAAATTTTTCAGTCTTTGAAATATATGAATGCAAAGCCCTAATATTTGCTGCAGTCTTTTTCTTTGCTACAACTTCATCATCCAAGAAACTTCCACGCCAATATGAATTATCAACGAGTACAATGCCACCTGGGTTTAGCTTGTTGTAAGACTTTTCTAGAAATTCTAAATAGTCGGCTTTAACTCCATCAATGAGGATAAAGTCAAAGTCCTCCATTGAATCAAACACTTTAAAAGCATCTTTTTGATGATATTCTAGTTTATTCTTCCAGGTCTTTGACCAAGGGAGATTATGATGAATTTGCTCGAGGTCTTCTCTTTTTTCTGTGAGAATCACTTTTTCAATATTGTGATCGCTAAGTGAATACCAGAAACAACTCTGTCCATAACCAGAACCGAATTCAAAAATTCTCTTAGGTTTAAGCCAGTGAAATAGAAAGCTTATAAAACTTCCAACATCATCGTGAATAGCTGGAAAATTAAGTTCAACTTCTAACTGCTTGAGTAGTGTATAAAGATTTTTGTCACTGTCACTTAAGCGCTGATATGGATTTGATTGCGAGAATCTGTTTAGAGAATCGAAACTAAAGGGAAAATCACGCATATTACCTCAAAAAAAAAGCCACCTGAAGGTGGCTTATATTACTTAATTTCTTTATGAAGTGTGTGCTTTCTAAGAGTTGGATTATACTTTTTAAGTTCTAATCTCTCTGGGTGAGTTTTTTTGTTTTTTGTAGTTGTATAGCGCGATGGAGATTTTCCAATCTTTCTAGCTTCTGTACATTCTAATGTGATAATTACTCTTGGCCCTTTTGCCATATTTCCTCCGGTATCTGAAACATCTTATTTGTTTATAAATCTATAAAGATTGGTAACTTACTATTTTCGTGATAAGTTTGACAAGAAAAATACACTAAAGAATGGAAATATATAGCTATGAAACAAATTACTGAAGAAAACTGGACTTATACTCACTATAAAGCAACTGACTTTAAAGCATTTGTATCAATTGGAGGCTCTCCAGAGCTCGGATCAGATGGATTTATTTACATGGCCACTATATTGGACTCAAATGAAAATGAAGTTCTACAAAAGGACTTTGAGAGTATTAACGCAGTGTGTGATTTTCTTAATACCAAATATTCTGATCTGTGGGACTTCATTGATGCTCGAGTAGCTAAAAAAGAAGGTGGTTGTGATAGCTGCGCGGCTCACTAAACCCCAGGCAGGGTCTTAAGTTCAAAAAACTCACTCATCCAAGCAATTACTTCTAAAGCTGAATCATCGACAAGTTGATTCTCATCCACCTTATCAAATAAACTAGTATTAATAAGGGTTTCACACAGGTTGGATATTACAATTGGATGGAGCGAATCGCTATCTATTTCAATTTTCTCAATCATTGTCTTCTTTACAGTCAACTCGATATTGAAATTATTAGTACTATGATTAACTAAAAACTTTGGGGTTTCTATGTAAATCCATTCAAATGATTTTATTTTCTTTAAATAGTCACCTTCTATAGCACTCCTATAGAGTGCATGACTGTGATCAATAATCTCAATGAAACCTTGGTCACAAAAGTTATCGGCCATAGCATCGATAAAGACTTTGTTTGTGACTCCCTTTTTAACATCACTCAAGTTTGAAACAACGCTCCTGATAGACTGGATACTTTTGGACTCAAGCTGTGACTTATTTGAGTGAATATAATGATTAAGTTTTTCTAGGTCAGTTCGAATAAGCATAGTTCCGTGATGGAAAGCTGTATCTTTTTTTTCTTTAAACGCACTTCCCGAAATTTTTCTTTTAAGGACCTCATCTAGACGCATATCTCCTCTTTCAGAAAAAATAGAGCCAATTCCCAGGTTTTTCAATACATCTACAATGAACTGGTGATTCCAATTTTTATCGTGAAGTTGTTTATCGGCAATAAATGAGAAGTTAACGTTGTTTTCGTCATGATAGACACAACCACCACCTGATTGTCTTCGAACTAACTTAATATTATCCTCATGCATAGAACTTAAATTGCACTCTATCCAAGGATTTTGAAAACGTCCCATAACAACACACGGAGCGTTGACGTAGAGAAATAACTTTCTCGAACTCTTCAGATCTCCTACTAGAATTTCATTTTCTATTGCAAGATTAATATAAGGATCTGTAATTGTGGAAATGAAGACCTGTTTATTTAGAGAATTTATTAATGCTCCTTAGGAAATACCGCGTTAACATTCGATAGTTTCTTGTTTTATCGAATAGTTATAATGTAGAATAATTAAAAAAAGAAGGATTAAAAAATGATAGCCGTGTTTGGATTAGGACATGTTGGTATTGTTACGGCCATCTGCTTAGCCGAAAAAGGATTTGAAGTCATTGGAATCGATAAAAGTGTCGATAAAATTGATTGCCTGCAAAAGTCTGAACTGTATTTGTATGAAAAAGATCTCGCTCAGTTATTTATCAAAAATAAAGCAAAGTTAAAATTTACAACATCTTTTGAAGATGCAAAAGACGCAACTGAAATTATCGTTTGTGTCGGTACACCAAGCCTGGCTGGCGGGGCGGTAGACTATTCCCACATTAACTCAGTATGTAAAGAGATATCCATTATTGGAAACAACAGTGAAACACTAAAAAATATCTTTTTTAGAAGCACTGTTCAGCCTAAAACAACCCGTACCAAGTTAAAGAAATTAGTAAAAAATGAAGCTATTAATATATTCTTCTATCCAGAGTTTTTACGTGAAGGTTCAGCAGTAGAAGATTTCCTAAACCCCAACCAAACGGTAATAGGAGTAGAAAAAGCTAATGTATCAACGAAAATTGAATCCAACCTAATTGATACATTTAAAGATGTCACTTACGTCGATTATGAAGTAGCTGAAATGATCAAGTATGCAAATAATTCTTTTCACGCGTTGAAAGTTTCATTTATTAATGAAATTGCAACAGTGGCAAAAGAATATGATGTCGACATTCCGTCTCTACACAAGGTTTTTATTGGAGACAACAAGCTCAATATCTCAACATCATATTTAAAGCCTGGTTTTGCTTTTGGTGGTCCATGCCTCACTAAAGATACAAAAGGCTTTTTAGAAATGGGTTTAAAGAAAGGAATTAACACTCCACTTATTCAAAGTATTTTACCAAGCAATAATGAACACCTTATGAGGTTTATTGCCCAAATAGAAAGCTTTAATGCATCGAAAGTTTTATTTTGTGGAATAACATTCAAAAAGGGAACAAACGATATAAGAAACAGTCCAATTGTAGATCTTATGAGCCTATACTACCAAAGGCCAAGCTATAATAAGAAGATAGTTCACGTTCTCGATGAAGAACTCATTATTGAGTCTTTAAAGTCTTCTCCAAGATTGTCTCCGTACAAGATTATGTCAAAGCTCGAACAGCTCGATGATGAATACGACCTAATAATTTTTGGAACTAAGACTAATAATTCTATTATTGAAAAATACAAAGATACACACATTATGCATTTAGGTTTTATTCTATGAAAATAAGTATAGTTCTCCCTACTAAGAATGAAGAAGCTGTCCTAGAATCTTTAATAACAGAAATCCGAGATATTTGTCATACAAATCAAATTGAAATTAAAAACATTTTTATCTCTGATGATTCTCATGATGATACAAGAAAAATTGCGAGAGCAAACAATGTTAAGGTTGTCATAGGAGGAGGCAAAGGTTTAGGACTTGCCATGCTCAAGGGATTAAAAGAGGCGGCAAGCGAAGAAGTTGATTACATATTTGCTATTGATGCTGACGGACAGGTTGACCTAAATGAAATCCCAGTATTTCTAAATGCAATTAAACAAAAAGAAGCTGACCTTGTTTTAGGTTCAAGATTCTTATCAGAAGGTCTTGTAGATTACGATTATAAATGGATTAACAGAACTGGAACAAAAATTCTCTCAGGAATAATGAATAAATTAACAGGCTTAAAGCTCACTGACTCTCACGGAGGGATTCGAGTAATGAATCGTGAAGTCATTCATGAATTAGACATAATTGGAAACCACACCTATGTTCAAGAAACAATTATTGACTCTCATGAAAATGGATTCAAGATTGTTGAAATTCCATCAAGATGGCTAGAGAGAAAACATGGTCAATCAAGAGTAGTTCTCTCAATTCCAAAATACATTTTCTATACGCTTCCGATTCTTCTTATGAGATCAGGAGCTCATATAAAGTACTTATACCCAATTGGTATTTTTATGATTTTCATTTCGTTTCTCGATCTTCTTACGGTTGGATTTATTACAAATTTTTCTTTTCTAGAGATGATTGAGAGGCAATCTTTCCATCTTTTTCTATTACTCTTCACCACGGGAATTAATTTATTCTTCTTTGGTTTTATTTTCGAACTCTTAATGAATATAAAACGAGGAAAGAAATATTGAATCATTTTATTGAATATGCAAATAAATGCCCAAGTCGTCTGTTATCACTTGTTAATACGAGCGAATATTCTGAAAGTTATGGCTCTTTCGATAAGTCATATTGGCATTTTAAAACAAGCGACTTTTCTAATGCTGCCAAACAACAAGGTATCTTACCACTTGCAAAGTTTTATCTATTTAATTCTTCAGAAAACTCGCTTTTTAAAAACGATAAAGTACTCTCAATAATAGAGGGTTCTATTATTTTTTGTGAAAAGATTCAACATTCTGATGGTTCTTTTGATGAATGGTATGTGAATGAAAGAGGTTGGGCCGGACCTACCGGATATCTTATTTACGCCCTAAGTGAAACCTATATTCTTCTTGGTGACCATCTTGGGAACAAAGCCAAAAACTCATTAAAAAAAATATTTAATAAATCTAAAGAACATTTAATTCTTTCTGATGAAAAACATCCTTTAGCAAATCACATTGCTATTGCAATGCTTGCTATTTTTAACTTATCACTAATTGATTCAGATCCTAGACTTGAAAAGAGATATCAAATATTACTTAATGAGCTAGAGCAACTTTTTAACTTTGATGAGGGATGGTCAGTGGAATACGACGGACCAGACCCAGGATATCAGAGTGCAACAGTTAGTTTCCTTTCAAGAATTCATAAACATAATAAATGTGAACGCATTGAAGTTATTTGCATGAAATCACTGAAGTTTTTAGAAAATTTTTGCTATCCAGATGGAACTTTCTCAGAGGTTATAGGATCAAGACATACAACTAATATTTTCTACTATGGGATTGAGTATTGGAATTCTCTACAAGAAAACCCTATTTCAGGATGGGTCAAAAACAATTTTAGCTCTCAGACTTTACCTCTGGATCATGGAGATAATTATTTTCTTTATCGAGTGCACGAACTCTTTGACGCTGGACAAGTATACAAAGACTCATCACATCTACCACTAACTTATTACTCGAAAATGTTACCAGAAGCAGGTATAGAGATTATATTTGATAGTTCAAATTATATCGTATTAAATCGTTATAGAGGTCATGTCTTCAAGTGCTTTTCGAAGAATAAGCTTGTCGCTTATGACAGTGGTATTATTATTAAATCTGACAATACTCTTTTTACAAATTTATGGATAAGTAAAACAGGAAGTTATTTCAAGATAAAAGAAAAACACTTCAAACCGTTAACCTTTATTTTATTTAGACTTTTCTTCATCATTTTTGCCCGAAACAGAAGAATTGCTTATTTTTTAAAAAACTCGATTAAACAAATACTTATCTTTGGTAAAAAAGAAGCTCCATTTTTGGAAAAAAATGAGTTTAAATATAACGGGACCACAATTACAATCACCAAAGAATTTTTCACTAAAAATAGAAAAAATTATGAGATCACTTTTGGAAAAAAATTCTTCACGCGTTACGTGCCACAATCGAGTTTATTTAACGTAAAAAAGGTTGACCACTTAACAGAGAAGTCCCAATCATTTAATTGTACTGGAAATACGAAGATCATTATCATTTATGATATCAATAAAGGATTAATCAATAGAGAACTTATAAATTAACAATATTTTCTGCGTGATACTCAATGTTTAATCCTTGCTCCTCTACTTCTTTTTCTACTCTTAATGGGGTAATCCAGGAAACAAACTTTATAATTACGAATGTAAATATACTACTGTATAAGAGTGTTGCAAAAATAGCATAAATATTGTGTATAGGGCTTAGGCCTAAAAAAATGGGTGCCAATACAGCTCCAAGTATTCCCCCTACAGCGTGAGTACTAAACACATCTAAGACATCATCTACTTTAAAAACCTTATGCATTAACCTTGCAGAAAAATTGCAGATAAATCCGGCTAAAAGTCCAAGCACTGCCGTCTGCCAAAAGCTTATTAAACCTGCAGCCGGGGTAATAGCAACAAGACCAGACACAATTGCCAAGGATATATTAATAAGAGTCACCTTATGAGGAGTATATAAATAGTCTATCAACATCCAAGTCACCAAACTAAAAATGGGAGCAGCAATAGTATTTTGAGCAGCTAAGATTCCCATCTCATTCAAAATGAGACTAGAACCACCATTAAAGCCAATCCATCCAACCCAGACAAATATGGTCCCCAAAAAGATATGAGATTGATTGAATTTATTTTTTAAATTAAAGTAGTCTAATCGCCTACCAACGCACAAAGCCAAAACTAGAGCCGATACACCAGATGTCATGTGAACAGTAAAGCCACCGGCAAAATCTATAATGCCTAAGGCTTGAAAAAAACCATTGGCACCGACTAAATGATAAGCGACTGGAATGTAGACAAATATTACCCATAAAAGTGAAAACAAAATCAGGGCCTTATTTTTCATTCTCTCTAAAACTGCCCCCCAAACTAGATAAATTGAGATACAGGCAAAAAAACAATTAAAAAGCATAAATAACTTACTACTGACTTCTAAATCGAGGTTTGCGCCATATATGAGAAGGCTACCTCCAGAGTACCAAATTATGAATACCAGAGGCATTAGTAAAAAAAGTCCAACAAGTGGCATCATAGCATTTTTTGCACGAGATACACCTGAATAGATCAACGACAACCCACATAGTAAAAATATTAGAAGTATTGTCGACAAAAGCAGCCAAATATCACTTATCACTTTCCAAACCCACCTCTTATAATTAATATAACTTTAATCAATTATAAGAGGAAAGTAATGTTAGGGGTATATTTTTTTAGAAAAAATATTGAAATCGATTTAACTGCTCTTGGACTAGATGAAATTGACGAAAAGCTCTACATTAAAACTCAAAAAAGCGATTTCCAAACTGACTCAAAATTTATTCAAATCAACGGGAAAGTACATAAAGACTCATCCTCCGGCTCATATCCGCCAACAGAGAAACAAGTATATGATAAAATAAACAAGTCTACCAACAACGCTAAAAATCTAGATGGAATATTTTCTATTCTATGTTATGAAAAAAATGAAAATAAATTCACAATAATTAATAACAGATATACCTGTCACAAAGTTTATTACTATAAATGTGAAGAATACTTAGCTTTTTCATCAAGCATGGCCTCATTATTAAAATACTTTATTAAAACTCCAAAGCCCCATCTTGGAAGTATTAGATCATTTATTTCAAATGGCTTTACTCTTTGTGATCAAACGCAAGTTTGTGGAGTAAAAAAACTTCTCCCTACCTTTTCTCTAGAGATTCACAACGAAAAGCTTAATCTACATAATACTTGGAATGACGAGATTTCATTTAACAGAGAAAAATCAATTAATGTGAAAGAGAAGATTGAAGAATACACAAAAAAATACCAAGAAGGTATCGAAAATTTTCTCAAAGCCAATGATCACAAAAAGATTGGAACTCTATTGAGTGGCGGTAACGATACTTCTTTTGTACTAGCAAATCTAAAACAGGTTTCAGATAAAAAAATAAATGCCTACACCACAACATTTCCAGGATGGGCTTGGAACGAAGAGAGTTACGCAAAGAATATTAGTCAAAAATTTGATGCAAAGTTCAACCCAATTCCATTTGATTCAAAAGATCTTGACCTTATCATTGATTTAATCAAAACATGCGAAGAGCCGGTCGTAGGCTCATCACTACCCTTGCACATGATTGCAATAAAAGCCTCAGATGAAGTCGATGTAATGTTTGGAGGAGATGGTGGAGATACTCTTTGGGGCGAGTATTATCCAGTCGCTGAATACCATAAGTACGTAAAACATCTCCCGCTATTTATTAGAAAGCTAATTCATCAATTTTCAAAAGTCTTAGTAAAAGTTACGGACTGGGAACGTTTCTGGGAGTTCCAGCACGTATCAAAGTTATTCATAAAGGATAACTATTACAAGGATTTCATGCGAAGTCTTTGTACTTACAGACATTTTGATGAAGATTTTCAAAAAAAGCTATTCGATGAAAACTTTTACAATGAAGCTAAAGTTCCTGAAAGTGCATTAGAGATAAAATTTACGAAAGATAATTTCTCCGACGCACTAATTGAAGGAAAGCTGTTTAACGCTTTCTATACATACCAATCCTTTCATACGTATAAATCGATGGAAGGAAAAAACCTTCCATTATATTTCCCCACAATTCAAAAGGATGTAATCGACGTCATAACAAACCTCCCTAACAAATGGGTGAATGGAGGCACTACTTTTCATAGACTAACAAACCACAAGTCTATTAATAGACGATTACACAAAAAGGCTTTATCTAAATATTTAAGACAAGACGAGATTTATAATCGTTCATTTGATATACCTTGGTATAATATTCTCAAGCCGAGAACGAAGGTTTTAGAATTACTCGAGAGGAAATTAATTCTTCGGGGTTGGTTTAAACCAAAAACGATAAAATCTCTATTTAACGATTTTAAAAAACAAAAAGTAAAAGATCACGAATTATTAGAATTAAAACATCACGGTTACAGAATCTTCACACTTTTGTCGCTTGAGGTATGGAATATTTTGTTTATTGACAATAAGTTTTCTCACAAGGAACTTGAATCGATAAGCTTAGAGGAGTTACTTACATAATGTGCGGCATAAATGGAATGATCAATCTAGAAAATGAAGGTAGTAATCATCAATCAATTTTAAGAATGAACACTCTGCTAGCGCACAGAGGACCAGACGGCGAGGGTATCTACACTACAAAAGGTTTGGCTCTTGGGCACACCAGATTATCTGTCATTGATCTGTCATCTGCGGCAAACCAACCCTTTATAATTGATGAGAAATACATCATGACGTACAACGGTGAATGTTACAACTACCTTGATCTCAGAAGAAAACTTGAAGAAAAGGGACATTCTTTCAGAACTAAATCGGATACAGAAGTTGTATTAAGAATGTATATAGAATACGGCGTCGATTTCGTTAAGCATATAAATGGTATTTTCTCCTTGGCAATTTATGATAAAAATAAAGATAGACTTCTACTCGCAAGAGATCACTTAGGAGTAAAGCCACTTTATTTCTATCAAAGCCAAACCAAATTTATTTTTTCATCAGAAATCAAGCCTATTTTAAGTCAAACAAAGAAATTTAATATAAACCAAGAAGCTCTTCCATATTATTTTTCTTATAGATACGTACCAGGAGAGACAACTCTATTTGAAAATATAAACATGATCCCGCCAGCAACAATATTAATTATCAATTCAGACAGAGAAACGAAGGCAATCAAATACTGGGACTTAGATTTAATTGAAGAAAGACAAATAAGTAAGATTGAGGCAAACGAGACATTTAGCGACCTATTCTCCAACAGTGTCAAACATCAAACGATATCTGATGCCCCACTGGGAGTCTTTTTATCAGGAGGAATCGACTCTGCAGCCATTGCATCTGAAGCAATTAAAAGAAATGGAACTCTTGACACCTACACAATGGACCTAAACACAGATTTAGATGAGTCACTTAAGGCAAAACAAATTGCCGAAACAATCGGTGCACAGCATACAACTTTTAAAATTGATTCTGGTGATTTTAATTTATATGAAAAAGCTCTTTTATCTCTTGAAGAGCCCCTTGGCGACAGTATTATTTCTCCAACCTACCTCTTAGCAAAGTCAGTATCTAAAACAAAAAAAGTTGTTCTTAGTGGAGAAGGTGCAGATGAAATCCTTAATGGCTACATTCATCACCTCGCTCTATTCAATGAAGACACTTACTTCAAATATGTACCAAATTCTGTAGTACACTTTGGTGCTAAAATATTCAAAAACCTTCCTCAACCAGTAGTTGAAGCTCTATTTCCATATCCATCAAAGCTTGGCAAGAGTGGAAAAGACAAAGTAGCTAGACATTTTTCACAATATGATAATAATTTTAAAAGCTATGACAGTTTAACAAACCTATACAGTCACGACTTTCACGAAAACTTTAATCTCAACTTCAATAAGAACATAATTCAAGACTATTTCCAAAACTCCCGCGGAAATTTAAAAGAAAAAATTTCAAAAGCAGACCTTCTCTTTTGGAACACTAAGTATACACTTGCCAGGCTAGATAAATTAACAATGGCACATGGATTAGAAGCACGAGTTCCCTTTCTTGATCACAAGCTGGTAGAATTCATGCTATCGTTACCTAGAGATCTAGTTTTAAAAAGAACGGAACAGAAGTTACCTCTACGAGAATTCATAAAAACAAAAACAAAGCTTTCATCAATTTCTCAAAGAAAAAAACAAGCTTTCTTCTTACCCCCAGAACAATCTTTTAACAAAGAGCAATACAATGAATGGATTCAAAGCTTAGTTAATAGCAAAACGCTAAAAGCTGACGGAATCTTCAATTCTAACGAAATATTAAAACTAAGAGATCAAAAAGATAAGAGCCTGCTCGAGCATAAAAAGATTCTCAACATAGCTCTCTATAATTTATGGAAAAAATCTTTCAACAACTTTATTTTAAAGGTGAATTAAATGACAACTTTGAAGTGTTTATATATCATAGTTTTTACTTATCTCTCTTTTATTCTGCTATCACTCACAGTTGCTCTCATACAAAATGGTTCAACGATGACGGGCTATACATATCTATACTTAGCAACGTCAATAGCGCTAGTTATCGGATTAATTAGTAATTATAAAAGTGAGACATTTACAAAAGTGAGACTTCCACTTAGATTGTGGTTAATCATTTTAATTACTATTGTTGGCTCTGCACTAATCGTCATAAAAGAGCACACGGGGAGAGGAATATGGGTTGATGAATACTCACAATTCCATCAAGTTTCTTTTGTACACAATGACTATATCCACGACATTTCAGTCATTGCAGCAGGAGAACAACAACCTCCTTTTCATTACATTCTGAGCTATTTAAGTTATAAAACTTTTGGAATGACAGAGATTGGAGTAAGGTTCTTTAGCATCATTACATTTTTCATAATCTGCTTTTCAGTACCCTTGATGTCTTTTTTACTCACTAAATCATTAACTATAAGTTTAGTATCATCTATTTTTATATTATCGAATTTCGATTTAACATTCTATTCAGTTGAAGCTCGCCCATTTATTATGGTACTTCTATGGTCAATTCTTTATCTTTTTTACTATGTTTCAGAAGGATACAGCTCAAGAAAACTGCAGAGTTCGTTCCTATCTCTCAGTCTTATATTCTTTGCTGCGACAAGTACTAGTATCCAACCGATATCTCTCATGGTTGCACTTTTCCTAATAAAAATAATTTTATCAAAGAGGCAACAAATCTTTAACTTTTTCAGAGATCACGCTCTAATTGCTCTTGTGACATCTCCATTTTTTTATTTAATCTACAGAGAAAGTAGTTCGCTTGGTAAAATAAAGAATATCTCTCCCTTAACAACTCTGCTCTCAAAATATATTGATAACATTCTAAGTCTAAGTGATCTTTTATATATTCAAAACAAAACTTTATATCTAGTGATAATAGTAAGTTTTCTAGTTATTTTTATTAAAGAAGGTAATAAAAAAGTAAAGATTGGCTCATTTCTACTTCTACCATTATTTATACTCACCAATATACTTATACTAAGCTATTCAGTTAATTGGTCTATATGGCCTAGATATTCAATGATTATAAATTCAATTTCATTAATTGTACTTATTAAAAGCCTATCCAACATTGCAGAAAAGAAACTTTTTTTATACACAATAATAGCCCTTCTGTTGAGTACATTTACCCTTGATCTTAATCATTACTACTATTCCACATTTACTCAATTTCAAAATCAATTAAAGACTAAAGAGATGTATAAGTATCTAGGAGAAAAAACGAATGAAACTGATATTGCCATCTTCATGAATTTCAATTTTCTTGGACGTTGGAGAGGAGCTCACTGGGTTGCAAAAGAGATATATTATAACTTTAGCAATAGCAAAATAAACAATCTTCTAGATGAATACATGGAAGATGATTCTATTCCTTTTATACCAGCTCAATACTTGAGTGATAAAACAACTCCTACCAATGTATATATTCTTCAAAGAAAAACATGGACTCATTTTTCTCTGAAAAATATAAAAGATTCAAAAGTTTTAGAACAAGTCGAAGAGTTTGGAAATGACTACACACTTTATAAAATAAGAGTGAAAGGTATTGAAGATTACAAGAAGAAGCTCATCAGTATATATGCAGAGATCCCGGAGCCATTTAGATTCTCAATCTTAGAAGCCCTTATTCTTTATTCAGTAAGTGAAAACAATACAAATGATTTTGAAAAACTAATCGCCGACTATAACGATCTTGACCCTCAAAAAGATATGTTAGAAATTTATAATGAGAATCCTTTTCAAAGAAACTTAATTGAGATCAAAAATCGGAAAATTAAATACATGAAAGATCTTTTTACACTAAAAAACAAGGACAAAGTTGAGATTAAATAACTATATATATTTTTTTATAATATTTACTTACTCTATTTGTTCTATAAGTATAGGATTGTCATTTTTTGACTCCAACGCAAGTCCATCAAACTGGACCATCTACACATCAGCAATTATATTTTTTATAAATATTTCCTTAGTACTTAAATTCAAACAGTATATTTCCAAAAGCAATAAGTTTAAAAATATGAGTTTGATCTTCTTTATTTCATATATTTGTATCATAGCAGGTGCAGTTCGAGCAAATTATGAATATTCCAATAGAGATATCTGGGTAGATGAGGTCTCTCAATTTGAACGATCTACATTCCAAGTTCATGGTAAAGACATAACAACAGATGCAGCAGTAGAACAACAACCTCCCCTCCACTACTATCTAAATTATTTAAGCTATAAAATATTTAAATTTCAAAAGGTAGCACCTCGATTTATCACATTGTTATACTATTTTTTCCTATGTTTTCTCCTGCCATTTGTTAGCTATTACTTCACACACAGCAAGTTCATAACGGCGACAATCCCACTAATATTGGTCTCAAGTTATCAAATTTCTTTTTATTCAATAGAAGGTCGCCCTTTTTTACTTACTGTATTTTTCGGTTTTATTTACCTTGCAATTTTGTACAATAGAATTATTAACTCTTCTCAAGAAAGTAGTTATAACCCAGAAGAACATAACCACTCACGACTACTTACAATTTCCTCAGGCATACTCTTAGTCTTAACAGTCAGTATTCAGCCAGTACTTCTTATGATTTCTGTAGTTATTCCTCAAATTATAATTTTAAAAAAGAAAGAGTTCTTAAAGCTTTTTATTGATCATATCCTGATAGCATTACTGACATCACCCGTTCTCTATATCATATATACAAAAAGCAAACATTTGAACCAATTTAAGGAAAAATTAACGTTTCCTAAGTTCATAGAGCATTTTAATCATAACATCGAGGAACTGTGGTATTTTACATATAACTTCAATAAAGTTTATCTTCTCTTTTTAGTAACTATTGTCACTCTCACCTTTATTGCAAAAAAGAAAAAAGAATACTTTGCACGCTTTCTTGTACCCAACCTTCTCTTACCAATAACACTAATTGTTTTCATGACTATTTTTATAAATTGGAATATCTACCATCGCTATTACATTATTATTAACTCGCTAATGTTAATTACGCTAATATTACTAGCTCATCAATTCAAAAAGAACTTATTAGGTAAAGTGTTTCTCATGATCTATATTGGCACTATGGCATATGATACTAATCGTTCATTTGATGCATATTATTCAAAATTTCAGCATAGAATCTCAAACGAACAAGTCTATACATTTTTCTCTCAATTTACTAAAGCTAATGATGTTGCCCTATTCTTAAACTTTAACTATCTAGGTCAATGGAGAGGTGACTATTGGGTTGCCAACAAGTTTTACTATGGCGATAAATTTAAAAAAGCAATTTTATTAAAAAAGAATATTATGAACGACACCATCCCCTTTATAGATCCAAAACTTATAAAAGCTGGTGATAGTCCTATTGATGTTTTTATACTTCAACGGTTTAACTGGAATAAGGTTTTTCTGCATAGATCATATCAAGAATTTGGACTCCAATATGTAAGAAATTTTAAAAATGACTACAATATATTTAAAGTAACTATCGATTCCATTAAGCAGTGGAAAACTATTCTTAGAAATATCAAACAAAAGGTACCGGAACATTTTCGTTTTTCTACTTTAGAAGCACTTATATATTATGCGGTAAAAGAGCGGAACCAATCAGAGTTCGAAGCACTAATAGAAGAATATAAAAATACTGATCCCTATCCAGAAGATATGACTGACTTTAAAAACAATGGGTATATCTTAGATATGAAAGCAGAAAAGCTCAAACGAGTAAAATCGATGAGAGAATCTTGGATTAGAGGTTATTAAAAGCCCCAGGTTTTTCCATTGTTCTCGACTTTTTTATGGTGTCTCATATAAAGATGCATATACATCCAGTATCCATCTTCCGGAATTTTACTAAATAAAGCTTTCGCAGTAGAAAAATTCTCTCTCTCTCTCCATATTAGTAAAATATCTGAAAACTCTAATGGATCTGTGCTGTCGGCCATTATCGAAGGCCATTTTGTTCCATAAACATCTATATTCTTTTGATTTTTCATTCCATCTCGATTTTCAACCATATGATCATTGTTCATCAATAAAGAGTTATTAAATGCACTAAAAATAAAAAAGATGAACAGAAATCTAGTAAAGAATTTATAATACTTATTCTTACTTAAATTCAACTTTGTAGATCCTAAGCAATAAGCAAAAAGAAATGCATAAAAAATACTAAAAAGGTGTCCCCAATAAAAGGCTCCTAAAAATAGTCTCCCTAATCTTCTAGAAAGAATTAAAGATTGGAATAAACAGAACATTACTAATACAAACGTCCATTTAAAAAACTCAAGCTTACTTTTTGCAGTGAAAAAGAATAGTAACCAGATTCCTATAGCTACAAAATAGAATACTGTTTTTGGGTTTCGAAGATCACTTATACTGTCCATAGGAATGAGATGAGAAGTTAACATTGTCTCTGCATTAAAGATAAAATCGCTAAACTGAAGACTAGTTAATCCAGAATTAGTATCAAAAGCATAATTCCAAAAGTCATAAATTTCCAAATTGTAATACTCGGTTACATATGGAAGAAAATAAGTAGTTGAGATGTAGAAAAGAGGTAAAGAGATTAAATAAGCCAAAAGAAGAGATTTAAAAGCAGTAATATTATTTTTAGAATATGTCAACGATAACGGTATAAAGGCAAAAGAGAAAAAGAAAAGTTCATCCCAGTGAGTACCTATCAGAAGGATAATAGCAAATAGAGCTACGTTTTTAATATTGAAGTCTCTTTCATTAATATATTTTCGTGCGAAAAACCATGATAGTATTAGAAAGAAGCTGCTCATTGGTTTCGCTTGATGAAAATACATTAAGTGCCCCGATAACCAACCAACACTTGAGAGCAAAAGAATTGTAGCCAAAATAGAAACTTCTTTATCAATAGCATAAGTTCTCAACAATTTATAAAATGTGATTGGTAAACAAATGACAGAAAATATCCATGTAAATGATATCGTCGCGTGGTAAGGAATGAAGTCGAAGAGAAACTTCCTCACTTCAGTGTTTAAAACGAAAGAAGTCCAACTCAATAGTCGAGTTCTTGGCGTACCTCCATCTAAGCAAAGATCAAAAATAAGTGGAAACGTTGAATCATATAATTCTTTCTTATCTAAACAGGCATAAAGAAAAAACCAATTTTCAGAGTGTTCCCAATTATATGCAGGATGTAGTAAGAAATAAAAAAGTATAAAACTAAAAATACAGAGTGCTGAAGAAGCAAATAAATTCTTTTTGAAAAAATCTTTCATTAAAACCTTAATATAGTAAAGTTTAATAATGATATTTGAGTGACGACTGAAAGTAAATTGCTGACTAATATTTAAAGGGATCAAGAACTCTATAGGTTATTAAAGATATGTATTAAATTTTAAAAATGTTTGAAATTTACAATAAAGTGTCTAAGTTAATTTATAATACCAAAAGGTAATACAATCTAGATTGTGAATAATAACAACAAATAAGCTCAACTAAATTGAGAGCTACTTTCTTGTTGAAGCTTTTGCTTTTTTAGGTTGTTTTGCTTTAGCAATTCCCAAAGCTATAAGTGATAATACTGCTGCTGTGGCTAAAAGTGTCATTGTCATGATGCTCTCCTGTAAACCTTATCGGCTACTTACTAAATATTATAACAACAAAAATGGAGAAAAAAGGGTAAAATATTTTCTTTAACTGACATTTATCTTTGACAGGTATATAATGAACCTACTTTCAATCATTTAGAACTGTTCGGAGTCAATATGCTGGAAAAGCTAACTACTGCTCAAAAAGCCTTAAAAATCAATTTAGATCCCAATATCTATGGCACATTTGCTGAAATTGGAGCTGGACAAGAAGTTGCCGGAAATTTTTTTAAAGCAGGTGCTGCAAGTGGAACTGTAGCCAAATCTATCTCTGCCTACGATATGATCTTCTCAGACAGTATCTATGGTAAAGAGACCTCAGGGCGCTATGTGTGTCAGTCTAGGCTCTCCAAAATGATTACCTATGAATATGACTTAGTTCTTGAAAGACTTCTTACAAGTAGAAAGAATGGTAAATACTTTGCTTTCGCAAATACAGTGTCAGCTAGAAATTTCCATGGCACCAATGAAGCACATGGCTGGCTTGGACTACGTTTTCAACACGAAGAAGATAGTGCAGCGTCTGATATAATTATTCACATTAGAATGCATGATAATTCAAATATTTTACAACAAAAGGCCATAGGAATCCTTGGCGTGAACATGATTTACGCAAGTTATTTCTCAAGTGGTAACTTAAAGAACTTTGTTCAAACCCTAATGGACAACTTAGGTCGAGAAAGAATTGAAATTGATATGGTATCTGTAGCAGGGCCCGCTTTCGCTCATTTTGATAATAGACTTGTAAATTTAAAACTCTTAGAACTTGGACTCACCGACGCTGTTTTATTTGATAAAAATGGAAAGATTACTCTTCCTAGTGAAGAACTTTATAGAAAGAATATCTTGATTGCGCGTGGAAGTTACAGACCACCAACTTTTGTAAATTCAGACATTATGAAAACAGGTGTTAACAACTTTTCCAAAGACTCAAAGTGCGAAGAAGATTCGATTGTAAAACTTGCTGAGATTACCATCACAAATTTAAACTCTGCTGGAGAATTTGCCAATGAGGACTTTCTAGCAAGAGTAGATCTACTGACAAGCATCAATCAGCCTGTTATCATTACAAATTTTGCACAGTACTTTAAACTATCAAATTACCTTCAGAGGTTTAAGCCACAAAAAATAGCAATAGTACTTGGTGCCTACAACTTCATGCAGATTTTTGATTCCGATTACAATGATAGATCAGAAAGTGTACTTGATTCAGTTTCACAACTGTTAAAAGCAAATGTTTGTATTTATCTCTATCCTTTTAAAGAAGAAAATCAAAACGATGATCTTATAAGCCTTGCAACGATGAAAGTATCGAAAGAAAATCAATTTTTACTGGAGCATATAAAACATTCTAAGCAAGTAAAAGATCTTGAAGGGGTTGATAATTCACTCCTTCATATATATTCAAGAAAGGTTCTTAAAATGATCACATCATCTGAAGCAGGCTGGGAAAAATACGTTCCTGATGAGATTTCTAAAACCATAAATGAGAAATGCCTCTTTGGACATCCATGTGATTTCCCAGAACAAGACAATTAAGAAAGTATTTTTTTTATTTGGACTAATACTATCCATAGGATCACTAACCTATATTCTAATGGATACACCCTTTAGTGAGTTCAAAGAATACCTTATTCAGGTAGACCCAATTTATTTTATTGTATCGGTACTTATAAATATTCTAGGTTATTTTATTCATGCTAAAAGATGGAGTTATCTATTCGAAGTAAAATACCCTCTGATGCCATTTTACCATGCTATTACAATCGGAAACCTGGCAAACACTATTCTTCCCAGTAAAAGTGGTGAGTTCATTAGACCGCTAATTCTTAAAAATCAGTTAGATGTCCCATACGCAAAAGCACTTGGAAATTGTTTTATTGAAAGAGTATTTGATATTTTTTTTGGAGTTACAATTTTAGTTTATTCTATCTATTCACTAAATCTATTAAATGAATTCGCAGTATTTAAAGCTGGCATAATTATAACTCTAGCCGCGGCGATTATATTCATTTTATTAATTATTTTTCTTGATAAGCACAAACGAGAAAGAGTAATAAAAGTTAAAATAATTAATCAATTCATTACACAACTTCAGATTCAATCAAACTCATTAATAAAATCCAAACGCCTTGTGAGAGTTCTATCCACAACATTATTATTTTGGGTTGCCGGCGTTTTCATTAACTATTTTTTACTGTTAGCATCGCCTTTGCCATTAACTGTGCAAACGTTAGGCTTTGCAGCGTTTCTAGGATCTGCCATGGGGATAACTCTATCTTTACCAAGTGCTCCTGCAAACATTGGAGTTTATAATTTAACAGTTATACTATTAGTAAAAATGTATTTGAGTCAAAAAGGTATTCAAATTGATCAAGTCTTGGAAGCTAAAATTGTAGCGTCGTCTATCATTATCCATCTAGGGTCTATAACTCCAGATTTTATTATGGGGACAATTTCTTATTTTAGAGTTTCAAAACCTAATTAGATTCAGATGCAATAGATCTAGATTTACGAAGCCTTCTAAAAAAAAGAGATAAGTTCTCTCTTTGATGGAAATAATTTTTATCAACTAAATGCTCTAAATCTTTTTTGAGATTATTTGATTTTCTCAATCTCAACTCTATTTCGATAAAATCGGACTCTGTTAATCTATAAAGTCTCTGATTCAGAGATTGATTAACATCTGTATGCGCAAGTACATCAACACATTTTTTATCAAATGCTTGAGTATTATTTTTTGTGATAGGAATTTTGATACTTTTAGATAATAAGCTTCTACAAACTTTTATTGATTGGTTGAAAGAATAGACGTTCTGAACCCATGACAAGTCTTCGATTAAAAACTGAGCATCTAATGAGACAAATTTATCTATATACTTTTTTTTTGAAACTCTTCAATATTTGTCATTTCAATTTGAAGTTTTGCAGAATAAGCTTTAGAGATAGAATCTTTTAGAAATAAATATTCATATCCTGTAATTGAGGGATTCTTCTTGAAATATGCATTAAGAGTTCCCATTGAATCTCTCTCAACATATTGAGACATGCATTTATTAAAAAAATAGCTCGCATTCTTTAAACAAAAATCTCTTCTTTTTTCTACTTGTTGATCAAGAGATTCACCAAGCCCTGAGATTATTGAATTTGTAACTTGAGCAACTTCAACTTTCAGTGCAGGGTATGACTTAAGAGTATTCACTCCAAGCTTCTCTACATTTTTAGAAAAACAACTTTTAGAATCAGGCGAACTTACTGAGCAGTAAACGAAGATCTGTCTAGGATCAATAGTTCCTGGAGCCGAGCTTGCAACTGCTCTTGACTGTAATTTACTTGTAAAGTGTCCAGTAGCTTTAATTGAAGATTTTTGGCAACTAGATAGTAAAGATGCAAAGACTAATAAGCATAGGCCATTTACTAAAGTCAAAGTTACCATTTTTTCTTGTTTCATTTTTGCCTCCAAAAAGCATTCAATATCTTATCGGAGGTGATCTACAATACTTTAGTAAAACAATCTGTTTACACTAAAACTATAGTCCTTTCAGGTTCTTAGAGACGATTTCAAAGGTATCTTTAGATAGATTCGCGTCCATTAGCCTCTGTAATTCGGTCTTCAATAAAGCTGCACGAGTTGAATCTAATTTAGCCCCATGGTTTAGTGAAGTGGCCATCCTGGACGCTAAAGAAGGATTATACTTATCTGTAACAAGTATTTTGGTTGCGAGATGTTTATAGCCACTACCATCTTTTGAGTTATAGAGAGCGGGATTTCCACCAATAAATCCCCTATTTACAGATCTTACAAGATTTGGAATTTTTGAATCATAAATTGGTAGATTCTCCAAGGCTATGATGTCATTGATAGTGTTGCTAGGATCAGAAGCAAGAGTACCAAGCCACTTTTGCATCACTAGGGTTTCCTTATTCCACTTTTCATAGAATTTTTTACTCATTGCCTCTTTAGCCGCTGGGAAGTAATTCACCACACAGCTTAAATAAAGCAATTCATCATTCATATTATTTACAGAGCCGGAAGCTTCCTCAATTAAACCTAAGATTTCATCCTCACCTGTGCTCGATAAGAATCCGAGAGCAACTTTCTTTAAGGCCCTTGCCCCCATACTGTTTGCATCTAATTCAAAGCTATCAGTGACTTTAAATTTATAAATATTTAGAAAGTTTGAATAGAAGAAAGTGGCCAATTTATTTTTCAGAAAGTTCAATGCAGTTTTAACATTTTCATAATCGTGAACAGCAAGTTTTTGATTAACTTGCATTTGACTAGGAAGATTCAATGCGAGTGCTCGAAATGCATCATCTAGCTTATCGTTATTTAATAAAATACCAAAAGCGTCAATAAAATCATCTTGAACTTTCATTTCTTTATTTGCATTCAACTGAGAGATTAGATTTAAAACCTCATTGAAATAAAGTTTAAATGCAGCATCGTATTGGTTAAATGGATCTAGATCATGGGCCATTCTGATCATAAGATCTTGCCTGGTTGACTCATCTTCAACGACTACAGGAGCACTAAAGTTTGTATTCCAAGAAGCAACAGGCTTTGAAGAAATATTATCAAATGTGAATGTCTCAGATTTTTTTGTAAGTTCAATCTTCTTTGATATTTGAAGATTTCCTTCATTATCATATAAAGAAAAAGAGAATGGCATATGAAGGGCATCATTCTCATTATTCGTAGTAACAACTTGATTAACAGTGAAAGAGAATTTATTGTTTTTGTAATCCGAATTAATCTTTAAAACGGGAGTTCCATTTTGATCATACCAAGTTTTAAACTGCTCAAGGTTAACACCAGAGGCGTCTTGCATAGCAGATACAAAGTCCTCTGTAGTAACTGCTTGACCGTCATGTCTTTCAAAATATAAATCCATTCCAGATCTAAAATTATCTTTTCCAATCAAAGTGTGAATCATTCGTATTACTTCAGCACCTTTTTCATATATAGTTGAAGTGTAAAAGTTATTAATTTCGATATAAGATTTAGGCTTAATTGGATGGCTCATAGGTCCTGCATCTTCAGGAAACTGATGAGACCTAAGACCTGTCACATCTTCAATTCTTTTTACTGGTCTTGAAAGCATATCAGCAGAGAACTCTTGGTCTCTAAATACCGTTAGACCCTCTTTCAAGGTCAATTGAAACCAATCTCTACAAGTCACTCTGTTACCTGTCCAATTATGAAAGTATTCGTGCGCGATAACAGCTTCAATTCCTTGAAAATCATTATCAGTGGCGGTTTCTTTTTTAGCTAAAACATAGCTTGAATTAAATATGTTTAATCCCTTATTCTCCATTGCTCCCATATTGAAAGAGTCAACAGCGACAATCATATAAATATCAAGGTCGTATTCAAGTCCAAAAACTTCTTCATCCCATTTCATTGAATTTTGTAGTGATTGCATGGCATGAGTACATTTATCTTCATTTCCGTGATCCACATAGATTTCAAGATCTACTTTTTTATTAGATCGTGTTTTAAAAGTATCTTTAACTACGGCCAAATCGCCAGCAACTAGAGCAAAGAGATAAGCGGGTTTTTTGAAGGGATCTTCCCACTTAACAAAGTGTCGTCCACCACTAATATTCCCCTCATCTATTTTGTTTCCATTTGATAGAAGGATTGGGTATTTCTTTTTATCAGCTTTTATAATTGTTGAGAACTTTGCCATAACATCCGGACGATCTTGATAGAAAGTGATTCTTCTAAAACCTTCGGCTTCACATTGAGTACAAAATATATTACCTGATTTATATAAACCATCGAGGGTAAAGTTATTTTGAGGTTCTATCTCTACCGTTGTTTTTAAAAAAAACTGATCTGCGCCAGGATTAAGTGTTAGTACACTGTCTTTGTAGCTGTAGTCAGAGAAAGGTTTATTATCGATTTCAATTTTTAAGATCTTTAAATCAATTCCATCTAAAGTTAAATCAAATCTTTTCGTATACTCATCATTTCTTTCTATTTTTAAAACAGATTCAACAATAGTTTTGTCTTCAAATATATCTATATCGAGATCGATCGTTTTAATCCAATAATATGGTCTTTGATAATCGGCAAGTTTAATTTCTTTCATGGATCACCTTATTAGGTATTAATAATTAGAGGGGTCCACTTATCTATCAGTGGAGCAAATAAAAATGCAAGCATACTAAAATTAGTAGCAAGGAAAAAAGGCAGCCAAGCCAATTCACTTTTTGATTCATTCTTAACATATTTAAAAAAGAGCCAAACAACTATTAAAGCAAAAGGAATTACCATTGCAAAGTAAGCATAGCCAAAATCTACAAAGAATGGAGACATCAATGCGAGAAATGCGTATGCCCAAACATAAAATGAAATATGAAAGATCGTTCTATCTTTACCAATTACAACAGGAAGGATCGGAAAATCAGCAGCGGCGTAATCATCTTTATATCTAATGGCCAGTGTCCAAAAATGAGGCATTTGCCAAAGAAACATAACAAGAAACAAGTAAACACTCTCGCTTGAAAAGATATTAGGATTAACGGCTGCATAACCTAAAGTACAAGGAAGTGCGCCGGGAATTGCTCCGGGCACAGCTGCAAACTTCCACTTTTGTTTCCAGTGCATTGTATAAAAAACATTATATAAAGCGATGATCACAAGACCAATATAACAGGAAAGTGGATTAACAAAAAAGAGAACAACAGAGCCCACAATAATATTTCCAAGGCTAATCATTAGTCCTTGTTTTCTTGTGAAGACTCCCGCTGGAATGGGACGTCCTTGTGTTCTTGGCATCTTTGCATCGCGGTCTGATTCTTGAACTTGATTAAGAGATAACGATCCACTTGAAATCAGAAAAGTTCCAAGCATCATTGAGAAGAAATGAATAAAGCTAAAGGAATCCTCAACTTGAAATCCAATACCGTAACCTGCGACTGCGCTGATTACGACAAAGACAACAATTCCAAACTTAAAAAAGACCTTTAGCGTTTTTATCATTATCTAAAGAAAAGATCTGAATAACAAATCCCTGCAAGAAGAGCGATAAAGCAAAATGAAGAAAAGATAATAACTTTGTTCATATTATCATCACCTTTAAGGTGCATGAAATACGCAAGAACTAGTGAGATTTTAATCGTTGCAATAAACATCGCAAGAATAATGTTACCAGTTCCAAGATCAACAAACTTTGCCGTGTACACGGTAAGAACTGTTAAAAATATAAGTGACAAAAAAATTATCAAATTCGTTTTAAATGGCATTACATGATGATCACTCATTGTAATCTCCTTAAATTAAGTACATTAGTGGAAAAAGGTAAATCCAAATTAAATCGACAATATGCCAATATAATCCAACACCTTCAACTGCTGTATAATAGTCTTTGCTAAATTCTTCGTTCTTAAGACGCTTCATTAGCCAAAACATTAGTACAATACCGATAAGAATATGAATCCCGTGCAGACCAGTCATGATGAAATAAACAACCATAAATAATCTTAAGTTGCTTGTTTGAGCATCATAGTTCCACATAGCTTCAGATGGAAAAAGTCCGTGATGAATCTTTCCACTGTATTCGAAGTATTTAATAACTAAAAAGGCAAAGGCACATATCGTTGTTACAACAACTAGTTTAAGAGCTTTTTTATTATTTCCAAGTTGAGTCTCACGTACAGCTAAAGCCATGGTGAATGAAGAAAAAAGAAGAACAACTGTATTTATCGCTCCCATTTTCCAATCCAGAAGAGCTCCACCTTCAACCCATGATTCAAAATATTTTCCACGGTACATGAAGTATGCAGTAAAAAGTGCACCAAACATCATTACTTCTGTGGCCATAAATAACCAGACGCCCTGTTTACCAGATTCGTGCTCATGAATTGAACTTTCAAAATGAAAAGAGTGGTCTACTCTCCTATCAACCTTATCTGTACTCATAAGGACTCCCTGTTACAATTGGTGTTTCTTCAAAGTTTGTATGAATTGGAGGAGTTTGAGTCGTCCATTCAAGAGTTGTTCCGCCCCATGGGTTTTTCTCGTCAGTCTTCTCACCTTTAAACATATCTCTGATGAGAATATAGATAGCGAAAAGAAAACCAAAAGCCAGAATATAAGATCCTATCGTTGAAGCCATATGGTATGGAGCAAAGATTCCATCATAAGTATGATATCTTCTTGGCATCCCTTGAGATCCCATAATGAATTGAGGAATAAATGTTGCGTTGAATCCGATAAATACGATTATAGCAGCAATTCTTCCCTGCATCTCATGATACTTTCTTCCCGTCATTTTAGGGAACCAGTAATAAAGACCTGAGAATAATCCAGTTAAAGCACCACCAAGCATTGTGTAATGAAAGTGAGCGACAATGAAGTATGTATCATGAAGGTGAACATCCGTTGCAAAAGCAGCAAGGAAAAGTCCAGTTACTCCACCGATTGTAAAGTTAGACATTAAACATAAAGTCCAAATCATTGGAGTATCTAAACTGATTTGACCTTTATATAAAGTTGCAATCCAGTTGAATAATTTAATTGCTGTAGGAACTCCAACAAGCATTGTAAGAATTGAGAAGATCGATGCCGCAAGATCAGACTGACCAGATACAAACATATGATGTCCCCAAACTAAAAATGAGATGAATGCAATGGCAAGCGATGAAAATGCAATTGCCTTATATCCAAAAATAGTTTTTTGAGAAAATGTTGCGATAACTTCTGATACAACTCCAAATGCTGGAACAATCATAATATAAACAGCAGGGTGAGAATAAAACCAAAAGAAATGTTGAAATAAAACTGGATCTCCACCGAGGTTTGGATCAAAGATACCAACTCCAAAAACTCTCTCCGCTACAATAAGTAGCAGTGTAATACCCAGAACTGGACTTGCAAGTACTTGCATAATTGCTGTGGCATATAAAGACCAAACAAATAGAGGCATTCTCATCATTGTCATTCCAGGAGCACGAAGCTTATGGATTGTTACCAAAAAGTTAAGCCCAGTAACGATTGAACTTAGTCCCATAATAAAAGCACCAAAGACAACTAAGGTGACGGCATCAGCAGACTTAGATGAATAAGGAGTATAGAAAGTCCAACCTGTATCAACTCCCCCCCAAAATAGAGAGAGTAGAGCAATAAAAGCTCCACCAATAAGTAGATACCAGCTGAGTAGATTTAGCTTAGGAAAGGCAACGTCTTTTGCACCAATCATAAGTGGAAGAGCGAAGTTACCTAACAGAGCCGGGATTCCTGGAACAATAACCATGAAAACCATTAGTGATCCGTGAAGAGTCATGGCCCTATTATATTCATTACCATTCATAAACATTGCTTCTGCAGTGAAAAGCTCAGTTCTAAGCATAATGGCAAAAAATCCACCTAAGACAAAAAAGCCTAAGATAGTGTAGAAGTACATTAAAGCAATTCTTTTGTGGTCAATAGTGGATAACCAAGACCAAATTCCTTTTTCCCAATTTATGTAATTTTCTCCAGGTGCTGACACGTGGACCTCCAGTTTTTAAATTATTTAGCAGTTTTTAAATATTCAATTATATAGTCGATTTCTTTCTCAGACAGCTGTCCTGCAAATGAGTTCATCTTAACTCCAGCATAACCTTCAACAATCTTTGCCTGAGGCATAAGAATTGACTCTCTTATATATTCAGCATTCGCCACTAGTTGCGAACCGTCTTCAAACTTTCTTGTTTTTCCCCATATTCCACCTAGACCAGGACCAACAATCCTATTGTTCCCTAAACTGTGACAGCTAGTACAACCTCTTCTTGCAAAAAGTCTTGCGCCAAGAGCAATAGGATCTGTGATATTAGCTTCTTGAATTTCGAAGTTTAACCATCTATTAAATCTCTCTTTAGTTACAACTCTTACAACAGCTCTCATTCTAGAGTGGCTTGTTCCACAGTACTCAGTACAGTAGATTCTAAAGTCACCAAGCTTATTTGGTGTAAAAGTGAGTTTTGATCTCATTCCAGGAACAGTATCTCTTTTCACTCTAAATGATGGGATATTAAAACTGTGAAGAACGTCTACTGAAGTCATATCAAGAAGTATAGGAGTATCAATTGGAAGATACATAATCTCTGTCGTTGAAACTTCTTTTTTATCTTTCTCGTAAGTAAATTCCCAAAGCCACTGCTTACCAGTAATCTTGATTTTATAAGCATTTTCTGGAACTTTGTTCATCTCATAGTAGGCTATTAGACCCCAAACTGCGATACCAAGAAAAATGATAGTCGGTATAACCGTCCAAATAGTCTCAGCCAAAGTATTATGTGGGATGTAAGCTGATTTATCATTATTCGATTTATGGTAACGAATAACAAAAAAGACCATTGCAGACATAAGTCCAACAAATCCCAAGATACTAATGATCATGACGACACTATAGAGATCATCAACTAAGTGGGCCTGCGTACTCGCCTGCTCAGGTAGAGAAAATCCAAATAGCATGTATAGAATTTCACTCATTTTTTCCATACTAAAATTCCTTTATTTTTGTTTTCGTCGCTTACTTTTAAGCCATACAGTGAAGAAAAAGATCAACAAAAGTACGACTATAAGGATAGCTCCTACTCGCATAAGATTATAAGCGTAAAATGCATAAGTTTTTTTCTTTGGATCATACTGGAGACAAAAAAGTAGAACCTTGTCGATGACTGTTCCAATTTTTCCAGAACTTGCTTCAACCAATGAAAGTCTTAAAACTTTCGGCTGAATATTTAATCCAAAGTGATAATAAGATAACTTGCCTTCAGGAGTCGCAACGTAAGCCGCAGCTGCGTGTGCCCATTCCTTCTCTTCAGCATTCCAAGCATATCTAAAACCAATTGTTTTTGTAATTTGATCAATACTTTTTTGAGAACCAGTTAAGAAGTGCCAACCTTCACCTGTATCATCTCCATACTCAGTGAGATAAGCTTTTTTCTTCATCTGAGCAACTTTAGAACTCTCCGCTGGATCAATACTCACAGCTACAAATTCATAGTCTTTACCAATTTTAAGTTTTAGCTCTTGAAATGTCTGCATCAAAGTATTCAAATGAGTATTACAAAGAGTTGGACACTTATAATAAATCAGCATCAGAAAAACTGGTTTTTCACCAAAGTACTTACCTAGATTTACGCCCTCTCCATTTTCATCTGTAAATGGAAGGTCTAGGTCAAGTTGTGCCCCAAGGTGTTCATCAATTCCAATATCATCCATAAAAGCGGGGCGTTCGTTTTTGCTACCACTCAATTTATTCTTATCTAGAGGTCCAGCTCCACCAATAGCAAAGGCATTTATGCATGAACATAAAAGTATTATCAATGTGGCTGTTTTTAACAATGTGAACCTTAACGCGCTCATAACTATCTTTGATTATGGTTAATTAACTCAATATTATTTTGACACAGTATCGACAAAAATAGCTAATCAGGCAAGTATAAATCAGTTAAACAGGTGATAATTCTAAGATAATTCTAAGCAGCAATCGCAGGACTTTGTTTCATTTTAGAATACGCATAGACAGAAAGTATAAGTAAAACACACGCACCTAGTTGATGTAAAAGAGCTACCGATAAAGGAATCGAATACATGATTGTGATAACACCAAGCACAAATTGCAGGTGAATCATTCCAGTCAGTAATCTGAACGATCTTTTTTGTTTTACAGTATTAAGATTTTTCTTATAAAAAATAAAAATGAATGAATAAAAGAAAAGTAACCACCCGCCCATACGGTGAACGAATTGAATAGTGGTTCTATTTTCTAGAAAATTTTCTAGTAAAGATGGATAAGACAAAATGGAATTTGGAATCCAACTTCGTCCCATTTTTGGAAAAGTATTATATCCTACACCAGCATCAAGACCTGCTACAAAAGCTCCATAAATAATTTGAAACGCAAGAAGCACAATGAAAACAACAACGATGTTTCTTCCAGTCTTATGAGTAGATGTATCTTTTTTAGGGTTAGATCTTAAACCAAAAATGATCCAAGAAATATAACCTATAATGAGAAAAGCCAGGCCAAGGTGAGCTGCGAGACGAAAGTGTGAAACATCAGGTCTATCTACAAGACCGGATTTCACCATGTACCAACCGAGAAGACCTTGAGAGCCGCCTAGAATAAAAGCAACAAGAAGTTTTATATTTAATTTTCCAGATATTTTTTTCTTTATTACAAAATAGAGGTAGGGAAAAAAGAATGCCATCCCAATAAGTCTTCCCCAAAGTCTGTGAAAGTATTCCCAAAAGAATATAGATTTGAAATCTGAAAGTGACATGCCTGCATTGATTTTGATGTATTCAGGAGAGCTCTTATAGTCACTAAAGACTTTTAGCCATTCGGTTTCATTCAGTGGTGGAATAGAACCCATAAAAGGTCTCCAGTCCACCATAGAAAGTCCAGAGTCAGTGAGTCTGGTAATCCCACCTATCATCACCATCGTAAAAACCATAATACATATGATGATCAACCAGATAATGATAGAGCGATTATTTTCTTTCATTATTTAATATCTAAAACTTTAAAAGTGGTAATTTTACCTTTTGGAGTCTTAGAAACGGAATCGATATATTTAACCATTGCTTCAACTTCAGACTTACTCATTTCATGCTCGGCCATCATATTTGGCTTGTACATTTGGTATAGTGAATAAGCTACTTTATCACCGTAAGTGATAGCTTTACCGTTGAGTGTACCTTTATTTTCGCTATAACCTTCTTCGTCAGCATCTCCATTAATCATTCCTTCAGGATAATTGATGAATTTAACCATCCATTCAATTGATCGTCTTTTACCAACACCAGCAAGATCTGGACCAGTCTTATCTCCACCACCAATATTGTGACATGTAGTACAGTTGACTTTAAAAACTTTTGCAGCGTCGTAAGCAAAAGCCTGTGCTGAAAGAATTAGAAGTGTAGTAATTAAAAAACTTATTTTCATGTGTAACCCCTTTTTGTAGTTAAGCCGAATATAACCCCAAAGAAGTAAAAAGTAAGTATAAATTCACTTAGATAAGCCTAATTTATAGATCAGTCTAAATTCTGCCAAAGGTGCTAATGATTCGGCAGGAAATGCCGAAGAGGCTAACTGACACAATCTATTGAAAAGGATTTCAATGCACACGACGACGCTTGCACCTAAGTTTTGGTGCCCAAAACTATATATTTTATTTATAATAGTTCTCGCATCAACCTCTTGCTTAAACCAAAATAAAACTCCAAAGATTCCAGGCATTGACGGGCCTAAATTTAATATTAGAGATGGAAAAATTCTTCTCTCTGTAGTTCTTGAAAATATAGCGCTACCAGAGAGCTTGGTCCTATCCATACCAAAGATGGCGAACTCATCTGTTGCGTTAAAAGTTGGCCCTGAGGGTGGATCTTTAATACAGGTTGCTTTTGATATAAATGACGTTGAAAGAGATATCTTTAAGATCGTTCAAGGGCAGACCCTTCCCAGTGGAGAGCTGTTTCCATTTGTCACAGGCGGAGAGATCCCATCGCTAGCTTTTCATCTTCCCAAATCGTTTGATATGACTTTTTATGCGTCACGAAGGGTGTTTGGATTCTTCTTACCTCTGAAAGTGCCTGATAGCTATCGGTATGGAGATACGATGAGGCTCAGAGTTAATGATAAGAATGTCGGAGTGTTTACCATAATTGAAGAAGATTCAAATGGTCAGGGCTCAGGACTAGTAGTCATGCTTACACTTGAGGAAATTCGAGCAATAGATGACTTTCAAACCCTTTTGAAATATTCAAAAAAGAATAAGAACAAACACATCATTTACTAATGATTTTGGTGACTTAGACGTGTTTAATGACTCGATACTCAGCAATAAAATATGTGTAGATTTAGTCACATTATTATACAGATAGTATAATCTTTTCAACTTACAACACCTTTATCGTTTCTCATCATAAAATAAACCCAATATAAATTTGAGGTAAATCTATGGTTAGACATATCGTTTTAGCTTCACTTTTTGTTCTTTTCTGCTCATGTGGAAATGAAGCAATTGATGAAGGAAAAACAAGTCCCATTCCAAGTAATAATAGTGTTGAGAAGGAAAAGCTTTCGGCTTCTGAAGTTGTAGGTGAAACACTTATAAGTGCTATCGCAAACCAGGATGAAATTCTCGTTAAACACGCTATTTTATCAGGAGCAGATGCAAATTATCTATCCGCCTCAGGAAAAACTCCACTCACTCTTGCTGCTAAATATGGGTTTACAAAAATTACTCTTATACTCATTCAAAATGGTGCGAAATTAAATCAAGACAACTGGCATGGTCAATTTCCTATTACTGAAGCCGCTTCAAACAATCATAGATCACTTCTCAGAATATTAGTTCAATTCGGTGCAAATATAAATCAATTTGATAAAAATGGACAATCACCGTTATCAATTTCTTTAAAATCTAAAAACTACTTATTAGCTAATACAATAATAAATCTTGGTGGAGATATCGACATCATCGATGATCACGGAAACTCTGCGATTGACCTAGCAATTCGTGAGAATATCACCGATGCAATTCCACTTCTAAAAGATGTATCAAGAGTAAAAATCTTTGGTCTTCAAGTTGAACACCTTCGTGAAATTATAACTGAGAAAAGAATGACTTCATTTAAGTATCTACTTCAAAACATTGAGTTTTCAGATCAAATTAAAAACTCAAATATAGTTTTTGAAGTATTAAATATTGAAACATCTTATTATAGAAATTCATTTTTAAATTCACTTGTCAGAAATGGATTTAACATAGACGGAGACAATGGATCTAATATTCCTATTATCCAAGCAGTGAGTCTTGGCGATTTTGACTCTGTAAAAGTTTTAATTAAAGCTGGAGCATTGATTAATAAAATAAACATAAGTCGACGTTCTGCCATAACATACGCAATTAGTGACCTCTCACCAACAATGGTTAAGATTCTATTTGAAGGTAATGCTAAAAGGTTTTACGAAGTAGATCCTAACAGAAGATCAGTATTTGATGCTTGTGACTTCTTACCAAACCTAGGTGGTTTCTTGCTAAGAAGAAATGAACAAAAACTTGAAAAGAAACGAGAAATAAAAAGAATACTAGACTGTTAGTCAGCTTTATTCCACGGAGCAACTTTAAAGAGTAGCAACATTCCTGGTATAGCTAAAAGCGTACATACATAGAAATAATTCGTATAGCCGATTCCTTCCAATTGTCCAAAAACATCATAAAATGCACCATCTGTAATCTTCACACCTTCAATCATAAGACCTGAAAGCACACCTGAAAATGACTTTGGTACAGCAAATAAAGAGGTTAAAAGAGCAAGTTGAGTACCAGTGAATTTCTTATTAGTATTCTTTGCAATAAAGGCCATAAGTGCAGCGGAACCTAGTCCAACCCCCAAATACTCAAATGCGACTACAATTCCTAATACTGAGATATTGGCCCCAACTTCATTTAAAACTGCAAAACCTAATATTGAAGCCATTTGAACAAAGCCAAAGATCCAAAGCGATTTATTTATACCAACTTTAAACATAAGAACTCCACCGAGGAAGCCTCCAACAATCATAGACCAAAGAGCAACAGCTTTAGTGACTGTACCAATAATCGTCATTGTAAAACCGACATCAATATAAAAAGGAGTTATGAGGGAAGTCGCCACAGTATCACCGAACTTATAAAACAAAATAAATAATAAAATAAATATTCCACTATAAAATCCGTCTCTTTCAAAAAATTCTTTAAAAGGCTCTACTACTGCTTCAGCAAGAGATTTAG